>Ga0307411_10000445_pt1 | contig 14172 bp, 15 predicted proteins | sample DK1Ometagenome_2_FD_203712 | JGI IMG/M metagenome (GOLD analysis project Ga0307411, IMG submission 203712) | Maize rhizosphere microbial communities from greenhouse at UC Davis, California, United States - DK15-O-1 | ecosystem: Host-associated > Plants > Roots > Rhizosphere > Soil | place: USA...
GGACCCGCCCCCAATTGCCGCAACGGCGGCTTCACCAGCACGCCCGTCAGGGAGGGTGGTGGTAGCGGAGGAGGGACTTGAACCCCCGACACGCGGATTATGATTCCGCGTGTCTGCCCCTACGGTTTCCGCCATTTTCTGGCTTCCCGAGGCCTATCGTGACAACATCGTGGCAATGCTGCTCTGAAACTAATGCAAGTGGGGCGGCCTCTCAAGGACCGCCCCAGCCAGCATTGTCGGACACGCCGACCGCTTCAAACCACCTGAGTGGCCGGTCCCCAATAAGGTGAACCTGACAGGCTTCGCCTAGCGACGATTATACCAGATGCTGCGCTCTAATTGGGCGGGCAACCTTCATCCGTTTGGCTCTGAGCTGCTTTCGGATCTCGCGAGGCAACAGCGTGGTCGGAGCATGGTGCCTGATCGCCTCCTCGAACGGCTTCATCGGGCTGGGCAAGGCCAGGACCGGCTCAGGAGCCTCGATCACCGGGACCGACGCCTCGGCATACGGGATCGCCTTGGGCTGGAAGATCTCCGACTCGCGAAACATCTCGAGCACGCCCCTGCCCTCATTGGTAAGCACGGTAGACGGGCGTCCCTCGATCATCACCTCCTCGTGCTGGGCCAGGCCGAGCTGCTCCATCCAGTTTGCATAGAGGTCGCAGAACGCCTCGCTGCCATCGAACAAGCGCTCGACGACGAACTGCCGATCATGATCGAGGATGCCGAGGTTCACGACGGTCAGGAACGCCTGGCAGGTCGCCAAGGTGTCGATCATCGAGACGCAAGCGCACGGGCGCAGGCGGTAGGCAAAGAAGGCGCCCTCGATCGTCGAGTGCATCTCTCCGTCGGGCGTAACGATATAAAGCTGGTCGCCGGCGCGCTTGGCCGGGAAGTCCTCGCCCCAGACGGTGACCTTACGACCTCTCACCTCAGCACGATCGAAGTTCCAGGTGTAAGGCACGACCTGATGTGTTTCTCTACGTTCTCTCATCTTCATTCTCCCATTCGATGTGTCAGCAGGTCATTGCGCGGGTCGCTGCCTCGATAGCCAAAGGACGGCCAAAGATGCGTTGCTCAAGGTCGGCACCCAGGCGGTTCGAGTGCCCGGCCATTTCCTTGAATAGGTGGAGGTAGACCTTGCGGGTGACGTTGACGTCGGCGTGGCCGAGGCGCTCAGCGACCTGGCTTTCAGGATAGCCGGCAAGGATGAGAAAGCTTGCGTGGTAGTGACGGCAATCGTGGCGTGACCACAGTGGATTGGCGTCCTCATCGACCAGGCCGGCGAGCACCATCATGGGCTCCCAGCCTCGACGGGCGAAGTTGCCAGGGCTCATCGGCTTGGCACCGTTGCCGAACACGAAGTCGCTCTCGCTGGGCGTGCCGGACGCCTTCAATTCCTTGAGCATCTGCACGAGCTCGGCCTCAATGGTGACGTAGCGGTCGCCCGCACGGGTCTTGGGAGCGCCGACGGATCCGTTGCGCTTGAGCGCCTGGCAGACGTGAATGACGCCTTTATCCAGGTCGACGTGCTTCCACTGGATCGCGGCCGCCTCGCCGATGCGAACGCCGGTGCCGATCAGCGTGTAGACGAGCGGCCGCCACTTCGCCCACGACTTCATCCGCTGCAGGCGCTGGTGGTCGCCCAGGCCCTTGATGGTGGCCCTGGCGTCGAAGCCCATGGCAAGCGTGTCAGCGGCCGCCAGGATCTTCGCCACGTCATCCTTGGACATGAACTCGGTGACGGTCTTGAACTCGTCCTCGTCATCATCCTCGGCACTGCGCTTCGAAATGTTTACCGTCGCCGCGGCATTGAACATCACGGTCTCTTTGACGACCTGGTCGTCGAGGACCATCTTGAGCAGGCTGAGCGCTCGATGCGCCGAATCGCGGGTTCGAGCATGCGCCAGGTCCTTCACCCAGCGGGACACCATGGCCGGGCGCAGCTCGGCGATCCGCACCAGGTCAATCGACCCCATGATGACGTTCTCGAGCGTCGATTTATACCGCTGCCAGGTTGCGTCCTCGATCGGCTTGCGGCCGTTGATCCCGGATTTACGCGCCTCTTCGATCCACTCGCGGCATGCTTCTCCGATCGTCTTGAATTTGTCGACGTGAAGCGAGCCATACTGGTTGAGCAGCTTGCGCTGGTCCTCGAGCCAAGCCTTCGCGTCCGCCATCCGATCAAAGTAGCGGCTGGACTTGGTCGCCAGCGTGCCCTTGGGCGTGCGCCGGGACGGATCCTGGATGCGGCCGCGATATTGGGTGGTGACCTTGTCGTTGATTTGGTGTTGACGACTGCTGATGCCTGTTGGAAGTCTTTTACTCATGACCCGCACGGACCGCTGTTGAAATGGTGAAGACCCGCCGGCCTGCGATGATGTCGGGATACGAATTCCATATCAGGCGTCAGGCGATCGGCCTCGACCTGCGCACCTTTGCCAATGCGATGGACGTGACGATCAGCGTTGCCTCCAAGCTGCAGACGGGCCGCTCGCCAGTAAACCGGGACGTCGCCGCATACCTTCAGGAGGTCGAGGACGCGGTTGAGAACCGGATCGCGACCGAGCATGCCTTTCTCGACAATCTGAAGGTCGGCGACCTCAAGCGGTTGGTACTGGTGACCACGCCACCCGACGACTGGCCGCACGGGCCAGGCACCTGGGTGGTTGTCACGACGAGGCTGCGTCAAATGATTCATGCCGCCAGCGGAATCAGCCCGCCCCTAGAAGAGCGACCAGGTCCATCCGAGGCTGAGAGGCCCGATTAACCGCAGCACGGCTCTGACTCTGTTGGGTGCGCCGCTGAGCAAGCGTTTGGCCGTCATCACGCAGGACCATCGCCGCCTGGTGCTCTTTGTTTGTCGGTCCACCAGTGGCCGTGTGACAGATCGGCTCGAACAGCTGCGGCTTCGTCACGCGCTCAGCCCCGCTGATCGGCGTCGACGATCTCGTCTACCTTGGGCTTGGCCAATCGCTCGCCGCGAAAGGTCAGTTCACCGCCCCGGAACGAGCTGACGAGCATCCGTTCAAGATTGCCAACGATGGTGCGATTGGCGTCTGGCAAGAGCATGTTGGTGCGCATTGGTCTTCCGATCATCGAGATGTGCGAAACGCTAAATGGCACATAGACGCCCGTAAAATGATTATCAAGAAGAGTTTCTATTGCACAAATTCACTTCTACGGCGCTCCCCAAATCTCTGGAATCGGCTTAGGTGCTCTTCCTGAGCCTTTCAGGACGGCGCAGGAAGAATGCGCCGTTGCGCATGTGGAGCAGCTGCACCGTGCCATCGTGATGAGTGATGGAGTGGGCAATATCCCAGGTCGTCGGAGTGCCTTCGTTGTAACCTTGGAGGAGGTTGCAACATCCGTTGCTAATCGTCTCGTCTAGGATGCTCGGTGTATGATCATGACCTTTCACCATGCGAAGAGCGATACGGTAGAAGCCCACCGATGACCCTCGCGATCCATTCGGGCCCTTGTCGCCGTGCATGCCGAACTCGCGACCAAGAACTTCGTAGGAGGTGTGTCCATCCAGGAACGTGACGTGGTCGATCTTACCACTTGGGGCGTAGGACCGGACCATTGCACCGAAAATGTTGAAGTTCGGATCTCCGCCCTTCTCGGCATGCTCCCAAATCGCCAAATTTCCCTTGAGCCAGATGCCCGTATTAATCACATCATCCCGGCGCGGATCCACTTCGGCCAGGTAGCGCTTGAAGGCGTCATCGTGGTTCGAACGAACCACCACGCTAGCGGCGTAGGGGCGAGCCGTGCACGCCAAGAAGTTGGCGATGTCCTTCAGGTCTTCCTCAATGCTCTCTTGGCCGTTGAAGAAGTTGTTCCAGCGCCAATGAGGATCATTGCGACTGTGATGGTTGCGGGCGCTCATGTCGAACGTGTCGTGGAACATCATGTGCTCGGGGCGCAGCATGTCCACCAAGGAGTGACGCATCCAGCCGGGGACGTTGCGATTTTTCTTCGAATCGTATCCCCAGGTAGCCTTGGCAACCAACGGGCAAAGCTTTTCACGATGGATGTCGCCGAAAGCCATAACAGCGACGCTGATGCCGGTGTGAACGCCCTTCTCATCGACATAGCGGTCGAGGTCGTGGAAATTGCCGGTGACCGGGTCAGCCTGGATGCGGCGGACAAAGTAGGTGCCATTCGGGTGCACCTCGATGACGACGAAGCCAATCTTGTGTTGTCGCTCAGCCTTCTGGCCCGACTTTTTGGCGATGTAGTTAGGGACGGTACAATAGCCGGTCGAGATGTTGGCCTTGTGAGGCTGACCAGGCAGGCGTCCCACCGATTCCAGATGCTGCCGCGGATGGCCGAATACCCCCCACTCACTATCGATGTAATCCTGGAATCCCGAGAGTGGACGAGTGGCAGTAGGGATGATGTTAGTCTCGCAGCAGATGTCCACTTTCTTGGCAATGTGGATCCGCTCCTCGGACCAGTATTTCTCGATACGGCTGTCGAAGAACACCAGCTTGCTGAGCACCTTATCCTCGAGCGCATAGAGCTCACCATGGCTTAAGAAGTGAGCGTCCTTTTTCTCGTGGTAAGCGCCGAAGACCTTCTTATTATAGGTAGCTCCGGTCACGAATATCTCAGTGCGCTCCGTCCACTCATCATACCACTCCCGGTAGGTTTCCATGTGTCGCAAGAACTTTTCGTGTACGATCGTTGAGTCCTGGGCGCCGGTGACAAAGATCGCCATCGGTTTCTTTTTCGGCAGCTGGATGTAGCGGCGGCGGAAGCTGTCGCGGCCACGATTGAAGACGTCCCTCGGCTGGATAACCTCTTCCTCGATCTCATCCTCCTCGAGCTCCGAGAACGCGAACGGTGCATTCCTGGGAGGGTCCGCCTCAAGCGGACTGAGGGCCACGCCATCCCTGACGATCAGCCTCAGTTTTTTGAATTCCTGATCATTATCGTTAGCGCTAGCTGTATGTCCCTTGGTCACCAACTGCTTGAGCGTAGGCACCGCGTATCCCCGTTCTAACAGAACGTTGCGCTCGTATGCTTTGAGGGCCTTGAGCAGATTGGCGGGGGTGATGCCGAACTCTTCCGCAATACGACTAAGCTTGCCTCGATAGTCTGGCTCGGCCGAATACCGCCGGAAGATCTTGATCTGGCGGTCAGTCGGTGTTCCGCGTCTGTGATTCTTTGGTGGCATCGGATCATCCTTGATGATTATCGATGCGCCTATTTAATGCAGTTTAATGCAAGATGAAAGTCGCTGCGCACCCACACTGAAGGTCGATCGCATCAGCCTTCTCGGCAGCGGTCAGTTTGAATGAGTAATTCTGGCATGGCGCCCGCAAATGCACTTCCTAATCTGCTAAGCCGAACGGCGTTGTGACCCGGCTGGCGCCGAGGTCGAAGCTGCGCATGCCGTTCATGACACGGCGTTGCCCGCACCAATGGGACGGGCAGAGTAACTCTCGAACGGCCCCTGCTTATCGAGCGGCGAGCCGCACGGGCCAGATGCCGAACCGCTATGTATTCAATCGAGCATGCGGCGCTGCGCGGCTACCTCGGCCTGACGGGCGGCGATGGTCGCCTCGACGTCCATGATGGGCCACGTCACATGAGAGTTGAGAACTCGAATGCAGGAGCTGCAGTCATGACGGTAAAGTCCGGCGGCGAGGTGAATCGTATCCTCGTTGCGACGACCTTTCGACCAGATCGGCTCGGGCTCGAGACGCGCTACGTTAATCGCCAAACGGCTGGGCTCGACCCTCTGCCTCGTTCACGTCGTCGATGACGACCAGCCCCGGAACGCGAGCGATCTGCTCATGACGCTCTGCTCTCGATGTATTGACATTGTTAATACATGTTCGCACATATGGGTGATGAAGGAGAGTGAAATGACTGCCCTCGCTGGGCGACCCAAAGCCGACGCGACCATCACGATGCGCATTCCCGTGCGCACTCGCCACCTGATCGACAGCGCTGCGGCCGTCGAGGGAAAGACGCGCACGGAGTTCGTGCTCGAAAGCGCTCGCCTGCACGCTATCGACGTTCTCCTCGACCAGCGCGTCTTCGCGCTTGATTCAGAGCAGAGCGCGGCGTTCGCGGAGGTGCTCGACAGTCCGCCCAAGCCCAACGAGGCTCTAAAGGCTTTGATGAAGCGGCCGGCGCCGTGGGCGTAGTCGGCTTCGAGGCAGTGCGGCCCTATTTAGCTCCAGTCCCACTTGCCCCTGAACATCGGATCGATGGATTTGACTGCGGGAAGCCAAAGCTCACCGACTGGCTGAAGGCTCACGCGTTCGACAACGAGGGCCGCTCGTCTCGGACCTATGTAGTTGTTGCGAACACCGGACCGCAGGCAGGTGATGTCATCGGCTACTACACGCTGGCGACAGGTGGCGTGACGCGCTCCGAGATGCCTCGGAAGATCCGTCACGACTTGCCTAACCCCGTGCCGGTGATGATGCTTGGTCGCCTGGCTGTCGATGAGCGCCATCAGAAGAAGGGCATCGGCCCAGCAATGCTACGCGAAGCCATGCAGCGCACGCTGGAGATCTCTCAGTCGGCGGGCGTCCGCGCTCTCATGGTTCACGCCATCGATGACGAGGCCGTGACCTTCTACCTCCAGTACGGCTTCGTCCTGTTCCCGGCCAACAGCCGGACGATGTTCCTGCCGATCGAGACGCTGGCCGCTTCGCTTTAGCCATCTGCAGCCAACGTCCACGATCCAGCCTGCTCTGCCGTTCGGAGCTGGTGAGGAGCCCCGGCGAACTGCCGAAGTTGGCCGTAAGCGACCTGTCCGCTCTCAGGCGCCTGGCGCGAAAAGTAGACGCTCGTTTTCGCGGCTGCCTGCCGTACGTTTTCGGCCCTTAGCGGACCGTCCGCAATTGACCCATTGCAGACATTCGTATCGCGCGCTTAGATGAAAGTGTGGAGCGCTATGGCACCTCAGAAAGGCTTTTCGTCGCCGCTCTGTCCGGTTTGGCCGGTTACGTCGATGCAGTTGGCTTCGTTCAATCGAAGGGCTTCTTTGTATCGTTCATGAGTGGCAACTCCACCCGCCTCGGGGTCGGCATTGCAGGGTCGTTAGCGGACGCGCTCGCCGCCTCGGGACTGGTGGCTTCCTTCATTGTCGGAGTGACCGCCGGTTCCATGCTCGGAAGAGCGAGCGAACCGCGCCGAGTTCTCTTCGTGATGGCAAGTGTGGCCGGCTTGCTGGCCCTCGCTGCCGTGTTTGGGACAATTGACTACTTACTTGCATCCTTGTCGCTCACTGCCCTCGCGATGGGCGCCGAGAACGCGACATTGGAGCGTCACGGGCGCGTCCGGATTGGACTGACTTACATGACGGGGAGTGTCGTGAAGCTTGGACAAGCACTCGCGGACAAACTGTCCGGAACCGGGGAGGGAAACTGGTTCGCGCCTCTGTTGCTGTTGGGAAGCTTCATCATCGGAGCGGCGATAGGCGCCTTGGCCGCCTCTGCGCTCGGTTTTGCCGCCCTTTGGCTAGGCAGCGCCGGCGCGGTAGGCTTTGCTGTCTTAGGTGGGTCAATGCCTGGATTGGTTGACCCGGGCTGATCGAGGCTCGAAGTCTGCTTTCTACCCTTTCCGATCTGGCCGCTTCCGACCCATCGCGGCCAATCAGCGGCCGCTCGCTAGCGGTTCGATGCTCCCGGTTCGGCTTCTTGGCTAGCGATGCGAATGCTTGCGATGATCGAAGGTCCGCCCATTTTCTGCTTGTGAGCGTTATGCCCAGGCAAGCGGAGACCATTCGTGCCCAGAAGAATCAACAAGGCTGACTATACCGAAACCGACAAGCTGCGGCAGCACCAGCGCATCATTATCGACCTCGGCTTGTTGGCATCGCAGTCGATGCCGTTGGAGCAGTTTCTACGGCATGCCGTGTCACAGGTCGCGCTCGCCCTGGAAGTGAGCCATTCGAAAATCATGCGCTATCGCCCTGACCAGGGTGACCTGCTGCTGGTCGCCGGCATCGGTTGGCGCAAAGGAGTCGTCGGTCAGGCGACCTTTGGCATCGACATGAGGTCTGCACCCGGACGGGCTTTCCAGACCGCCGAAGCCGTTGTGGTGGAAGACGTTCACAGCAGCGACGAGTTCAGGCCCGCGCCCAGCCTGATAGAACACGGGATTGTCTCGCTCGTGAACGTGCCGGTTGTCATCGACAACGCCGCTTGGGGCGTTCTTGAAGTGGATCACGTAGAGAAGCGCAATTTCAGGGAAGATACGGTGAGCTTCCTTCTCGCCGTGTCGGGGCTCGTCGCCAGTGTGATTCAGCGCCATCAGGCAGAGGAAAATTACCGCCACGCACTCCGGACGGCTGCCGTGGAACAGCAGGAGCGCGACCTGCTGCTGACTGAAATGCAGCACAGGGTCAAAAACTACTTCCAGATGATCCTGTCGATGATTTCACTGGAACGTCCGAAATTGCCCACCGAGCTTGGGCGGAACATCATGGCAAAGGTGGCTGAGCGGATCATGGCCGTGTCGCTGGCGAACGATCAGCTCTCACCCCATCGGTCAGAAAGAGTGGCAATGCCAGGCTACCTTCGAGCGATCTGCACGGGACTGGCGAGCCAGCGCGACGATGTAAGCGTCACCGTGAAAGCGGACGACATTTCGCTGCCTTCGGAGAGAGCAGTTCCGGTTGGCCTGATCGTCAATGAACTTGTGACCAACAGCCTCAAATATGCCTTCAAAGACGGCTCCGGTGGCAGCGTCAGCGTCGAGCTTTCAGCAGGTGTTGGCGAAGGACGTGCACGTTTGGAGATCAAGGACGATGGAACCGGCATTTCCGACGGTGCCAAAGCAGGAACCGGGACTCGGCTCTTGCAGTCCCTCGTGCGTCAGATCGCGGGGGAGATGGAGCAGACCAGTTCGGGGGACGGCACTACGACGACGATCGTCTTCATCGACGGGGAGTGACCGAATATCGAAAGTCCGCTTTCCACCCGCTGCGGACGGTGCCGGCGCCGACATCGAGCCGACGCCGACATAGACTCAAACTTCAGTGCCTTCAGCGAGCGCGAGCGCATCCTCAATATCGACACCACGATAGCGCATTGTGCTTTCGATCTTCGTCTGGCCGAGCAGGATTTGGCCCGCCCTGAGGTTGCCGGTCCGCTTGTAGATCAGTGCTGCCTTCGTCCGCCGTAGTGAGTGTGTGCCGTAATCTTCGCGTCGAAGCCCAATGCCGGTAACCCACTCGTCGACCAGCCGCGCATGTTGTCTGATGCTAAGGTGATCGGCGCGATCAATCCGGCTCGGAAGGCAAAGTCATCGAGTCCGCCGCCGCGGCGCTCGAGCCAAGACAATATTGTCGACCTTCCTGGCTCCAGCAATTCGAACTGCACTGGCCGCTTCGTCTTTTGTTTGATGACCATCGCATGGTTTCGGACGCGGCCGCCCGCCACAAGGTCGCCGATCTTGACCTTCACGAGATCACAACCGCGCAGCTTGCTGTCGCTGGCGAGATCAAACAGGGCACGATCCCGCACCTTCTTGGCCTGATCGAGCATGAAGCGAATGGCCCAAATTTCCTTTGGCTTCAGGGTCGCTTCGCGCCAAGCTTCCGACCCGCTGTCCGAGCAGGTCCTGCGTCAACTGGATCAAATGTGGAGTGTCCCATCGCCTTTCTCCGTGGCTGGAATTGGCCGACGGGAAAACGCCGCTCTAGCACGATATTGGCCGGTGCCGGACCCTCCGCGTTGGGGCGCTGGCACGCAGCCTCGGCCGCTATTTCGTCCCGCGAAATTGTTGTCGAGGAGGTCTTGAAAAGCCGTCCGACAAAACCAGATTTCGCGTGCCGGGCGCCGCTTGGGCCCGGTGACGGGTCCGAGGTCCGCGTGGCCTCCTCCCGCCAACCATGTTGCTCAGAGGAGGACATCGAAGATGCGCAGTGCTTTTGACTTTTCGCCTTATCGTCGTTCGAGCGTCGGGTTCGACCGTTTGTTTGACATGCTGGAGAACAGCGCGGTTGGACAGAATGGGGAGAATTATCCCCCGTTCGATCTAATCCGCATCGACGACAATAGCTACCGTATCGAGCTGGCCGTGGCTGGCTTCGCCCGCGACAACATCGACATCACCGCGCAGCAGAACGTGCTAATTATTCGCGGTGAGCGGCCCGACGACAAGGGCGCCGATTATGTCCACCGTGGCATTGCGAACCGCTCGTTTGAACGACGCTTCGCCCTTGCCGACCATATTCAGGTGCGTGGCGCCGATATGAAGGACGGGATGCTGGCGGTCGACCTGGTCCGCGAAATCCCGGAGGCAATGAAACCGCGCCGTATCGAGATTGGCGGCACCGGGCCTTCGCATGACCCGATCGATACCAAGGCAATCGAAAACGCTGACAATTAAATGCTAGGTAGAGTCCCGGCGAGTCCGCTCGCCGGGACAGTCGGGACCGGGCAGTCTTTCACCGGGCAAGAAGCGCATTCTTTCACAGCCGAACGGAAGCGGATGGCCGATAGTGGACCGCCCGGTTACGGCAGCATGAACCCCGGACCGGTCATAGCCAGTCCGGCCAATGCGCACCGAATCTTGGGGCTTGAAAGACACTTTGTCCTACCCAAATGCGCGATCGCCGGGAGCCTGACGGGCCCGGCGACGGAGTGGAAACTCCCCGCGGGTTGCTTGCTCCGCCAGGTCGCTCAGATGGAGGACATGACATGCGTAGTGGTTTCGACTTTGCGCCGTTCCGGCGTTCTTCGGTTGGCTTTGACCGGCTGTTCGAATTGATGGAGAGCAGTGCGGCCGGCCAAGTGCAGGAAAACTATCCCCCCTTTGACCTCATCCACCTGGACGACAACGAATATCGGATCGACCTTGCGGTTGCCGGCTTCAAGTCAGACGAGATCGACATTACGGCCCAGCAGAACGTGCTGATCGTCTCCGGCAGGAAACGCGACGAGGGTGGGTCCAGCTTTATCCACCGCGGAATCGCTACCCGTTCATTCGAACGGCGTTTCGCACTCGCCGACCATATCCAGGTCCGCGCCGCCGATCTGAGCAACGGGCTGTTGTCCGTGACGCTCGTCCGCCAAATCCCCGAGGGGATGAAACCTAGGAAAATCGACATCGGCTGTAGTGTCAGCGAACCGCGGGCCATCAACCGTGACCGGCAGCCCGCCGCTTCGGAATTTCATGCAGTAACTGAGGACGCCTAAGTGGACGGAAAGGTGTAGCTTCGAGCGCCCTTGAAGCCACACCTCCTTCATAAAGAGCCAGCAGTCCTTGTCTTGAAACCATGAATGGATATCAGGAACGCATGCGTATCGAACTTGCCTGCGCTGTATGCGGCAAAAACCGTTTTGCTTTCCCCGAAGGTGGTGGCGACAGCGCCATCGTCGCCTGCGAAGATTGCGGCCACGTCATGGGCAGCATGGGGGAATTGAAACAAGCGGTCTCGGACGCCGTTATCACCAAATCCCGCAAGCCAAGGATCCACCGAAAGCAGAACAACATCGATGGCCGATAGAATGAAGAGAGAAGAGCGCCGGTCCCAGCATACCCGTGAAATCGAGCAGAGCCAGGCTCAACTTCCAAAAAGCATATCCGAGACGGAGCGTCTGGTCAGCGAATCCGAAAATATGTTGCGCCGCCACCGGCAAGAATTGAAGGACGACGATAAGGAAGTTGATCAAGGGCGTGATGGCTGAGCGGCCACTGCCTCTGGCGCCAAAAACCCGAAGGTCGTGCGTTGTTCCACCGACCTCGGCTAAGACGTGCTTGCGAAATCCCGATGAAGCGTTGCGGAAGGCGGACGCTGACCGCCGGATCTGCGAAGTGCTGAGGAATGGCAGGGTGGACGGATCAATCCTTTAGATTAGTTCAGGTGGCTGCCTTCTTCTCTTATGCGCTTTATATCTGCCTCCCCTTCGACGGCCATGCCGCGCAGGGTGAGGGCGGTTCGCTGATCGGTTGTGGAATTTGCGAGACGTCGGCACTGGTCCACTCGCCCCTGGATTTTCGCTATTAATTCGCTGGTCTCCATGCGGTGGATAATCGTTCCACGAACGACCTGTTCCCGTGTCGGCGGAAGGTGCGCTCGTTGTTGCTGCACGTGTGTCGTTTGGGGGACATAAGCAGAGGTGAAACCCTGCTGCTTGCGCACCGGCGCTTGCGCGGTCGCGCATCAGGCTCCCGTGATGCCCAACGGCATCATGTCGGCACCGGCGTTGAGGCGGCCGGTTTCATAATTAAGCGCGGTCGCTAGGCACAACCATGCCAGATAAGGAACGAGCAATGCTCCTGCCCATGGGCGAACTTTCCAAAAGGAGACGATGGTCACGGCGACAAGGATCGTCATCGCGCCGATCACGACCAGTCCAATGTCGATCATACCGCCCCCGAAAAAGATCGGGGACCAAGCGAAATTAAGCGCGAGCTGGACAAAGAAAAGCGCCAGCGCACGAGTTCGGGAGGGCGACACGGGCGCGTTGAGGACAGCTGCTACGGAAATGCCCATCAGGACATAGAGCATTGTCCACGTTGCCCCGAATGCCCAACTCGGAGGCTGGAACATCGGCTTCGTTAACGGTTCATACCAGTCGTTACCGAAGCCGCTGTTCGACACCGCTCCCATCAAATACCCAAGCAGGACGATCGCCGGAACGGTGATCAACGCCTTGCGCCAAAGTCCGCGGTCGTTCCTCGTCGCTTCGATCATCGCACTTTGCCTTTCATCGCGCCCGATAGGTATCCAATCTAGCCCTCGGTCAGGCTTGCGGACTTGGCTCGATGACAAAACCGCCGGCCCCCCGAAGCGATCCTTAGTCCAATTAGTTCGACCTCTTGATGCTGAACGTTAGGCGATCCCGCTCGATGGCCAGTTCTTCGATGCTATGTCGGCGATTACCGGTGTTGGCAGACCCGCTGACGACCAATTCACGAGCCGCTCCGTGTCCCCTTTCCACCCAAAGCGGACTTCAGGAAATCGCCATCGTCGAGTGTCACGGTATGCCGAGAGCAGACCGACTGCTGTCGGCCGAAAACAATGAAAATCGGACGTTGGCCCGCTACCATTTTGCCTGCGGATCAGCGATGATCATCGGATGTCCGAGGCACCCCCGACCCGAGAAGACGTACTAGCCGCATTAGCGCCGAGGTTCACCCGGCCCGAACTGGTACAAGCTTGGTTCGAAACGGAGCCCGTGCCCGGCTTCGGTTCGTCGACAGCTGAGCAATTGATGGAAGCCGGCCGCGGAAGTGAAGTTCTCGACTTCATCGCTGCCGTCGACGCGGGCGTCTTCGCCTGAAATTGGCCGTTACCGGTCCGTCCGCTTCAGGGATGCATGTCCGAGAAAACCGACGTTCGTGTCCGCGTTCGACCCGATGCAGACATTCGTCAGTGCTGGATTATCGAATGCAATCAATTCAGATGCGGCTCGGCGTTGGGCATGGTGAACGTGAACCGCGTCTGTGCGGTCGTGGAGCTGACACTGAGCGTCCCGTCGTGCGCTTTGGCGATCTCCGACGCTATGAACAGGCCCAGGCCTAGGCCATTACGGCTCGGGCGGGCATCTCCGCGGAAGAAGGGCTGGAACAGCCGGCTGCGGACCTCCTCGGGGATGGGTCCGCCGTCATTGGCGACCGAGAGAACAAAGCTGTCACCCTCCGTGGCGGCGCTGAGTCGTATCGGCTGGTCAGTCGATCCGTGGGTCGCCGCATTGGCCAGCAAGTTGGAGGCAAGCTGCGCCAGCCGCCGGCGGTCGCAAAATACAGGCTCTTCGATAGCGACCCGCGCATCAATTCGATGATCCGGCGCGATGGCACGTATTTCGGCGATCACTTGCTCCAGCACCGGCGTGAGCGGCGCGTCCGCGTTCCGGTTGATCACAAGGCCGCCGCCAAGGCGGCCGCGCGCCAAGTCCAGCACATCGTCGACCAGGCCTGACGCACGCGCCAGGCTGTTTTCCATTTCGGCAAGGATGGAGTGCCCGCGAGCACTAAGCTGCTCGCGCTGCTGCAGCATGCGAACGCCGGCAGCGGTCGCAGCCAGAGGGTTGCGGAGATCATGGCCAAGGACGGCGATGAACTGTTCGCGGACTACGGCGGCTTCCCGTTGGGCCTTGGACTCCGCCTCGGCCCTTACCTGCGCCTCCAGCAAACTGCGCTCATAGGTGCGCCGGTCGACCGCCTTGAACAGGGTAAGTCGGGTAAACA
>Ga0307411_10000446_pt1 | contig 14168 bp, 14 predicted proteins | sample DK1Ometagenome_2_FD_203712 | JGI IMG/M metagenome (GOLD analysis project Ga0307411, IMG submission 203712) | Maize rhizosphere microbial communities from greenhouse at UC Davis, California, United States - DK15-O-1 | ecosystem: Host-associated > Plants > Roots > Rhizosphere > Soil | place: USA...
GAGGTAGGCCTCGTGGACCAGAGCGGTGGGCTGGAGGGTATGACCGGTGGCCTCGAGGCCCAGGTAGTGGGACGCTAGGCGATGCAGCTCCTCGTAGACCACGGGGAGCATCTGGTCCAGGCCCGGTTTGTCGCCGCGGCCCCAGTCCAACAGCCACTGGGTGATGGCGCCCTTGGGTGAGGGAGGTTCGTCGGGCATGGGAGATAGAGTCGGGTTCGCCGGCCGGAGACGGAGGCTGATGAGGGATTGTACGCCCGAATTGGGCGTTCCTCAATGGCCGCGAGCCCCTGCGGAGGGCGCCCCGTCGGGGGCGAGAACCGCCCGCGCCAACGTGCCGAACGTGGGATGCACGAACAGCATGCCAGATCGAATGACAGGAGGAATACCGCACGGAGGCATCGCGGCGGCGGTGGCCGAATGATAGCTAGAGGGCGCGGGTGCCGAAAACCTCCTCCAGGAACCTGACGGCCTTCCGAGCCTCGATCGCGAATCCGATGAAGGGCATCAGGAGGCCCAGCGCGAACATGGCACCCGTGTGCCGCAGGAACCGCATCTCGCCCGTGGCGACGGCTTCCTGCATAGCCGTGAGGACCAGCATGAACGCGATCCCCAGCCACACCGCCACAAAGGCCACCACGATCGGGTGAAGCCGGAAGCTCACAACCGCCCTGGCTCGGCCGGTCGGAGTCGCCTCGATGCGCCCGTGCAGCTCCGGACGGAACGAGCTCCGGCCCCGGACGATCCGGTGGATCCGGAAGGTGTCTCCGTCCACTACTCCCTCGAAGGTCCGCTCGGTGGATGCGTGCCTGGGTCGCGGCTCGGGTTCCACGGCATCCCGCAAACGGGCGCTGGCCTGGGTGACCTGGAGTGTCGACTCGAAGACCCGTGTCTGATAGGGAAGCATGGTTTTCCCCCCCATGGTGCGAGCCACCTCCCGTGAACGCCCCATTCGCCGCCAGCGACCCTCATGAGGGATTCCGCCGCGGATCCGGGCGTAGCTGAAGGGCAGGACTGAAGGGTCCCCTCTCTCTCGCCGCAGGCAACCTGGAGACAACTAATGCCGCCATGCCACGCCTCGGAGAGGTCATGACGACCTGCACGCCGCGTGGGCCGCTTAACCGCGGAATTGGCTGCCCGAGGTGATCCAGCGCCTGGTCATTGCCGGTACCCGGCCGGGACTTGGCGACTCCCCGGTTCAGACCACTCGTTCCTGGAGAGACGGTATGCCTGAACGCATGCGGTGCCTGTTCCTGATCCTGGTCCTCGGGCTGCTTCCCCGGAGCGCCTCGACCCTGCAGGGCCAGGTACCCGATCGCATTCCGCCCGATCAGGAGGCGCAGATCTTCAACCTGATCCGCCGGGTGACCGCGCTGGAGGAGAAGCTGGCGGCGATGAACAGCGGCACGGTCAAGGCGCCGTTCAAGGTCGTGGATGCAGGGGGAGTTCCGATCCTCCAGGTCATTGAGACGCAGGCCTCTGCTGGGGGCGAGGCCACGGGGCTGGTGATAGCAGATGACCTAAAATCGGGTACCGCCGGCCTGGCCGTGTACAACAAAGCGGGAACGGTGGTGGCCCTGCTGGGAACCAACGGCGAGGCGGGAGGCCTGGGACTCGCTGACGGCCAAGGCAAGGTCCGGGCGAGCGTCAACGGTATCGGTAGAATCGTGCTTCTGGATGAAAATGACAACGCCTTCCTCACTATGGCGGAGGACATCTCCAAAGCGGATTCCGACATTCGGATCGGCGGCGACGTGGACGGGTTCGCGGTCGAGGTCGGCTCCGGCAAGGGAACGGCCACTCTCGGCGTCGACGATGAGGGCATACCTGAATTGTCGCTGGTCGACGCTGGGGACCGGGAGCGTGCGTCCATGAGTGCTGGGGGAACGCTCAAGGTCTCGGACGAAGCTGGATCGGACATCCTCACCGTCGCGGAAGATGTCGACGGGGAAAAGGCCAGCGTGGCGATCGGAGGTGGAAAGAAGGGAGGAATCGTGCGCGTGGCGGATGCCGCCGGGAAACCGGCCGCCGGCATTCTCGGGGACAAGCGGGCGATCGTCGTCGCGAGCGCCGCGGGCAAAGTTGTGTCCGAGATGACGATTAAGAGCCCGGGGGATGGACTGGTCCAGGTATGGGGGAGTGGAGCGATCCCGCTCGGGGTACTCGGCAAGGGTCCGGGTGAGGGCGGCATCCTTCAGATCTCCAACGGCAAAGTCCCCGTCACCAGCCTCTACGCCTCCGAGGACGGCTCCGGACGTTGGCAGGTGAACGATCAGAGCGGCAATCCGGTGATCGAGGCTGGGGCGTCGACGAGGGGGACGGGGGTCATCCGCACCGGTCCGAAGTTCATCTGCGGCCCGGGGCCAGGGGGTCCGATGATGCCGTCTCCCTTACCCAGTTGCATGGTCGGGATCATGAAGTGAGGTCTTTTCACCGCTGCGGCGAGTGGGGCTTAACTCGGTGAGGGAGTTCGACCGACATCGGGGCGTTGTTGATTGACGGGGCTCTCACCCGCGCCGTCCGTATCCAGCCCGAGCGAGTCGAATGGCTCTCACAGGAGGTCCACATGGAGTTCGCGGTCCGGAAGGTTCCCAGCCTGGCCCTGATACCCTTTGCGCTGGCGGCGGGAGCCGGCGTCGGCGCCGCGCAGGACACGACCAATATGAGACGTATCTGCCTGGCCCCCGCCGCGGTCGAGACGAGCGCGAGCTCCGACGCGGCGGTCAATGCCGTGCGCGAGGCCTTCACGACCTACCTCACCGGCCCGACGCTCCAGGCGCAGGCGCTCCAGGCGAGGCTCGCATCGCAGGTGCGTCTGGAGGCACGGCAGGCGGGGTGCCCCTTCCTCCTGCTCACCACGGTCAAGCACGAGAAGAAGCGCGGCAGCGGCCTGCTCGGCCGGGTGGCCGCCGGCGCGGCCCAGCAAGGGGCTTGGGAGGCAGGGGCGGCGAGCGGCTCGACCGCCGGCCGGATCGCGGGCCATGCGGCGTACGGGGCCGCAGGAGTGGCGGCGTCCAACTACGCCGCCACGTTCCAAGCCAAGGACGAGCTCACCCTGAGCTACCGACTCGAGTCGCCGGACGGGAAGGCGCTGGCGGAGGGAAAGGAGAAGCGGAAGGCGAAGGCGGACGGGGAGGACATGCTGACACCCCTGGTCGAAAAGGCGGCGGAGGTGGTGGCGGAGACCGTGTCGCGCTGAGCCTGCGAGGGGCGCTTGTCTACCCGCACGCGCCCCGGAATATCTCCGGGGCGCGTTTCCTTGAGGCAGCCCGGCGCCGGTCCGGGCGTTGAGAGTGAAAGCCACAAAGAGGCTCGCCGTGCCGATCGGTCCGCTGTCGCCGCCGCCCCTGACCTCGCCTCCGTCTCGGACGCTGTCGAGATCACTCGCCGGCCGCGGGTGTCGGCATCGGCATAACGCCCTGCCCCACGCCTGCCGAGATAGAGACGGCGAAACTCGCGTTCACGTTCACGGTGAACGGCAGTGACAGGTTCGAGACCGGGACCGGCCTTCAGGATGGGCACGGGGCCGGGCAGCAAGCTGCACTTCGAGGTCGAAGGGCGCGTGAGCGTCACGCGCGAGTGAGCGAGACAACCAGCCAGCCTGGAGCCGATCACCATGCGCGGAGGCTTTCCATGACGATACTTGCGCGAACCGCGGGGTTCGCAGTAGCGCTCACTCTGGCTGCCACCCCTCGCATCGAGGCGCAGTCCAGCTCGATCCGCGTCACGATTGCCGGCGGGCCGCACGCCGGCACCTACGCGCTGGAACGCGGCCAGTGCGACGCCTCGACGGCCAGATCATTTCCATGTTCACGGCGAAGCTGGCAGGCGTGACCGCCGGGCCGAGAATGCCGGAAAGCATCGAGCTCTACACGGAGCCGGCGCGCGGCAAACCCGACGGGTTCGCCGTGAACGTGGATTTCCGCGCGAAGTCCGGCCAGCGAATCGTGTACGAGATCTACGCGATCCCGCCCGAGCTGCAGGGGCCGGGGCGCACGGAGCCACCGAAGGGACGCGGCAGCGTGACGATCCAGCAGGGAGAAGCGAGCACCACTGTCACCTTCGGCGGGGCGACGAAGGACGGCGTGGAGATGGAGGGAAGCGTGACGTGCGTGAAACCGCGGTAGGGCCGGAAGAGGCGGAGAAGGCGGAAGGGCAGACGGGGGAAAACCAACAGCTCGGAGTGAATCATCATGCATCGTATCGCGCGCAACACATCGCTCGCCTTCGGGCTCGCCGCGGCACTCCTGGCCTGCGGCGAGGGGGCGGCTGGTGAGCCGAAGCAGACCGCCGCCACCACGGGTGGCAGGCCGCCCTGCCCCAAGCTAGCCGAGATCCAGACGGCGATCGGGTTCCCGGTCAAGTCGCATCCGGTTCCGGTCGACGGATGCCTGTATGAGCTCACCGGTGAGTATGCCGGGGTCATGGTCTCGCTGATGTACCAGCCCGCGGCTCGCGCCGAGGACATCTACGCCGACATCGAGAGGCACGTGAAGGCGAAGGGACCGGATGCGCAGCCCGACAAGCTCAGCGTTGGCGAGGGTGGGTGGGGCTGCGCGAGCCGCGGCAGGAAGGAAGCGGCCGTCGTGTCAAAGGGTCGCGTGTACCACGTCGAGATCGATCACAACCTCGTCGAGAGCCTGAACTTCGCGGCCGACGTCGCGGTGCGAGTACTCGAGCTCGGGATACGCACCGCTCCGGGCACTGGTGCGAGCGGCGCCGTCGCGAGCCGTGCCGGGTCCGCCAGCGCACCACTCGACGCATGCACGCTCGCCACCAATGCGGAGGTCAGCCAGGCCGCCGAGGAGCGGCCCGAGATCGCGCAGTACTGGTCGGCGCCGGTCGCCTCGTTCGGCGGCTCGCACTGCGACTATGACGGGGGTTCGATCCGCGTCTACCAGGGCAAGGCGGCCGCGGCCAGTTTGGCGTCGACGCTCAAGGCGTTCGGCGCCGAGAAGGCGCCGAAGACTCCGGTCTCCGGCATTGGTGACCAGGCGTACTTCATGATTCCCTATCCGAACGACCAGTACAAGCGCCTTGGACTCCTCGCCGTGCACGCCGGCCCGCGGGTCCTGCAGCTCATGCTCGACGCGCACGGCAGCGAGCCAATCGAGACGACGCGTCCTCGGCTCGAGAAGCTGGCGCGCCTGGTGCTGCCGCGGCTCCAGTGAGCGCCCTATGTCACTCTCAGCATTCTGGAGGTTCCCGATGACGGTGAACTGCCATGAGCTGTCGAGACTTGCTCGTAACGTACCCTTCACGTTGAGGTAGCCATGAAGCGGATACTGGAGCGCGCCGTGCTTGCCCTCGCGGCGCTTGCGATGATGGCGACCGTATCCCCCCTCGCCGCCCAGTCGGCGAAGGGAACGTCACCCGGTGCCTGCTCGCTGCTGACGAAGGAGCTGGTGCTTCAGGTGACTCCGGAGACCAACGAGGCGGAGCGCGACCGGCTGTTCGGCACTCCACCAGAGGAGCATCGCCTCGGACCTAATCGATCCCTCTGCGACTACGCGGGACTGACCTTGCATCTCAACCCCTCCGACGCCAAGAGCTTCGAGGCGGGTATCCGCAAGGACAAGACCTGGGTGCCGATCCCCGGGCTGGGCAATGCCGCGTGGTTCCACGACGTCAAGGTCATGGGCGAACTCTACGCGGGCGAACTCTACGTGCGCAGCGGCCCACGCAACCTGGGCGTCCTGATCACGGTTCCGCAGGGGCGCACGGCTGAATCCATCAAGCCTAACGCCGTGGCGCTCGCAAAGGCGGTGCTATCCCGACCGTGGTAGTGCGCGGCCGCAACCGGCGACCAGAGCTGGTGAGTGACCGCGCTCAAGGGAGGTGAGGTCCGATGAGATTTCGAGTCCCTCTCCCGGCGTTCGGCGGGGCGCTCATCTGCGCCTGCGGCTCCGACGTCGGCGCCGCACGCCAATGGGAGAGAGCCGGCTCAGCGCCGCACGCATGGTCGGCGGTATGGTCAAGCCCCTGCTTGCCACTTCGGCCCCAGTCGAGGAGCCACTGGGTGACAGCGCCGGGGGCGTCTGTCTGTCCGAAGGGTAGTAGGTGCGGGGATCTCGCGGGATGAGGGGTAGTACGCCGGTTCGGGGCGTTCCTCAATAGCACAGGCATAACCATGGGCTCGGTCGGACGCCCGCCCCCGAAGCACGGAAGAGGCAGATCATGAGCATGCGCATACTGGCGATGGCCCTGGCGGGGGGCGCCGTGGCGGTCTCGCCTTCCCAGCCCGAGGACTGGGCGTTGCGCCGCGAGGTTGAGAACGTCAAACGGGAGCTCGAGGTTCTGAGGACCAGGATGTCCCACCTGGAGCGGCGGGAGGGCGCGAGCGTGTTGCCACTGGCCTCCTCGGCCGCGCCGATGACGACCAAGGTTCGAGCGCCGTTCGAGATCGTCACCCAGGGCGGCGCCACGTTGCTCAAGGTGACTGCGGGCCCCGATGGCGCCGGGCACCTCACCATGCCGCCGGCCGCATAGTGGTGAATGCCGGCGTGACGGCCGGTGGATGCGGCAAGGTCGAGAATTACCGGGGCGCCCCATTCGGGCAAGCGCGCTCGGCGTCCCCGGCGACATGATCGTCGGAAACTGTTAACAGCTTTCCTTAGCGGAGTTTCACGATTGCGAGCCACGATGACCGCGCCGAGAAGGCTCGCCATGCGGTTCCGTCCGCTGCTTGTCGCCACCTGCCTGTTGGTTATACCGGGTCAGGTCCACGCCATGCTGCAGTCGGCCGGCGTGCCGCTGGGTCGCCGGGACTACCCGCTGAACTGCCGCGGGCCGCTGGTCTTCGGCCCCATCGGCCCGCACGCCGACACCGGAACCGTCCTGAAGCTCTCGCTGGCCTTCACCGCGAATCCGATTGCCGCGGGACCGGAAGGTCAGGGACTCCAGCCGAGCACCTGCGCGTGGGTCGATCGCCCCGTCAACGCCGAGGAGCCCCGGCAGCTTCGCGTGACCATAGGCACCTCCGACTCGGCCCCCCAAGCGACGGTTCGCGACACCGGTATGTACTGGGGGTTCCTGGCCCATAACAGCGACAGCGGATACATCACGGCGGTCGGGTACCGCCATTGGCACGCCTCCTCGCCACCGCTCGCGCTGCCTCGGCCGGCATCCGCCCCCTCCCCCACCCCTTCTCCGACCAAGGGAGCCTGGCTCCCCTTCAACCCGCGTTACCTCCTCTGGTTCGCGCTGGGCTGGGTAGTGATCGCATGGGTGCCCATGCTCGAATTGACCGGACGCTGGAGCGGGTGGCGGCGACTCGCCCGCCTCTATCCGCACCGAAGCACGGGGCGGGGCGGCTCGTTCCGCACCGGATCCCTGTTGATGGGCCTGACGAACTACCGGGGCGGCGCACGCCTGACTGCCGACGATTCGCATCTCCACCTCTCCATGGGGGCGTTTCTCCGCCCCGGTCATCCGCCGCTCAGCGTCCCCTGGTCGGACGTGACGGTATCCCGTGACACCTGGCCCTGGTTCCCGCTCAAGGGGCATCCGGTCATCCGGCTCACCCTCGCGAAGCACAGCGGCCTGCGCATCCTACTCCCGGTCAAGGATGGCGAACGAATCGTCGCGACGAGCGGGGGGCGGCTGCAACTGAGCGGACCGAATCTTCCCGCTCGCGAGCCGGTCAATGCGTCGCGACCACGTGACACTGAAACCCCGACAAGTTCCCGGAGGTAGAGCGTGCTGACCAATGCCCTGCCCTTCGCACTAGGCCTCCTCCTGGCGTCGGCGTCCGCCCCTCGGCAAGACCGCTGCGGCCAGCCCGCGTCCCTGGGGCACGCCATGGCCAAGCTCTGACTGCCGCGGACACTCACGCGGTAACCACCAGCATGGAGGTATGCGTCATGCAAAGCACGTCGCGCAGAACGTCACTACGACCCGCCCTGACCCTCGCCGCAGGTCTCCTGGCCTGGGGCCAGGGTGCCGCAGCGGAGCCGCGGCATGAGGGCGCCGGCGTCAGCATGGGCGTAGCCCCCTGCCCGACGCCGGCGGATATCGAGACGACGATCGGATTCCCGGTCAAGGCCCACCCCCAGATCAGCGACCGCTGCATGTACGAGCTCACCGGTCAGTACCAGGGCGCTTTCGTCACCCTGAGCTACCAGCCTGCCACACGAGCCGACGATGTCTACGCGGAGATCAGGCAACGAGTGAAGGGAGCCAACGGAGTGAACGCGCAGCCGGACCCGGTGAGAGTCGGTGAGGGGGGCCTGGCCTACAACAGCCGCGGAAAGAAGGAGGCGGCTACGGTCTCACAGGGGCGGCTCTATCACGTCGAGATGGATTATGACCTCTTCGAGAGCCTGAAGTTGCAAGAGGACGCCGCGGTCCGGGTCATCGAGCTCGGAATGCGAACCGCTGGCGCCGGCGCAGGCGCCGCGTCGTTTGACGCATGTCAGCTCGCCACGAACGCCGAGGTCAGCGAGATCGCCGAGGAGAGGCCCGATATCGCCAAGTACTGGTCGGCCCCCACGGCATCGTTCGGAGGTTCGCACTGCGACTACGACGGTGGCTCGATCCGGGTCTACCAGGGCAAGGCGTCCGCTGCCGCCTTCGACGGGACGCTGAAGGCTTACAAGGCCGACCGGGAGCCGAGGACGCCGGTGGCAGGCATCGGCGACAAGGCGTTCTTCATGATTCCGATGCCGGGCAACAAGTACAACCGCCTCGGCCTGCTTGCGGTATACGCGGGACCCCGAATCGTACAACTGACCCTCGACGCCCAGGGCGACGAGCCGATCGAGGCGACGCGGACACGGCTCGAGCGCCTCGCTCGCCTCGTGCTGCCGCGGGTCCGCTGAAGGAAGGACGTGCCCATGAATCCTCGAAACCTGCTCGCGGCCGCGACCGTCGCCTGCCTGGGTGCCTGCGGCTCGGACCCCGAGCCCGCGTCCATTGAAGCGGCCGGCAGTGCGGTGAGCGCCGCGACGGCGAGCGCCGCAACGGTGAGCGCAGCGACGCAAGCCGCTGGCGGGGCGAACACCGTCGTGGGCACCGTCGTCCCCGCCGCGTGCGACCTGGTCCCCCGCGCGGAGATCGAGCGGCTCGCCGGACCGCTCGACGGGGAGCCGAAGCGGGAGGATAGGGGCTGCTGGTACTACGTGGCGATGGACACGACGTCCGCGGAGTGGACCCAGCTCCGCGCGAACGCGGAAAGGGCCCGGGCCTCCGGCATGGATGCCCGGGCGATCGAGCTGTACCACCCCACCCGCGCCGGGGTCTACGTCGAGGTGAACGTGGGCAGCGAAGGCCAGGCGCAGACCGGCAAGCAACCGGCGGGATGGGACGAGGCCAGCGCGTCGCGCAGCGGCGCGGTCTTCAACGGCCGCGCGGGCCACGTGAGGGTCGCCGTGCGGCTGCGGCGACTTCGGCTGCCTCCCGATACGGTCGTCGCCATCGCGAGCCGAGTGCGTGACCGCATCCCCGACGGTCCGATCGCGCACCCCGCCGCGGACCGCTCGCAGCGACCGCCCCCCGGCCAGAACCCCTGCAGCGTGCTCACCCGCGAGGAGGCGGAGGTTGAGCTCGGCAAGCTGGTCGTCGCCCCGTTCAGGACCAAGGAGCGGACGCCGCTGGGCGATCCGGCTGGGAAGAGCTGCGCCTACCTCACGCCTGGGCACCGGGTGCTCGTCCTGACGCCGACGTGGGAATACGGACACATCGAGCTCAACGCCGCGCGCATGGTCGGGGGCATCGTGCGTCAGGTGGCGGATCTACCCGGCATCGAGGGGGACACACTCGAAGGCCCGTGGGACGATGCCGTCGTGGACCTCGAGGGCGAGCTCCTGCTGCGCAAGGGCGCGCACGCGCTGGGTATCCGCTACCAGGTGTCATCGACCGACGCCGCCGGGGCGATCCGCCTCGCGGGGCCGGCGTTGGAGCGGCTCGCGGCCGCTCCGGAGCCGGAGCGGCCGCGCGTGACGGCAGACGGCTGTCTCCCCGAAGCGACGGTCGGCGCGCTGGTCGAGTCGCCGGCGCGGCTCGTTGTCAACGCCATGAGTGCGTCCGGAATGTGCAACTACACCCTCCGGGAGGATCCCACGGTGTCGATCGAGCTCGCGGTGCAGCCGGCGCAGAGGGCCGACGACATCTTCGCCGAAATGCAGCAGCGGGTGCGCCTCGCGCGTGGTGAGTCGGCGGAGGCGGAGCGGATCAGCATCGGTGAGGGCGGACGGGCCTACTGGGCCGGCTCCCAGTCGGAGGCGGCGGCCCGCAGCGGCGGGAAGGTTTACCGCGCGCGGATGACCTACCCCATGATGGCCACGAGCCCCGATCGCAAGGATGCGATGGTCCAGCTCGTTACCCAAATGATGCAGTGAGCCCACCCATGGGGAATACCATGCACACGCTCATCCGCGCGGCCGCGCTCGCGCTCACCTTCCAGCAGGCCGCGTCGCTGACCGCGACACTCGCCCCACAAGGCGCCGGCGGCGCCGCGAGGCCGCCCAATCCCGCCTGCGCTCTGGTCGCCGAGAAGGAGGTCGAAGCCGCTACCGGCCTCGACTACGGACCAGGGGAGGACTTCGACGAGCTGTACGAGGGGGTTGGCGGCAAGGCCACTTGCGTATGGGGCGGCCCGAGCCTGATGGGCGAGGATCTGCCGGAGATCGGCGTCCTCTTCTTCCCGGCCAGCGCGGGCGGGAGCCACACCGAGGCGCGGGCCAAGCGGAAGCTGCTGGCGGACTGCACCCGCGAGCCGGTGCCCGGGGTCGGCGATCGCGCCTTCGTGGAGATCTGCAGCAGGTCCATCTCGAGCGCGGGCGTCTACGCCAGGACGGGAAGCAGCGACATCGCCGTGGTGGTGTACCTGAAGCGGGGCGAGTCCATGGCCTCCCCGGTCAAGTCTGTCGCGATCGCGCTCGCCAAGGCTGCGGCAGCTCGGGCGAAGGGCAAGTGAGCGATCAGCGGGGGGCGCGGCTGAGCTGGCTGCTGCGATGCCTTGCGGTCGGCGTCGTCGCGGCGCTTGCCGGCTGCGATGGCGACCGGGCCGCGGCCGAGCCTCGCGTCCCGCGGCGTGAGGCAAGGCCGAGGTCCGGCGCGATGCCGGAGGAGACCGCGACGCAGCCGGCGTCGCCCTGCGACTGGATCCCGGCCAGCGAGGTAGAGGCGGTGGTCGGCAAGCTGAGCGGCGCCCCCCGGAAGCACGAGGGTGGCTGCTTCTATCCCCTGCCGTTGGACTCGATCACCATCGCACGGCGTGCCAAGGCCGAGCAGGTGCGGGGGGCGCTCGAGCGGGCGGGAATGAAGTCCGACTGGCCGGCCGAGCCGGAAGATACCGCCGGCGTGTTCATCCAGGTGACCGTCGGCGTGGGCGCAGAGGAGCGGCCGGCGGAGCTTGGCTTCGCGACCCTTGGCTCGTGGGCGGGCAACGACTCGCTTCTGGCGGCGGATCGGCCCGCCGACGGCTGGGATTACCGCCGCAGTCTCCCCGGCAAGCCGAACCTCTGGGGCCGCGCCGGTACGATCATCGTGGTGGTGGAGGGCGGGACGTACGGGATGGACGACGACCTGCTGGCGACGCTGGCCGGCCGGGTCCGCGAGCGCATCCCCGACCTTCCCTTCAAGCATCCCAACGCGGCGGCCAGGCTGCCGCCGGGCCCCGATCCCTGCAGCGTCCTCTCGCGGGACGAGGCGGAGGCAGTGATCGGTGGGCTGGTGGTCGCGCCGTATCGCGTGCGCGAGGGCGGCGCGCTCGCCGACCCGGGCGGCCGCAGCTGCGCGTACTACACCGGCAAGCACCGCGCGCTCGTCCTCACCCCCCACTTCTCGGACGGCGCGGGCGAGATGCGTTTCATCCGGTCGCGGGGCGGGCTGGGACTGGCGGGAGTGGTGGACCGAGCCGCCGACGCGGCGGACACGCTCGAAGGACCCTGGGACGAGGTCGCGATCGGCGTCTACGGCCAGCTCGCGATGCTCAAGGGCGACCGGATGCTGGAGATCGCCTTCCTTACATCCTCCACCGACCTCAGCGGCGCGATCCGGCTCGCCGGACCCGCGCTGCCAAGGCTGGCGGCCTCGCGATGACCGCTGCCGGCGCCTCGCACGGCGTCATGCCGCCGATATCGGGGCCCGCCGACCGCGAGCTCTTCTTCGCGGCGCAGGCTCGGAACCGGCGCGCCGCCTGGCGACTCACCGCGCTCGCCGCGCTCGGCGTGGCCGTGATGGGCGTGCCCATGAGCGCGGTGATCTCCCCGCTCATCTACACCGCCGTGATCATCCTCAACGACCTGGTGAGCCTCGTCGTCCCGGCGGCCGACCTGCTCCACCTCATCGCCCATGTCGACCGGCCGCCGGGCGCGAGTGCATTGCCGGACGCCCTGCTGGCCCTGCTCCTGGTGGCCGGGCTGGTGGTCCCCGGCTCGATAGTCATGCTGCTGGCGTGGCTGGGCGCGCGCGCCCTGTCCCTCAGCGCCGGGGTCGAGAGTCTCCTGCGCTCCCTCGGCGCCCGCGAACCGCACCCGGGTGACCTGGAAGAGCGGCAGCTTCAGAACCTGGTCGAGGAGATGGCCATCGCGGCGGGCGTGCGGCCACCCCGGGTCAGGATTCTCGACGGCGCCGTGGCGAACGCCGGCGCGGTAGGCGCCGGGCCGGACGACGCCACACTGATCGTCAGCCGACGCCTCCTCGATGAGCTCGATCGCGACCAGAGCCAGGGAATCATCGCGCATCTGCTAGGCTCGGTCGGCAACGGCGACCTGCGCGCCGCCCTCGCGATCGTCTCGATGCACCGCGCGTTCGGACTGGTGATGGCGGTGCTCGGCGCCCCGTTCGGACCGCATGCGCGGCGGACGCTCCTGCGGCTGGTGCGGCTGGGCCTGCGGCGCGGCATGCCAGTCGACGCGCAGGAGCTGGAAGCGATCGACCAGATGTTGTCGCAGAGTGCGGACATGCCTGCCGGCGACGTGGACCCGAGCAAGAAGACGACGCCCGCCGACCTGATTCGACTTCCATTTCTGATAGCCTACACGGCGTTCTGGATGGCCCGTCTGGCATTCATCGGGTTCATCGTGGGGCCGCTGCTGGCACTGGCATGGCGCTCCCGCCGATACCTGGCGGACGCCACCGCCGTGCAGCTAACCCGCAATCCCGACGGCATCGCGAGCGGACTCGCGGCGCTCGCCTCGCGCGGGGGCGCCATCCCCGGTGGAAGCTGGGCCGCCCCTCTCTTCGTGATCGGCCCTGAGCGGGGCCCCGCGGGTGGGTTCCTGGGTGACGACTTCGGCATCGTGAGCTTCAGTCCGCCCGTTGGGAGCCGGCTCGCCCGCCTCAGGCGCCAGGGGGCGGCGGTGGAACTGCGGAAGCCTGGGACCCTGCACTGGGCCGCGCAGGCGTGCATCGCGCTGGCCGTGATCCTGGTGGGCACTGCGCTGATCGGCTGCGCCCTCGCGCTCACCGGCGTTGCGCTCGCGATCGACCTGTTGATCCTCACACCCCTGCTGATGGTGACGCACGGCGTCCTGCGCTCCTGGCTACAGGGCTGAGACGGTGGTGAAGGCACTCACGGCTTGGCAACCCCTCTTATGCAATCCGGAAGCAGTGCTACGCCCACCATGGCGGTGCCCACGGGCGGCGTGCACAGGTAATGTGGGCCGGCCCTGACGAGCCCTCGGCCGCTCTTCTCGGCCCCGGCGTCCACCACCGGGTTGCCGTCGGGATCGGTAAGCTGCCAATATCCGCCCCCGCCCACAGCGGTCATCAAGTGCGCGACCGGAGTACCCGATCCGTTCTTGATCTGAAGCAGGCCACCATGGGCGTCTTCCGTCAGCACGACCAGGGACTTGCCTCCAGGGTGGAAGACCTGGACGAGGCCCCGATTGTCGGCTCCCGAGGTCAGACTGACAACGCCCTGCCCGCTCCCGTTGCCGACGATCACTGCTCCGCCATCCTGGGTTCCCGTGCCGGTCACGTTGGCGACGATTTTGTCCTTTGCATTTGAGACCGACAAGTGACCCGCACCAGTCGACATCCCCAGCGCTGCACGCAACTTGCCCTTATGCATCACCGCCAGCTGCCCTTCGCCTCCCTCTGATATCCCCATCTCCACCTCGGCGTAGCCCCTGGGATCCAAGGTGGCGACATAGCCGTTGCCGTCCTCGATACCGAGCTGGACTCTACCCTTTCCCTTCTCGTCCGCGATATCAAGCAGCCCGCCC
>Ga0307411_10000447_pt1 | contig 14165 bp, 15 predicted proteins | sample DK1Ometagenome_2_FD_203712 | JGI IMG/M metagenome (GOLD analysis project Ga0307411, IMG submission 203712) | Maize rhizosphere microbial communities from greenhouse at UC Davis, California, United States - DK15-O-1 | ecosystem: Host-associated > Plants > Roots > Rhizosphere > Soil | place: USA...
TGAGCGGCCGCGGCTGGCTCGGCTCGCTTTCTCGGCATTATCATTCGGCGTTCGGGCAGGCCCACCCTCGACGCGGGACGATTCATGGCGGACCGGACTTCAGGCCGGACGGAGAAGATCTGGCGCGACGGTCAGCTCGTGAGCTGGGACGACGCGACCATCCACGTGATGAGTCACGTCGTCCACTACGGCTCGAGCGTCTTCGAGGGCATCCGCTGCTATCAGACGCCGGCCGGCGGCGCCCTCTTTCGGGTGCGCGACCACATGCGCCGGCTCGCGGACTCGTGCCGGATCTACCGCATCCCGATGCGCCACTCGCTCGACGCGCTCGTCCAGGCGACGATCGACACCGTCGCCGCGAACGGCCTCGAGCAGTGCTACCTGCGCCCGGTCGTCGTGCGCACCGGCGAGCAGATGGGCGTCCTGCCGACCGGCGTGCCGGTGGAGACCTTCATCATCGCCTGGCGGTGGGGCGCGTACCTCGGGCACGACGCCCTGCAGAACGGGGTGGACGTCTGCGTCTCGAGCTGGCGCCGCTCGGCCCCCGACACCTTCCCGGCGATGGCGAAGGCGGGCGGGAACTACCTGAACTCGCAGCTCGCCAAGATGGAGGCGCGCCTCGACCAGTACGCCGAGGGGATCATGCTCGACTCCTTCGGCTTCGTCTCCGAGGGGAGCGGCGAGAACCTCTTCGCCGTGCGCGACGGAGTGCTCTTCACCTCGACGCTCGGCGCCGGCATCCTCCACGGGATCACGCGCGCCTCGGTGATCGCGATCGCCCGGGATCTCGGCTACGAGGTCCGCGAGCAGACGCTCCCCCGCGAGTTCCTGTACGTCGCCGACGAGCTCTTTTTCACCGGCACCGCCGCCGAGCTGACGCCCATCCGGAGCGTGGACCGCATCCAGGTGGGGGAGGGGATCCCCGGCCCCGTGACGCGGGCGATCCAGGACCGCTACCTCGGGATCGCTAGCGGGCGAGTCCCGGACACGCACGGGTGGCTCACCCCCGTCCCCGCCGGCCCCCGATCCGGCGGCCCGCCGCGCTCGGACGCCCTCGCCGCCGTGCCCTGAGGCGGGCGACGCACGTCAGTAAGGAAGGGAGGGACGCCGCCGGCCGTTCCCGCTCTCTGTTGTACGCCCGTCGGCAGGAGAGTAGCTTGAGAGCGTTCTCGAGTTCGCCGCGCGCCGCCCTTCGCGCCGCGGCGAGAGAAGGCGGTGCGGTGGTCACGCCCGTTCGTGGCGCCGCGCACCGCCGCCGTCCGGCCGCGACCCCGTCGCTTGCCCGGGCGATTCATGACACCTGCGGAAGGAGGTGTACGTGATCGTTGGTTGTCTGGCGCTCAACGCATCGTTCGAGCCCCTCACCATGGTGCCGCTCAGACGCGCGCTCCGCCTCGTCATCGACGGGAAGGCGGAGATCGTCGAGTCCGACCACGGGCGGGTAGTGCGCTCGGAGCGCCTGAGCTTCCCGCGCCCCGCGGTGATCCGCCTCAAGGCGTTCGTCCACGTGCCGCGCCGCTTTCGCCGGCAGGTGACGAACACCTTTCTCTTCGCGCGCGACCGCTACCGCTGCCAGTACTGCGGCCGCACGTCGGCGGACCTCAAGACGCGCGAGTCGCTGACGCGCGACCACCTCATCCCGCTCTCGCGCGGCGGGACGAACGAGTGGACGAACGTCGTCACCGCGTGCAGCCCGTGCAACACGCGCAAGGCGAACCGGATGCCGAGCGAGATCGGCATGCACCCGCTGCACGCGCCCGTCGAGCCGCACTTCGTGCACCTGAGCTGGGCCGTGCGCCGCCTCACGCCGACGCAGTCCAAGTACATCAAGCTGTTCTACGGCGCCGAAGTGCTGCACCAGCTCGAGGAGCTCGAGCACCGCCACCCTCGCCTCGAGGTCGCGGCGGAGAAGGCGAAGGACAGAGCGCCGACGGAGTGAGTCTCCGTCGGCGCTCTTGATTTCGCGGCTACCGCGTCGCGGCGGGCGGGCGCTACTTGCGGTACACTGCCTGGAAGCCCGGCGCGAACTCCACTGTCAGCGTGTTGCCGTTCGTCCACGTCGCGGTGTAGCTGAAGCCGCAGTTCTCGTCCGACGACGCGTCCTCCTCGAAGGTGATCGTGCTGCCGCCGCGCGTGTAGCTGCCGGGGCACGATCCAATCGTCGTCACCGTCTGGCCGCCGTCGGTCTCGCGCACGGTGGATGACTCGGTAAACCGGCCGTCGTCGTCCAGCGTGAGACTCGCCGCCGTGAGCTCCGCCCGGTAGCTGCCGAACTCCTCCAGGACCACGGGGAGCGTCTCGCCGTTCACTGACCGCATCCGGTAGTTGCCGGCGATCGCTCCCGGCCCGGTGGACTTGTCCCCGCCGCAGCCGGCGAGCGCGGTGACGGCGGCGAGAGCGAGGGCGAACGAAGCGACGCGCATGCGGGAAGTCTCCTGGGGATGATGTGACACGACTTCGAGCGGGACGACCGGGGGGCGAGCGGCGTCACCGGCCACGATGTGCCGGGCGGTCGCTTGTTGCTGGTTACTGGTTTCTGGTAACGGCTTCGCGCGGTGGGACGCATCCCGAGCGGGCTACCAGTCACGAGTAGCCAGTAACTAGTCACCGCCCCGGTCCGAGCGGCGTCCAAGCTCCTACCCCCGGAACGCGCCGCTCCGCAGCTCGTAGTGCCGCCGCTCGCCGCCGATCAGGCGTACGAAGATGGTGCGCAGTCCCTTCGTCACCGGCGTCACCGGGTTGCGCTGGCCGCGGACCGCCGGCCGCAGCTCGCCGCGCAGCCACCGCTCGACCTCGTCCAGCTCGGTCAGGGAGAGCGTCTCGACGTCGAGCACGACGTTGTAGTAGCCGCGCTTCCCGCGCCGCGCCGTGATCGGCGCGCGGAACGGGCGCTCGATCGCCGTCTCGGCGTCCGCGAAGTGCTCGAACTGGCCGAGCGGCACCACCGACTCGCCGACGATGCGCGCCACGCGGTACGTGCGGTCGAGCGGGTCGTAGCGGACGACCATGTCCCACTCGGTGCTCCGCTCGAGGTCGTTGAACCACCCGCCCGACGACCAGAGCTCGACGCGGAAGTGGAGGCGCGCCGGGAAGCCGTTGCGCAGCAGGTCGCGCATCCGCGACGCCGAGAGCACGTCCACGCACCGCACGAGCGGCCCCTCGCTCGACAGCTGCCCCGCCGCCGGAAGCCCCACCTCGACCCGCGGCCGCGACGACTGCGCGACGAGCGGCGCCCCCGCCGCCAGGAGGGCCGCGAGGGCGACTGCGGGGGAGAGGAGCCGGCGTCGCCGCACTCGTTAGAATCGCCGGCGCACGCGCACGAAGAAGTTCGCCGGCTCCTTCGCGTCCGAGACCGCCTTCGCGACGTACAGCCCGATCGGGTCGAAGTCGATGCCGACGCCGACGTCCGTGCGGAACGTCCCGAGCGCGGGGAAGCCGCTGCGCGAGTAGACCAGCTCCGCCGGCGCCGCCGGCGTCGGCCGGGCGTCGCGGACGAGCCACCCGCGCCCCGCGTCGGCGAACAGTACCCAGTGCCCCTCGGCGGCGAAGCGGTGCCGCCACCGCACCCGGTCGTCGTCGTCGTCGTCCATCGTCCCCGAGAAGCTGAACCGCAGGTCGCCGCGGTACTCCACCTGGGCGAGCGCGATCCGGTCGCACTGCGCCGGCACCCCGAGCGGCACGGCGCCGCCCGCGCTGCACTGCAGGACGTCCGTCCCCGAGGAGAGTTGCCGGAAGTCGTAGCCCGGCAACGTCCCCACGCCGCCAAGCGAGAAGCGGCGTTGCAGCGGCAGCTCGTCGTCGCCGAGCGACCCGCCGAGCACCGCGCGCAGGTTGAGCGACGCGTTGGGCGCGAGGCGGTTGAAGCGGCGCACGTCGAGGAAGCCGCGCGTGTAGGTCACGCGTGCCGAGGTCCCGGCGGGCACACCGCCGCCGAAGTCGCTCCGCGGGCCGAACGACGTCACGTCGCCCGTGCCGCGCTCGACGTCGGCCACCAGGTACCAGCCCGCCCACGGGTTGTCGGCGTCGTTGCGCGTGTCCACGTGCAGCGTCGCGTTGGCGACGTGGAAGCGCCCGTCGTCCAGCCGCGGGTTCGGCCGCCACGACTGCGAGTTGCGGAACAGCGTGAACGGGTCGCGTACGTCCCGCGCGCCCCACCGCTCGTCGGCCAGCGAGAACGTCAGGCTGGCGTCGCGGCCGGCGTGCAGCGCGACGTACCCGCTCCCGCCGTGCCGGTCGAAGTAGTCGCGATAGTCGCGGTGCAGGAAGAACGAGGCGAGCCCGACCTCGGAGTCGGAGAGCTGCCACGGCTCGACGGCGTCCACGACGTCGTACAGCCGCCCGCCGACCGCCACCCCCACCGGCCCACCGACGCGCACCTCACCCCGCACCTTGTGCCCGAGGTTCTGCCCGTCCCAGTGGAATCGGTCTACCGAGCGCAGGATCCCCAGCGCGTCGAGCGACACACGCCCCCACGGGGTGTCGCGACGCACGGTCGGCCCGAGGTAGACCGGCAGCCCCTCGACCCGGTTGTAGGTGTGCGCCGAGGAGAGGGTGATGTCCGCCCGGTCACGCGTGCGTCGGTTGCGCCAGCGCATCCACCACCGCAGGTCGGCCGCCCCGCCATCGTCCTGGTCCACGGCGATCCGCTCCCCCTCCTCGCGGTAGTAGAGCACCTCGCGGTAGACGCGGATCTCGCCGCCCACGTAGCCGTCGGTGCGCCCCTCCACCGTGCCGCCGACGACCACCAGGTCGCCGTCGATCCGCGAGCCGGGCAGCAGCATCACGTCGGCGTTGATCGCCACCAGCCGCCCGGCGACGTGGCCGCCTACCGAGACCGGGCCTTCGAGCACGGCGACGTTGCCGTCTATCTGCTGGCCGGCCGCGACGTCGAGGCGGCCGCTCACGCGCAGCGTCTGCGGCGCGTTGTACAGCCGCACTACCTCCGCGGCGGCGTCGCGCGCCAGCACGCCGGCGGCCCGCCGGTCGGCGAATGAGCTATCGCGGCGCGCTGCGGTGCTGTCGCGCCGCGTCGTGTCCGGCTGCTGCGCTGCAGCCTCGCAGGCGGGGAGGGCGCCGAGGCCGAGGGCGACGGCGAGGAGCAGCGGCAGCGCCGCGGCGGAGAGAAGCTGGGTAGGGGATCGCATCGTCACGGGCTCAAAGGTAACGGTCGGTGCCCGCCCAGGCATCGCCCGTACCGGTGCCCGACGAAGCGCGCAGCGCGCTGGCGCGCAACGACTTGGCTCGCCCGCTCGGCGTCCCGCCCGTCGGCGCGCTGTCCTCCCACGGCCACGCCGACCCGTGTCGCGGCACGACACGGCGCGGAAGCGCCCCGCGTCGGATGCGTCTCACACCCCGCCACCGCTGATGCCGAGTCGCCGCATCCGCCGGTAGAGGTTCGGGCGGTCGGTCTGCAGTCGCCGCGCCGCCTCGGCGACGTTGCCGCCCGCCACCGAGAGCGCGCGCGTGATCAGCACGCGCTCGTACTCGTCCAGCGACTCGGTGAGCGGCCGCCCGCCCTCGGCGGCGAACAGGGCGTCGGTCCCCGGGAGCCCGTTCGCGCCGACGCCGCGCGGCGGGGTAGTCCCGCGCGGCGTCGTTCCCGCCTCGCGGTCGATCGGCAGCACCTCGCGGACGTGACGGGCCGTCACCTCCTGCCCGGCGTAGAGGATCGCGAGTCGCTCGACGATGTTCGCCAGCTCGCGCACGTTGCCGGGCCAGCGGTAGCGGCAGAGCAGGGCCAGCGCGTCCTCGTTCCACGCCGGCACCGGCTGCCCCGTGCGCGTGCGGTGCAGCTGCGAGAAGTGCCGCACCAGCGCCGGCACGTCGTCCGGGCGCTCGCGCAGCGGCGGCAGCGCCAGCGGGATCACGTTCAGGCGGAAGTAGAGGTCCTCGCGGAACGTCCCGTCGTCCACGCACCGCGCGAGGTCCTTGTTCGTCGCCGAAAGGATGCGGACGTCCACCCGGATCGGCTTCCCGCCGCCGACCCGCTCGATCTCCTTCGCCTCGATCGCGCGCAGCAGCTTGGCCTGCGCCTCCGGCCCGAGGTCGCCGACCTCGTCGAGGAACAGCGTCCCCGTGTGCGCCAGCTCGAAGCGCCCGATGCGGCGGTCGGTCGCCCCGGTGAAGGCGCCGCGCTCGTGGCCGAACATCTCGCTCTCCACGAGGTCGCGCGGGATCGCCGCGCAGTTCACGCGCACGAACGCCTTGTCGCGCCGCGCGCTTCCGTAGTGGATCGCCGCCGCGACGAGCTCCTTCCCCGTCCCCGACTCCCCCGTGATCAGCACGCGCGCGTCGGTCGGCGCGACGCGGGCGATCATCTCGGTCACCCGCCGGATCGCCGGGCTGTCGCCGATCATCTCGCCGGCCAGCCCGAGGTCCTCGCGCAGCACTCGCGCCGTCCGCCGCGCCTGCCGCAGCTCGAGCGCCGAGGCGAGGGCCAGCAGCACGCCCTCGGGGGAGAGCGGCTTCTCGAGGAAGTTGAAGGCGCCGAGCTTCGTCGCGCGCACCGCGTCGCTCAGCCCGGCCTTGCCGCTCATCATGATGACGGGCAGCTCCGGATAGCGCTCGCGCAGCTTGGCGAGCGCGCCCATCCCGTCCAGCGGGCCGGGCATCATGAGGTCCACGAGGGCGACGTCCGGCTCGCTCTCCAGCGCCCGCGCCACGCCGCCCTCGCCGTCGGCCGCGTCGCGCACCTCGTACCCCTCGGCGCTCAGCAGCGCGCCGACCATGCGTCGGATGTTCGGCTCGTCGTCGACGATCAGGACGCTCGCCATCCCTCCGCCCGGGGCGCTACGACCGCGGCTCGCTCACGGCGAGCGGCGAGGTACGCATCTCGGAGAGCAGCTTCGTCGTGAACCGCTGTCCCTCCGACACGCGCTCGACCTCGATCGCCACCGCCTCGACCGCCTGCTCGATGCGCTGCATCCGGTCGTCCATCTCGGACGGCAGTGCGCCGGCGGCCGGCTGCCCCGAGGCGCGGCGCCGGAAGGCGCGTGATGCCCACCAGCGGCCGGCGAAGAAGGCGAGCAGGGCGCTCAGCCCGATCATCGTGACCTCGCCGCCGGGGGGCAGTCCCTGGTCCCCCATCTCGTCGAGCGGTGAGGAGTGCGTCACCTGGCCGTCGCGATCCACCGTCACGACCCGCCCGCCCGGCTCGACGATCGTCGTGCTCCCCTCCGGGCTGACGATGGTCATCTTGCCATCGCCGTCCACCGTCACCTTGGGCATTCCGGGGAGGTCCGGGACCTGTGGCGCTCCGGGGGCCTGTCGGGCGGCGGCACGTGCCTCGATGCCGGCCCGCGCCGCCTCCTGCGCCGCGACGCGCGCTTCCTGCGCCGCCTCGCGCACCGCCTGCTGGATCTCGCGCTGCTGCTCGCTCGACAGCTGCGCCGCGAACGCCGCCGCCTCGCGCGCCGCCGCCGCATCCAGCCCCTTCGTCACGACGACCACGCTCCACGAGCTCATCGCCCCTCTCCACCGTACTGGCCCGGCGCGCCCGCCGAGAGTCCGGCCGGCGCTCGCAGCTCCGACAGCAGCTTGGTCGTGAACCGCTGCCCCTCGGAGACGCGCTCCACCTCGATCGCGATCGCCTCGACGGCGTGCTCGATGCGCTCGATCCGGTCGGCGACGTCCGTCGGGAAGGGGGTCGGCTGGCCCCGCGCCGGCTGGCGGTCGGCGCGCCGCGCGAGGGCCCGCGCGAGCGGCAGGAGGACGATGACGAAGGCGAGCGTCACGAAGAAGGCGATCGAGATGACGACCGCCTCGGTCGGGATCTGCGGCGCGAGGAAGACGTCGTGCCCCTGCGCCTGCGCGAGAGTGCCCCGGGGGGGGCCGGCGGGGATGACGATCGTCTTCCCGCCGCGCTCGATCGTGATGCGCGGCGGCGCCGGCGTCGGGACCTCGGTCACGACCTGCACCTGCGACGTGCGCGCCTCCGCGCGCTGCGCCGCCTCCTGCGCCCGCGCGGCCGCCGCCGCGGCGTTGGTCGCCGCCTGCTCGACGGCGCGCTCGACGGCCCGCTCCACCTGGCTCTGCTGCGCGGCCGACGACTGTTGCGCGACGGCCGACGCCTCGCGCGACGCGGCGCCCGCCTCGTCCCCGGTCACGACGACGACGTCGCCCCTCACCGTCCACCTCCGGCCAACCGGTCCTGGCGCGCCACGCCCTCGGCGGCCGGCGCCGACCCGTCGGCGCGCGCCGAGAGCAGCTTCGTCGTGAAGCGCTGCCCCTCGGAGATGCGCTCGACCTCGATCGACATCGCGTCCACCGCCTGCTCGATCCGCTCCAGGCGGTGCGAGAGGTCCGACGGCACGCGCGGTCCGGCGTCTTCGCGCTCCCACCGCTTGATGAGCGCGCGCACGAGCGGGACGCCCAGCGCGAGCACGACGATCATGATCATCCCGGCGAGCGGGATCACGGCGTGTCTATCCACGGTCGAACCCTCCTCCGGCCGTCGCCGGTAGCGCGGCGTTGTCGCGCCGCGCCAGCGCCCGGGCGTACGGCACGCCGATGGCGATCGCGGTCACCATCGCGAAGAAGCCGAGTGGTACGATCATGTCAGGTCCGGCCATTGCCCTCTCCAGGATTCGCCGCGGCCCGCTCGACGGGGAGGACGAAGCGAATCTCCGTCCCCCGTCCGACCGCGCTCGCCGCGCTCACCGCCCCGTCGTGGGCGACGATCGTCTGCCGCGCGATCGCCAGCCCGAGCCCCGTCCCCCCCGCCTTGTGCGTGACGTAGGGCTCCCAGATCCGGTCGAGCTGCTCGGCGGGGATCCCGCACCCCGTGTCGCGCACGACGATCTCGACCCCCTCCCGCCCTCGCACCTCCGCCCTCGCTACTCGTATCGTGATGCCGCCCGGGGTCTTTCCCCGGCAGGCCTCGACCGCGTTGATCAGCACGTTCGACAGCGCCCTCGCCAGCGCGTCGTGGTGCCCGCGCACCATCGGCACCCCGTCCTCCACCGCGACGTCCACGGCCACGTCCTGCGGCACCGTCGCCCGCGCCGCGTAGCGCGCCAGCTCCCCGACGTCCACCTCCGAGGCCGTGCCGTCGGGCAGCCGCCCGAACTGCGCGAAGCTCCTCGCCATCGTCTCGAGCCGCCCGGCCTCGATCGCCAGCACCTCCACCGTCTCCGCCAGCTCGGGCGGGGCGTCGCGGCGCAGCCGCTCGACCGCGAAGCGGATCGGCGTCAGCGGGTTCTTGAGCTCGTGCGCCACCTGCCGCGCCGTCTCGCGGAAAGCGTTGAGTCGCTCCGCCTCCAGTGCCCGCGTCCGCCCCTCCTCGAGCTGTCGCGCCATCTTCCGCATCCGCCGGCGCAGCACCTCGAACTCCGGCGCCCCCCGCCGCGGCGGACCCGCCGGTACCGGCTCGCCGCGCGCGATGCGCTCGGTCCATCCCACGATCTCGTCGAGCGGCCGGCTGAGCTGCCGGCTCAGGTGCCCGGCGACCCGCGATCCGACCAACGCCACCACCAGGACCCCGATCAGGGCGAAGATCGCCACTGCCCGGAGCAGGCGCGGCGCGAGGAACTGGAACCGTCTCGCCTGCTCGAGCGACGACCGCAGCTCCTGCTCGTGCGCGTCCACCACCGCCCGCTCGGCGGACGTCAGCGGCGCCCGTCGGGCGACCGCGATCGCCCGCTGCCCCGACGCCGCCACGCTCTCCCACCGCGCGCTCCCGCTGACGAGCGGCAGCGCCTCGCTCACCGACCCGCTCCAGATGAGCGTCATCGCCGCCGCCGGCAGAACCGCGAACAGCAGGAGGATGATGAACAGACGGGCGCGGAACCCGAGGCGCTTCACTCTGGAGTCGTACGGGGGAATGAAGGCGCGGTTTCACCGCGGCGGGGTCGCGCTATCGTAGCCCCGCGCATCGAGCGGGCACAAGTCTGGCGCCTCCGCCTCTGCCGCCGCCGCGAACCGTCCACTACGAGCCACCGACCGTGAAGACCCACACCACGTACCGCACCTTCAACACCACGCGCCGCCAGGAGATCATCGACATCACCGACGACGTCGAGGCGTGCCGCGCCGCCGCCGGCATCCGCGAGGGGATGGTGCTCGTCTCGGCGATGCACATCTCGGCCTCCATCTTCGTCAACGACCACGAGCCCGGCCTGTGGCAGGACATCCTCGACTGGCTCGAGCGCCGCGTCGCCCCCTGGAGTCCGGGCGACTACCGCCACAACACGGGGACGGGCGAGGACAACGCCGCCGCCCACCTTCGCTCGCTCACCGTCGGCCACGAGGTCGTCGTCCCGGTCACCGAGGGCCGGCTAGACTTCGGCCCCTGGCAGCGCGTCTTCTACGGCGAGTGGGACGGCCAGCGACCGAAGCGGATCGTCATCAAGGCGATGGGCGTCTGAGAGGGGCGAAGGGCGTGCGCGGTGAGATGGGCGGCACTCGCCCGTCACGACCAACACCGTTCCGCTCTCCATCTCACCTCGCACGCCCTTCGCCTCCCGCCCTTTCCTATCCCTTTCCTCCCGGATAGCTTACCGGCTTGACCCAGATTCCCGTGAAGCGCGCGTGATGTCCCACCGGTGGCCGCCGGCCGGCCCGCTCGTCCGACGTGCTCGCAGGCACTCGGGGCGCGCGGCGCTCGCCGACCGCGGACGCTCGCCGTCGCCGTCCGCAGGGCGCTGTCGCCCGGACGCGGGAACGTCGTACCAGGCCGCGCGGGCCGCAGCGACCGCTGCCCGCGCGCCGAACGTCGAGTGGGGCTCGCCCCGCTCGCCCGGTGAGACCGCCCGGTCGGTCTCGCCCGAGGGGGGTCCCTCCGCCGGCGCCGACGGCGCCGCGGACGCCGGGGCGTCCCTGCTCATCGCGGGGCCCGGCCGGGAGACGATCCTGCGCGGCGGGTTCCACTCGTTCTCGCGCACGCTCGAGCAGCCGCTCGGCGCGCGCCCCGCGACCCGCGACGCCTGCGTGACGGGCATCCCCCGGGAGCATCCGGGGGAGCTCGTCTACGCGCGCGCCGTGTCCGTCGAGCGCGCGGTCGTCACCAGCCCGGAGCGCAGCGGCTCCGCGCCGGATGCGACGGCCGACGCCGCCGAACCTTCGGATCCCGCCCCCTCGTCCAGACCTTCCCGACCGCCGGGACACGGAAGGTGATGGGGCGGGAGATCGAGCGCGCCGCGCGCTCGACCACCACGCCATGAGTCCTCGGACTCGCCAAGGAAGTTCATGAACTCTCGTCACACGCGTCCGCCCGCCACGCCGCGCGGCCCGGTCGCCCCGCTCCACCGCGGCCCGCAGGCCGTCACCCACGCGATGCTCGGCAGCGCCATCCACCACGCGCCGAACGCGGCCCTCCTCATCGACTTCGACAACGTCACGATGGGGATCCAGAAGGACCTGCAGCAGGAGCTGCGCAACCTCCTCTCGTCCGACATCATCAAGGGGAAGGTCGCCGTCCAGCGCGCCTACGCCGACTGGCGCCGCTACCCGCAGTACATCGTCCCGCTGGCCGAGTCGTCGATCGACATGATCATGGCGCCGGCCTACGGATCGTCGAAGAAGAACGCCACCGACATCCGCCTCGCGGTGGACGCGATGGAGCTCGTCTTCACCCGCAACGAGATCGGGACCTTCATCCTCCTCTCGGGCGACTCCGACTTCTCGACGCTCGTCATCAAGCTCAAGGAATACGGCAAGTACGTCATCGGCGTCGGCATCCGCGAGAGCGCGAGCGACCTGCTGGTGATGAACTGCGACGAGTACTACAGCTACAACTCGCTCGCCGGCCTCGTGCGCACCGCCGACGAGGAGCACAAGAAGTACGATCCGTGGGAGCTCGTCAGCGAGGCCATCGCCCGCATGAAGCGCAACGGCGACGTCATGCGCGCCGACCGCCTCAAGCAGGTCATGCAGGACATCGACTCGTCGTTCGACGAGAAGAACCTCGGCATGGCGAAGTTTTCGCGCTTCGTGCAGGAGGCGGCCCACAAGGGGCTCCTCACGCTGACGAAGCTCGAAAACGGCCAGTTCGAGGTCGGGCCGCCGCACCAGGCGGCGGCCTCCGCGGCCGCCCTCCCGGCCGACGGCGAGCGACTCGCCGACGCCGCCGAGGAGCGGCCGCGCCGTGACCGGGGCCGCGGCCGCGGCGGACGTGGCCGCGACCGCGACCGCGGGGAGCGCGACGACGCGCGCCCGGCGGCGACCCCCGCCGACGTCGCGGCGGTCGCGCCCGACGCCGAGGCCCCGCGGCGCGATGGCGCCGGTGAGCGCGCCGCACCCGAGCGCGGCCCGGGACGCGACCACGAGCGGCGTCCGCGCCGCGACCATGTCGCGCCGCTGGCGGCCGCGGCGGGCGATGCCGCGGCCGACGAGATCGGTCTCGGTGGCGAGCGCCTCACGCGCCAGGAGGCGTTCGACCTCGTGCGCCGCGCCGTCGAGTCGCTCGTCTCGGGCGACGACGCCGTCTCGGCGCGCCGCGTCCGCGAGCAGGCCTTCGCCGTTCTCGGCCGCGACAGCGAGAGTCTGAGCGAGCGCAACTTCTCGCGCATCCTCAAGGACGCGCACGACGCCGACCTGATCGACCTGCGCCGCCGCGGCGACGACTACGAGGTCGCCCGCGCCGCCGAGGCGGCGCCGGTCGCCGAGCAGCTCAACCGCGCCGCGGCGGCGCAGCAACCGCAGGCCCCCGCCGGCGCTCCCGCGGCGCCTCGCGGCATGGGTCCGCGCGGCGTCAGCGGGCCGGCGCGCCGCGGGCGCGGCATGCTCGGCCGCGGTCCAATCGCGCCACCCGCCGACCTGCTCTCGATCGGCGTCGTCGAGGTCGAGCCGACGACCGCCGCCGCCGCCGCGTCCGCGGCGCCACTTACCGTGCCCGCGCCAGGCGCGGAGTCCGCGCCGATGCTCGCCCTCGCCCCCGCTGCCGAGGAGCGGCCGGCACGCGGCCGCGTGACCGCCACCGCACCCCGGCAGGACGAGGCGGAGGAGGCCGCGCCGGCGCCGCGGGCTGCGGCGAAGCGCGGTCGTGCGGCGGCGCGCGGCGGTGCGACGCGCGGCCGCGCGCGCAAGACGGCGATGGCCGCCGACGCCGCGGCGGCGCCTGCGGCCGAGCCGCCGGCGGCCGTGTCCGAGTCCGGCGAGGCCGAGGCGCCGCGCCCACGGCCGCGTCGGCCGCGTGCCCGCAAGGCCGCGGCTCGCCCGAGCGAGTGAGCGCCCGCCGCCGCCGCATCATCGCGACGGGGCCGACCGGGAACGAGAGCGCCGCGCGGGAGTCTCCCGCGCGGCGCTCTCGTCGCGATGACGTGCTCGCCGCCGAATTCTACGATCGCGACACGCGCCTCGTCGCGCGCGCGCTGCTCGGCGCGGTACTGGAGAGCCACACGCCCGAAGGGGTGGCGAGCGGGCGCATCGTCGAGACCGAGGCCTACCTCGGCGCCGACGACCCGGCCTGCCACGCGGTGGCCGGCGTCACCGACCGCACGCGCCACCTGCACGGGCCGCCCGGCATCGCGTACGTCTACCGCATCTATGGCGCGCACTGGTGCTTCAACGCCAAGACGGAGCCGGAGGGGCGAGGGAGTGCGGTGCTCGTGCGCGCCGTCGAGCCGCTCGACGGCGTCGCGCTGATGCGCCGGCGCCGCACCCGTGCCGCGCAGGAGCGCGACCTCACGAACGGCCCCGGAAAGCTGTGCGAGGCCCTCGGCATCACCGGCGCGCTGAACGGCGTGCCGCTGGACCAGCCGCCGCTCGTCATCCGCGCCGGCGACGCGGTGCCTGACCGCGACGTGATCGTGACGCCGCGCATCGGCATCACGCGCGCCGCCGACCTTCCGTTGCGCTGGTTCGAGCGCGACAGCCCGTTCGTCTCGCGCACGCCCGCACACTTTCCGCGGCGCCCCCTCTCTCCGTGAGCCGCCCCGCCCTCGCCAAGCGCGCGCAACGCCTCTACCGCGACGCGGTCGTTGTGGACGCGCACAACGACGTCGTCACCAAGGTGCTCGACGACGGTTACGACCTCGACGTCCGCCACCCGGCGGGCTTCGGTCCCGGGGAAGGGCAGACCGACCTCCCGCGCCTCGTCGAATCGGGAATCACGGCGCAGTTCCTCGCCGCCTGGGTGGACGCGCCGTACGCGCTTGAGCGGCCCGGCGCCGCGTTCGCCCGCGCCCTGCGCTACTTCGACGCGATCGACGACTTCGTCGGCCGCCACC
>Ga0307411_10000449_pt1 | contig 14145 bp, 12 predicted proteins | sample DK1Ometagenome_2_FD_203712 | JGI IMG/M metagenome (GOLD analysis project Ga0307411, IMG submission 203712) | Maize rhizosphere microbial communities from greenhouse at UC Davis, California, United States - DK15-O-1 | ecosystem: Host-associated > Plants > Roots > Rhizosphere > Soil | place: USA...
CGGCCTCGGGCAGCGTGGCAGAAGCGTCAGGCTGCTGAGTCCGCTGGAACTTCTTGATCTCTTCGATCTTGCGCAGCATCTCCTGCGCGGTGACGACGCTGCCATCGGGCAGGTCGAACTTGAGCGAGCTGTCGAACTTGGAACGTGCCATGGCGTGGAATTAGATCAGCCAGGAAAAACGGCCTGCCCCGTGAAGGACAGGCCGTGCAGGCGATGCGTGAGCGATCAGCGCTTGGGCTGGGTCAGTCGCGGGCCGTTGTTGTGGCGCGGTGCGCTGCCGTCGCCACGGCTGGGCTGGCTGGAGGCGGCGCGCGGCGCGTGTTGCGGGTGCGGCTTGGCGGCCGGCTTGGCACCGCCGACGCCGGTGTGGCCCGCCGTCTTGGCGCCGCCGTGGCCGGTGTGGGCACCGCCCGGCTTGCCTGCGTGGCCACCGGGGCGACCGCCGTCGCGCGTACCGCCGCGGCTGTCGCCACCGCGGCCACCGCCACCACCGCCGCCGTGACCACCACGGCCACCGCGGCCGTTGGCACCGGCCGGCGGGTTCGGGTTGCGGCCGCGGCTGCCGTTCGGGTTCAGCACCGTGCGGCCCAGCACGATGGGCTCGGCGCGCTCGTTCGGGTCGGGCGCGAAGCCGGGCACGATCTCCTTCGGGATCTCGCGCTTGATGAGCTTCTCGATGTCGCGCAGGAAGCCGTTCTCGTCGACGCAGACCAGGCTGACGGCCTCGCCCTGGGCGCCGGCACGGCCGGTGCGGCCGATGCGGTGGACGTAGTCCTCCGGCACGTTGGGCAGCTCGAAGTTGACGACGTGGGGCAGCTGGTCGATGTCGATGCCGCGGGCAGCGATGTCGGTCGCCACCAGGCAGGTCAGGTCCCCGCTCTTGAAGTCGGCCAGCGCCTTGGTGCGCGCACCCTGGCTCTTGTTGCCGTGGATGGCCATGGCGCTGATGCCCTGGTCGTTCAGGTAGTCGGTCAGGCGGTTGGCGCCGTGCTTCATGCGCGTGAAGACGAGCACCTGGTGCCAGTCACCGCTCTTGATGAGGTGCGCCAGCAGTTCCTTCTTGCGCTCACGGCCGACCGGGTGCACCTTTTGCGCGATGGCGTCGTTGGTCTGGTTGCGGCGGGCCACCTCGATCAGCGCCGGGGCGTTGAGCAGGCGGTCGGCGAGGTTCTTGATCTCGTCGCTGAAGGTCGCGCTGAACAGCAGCGACTGCTTCTTGGCGGGCAGCAGCGCCAGCACCTTCTTGATGTCGTGCACGAAGCCCATGTCGAGCATGCGGTCGGCTTCGTCGAGCACGAGGATCTGCACCTGAGACAGGTCCAGCGTGCCTTGCTGCGCGTGGTCGAGCAGGCGGCCGGGCGTGGCGACGAGGATGTCGACGCCGTCGCGCAGCTTGTTGATCTGCGGCTGCATGCCGACGCCGCCGAACATGACCATGCTCTTGAGCGGCAGGTACTTGCCGTAGGTCTGCACGCTTTCCTCGACCTGGGCGGCGAGTTCGCGGGTGGGCGTCAGCACGAGGGCGCGGATCGCGATCTTGCCGCGCTTGTTCAGCAGCTTCTCGCCGGTGGACAGGCGGTGCAGCATCGGCAGCGTGAAGCCGGCGGTCTTGCCGGTGCCGGTCTGGGCGCCGGCCATCAGGTCACCACCGTTCAACACGGCGGGAATGGCCTGGGCCTGGATGGGGGTGGGCGTGGTGTAGCCAGCGTCGGCGATGGCCTTGAGCAGCGGCGCTGCCAGGCCGAGGGAATCGAAACTCATTCGGTAGGGGGAGTGAGCACGCCTGGTCGCATCGCCTGCCGCGCCGCTTCAGAATCGGCGCCAGTCTTCGGGCAGGGCGGGCAGCGTGCAGGGGCTGAAAAAGAATCGCCGCGCAAGACTGAGAGGCGCGGCGTTGGCTCGCATTCTAGCGGCTCCGCGCCGCCCTCAATCATTGAGAGATCGTGACCCAGTCCATGCTGGCCCAGTTGTTGGCCGAGTGCGGAAGGCTCACTTGCTTGCGCATGGCCCAGGGAATGACCTGCCGGTGCAGCGGAATGATGTTGACCTGGTCGCGAAAGCCCTGCAGCGCCGCCCTGACCAGCGCCTCGCGCTTCTTGGGGTCGGTCTCGACCGTGGAGGCGGCCGCGATGGCGTCGGCCTCGTTGTTGACCGAGCCGCCGTAGTTGGCCACGCCCACGCCGTGCTCGCCGCGGTTGCGCAGTACCGGCGTCAGCATGACTTCCGCGTCGGTGGAGCCGCCGCCCCAGCCGGTCAGATAGAGGCTGGTGTCGAACTTCTCGACCTTGGGGAAGAAGAGCGTGCGCGGAATGGCGTTGACCTTGACCCGCACCTTCACCTGCGCCCACATGCTGGCCAGCGCAATGCAGATGCGCTCGTCGTTGACGTAGCGGTTGTTCGGGCAGTCCATCGTCACGTCGAAGCCGTCCGCGTAGCCGGCTTCGGCCAGCAGCTTCCTTGCCGCGGCGACGTCGTAGGGCAGGCGCGTTTCCAGCTTGGCGTCGCCATAGGCGCCGCGCGGCGACGAGGTCAGGCCGCCGGTGGGCAGCGCATAGCCGCTCATCAGCTTGGTCTTGATCGCCTCGATGTCGATGGCGTGATAGAGGGCGCGCCGCACGCGCAGGTCCTTGAAGGGGTTCTTGTCGCCGGGGGCCTGGCCATAGAGCAGCTTGTCGCGCGTCTGGTCCATGCCGATGTAGACGATGCGGTTCTCCTGGCCGTCGATGACCTTGAGATTCGGCAGCGTGCGCAAGCGGGCGACATCGCGGGGCGCGGGGTCGAGCACGAAGTCAATCTCGCCGGAGATCAGCGCGGCCGTGCGCGTCGCGTCATTGCCGATCGGCAGGTAGACGAACTCCTGCAGGTTGCCTTCGAACTTGTTCCACCAGTTCGGGTTGCGCTTGAAGACCGTCTTGACGCCCGGCTGGCGGCTGACCAGCACGAAAGGGCCGGTGCCGTTGGCGTGCTGGCTGGCATAGGACTCCTCCTGCTTCTTGAAGTCCAGCGGCCGCGTGACGCGGTGCTCCTCACACCAGCGCCGGCTCATGACGAAGAGATTGGCCAGCAGCTCCGGCACGATCGGATTGGGCTTGTCCAGCGCGAACACGACGGTCAGCGGGTCGACCGCCTTCGGAATGCCGACCGCGTTCGCATAGACGCGCTGCGGCGCGTTCGGGTCGCGCAGGCGCTGCATCGAGAACACGACGTCTTCGGCCGTCAGCGGCGTGCCGTCGTGGAACTTGACGCCGGGCCGCAGCTTGAAGCGCCACAGCAGCGGCGTGACCTGCGTCCACTCGGTCGCCAGCGCCGGGCCGATGCTCATGTCTTTCATGCGCCGGGTGAGGGCCTCGTAGACCTGATTGTTCAGGCTGTTGGTCATCACCTCGTTCTGCGAATGCGGATCCGTGGTCTGCATGTCGCCCTGGCTGGACCAGCGCAGGGTCTGGGCATGCGCCAGGCTGGTGGCGACAACGAGCAGGGCGGCGGCAAGACGGCGCATCGGGTCTCCTGGATTCCGGGCTGGGCGACAATAGCAGGGAACGCAGGCCCTCCCGGGGCCTGCCGCCATTTCAGCCTCACAGGATTCGCCCATGGCCCAGTACGTCTTGCTTTCAGCGAAACGATTGCCTGCCTTCGGCAGTCCTCGTTCATTCCATTCACTCGGAGCCCTGTAGCCATGGCGCAATACGTTTTCTCCATGAACCGCGTCAACAAGACGGTTCCCCCCAAGCGCCACATCCTCAAGGACATCTCGCTGAGCTTCTTCCCTGGCGCCAAGATCGGCGTGCTGGGCGTGAACGGCTCGGGCAAGTCGACGATCCTGAAGATCATGGCCGGCGTCGACAAGGAGTACGAAGGCGAAGCCATCCCGATGCCCGGCATCAAGATCGGCTACCTGGAGCAGGAGCCGCGCCTGAACGCCGACCAGACCGTGCGTGAGGCGGTGGAAGAGGGCATCGGCGGCGTGCTGGCTGCCAAGAAGCGCCTGGACGAGGTCTATGCCGCCTACGCCGAGCCGGACGCCGACTTCGACGCGCTTGCCGCCGAGCAGGGCGAACTGGAAGCCATCATTGCCGCCGCCGGCTCCGAGAACACCGACCTGCAGCTGGAGCTGGCCGCCGACGCGCTGAACCTGCCGCCGTGGGACGCGCAGATCGGCGTGCTGTCCGGTGGCGAGAAGCGCCGCGTGGCGCTGTGCCGCCTGCTGCTGTCCAAGCCCGACATGCTGTTGCTCGACGAACCCACCAACCACCTGGACGCCGAATCGGTCGAGTGGCTGGAGCAGTTCCTGCAGCGCTTCCCCGGCACCGTCGTGGCCATCACCCACGATCGCTACTTCCTGGACAACGCGGCCGAGTGGATCCTGGAACTCGACCGCGGCCACGGCATCCCGTGGAAGGGCAACTACTCCGACTGGCTGGACCAGAAGGAAAAGCGCCTGGAGACCGAGCAGAAGTCCGAAGACGCCCGCATGAAGGCGATGAAGGAGGAACTGAAGTGGGTCCGCTCCAACGCCAAGGGCCGCCAGGCCAAGAGCAAGGCGCGCCTGGCCCGCTTCGAGGAGCTCTCGGACGTCGAATACCAGCAGCGCAATGTGACGAACGAGATCTTCATCCCCGTGGCCGAGCGCCTGGGCAATGAGGTCATCGAGTTCGAGAACGTCAGCAAGAGCTTCGGCGACCGCGTGCTGATCGACAACCTGAGCTTCAAGGTGCCCGCTGGCGCCATCGTCGGCATCATCGGCCCCAACGGCGCCGGCAAGTCGACGCTGTTCCGCATGCTGCAGGGCGTGGAGCAGCCGGACAGCGGCACGGTCAAGATCGGCAAGACCGCCAAGCTAGCCTTCGTCGACCAGAGCCGCGCCAGCCTGGAGGCCGACAAGACGGTGTGGCAGGACGTCTCCGGCGGCCTGGACAACATCATCGTTGGCAAGTTCGTCATGCCCAGCCGCGCCTATCTGGGCCGCTTCAACTTCAAGGGCAACGACCAGCAGAAGCTGGTCGGCCAGCTCTCTGGCGGCGAGCGCGGCCGCCTGCACCTAGCCAAGACGCTGGCGCAGGGCGGCAACGTGCTGATGCTGGACGAACCGTCCAACGACCTGGACGTCGAAACGCTGCGCGCGCTGGAAGAGGCGCTGCTGGAGTTCGCCGGCTCGGCCATGGTCATCAGCCACGACCGCTGGTTCCTGGACCGCATCTGCACGCACATCCTGGCCTGCGAAGGCAACTCGCAGTGGTTCTTCTTCGACGGCAACTTCCACGAGTACGAAGCCGACAAGAAGAAGCGCCTGGGCGAGGAAGGCGCGCGCCCGAAGCGCATGCGCTTCAAGCCCATCAAGTGAAGCCCCCTTGCCCCGGAATACCGGGGCTGCCCCCCGAGGGCTGCGAACCGGCCTGGGGCGGCCCGGCGCCGGTTCATGCCCTGCGTAAGGCTGGGACGACAACGGGACACAGTTCTTTACCCCCGCCCTAAAGACCGCTCACAGGCCGCCTGGAAGATGACCGCACTTCCTCTTCTTCCAGGAGCCCGTGATGAAAGCCTTCCAGATCCAGAACCTGTTGCGCGTCGGCACCGTGGCCGCTGCGCTGGCCATCGGCGGTGTTGCCGCCCATGCCGAAGCGGCTGGCCACGGCGGGCACCACCGTGGTGGCCCCGCCATGATGGCGCCGGGCGGGATGTTCGGCGGCCATATCGAGCACATGCTGGACGTCGTCAATGCGACGGACGCGCAGCGCAGCCAGATCGAAGCCATCTTCAAGGCCGCCCGGCAGGACCTCGCCGGCCAGCGTGAAGCCGGCCGCAAGCTGCACCAGCAGCTCGCCACGCTCTACATCGCCCCCAACATCGACGCCGCAGCCATCGAGTCCGTGCGCGCCCAGATGAGCGCCCAGCACGAGGCCGCCTCCAAGCGCCTCAGCCAGGCCAGCGTCGAGGCCGCCCGCGTGCTGACGCCCGAGCAGCGCGCCAAGATCGGTGAAGTCATGAAGAAGCGCATGGCCCGCCACGCCGCCCGCAAGGCCGGTTGATTCGCCGTCGGCGAGGAGTTCTGCGATGCTTGAGTCTCGAACCGCTGGCGCCGAAGCGCGCCGGCCCCCGTTTACCTCGCTTGCCCCGGTGATGAGTGCTCGACTGCTGTTGATCGACGACGACGCCCGCCTGACCGGCATGGTGGGCGACTACCTGCGCGCCGCCGGCTTCGAGGTCAGCACGGCCGGCAGCCTGGCGCAGGCCCGCGAGGCGCTGGCCCATGGCCGCTTCGAACTGCTGGTGCTGGACCTGATGCTGCCCGACGGCGACGGCCTGGACTTCTGCCGCTGGCTGCGTGGCGACCCGCGTTGGCGCCACCAGCCGGTGCTGATGCTGTCGGCCCGCGGCGAGCCGATGGATCGCATCCTCGGCCTCGAACTGGGCGCCGACGACTACCTCGCCAAACCCTTCGAGCCGCGCGAACTGCAGGCCCGCATCAAGGCGCTGCTGCGCCGCCTGGAGCCCAAGCTCGATGGCGACGAGGTGCTGCGCTTCGGCCGGCTGGAGATCGACCTCGCCGCCCGCGTGGCACGCCTGGACGGCAAGATTTGCGACCTGACCAGCCACCAGTTCGACCTGCTCGTCGTGCTGGCGCAAAGCCCCGGCCGGGTGCTGAGCCGCGACCAGATCATGGATGCCCTCAAGGGCCATCCGCTGGAGGCCTTCGACCGTTCCATCGACGTGCACATCTCGCGCATCCGTGCCGTCATCGAGGACGACCCCAAGAACCCGCGCCGCGTGCTGACCGTGCGAGGGGCCGGCTATGTCTTTGCGCGCAAGCAAGACGCCGACGCCGACGCGGCATGACATCCCCGGCTTGAAGTCACTCTACGTCCGCATCTACCTGACGCTGGTCGCGCTGCTGCTGGCCTTTGCCTTCGGCTCGGCCTGGCTGTTCCAGCGCCACATCGAGCAGGAGCGCGGCAACGTGGAGTTGGCGGCCGGGGAGCGGCTGAACGCGATGGCCGGCTTGCTCAAGCTCGCGCTGCCGCCGGTGACGGCGCCGCGCGCGGAGCAGGCGGCCGCCTTCGCCGACTGGGGCCAACGCCTGCGCATGCCCCTTGCGCTGGAGGACGCCAACGGCAAGCGCATCGGGACGACGCAGATGTTCCAGCGCCGCGCCAACGACCCCGGCGCCATCATCGTCAGCGCCAACCTGGGCGACGGCCGCAGCCTGGAGATGGTGCGCAGCGTGCGCCCGCCCAACGTCCAGGCCGGTGCGTCGGGGCCCGTGGTGTCCGCCGGGCCGGGCGCCCGCCCGCCGCGCTCGGACGAAGGTCCTTGGACCAGCCCCTGGCTGCACCGCCCGGTGTCGCCCGGTGCGCCGGCCGTGTCGACGCTGGCCGTCGTGCTGCTGCTGCTCTTCGTCGGTGTCGCCGTCGGCGCCTACCCGGTGGTGCGCCGGCTCACGCGCCGGCTCGAATCACTCAAGCTGGGCGTCGAGCAGTTCGGCGCCGGGCAGCTCGGCCACCGCGTGGACGACAGCGGCCGGGACGAGGTCGCCGCGCTGGCGACCAGCTTCAACCAGGCGGCCGATCGCATCGAGACGCTGCTGCGCTCCCACCAGACCCTGCTGGCCAACGCCAGCCACGAACTGCGATCGCCGCTGGCCCGGCTGAAGATGGCCTTCACGATGCTGGACGACGCCGCGCCCGCGCAGCGCGAGCGCCTGGTGCGCGAGATCGACGTCAACATCGCCGAGCTCGATGCCCTCGTCGAGGAGGTGCTGCTGGCCAGTCGGCTGGAGGCGGGCAGCGCGGTCGGCGAGACCCATGTCGTGGAATTGTTGGCGCTGGGCGCCGAGGAGGCCGCGCGGGCCGAGGCGGCGTTCGAGCCGGAGACGGATTCGGCCCGTGTGGACGGCCAGGAGCGCCTGCTGCGCCGCGCGCTGCGCAACCTGCTGGACAACGCGCGCCGCTATGGCGGGCCCGAGGTCGAGCTGGGCCTGCGCCCGGTGGCCGGCGGCTATGAATTCATCGTGGCCGACCGCGGCCCGGGTGTGCCAGCCGAGATGCGCGAGCGCATCTTCGAGCCGTTCTACCGCCTGCCTGGCCATGCCGAGATGGCGGGCGGCGTGGGCCTGGGGCTGAGCCTCGTCAAGCAGATCGCCGAGCGGCATGGCGGCAACGTGCGTTGCCTGCCGCGTGACGGCGGCGGCAGCCGCTTCGTGCTCTTCCTGCCAGCCGCCCAGCCCCGGCTCTGAAGAGTCAACGGGTCCATGGGCCAGGCTGACCCCGGCTGGGCTCACTTGTTGTTGCAGACGGGCTGCCGGCTCGCCGCTCTCCGCCGTGAGGGCGACTGGGCCGAAACTAGTCGTCACTCGGCAATTCGATGCCCTTCAGCAGTTGCCGCATGGATTCGTCGACATCACGGCTGCGTACGCGCTGCCTGCGCCCGCCGGAGGCGAACTCCCCCACGATCGACAGCAACGCCTCGATGTCGTAGGGCTTGAACAGGAACGCGTCGTAGTCGCCGAACGACTTCCGTACGACCTCCTCGTTGGTGCCGCTCATGAACAAGAACGGGATGTCGGCCCAATTCGAGTTCTGGCGGATCGCCGTGCCGAGTTCGCCGCCGGTCATGTGAGGCATCATGAAGTCGGAGATGATCACTGCAGGACGCTCACCATTGAGCGTCTGGAGCGCATCACGGCCATTGGAGACCGATGTCACGCGGTAGCCGTGCGCTTCGAGGATCAGCTGCAGCACTTCCGCTGCGCCGTACTCGTCCTCCACGATCAGAATCAGCTGCATCTGCGGTGGCTCCTCTAGCCGTTGTACTTCGCATCGAGGTGATCAATCCCGCAACGGGATGACGGTCGCTTCGCCATGTCGCCCTCTCATTTTGCGTACAGCCAGTTGCCTGGACGCCCCCGCATCGCGCGACGCCTCGAGTGTCAGTACGTTGTCGAACAAGGCTGCGAGCCCTGGGGCAAGCGACGTGCCGCTTGCCACGCTGATCTCTGCGGGGTCCAGCGTAAAAAACGCCGTGACGGTGCGCCGACGCAGTTCCATAAGCAGTCGCCCGAGGAAACGATAGCCCCGATCCTGAAACGCACGGGTGTCGGCCAGCGCCGCCACGCTGTCCAATACCAGCCGCTTCGCTCTTGCCTCGTCCACCAGGCGCAGGATCTTGTGCCCCATCTCGTCCAGCGACTCATCGGACTGGCCAAGGGTCTCGATGCGAAGCCCCCCCTCTTGCGATGCTCTCTCGAGGCCGATGCCGAACCGGCCAGCCAGGTGACATGCACCCGCCTTCGTTTCGGGTGTCGCAATCAACAACAGCCCCGGCGCTTGCGGCGTCGATGCGGCAGCGAAGCGGTATCCCATCAGCGTCTTGCCCGATCCACTTTCCCCGGTGACGAGCGAATTGCTTCCCTCCCACACCCCTCGGCCGCCCAATGCGGCGTCGATCTCGTCAATGCCCAGCGAGACACTGCCCGCGTCGGCGAGTTCGCCGTGCAGCAGGGGCATGCTCTCCAGCCGAGGAAAGAACTGCAGGCCTTCGTTGGTGATGCAGAAGGAATGCTGCCCACGCACGACCTCGCTGCCGCGGAACTTCCTGACTTGGACGAGGCGTTCCGCCCGGCCCTTGAACAGTTGGTCCTCGAACGAAAAGATGCCATCGACCATCGTCTGTTCCGCACTGAGCGCATTGCCCCGACCTGTGGTCAAAAGCAGGCAGGTGCAGCTCATCGCCGTGACCAGGCTTTGCAGTTCGTGGACGAACTGGCGAACGCCCTCGTCGATGCCCAGCGGGCTGATGACCAGCCCGTCGACGACGAGCAAAGTGGCGCCGCTTCGGGCGAGCTCGCTGCGCAGCAGACTGAGCACCCCCTTGAGGCCCTCGTTCTCCAGTTCCCGATACCCGCTGACATAGAACACGAAGGCGTTGACCGCTGCCTTTCGAAAAAAGGTCTGATGGCTCATGTGCTGCACCATGCGGGCATGCGACTCGGCGAGCATGGTCACGTAGAGCGTCTTGTGGCCGGCACTGGCGTGGTTGTACGCCATCTGGTTGGCCAGCGTCGTCTTGCCAACGCCGGGTGGCCCTTCGAGGATGTAGACCCCGCCCTCGAACAGACCACCGCGCAGGATGTCGTCCAGGCCCGCAACGGTCGATGGAAACCTATTCATGAGATACGCCTGATATCAGAAAAGTAGTTGCTCGACCTGACCGATGTGCCGCCTACTGCGGCACCCGGTTCGCTGCCGTTCATGTGCTTCAAATTTTAGGAATGATCGGGACATGGACGGCGAGGGTGCGTTCAGAAACGTTTGCTTCGGCAGGCGTGGATGAAGCGCTCGGTCTTGCCGCCGCAGCCCATCGAAGCTTCACGCCTAGCGGTTCTCGTTGAAGACGCGCTTGAGCAGCAGGCTCAGCAACAGCGCGGCGGCGATCAGCCCGGCCGTGGCGGCCTGCCAGAAGCCGACGGCGCCGTTGCCCTCGGCGCCGAAGGCGAGCACGTAGCCGCCGCCGATGCCCAGGCCCCACAGCGCGACGACGTAGATGATCATCGGCAGCGTGGCCACCTGGTAGGCGCGCAGCACATAGGCCGCGACCGTCTGCAGCGCATCGCCGAGATGGAAGAACCACACCCACACCAGCAGCGGCAGCGCGGCCGCGGCGGCCTCGGGGTTGGACGTGTACAGCGCCACGATGGGCTCGCGCGCCAGCGCGACGATGGCGCCAAGCGCGGCCGCCACCAGCGCGGACAGCGTCATCGCATGCCGGCCGACGATGCGGGCTTCGCGCTTCTGGCCGGCGCCCAGGTGCTGAGCCACCAGCGTGCCGGCAGCCGTCGCCATGGCGAGCGCCGTCATGAACATCATGGCGACGAGATTGACGGCGATCTGATGCCCGGCGACCGGCGTGGCACCCAGCCGCGCGATGAAGAACGCCATGAAGGTGAAGCCCGTGACCTCCACGAGGATGGAGCCCCCCATCGGCAGGCCCAGGCGCACCAGGCCGTTCAGCTCGGGCCAGCTCGGCCGCGTCTGCCACAGGTAAGGAATCTGGAAGGGCCGGTAGAAGGCATCGCGCCGCAGCAGGAACAGCGCCACGGCGGCCTGCGCCGTCATCGCGATGGCCGTGGCCCAGCCGCAGCCGGCCACGCCCATCGCCGGGATCGGCCCCCAGCCGAACACCAGCACCGCATTCAGCGGCACCTTGGCGGCCAGGCCCGTCAGCTGCATCGCCATGACGGCCTTGGGCCGGCTCACGGCGGTGGAGAAGCCGCGGAATGACGTGAACAGCAGTGCGGCAGGCAGCGCGAAGGCTTCGGGCCGGGTGTAGGCCTGGACCTTCTCGGCCTGCGCCGCGTCCAGTTGCGCCAGCCAGATGAACGGGTCCGGGAACCACAGGGCCAGGCAGCCCGGCACGCACAGCAGCACGGCCAGCCACTGCGCCTGCACGAAGCTGCGGCCGGCGCCGGGCAGGTCGTCCGCGCCGAACTGCCGGCCGGCAATCGGCCCCACCGCGAGCACGACGCCCATCAAGCCCACGAAGATGGTCACGTAGGCCGCCGAGCCGACCGCGAGCGCGGCCAGGTCCTGCGGGCCGACGCGGCCCATCATCAGCGTGTCCACCGTGCTGAACATCATCACGGCGAGTTGGCCGACGAGCACTGGCCAGGCCTGCGGCACCAGCCGGCGCACGCTGTCGATGAAACGGATACGGCTCAGGGCTTGCTCCCCCGCTCGGCATAGCGGTTGAAGCGCCACGCCGTGCCTTCGAAGCTGATGCGGTGCCAGACGGCGCGCTTCTCGAACGGCCCGAGTGCCGGCCAGTGCTGCACCTCGTCGAACGTGCGCCCGCAGCCTTTGCAGACCGGGTCACCCTGGGCTGTCGAACAGATGGCGATGCAGGGCGAGTCCGGCGTGGTTTCGTACCAGGCCAGCCAGGCGCTCAGGGCCGCGTCGCTCAGCAGGTCGACGTCCAGCTCGCTGGCACGGCGCCAGGCGAGCTGCGCGTAGGCCTCGGCCAGCGCGCGCACCTCGGGCGCGGCGCTGATGCCGTCGGGCGAGGGCGAACGCTCGCGCCACCAGTTGATGGCGGCTTCGAGGTCCGTGACATGGATCTGTTCCGGGTTCAAGCGACCAGTCCCATCGCGCCGCGCACCTCGCGCAGCGTCTTGCGCGCGACGGCGCGGGCCCGCTCGGTGCCGACCTCCAGCGTCCATTGCACCTGCTGCGGGTCCAGCGCGGCGGCCCGCTCGCGCCAGGGCGCCTGCTCGCGCTGGATGGCTTCGATCAGCGGCTGCTTGCAGTCCAGGCAGCCGATCGCCGCCGTGCGGCAACCGGTGTCGCAGGCGGCACGCGTGGCGGCATTGGTGTAGATTTGGTGCAGCGGCCAGACGGGGCAGCGCGCCGGGTCACCCGCGTCGGTGCGGCGCACGCGCTGCGGGTCGGTCGGCATCGTGCGGATCTTGGCGGCCGTGTCCTCCGGCGTGTCGCGCATCGCGATGGCGTTGCCCAGGCTCTTGCTCATCTTCTGGCCGTCCAGGCCTGGCACGCGGGCGGTCTCGGTCAGCAGCGCCTGCGGTTCGACGAACACCGGCGCGTCGGCCGCATAGAGCCGGTTGAAGCGCCGGCCCACTTCGCGGGTGACTTCGACGTGGGCCGCCTGGTCCTCGCCCACCGGCACGCCGGCCGGCTTGTAGAGCAGGATGTCGGCCGCCTGCAGCAGCGGGTAGCCGAGGAAGCCGTAGGTGGCCAGTTCGGGGTCGGCCGCGACCTGGTCCTTGTAGCTCGGCATGCGCGCCAGCCAGCTGGACGGCGTGCACATCGCCAGCAGCGTGAACAGCTCGGCATGCTCCGGCATGCGGCTTTGCAGGAAGAGGGTGCAGCGCTCGGGGTCGATGCCGGCAGCCAGCCAGTCGGTGACCATGTCGTAGACGTGGCGGGTCAGCGTGTCGCGGTCCGGGTGAGAGGTGGTCAGCGCATGCCAGTCGGCGACGAAGAAGAAGCAGTCGTGCGCGTCCTGCAGGCGCACCCAGTTCTTGAGGGCGCCGTGGAAATGGCCGAGGTGCAGGGCGCCGGTGGGGCGCATGCCCGAAAGGATGCGCTGTCGGGAAAGGACGGGTGTCGGCATGGGGCGCGGATTGTCGTTGAAGGCCGTTGGCCTGCCGAACGACAGGGTAGACAGGGGATAGGGTACTTACACTGCCCGCCCATGAAGCGACTGGTGATTCTGATTTCGGGGCGAGGCTCCAACATGGAGGCCATCGTCAAGGCCTGTGCGGCAGAGGGCTGGCCGGCCGAGGTGGTCGCCGTCATCAGCAACCGGCCGGACTCCGGGGGGCTGCAGTTCGCCGCGGCGCGGGGCATCGCCACTGCGGTCGTCGACCATAAGGCGTACGGCACCCGCGAAGACTTCGATGCGGAACTGGCCCGCGTCATCGACGGCTTCACGCCCGACCTGGTCGTGCTGGCCGGCTTCATGCGCATCCTGGCGCCCGCCTTCACCGCCCGCTACGCGCGCCGCATGCTCAACATCCACCCGTCGCTGCTGCCCGCCTTCACCGGGCTGCACACGCATGAGCGGGCGCTGGCGATGGGCTGCAAGATCGCCGGCGTGACGGTGCATTTCGTGACCGCCGAGCTGGACCATGGCGCCATCGTCATCCAGGCCGCCGTGCCGGTGCTGGCGGGTGACGACGCCAAGGCGCTGTCGGCCCGCGTGCTGACGGCCGAGCACCGCATCTATCCGCAGGCGGTGCGCTGGTTTGTCGAAGGTGCGCTGGTGTGGGAGGGCGAGGTCGTCCGCCACCGTGGCGGTGCACCCCAGCAACTGCTGCTCGGCTGAGCCGAAGGGCCTTGGGATAATGCGGCGATGCATCCCAACGCCCTGCTGGAGCTGTGCGCCGACCTGATCGCCGCCGTCAACAAGCTCGACGCCCCTGCCGACTCGACCGTCTCGGCCTTTTTCCGCCAACACAAGAACCTCGGCCAGCGCGAGCGCGCCAGCCTCGCCGAAACCGTCTATGCGCTGCTGCGTGAGCGGCTCAAGTTCCAGAACCTGGCCCAGAGCGGCAGCGGCCCGATGCCGCGGCGCCTGGCGATCTTGGCCTGGCGCGGCAGCGACACCTTCCTGCGAGGCGCGCTCAGCCCGGGCGAG
>Ga0307411_10000450_pt1 | contig 14144 bp, 11 predicted proteins | sample DK1Ometagenome_2_FD_203712 | JGI IMG/M metagenome (GOLD analysis project Ga0307411, IMG submission 203712) | Maize rhizosphere microbial communities from greenhouse at UC Davis, California, United States - DK15-O-1 | ecosystem: Host-associated > Plants > Roots > Rhizosphere > Soil | place: USA...
GAATTCGTGGCGGCCGGACAACCTGGACGCCAAGTACCCGCGGCTGGACCTCAACGACACGTTCAGCAAGCAGATCAGCAGCTTCTACGTCGAGGACGGCTCCTACGTCCGGCTGCGCAACCTGCAGGTCGGCTACACCCTGCCGAGCACGGCCGCCTTCCTGCCGGGGGCGCGGGTCTACGTGCAGGGGGAGAACCTGTTCACCATCACCGGCTACGACGGCCTCGACCCGGCGCTGCCCCTGCCGAACTTCACCGGCGCCACCGCGGACACCCGCGACCAGTTCCGGGGGGTCGACGAGGGGGTCTATCCGACCAGCCGCACGTTCAGCATCGGCATCGTGACCGAGTTCTAGCAACCCGTCCCTCACAGAGAAGGCGAGTCGATGAAACAGGCATCGAGGAACAAGCTGCTCGTCGGGACGGCACTTCCGGTCCTTCTGGCGCTCGGGTTGTACGCCTGCGACGACACCCTGACCAACGCCGCCGAACCCCAGGGGACGCTCGACCCGTCGACCATCAGCAACCCCGAGGGCGTCGAGGCGAGCCTGATCGCAACGTACCGCGCCCTGGATTGGTTCGACGGCGCGGCCTTCGACAGCTGGGGGTGGGCCGCCAGCAGTTGGGTGTGGGCGAGTGTCACGAGCGACGACGCCTACAAGGGGTCGGAGGCCAGCGACCAGCCGGGAGTCACCGACATCGAATTGTACAATTGGACGACGAACGGCACCGACCTATACCTGAACGACGCCTGGAAGGGGGCCTTCGAGGGGATCTCCCGGGCGAACACGACGCTGCGCCTGCTCAAGGGCGTTCAGGAGAACAGTCCGGGATTGATCTCCGACGCAGACGCCGCCGGCATCGCGGGGGAGGCCATTTTCCTCCGCGCCCACTACCACTTCACGGCGTGGCGGATGTGGGCGAACATTCCGTACTTCCGCGGCGACGACACGGACTTCCGCAAGCCGAACTCGGACAGTGCGACGGTGGTGACCGAGCTCCTCACGGACCTCGACTCGGCCATCGCCCTGCTGCCGGAGACCCCACGGGGCGGGAGCGCCGGCCGCGTGACGCGGTGGACGGCCACGGCGTACAAAGGGCGCGTTCAGGCGTACGCCAACCAGTGGCCGCAGGCCCTCGTGACGCTTCAGTCGGTCCGCGCCAGCGGGGTTTACGCGCTGGAGCCGAGCTTCGACTTCGTGTGGACCGGCTTTCCCGAGCGCCGGAACGGCAAGGAGACCATCCTGGCCTACCAGGCCACGGCGAACGATGGAGACCCGGATGGGAACAACGCCAACTACGGCGAGCGCCTCAACTTCCCGCACTCCGGGAGTCCGTTACAGGGGTGCTGCGGCTTCCACCAGCCGTCGCAGAACCTGGTCAACTTCTACGCCGTCGACGCCACGACCGGGCTCCCGCTGGCCCTCACGGACCCGAACTGGAACGCCAACAACGAGGAATTCGAGGCGGGGGCGACCACGCCCGTCGACCCGCGGCTCGACTGGACGGTGGGGCGCGACGGCGTCCCCTACAAGGACTGGGGGCCGCACGCGTCGGGGTGGATCCGGCAGGAAGCCTACGGCGGGCCGTACAGCCCCAAGAAGAACGTCCACGAGATAGCCAGCGGCGCCCAGAGCAACGTCGGGTGGGCGCCGACGCAACAGAACGCGGTCCCCATCCACATCTTCCGCTACGCCGACATGCTGCTGCTCCTGGCCGAGGCGGAGGTCGAGGTCGGATCACTGGAGAACGCACGGACGATCGTGAACGACATCCGGACGCGGGCCGCGGCGAGAGTCCAGGGCCCAGGGACCAGCAAGAACGACATCGCGGTGCCGATCGACGACCCATCCATCACCTGGGCGACCTACAAGGTCGGCCTCTACACGACCCCGTTTGCCAGTCAGGACGAGGCGCGGACGGCCGTCCGCTACGAGCGCCGGCTGGAGCTGGCGATGGAGGGCCAGCGCTTCTTCGACCTGCGGCGCTGGGGCATCTTCCAGCAGGTGCTCAACGACTACCTGACGTTAGAGAGGACCCGGCGCAGCTACCTCGCGGCCGCCGCGGCCGTGACCGAGCGCCATCACCTCTACCCGATCCCGTCCGTCCAGATCGAGCTGAGCAAGGTGAATGGTGAACCTCAGCTGACGCAGAACCAAGGCTGGTAGAAGAGCGGCTCTCGGCGCTCGGCGCTCGGCGCTCGGCTCTCGGCTACTGCGGAACAACAGGAACCCCTCGGCGTCAGGCACGTCCGCCTGACGCCGAGGGGTTCCTCCTTACCGCCGCAGCCGAGAGCCCAGAGCCGAGGGCCGATTAATGCGCGGTAGCGACGGTCGGGTGGCGCTCGGGCGGAGTCCGGCGGAACAGCAGCACGCGGTCGTTGTTCCGCGCGACGAGGTACAGGGCGCCGCCCTGCGTGCGGACGCGCCGGATGTCGCGCGTCTGCCCGGGCACGAAGAAGCCGCTCTCGGCCGCGCGGACCGGCGTGAAGGGCACGCAGAGCGTGTCCTGAGTGCGACAGCGCGAGGGATCGCCGCGCAGCAGGAGGCCGTAGCTCGCGGCGGCGCGTCCGATCTCCGGCTTGAAGCCGTCGAAGTTGCCGCCGAGCAGGAGGTCGGTCTTCCCGTCGCCGTCGACGTCGTCGGCGAGGATCCCGTAGACCGGTGCGAGCTGCGCCTCGGGGGGGAGCGGCACGAGGGTGAGGCCTCCATCCCCGTCATTCCGCACGAGCGTGGTCGCGAGCGTGTTGGCCGTCCGCACGATCGCGCCCGACCGCTCGTCGGGCGGGAAGATGCTGTCCACGGTCGCCCGCGCGTAGCTCGTGTAGGTCATGTAGCGCGCCTTGAGCGGCGGAAACGCGCGGATCAGGTCGTCCCGTAGCACCAGCGGCCGGCGCCCGGTGGGATCCGCCAACGTGAGGACCGGCTCGGCGTGGCCGTTGTCGTTGAAGTCCTTCACGTACATGACCATCGGGTCGGCCGCGCTCGCGTGGAGGCGCGTGTTGAGCCCGAGGTTGCCGACGACGAAGTCGACCTTCCCGTCGCCGGTGAAGTCGCCCGCGACGATCCTGTTCCACCACCCCTCGCTCCCGGCGAGCCCGGGGACGTCGCGCCGGGCGAGGTGACCGCCGCCGGCGTTGCGGAAGACGGTGATCGGCATCCACTCGCCGACGACCACCAGGTCGGGCCGGCGGTCGCCGTCCACGTCCTGCCAGACGGCGTCGGTCACCATGCCGACGTGCGCCAGCCCGGGCGCCACCTCGTCGGTGACGTCGGTGAAGCGGCGAGCCTGGCCCGAGCCGCCAGGCGAGGGATCGTTCCGGAGCAGGAGGCTCCGCGGGGTGACGCCGTAGCGCCCGGGCACGGCGCGCCCGCCCACGAAGAGGTCCACGTCGCCGTCGCCGTCGTAGTCGGCAGCGGCCACGCGCGACCCGGCCTGTTGCTCCGCCGGCAGCCAGCCGGTCGCCTTGCGGAAGTGCCCCCGCCCGTCATTCAGGTAGAGCCGGTCCTGCAGCGCGGGCGCTTCCCCCGGGAAGTCGCTCCCCCCGCTCACGACGTAGAGGTCCGGGCGCCCGTCGCCGTTCGCGTCGAAGAACGCCGCGCCGACATCCTCGGAGGCGGCGTCCGGCCCGAACGCCGCCGAATCGCCCCGCGCGAACCGACTGTCGGGCCTCTGGAGCATGAGACGGCCCGCCCGGTCCTTGGCGCCGCCGATGAAGACGTCGTCGAGCCCGTCGCCGTCGACGTCGCCCACCGCCACAGCCGGGCCCTCGGTCGACAGCATCTTGGGGACGAGCCGCTCCCGGTCGAAGTCGACGAAATCGTTCTCGCGGTGGCTGACATCGAGCGCGGTGCTGTCCACAGCCGCGAGGAGCTCCCCCTCAGCGGGCCGGGGCGGGAGGAGCGGGCGCGCCGGTGCCGGGGGGCCACCTGCGCGGGCGTCGGCGTGGCGCACCGTCACGCGCCGGTCGGCGCCCAGGCCGGTCGCCGTGCCGACGCGCCCGTCCGGCCACTCCACCGTCAGCGAATCCACTCGGTCGTGCGGTCCGAGCCCGAACGTGAGCACGGGGTCCACGCTCGACTGGAAGCCGCGCGTCGGGAACTGCTCCTGCATGAACGTCTCCCCGTCGGCGCGGAGCGTCACGCGCGTACCTACGCCGAAGCGGTTGCTGCCCGGGCCCTCGAGCCGCACCTGGAGGTAGTGGTTCTCCTTCCGCAGTTTGCGCGCGTTGTTGCGGTAGACGAACGCCTCCCCGTTCACGTTGTTGACGACCAGGTCGAGCGCCCCGTCGCCGTCCAGGTCCCCGTAGGCCGCGCCGTTCGAGAAGCTCGGCGTGTCGAGGCCCCACGCCGCGGCCTGGTTGGTGAACGCGAGGCTGCCCTCGTTGCGGAAGGCGTAGTTGGGCACCGGCGTGGAGGGCATCGCCCGGGTGAGCGCGAGGTAGTCGGTTCCCGCGCCCGCCGTGCCTTGCGCCGCCGGCCGCGCCCCCACCCGCTCGTTGGCCTGGTACGCGATGAAGTCCTGCGACGTGTTATCGCGGGCCGGCCCGTTGGTCACCACGATGTCCTTCCGCCCGTCGAGGTCGAGGTCGGCGATGAGCGCGCTCCAGCTCCAGTCCGTCCGCGCCACGCCGGCCATCTGGCCGACGTCGCTGAACGTCCCGTCCCCGTTGTTCAGCTGGAGCATGTTGCGCATGAGCTGGTGGTGGTAGCCGTTGCGCACCTTCGCCTGGTACACGTCCCACCCCTCGAACGCCGACGTCGTCCGCAGCCGGTACTCGTCCTCCGGGAGCATGTCGGTCGTATACACGTCCGGCCACCCGTCGTTGTCGACGTCGGCGACGTCCAGCCCCATGGAGAAGTAGCTGATCACGGGCATCTGCCGGTCGAGCGCCTCGGCGAAGGTGCCGTCCCCCTCGTTGATGTACAGGTAGTCGCGCTCGAAGAAGTCGTTGGCGACGTAGATGTCGGGCCAGCCGTCGCGGTTCACGTCGCCGACACCGATGCCGAGCCCGAACGCGTTCTCGGGGCTGTAGATGCCAGATCGCTGGGTGACTTCAGTGAAGTGCGGGGTGCCATTGGGCCCGTCGTTCCGGTAGACCTTCGCGCCGCCGTACTTGTCGGGGGTGAGGCGCGCGTAGAAGACGCCGAAGCCGCTCACCGGGCGCGGTGAGTTGTTGAGCACGAACAGGTCGAGGTCGCCGTCGCGGTCGAAGTCGAAGAAGGCGGCCTGTGTGGACCAGCCCTCGTTGGCGACGCCGTACGCCTTCGCCCGCTCCACGAAGTGCGGCACGCCGTCGGCGCCGGCGCCCTGATTGATCCAGAGCTCGTTCGTCCGGCTGGCCGGCGGCCCCGACCCGGCCTTGCAGAGGTAGACGTCCAGCCGTCCGTCGCCGTTCACGTCCGCGATGGTGACGCCGGTGGTCCACGCGCCCGCCGCACTCCGGAGACCGGACGCGTTGGTGACGTCGCGGAAGCGGAAGTCTCCCGCGCCGAGGTAGAGCCGCGGACCGGCCTGGTTCGAGGTGAGCACGAGCTCCGGCAGGCCGTCGCCGGTGAGGTCGCCGATCGCGACGCCGCCGCCGTTGTAGAAGTTGCGGTACGTGAACACGTTCATCTCGCGACTCTCGGTGAGCCGGTTCTCGAACCGGACGCCGGTGTAGCTCGACGGGAGCTGCGTGAAGAGTCGGCCGTCCGCAGCGGGCGCCGCCGCGGTGCGGTCGGCTTCCGCGTCGCGGCACGCCACGAGGCCGACGGCTGCGAGAGCGGACAGGGCTCGGAGGAGTCGGGAGTGAACTCGTGGGGTGAGAGCCATGCACTGTTCCGGGCGCGGGGGTTCGGACGGCCGGCGCCGCTGGGCCGCATGCATGCGCCCGCTGCTGCATGCGCCGCGGTGGGTGCGGCCGATCTGGGGAAGGGCGCTGGCTTGCGAGCGGGAACCGTCCGGCGGGGCGACCGCGCTGGCGGCATCGGCTTCCTGGCGGCAGCACGCCCGGCAAGCGGTCGGGCCCCGTCAAAGATGATGGCGGGGTGAGCGGACGCAAGCACGACCAGGCCGCGGGCGTGGGCCGCAGGCCAGCGGCAGACGGGCACCGGGACCGAGTCGAGGTTCTACGGGCGGTCGTCGCTCCGGACCTGCCCGACCAGGCGCTGCCACAGCGCCTGCTTCCCGCGCCAGAGGGTCGCCGCCTGGCGCGGGAAGGTCGGGCGGTGCACTGTGATGAGCCGCGGGAAGAGCGCGGCGTGGGCGCGTGATGCTTCTCAAACCTTCCCTCTCCCGTGATCCGCCCGCCATGACTCGCCTTCATCGCCTCGTCGCGGCCTTCCTCGTCTCCGCCGCGATCGCCTGTGCGCCGCGCAGTGCGCCGCGCACGCCCACTCCCCAGCCCTCCGCCGGCCCCCCCGCCGAGGTCCTCCTCCGTCTGGACGACGTGGGGATGAACCACTCGGTGAATCTGGCGATCGAGAGAGTGGCGGCGACGGGGATGCCATTCTCGGTGTCGGTGCTGTTCGCCTGTCCGTGGTATCAGGAGGCGATCGAGATCCTCAAGAAGAATCCGCACGTGACGGTGGGCGTGCACCTCGCGCTCAACTCGGAGTGGCGTGGCTACCGGTGGGGGCCGGTGCTCGGCAAGGGAGGCGTCCCGTCGCTCGTCGACAGCGTCGGCTATTTCCTCCCGTCGAACGACGAATTCCTCGCGAGCAAGTACGACTTGGGCGAGGTGGAGCGGGAGCTGAGCGCCCAGATAGAGCGCGCGCTGGCCTCGGGGCTCACGATCACGTACGTGGACGCGCACATGGGGGCGGCCATGGCGACGCCCCAGCTCAGCGAGGTCACGGAGCGGCTCGCGAAGAAGTACGGGCTCGGCATCTCGACGTACTTCGGCGAGGCGTACTTCAGCTTGTGGGGAGAGCCCGTCGGGTCCAAGAAGTCGGCGCTCCTCGCGCGCCTGGCCAACCCCGCGCGCGACTCGGTCAACATGATCGAGGTGCACGTCGCCGAGCGGACGCCGGAGATGGAGGTCATCTTCGACATGAACGCGCCGGAACAGAACGCCCCCGACGCCGGCGTCGTCGCGCACCGGAAGGCGGAACTGGAGGCGATGCTGTCGCCGGAGCTGGCCGAGCTGGTGCGGTCGGGGAATATCCGGCTCGTCACGTATCAGCAGCTGGTCGCGCGGGCTGGCTTGGCGGGGATGCGGCGGCCGCGGTGAACTGAGAGCCGTGAGCCGAGAGTAGCGTCACCATCACTCCCCGATCCCATGAGCCAACTCGACATTCCCCCCTCGCCGACGGTCCGCGAGTTCCGGCGCTTCGCGGGGACGGTGGGCGTGGCGTTCCTCGGGCTCGGCGGCGTCCTCTACTGGCGCGGTCGTGCGGGCGCGGCCACGGCGCTCGCCCTGGTCGGCGCCGCGCTCGTCGCGGCCGGCGTACTCGTGCCGGGCCGTGTCGGCCCGGTGTACCGCGGGTGGATGGCACTCGCGCTCGCGATCTCGCGCGTCACCACCCCGGTCTTCATGGGGCTCCTCTACTTCGGCATGTTCGCGCCGCTCGGCGTGGCGATGCGGCTGTTCGGCCGGCGACCGCTGGCGCGCCGGCGCGAGGCGAGCACCTTCTGGGTCGACCGCCCGGCCGGGGCGCGGCGCGGCGACCTGCGCCGGCAGTTCTGACAGTTCCCTTTCGCGTGCTCCAGATGGCCAGGCGATCCTTCCTCGGCGAGCTGTGGGCGTTCATGCGCGTGCGCAAGAAGCTCTGGCTCCTGCCCCTGATCGTCGCCATGCTCGCGGTGGGCGTCCTGATCGCGTTCGCGCAGGGCTCGGCGCTGGCACCCTTCATCTACACGATCTTCTGACCCGGGCGATGATGGCAGCGCGATCCGAGGGCGCGCCGGCACAGGTGCTGGCGGAGTTGCACGTCGCGATGAACTCGCACGACCTCGCCGCCTTCGTCGCGTGCTTCGACCCGAACTATGAGAGCGAGCAGCCCACGGCGCTCCGCCTTCGGAGCAGCCCGCCCCGCCCCCGATCACTGCATCGTGCTCAGCTCATGGTGCACGCCTGCCGACGCCGGGCTCACGCCAGTGCACGACCGCCAGGCCGATCAGTGCTGCCGCGAAGATAGGGTACGCGAAGAACGGCAGCGGCGAGGCCAGGGGGGTCAACGGCGCGCCCATGAAGATCCGCAGCGCCACGGCCGCCATCAGCAGTGCCGCGAGCGCCCCGAGTGCGCGGACCGCCGCCGGGAAGACGGCAGGATAACTGAGCAGGGCAAGGCCCGCGGCCCAGAGCCCTGTGCCGGCGCCGAATGCCGGAATGCTGGCGGCCAGTTCTGCCGCCGGGACCGACAGGACCAAGCCCTGCCCGATGGCGAAGACCAGGAACCCCGCCGCGACGAGTTCGCGCCCCCGCGTCAGGTGGTGAACGAAAAGGAGGGCGCTCGCGAGGACGAGCGCGGTCCCGTCGACTCCCCACGCCAGCCCCCGGAGGGCGACCGAGGGTGTGAACGTGCCCGCCACGCCGAGCGCGGCGCCGACTACGAGGGCGACGGCCGCGGGTCTGGCGGGTCTGAGAGGCTGCGCTCCGTTCATTCGGCTCACTGGTGTGAGTTGGACTTCCGCGACTCGACCGCCGGAGGCCTTGGGCTGCCCTCGAAGGGAGGGAGAGCCGCCGCAGCGAGTTCTTGCGCGAGCGCGGGCGGCGCCCGCGGGAAGGGCGGACCACAAGAGAACGCACGATGAGCGTAGCGCGAAAGGGGCCGTCTGCCAAGCGACTGGATCGTGCTGCCCACCACCCCACGTCCTAATCGCGACCGGGGCAATCACCTACAACCGCCGCGCGGAGATCCGTTCGTTGGGGGCGCGCGTGCTGCGCTGAGCGCCGGGCGACGGGCACGGCGGCCGCGCCGAGTTGACGCGGATGGCGACGAGCGCGCGGACGCCGAGCCATTTCCCAGGAGGTCCCGACCCATGTCACCCCACACCAAAGATCCCCTGCACGATCTCGAGCTGTTCCTCGGCGCGTGGAGTCTGGAGGCCATCGTGCCGCACGCGCCGCGCACGGACGTCCGGGGCCGCGTCACGTTCGAGTGGCTGCCGGGCGGCGGCTTCCTCGTCGAGCGGTGGGAGGTCCCCTTTCCGGCCGCACCCAACGGCCTGGCCGTCACCGGCTTCCACCGCGACCGCGGCACCTACGTGCAGCACCAGTTCGACTCCCGCGGCGTGGCCCGCGTCTACGAGATGGGGTTCGCGGACGGCGTCTGGACGCTGACGCGCAGCGAGCCGGACTTCTCGCCGCTCGACTTCCGCCAACGCTGGTCGGGGAGGTTCAGCCCCGACGGGAACACGATCACCGGGCGCTGGGAGCGCTCCCACGACGGCGCGACCTGGGAGCACGACTTCGACCTGCGCTACGAGCGGATCACCTAACGATCGTCCGGGTGCAGCCACGCCGGCCTTCGGCCCCAGCCGGCCGGGGGGCGCCCTCGACCCACCGGTGGATCGACCGCGGGCGCCGGCGGGCCGCAGTCAGCGGTGGCCCGCGCGACTGCCTCTTGCGAAGATTCGAGTTTGGGGGTAGAGTCTTGGGGTAACGTCTACCCCCAGGCGCCGGCTGAGCATGGCACTCCTCAAAGGCACGCTCGACGTGCTCGTGTTGAAGACGCTCTCGTGGGGGCCGATGCACGCCTTCGAGATCGCCACGTGGCTCGAAGGTCGGTCCGCGGGACGGCTGAACGTCGAGGACGCGGCGCTGATGCAGGCGCTGCACCGCCTCGAGGAGCGCGACCTCCTCACGGCCGAGTGGGGGACGACCGAGAAGGGGCGCCGGGCTCGGTATTACCGCCTGACGTCGGCCGGACGCGCCCACCTGAAGGCCGAGACGGCGCGGCTCACCACCTACGTCGACGCCCTCACCACCATCCTCGCGGCGCGCACCGCCGCCGACTAGGGCAACGCGCATGGCGGACCGTGGTATTCGCCCGGGCGTCCATCGGATCTTCCGCCTCCCGCTCCGGAGCAAGGCGCGCGTCCGCGCCGACGTGGACGAGGAGCTCGAGAGCTTCCTCGAGGCGAGGACGGAGCACCTGATCGCACGCGGCATGGACCCAGCCGCCGCACGCGCCGAGGCGCTGCGGCGGCTGGGCGGCGCGACGGTCGGGGAAGTGCGCGAGTACCTGTACGACTCTGCCCTGCGGCGGGAGGAACGCGTGCGATTCCGCGAAAGTCTCCACCGGCTCCACCAGGACGTCCGCTTCGCCCTCCGGTCACTCGTGCGGGCGCCGGGCTTCACCCTGGTCGCCGTCCTCACCCTCGCCCTGGGCATCGGCGCGAGCACGGCGATCTTCAGCGCCGTGAACCCCATTCTCTTCGAGCCACTGCCCTATCCGCACCCCGAGCGGATCCTCAGGATCTCGGACGTCGGTCCCGGCGGCTCGCGCCTGGACGTCACGTTCGGCACGTATCACGAGCTTGCGGAACGGAGTCGCGCCTTCGACGCGCTCGCCGTCGTGAAGCCGTGGCAGCCGACGGTGACCGGCGCGAGCGAGCCGGAGCGACTCGACGGACAGCGCGTCAGCGCCGGCTACTTCCGCGCGCTCGGCGTGCCGCCCGTGCTGGGGCGGGCCTTCGAGCCTTCGGACGACCGGGTACGCGGCCCCAAGGTCGCGATCCTCAGCCACGGGCTGTGGCGGCGGCGCTTCGGCGGCGACGCCTCGATCGTCGGCCGCCTCGTCACGCTCGATGACAACTCCTACACCGTGATCGGCGTGATGCCGAGCGCGTTCGAGAACGTCCTGGAGCCCTCGGCGGAGCTCTGGGCGCCGCTGCAGTACGGCGAATCGTTCGCACCCGACAGCAGGGAGTGGGGTCACCATCTGCGCCTGGTCGGGCGGCTGCGGCCGGGCGTGGAACGCGAGCAAGCCGCTGGGGAGCTGGCGGCGATCGCACGCACCCCGGTGCCGGAGTTTCCGCGCGTCCCATGGGCGTCCCTCGAGCAGGGGCTCACGGTGAGTTCGCTGCAAGACGACGTGACCTACGGCGTCAAGCCGGCGCTGCTAGCCGTATTCGGCGCGGTGATACTGCTGCTCACCATCGCGTGCGTGAACGTGACGAACCTGCTGTTGGCGCGCGGCGCGCAGCGGCGCGGCGAGTTCGCGGTACGGTCCGCGCTCGGTGCGGGGCGCCCACGGCTGATCCGGCAGCTGCTGACGGAGAGTGTGCTCCTTGCCGTCCTCGGCGGGGTCCTCGGGATGGTCGTGGCGGAGCTCGGCGTCCGCGCGCTGGTGGTGCTCAGTCCACCAGGGCTCCCGAGGCTGGGCGCGATTCACCTCGACGCCACCGTCTTCGTCTTCGCGCTCGGCATCGTCACCCTGACCGGCCTCGTCGTCGGACTGATCCCGGCGCTGCAGGCGTCCCGCGCGGGTTTAGGCGTCGGCCTGCAGCAGAGCTCACGGCGCACGGCCGGCACTCACGCGTCGACGCGGGGCACGCTCGTCGTGGCGGAGGTGGCGCTGGCCGTCGTGTTGCTGGTGAGCGCGGGCCTGCTGCTGCGGAGTCTCCAGCGTCTGTTCAGCGTGCCCGTGGGATTCGACGCGTCGCGGCTGCTCACGATGCAGGTGCAGACGTCCGGCCACCGCTTCGATGTGGATAGCGTCCGTTATCGGTTCTTCGAACAGGCCCTCGACGCGGTACGCCGCGTGCCCGGCGTCCAGGCCGCGGCGTTCACCAGCCAATTGCCGCTGAGCGGAGACCTGGACGTCTACGGCGTCCACTTCGAGCGCGACCGCGATCGCGCGGACGCGCTCGAAGCCGCGCTCCGCTACGCCGTGACGCCGGGCTACTTCGAGGCGATGCGCATCCCGCTGCGCCGCGGCCGCCTGCTCGACGCGCACGACGTCGCCGGCGCGCCGCAGGTGGTGCTCATCAACGAATCGTTTGCGAAGCGCCGGTTCCCAGGCGGGGATCCCATCGGCGAGCGTCTGCACTTCGGTCCCGACGACGGGCGGTGGTACACCATCGTCGGCGTGGTCGGGGACGTCAAGCAAGCGTCGCTCGGCCTGGTCCAATCGGACGCGGTGTACGTCGCGCCTACCCAGTGGCACTGGGTGGACGGGCGGATGTCGCTGGTGGTCCGCTCGCGCGGTGAACCGGCGGCGCTCGCGCCCGACGTCAGGAGGGCGGTCTGGTCGGTGGACAAGGATCAGCCGATCGTGCGGGTCGCGACGATGCCCCAACTGGTCGCGTGGGCTGCGGCCGAGCGGCGGTTCGCGCTGATCATCTTCGAGGCGTTCGGCATCGCGGCGCTGGTGCTCTCGGCCACTGGTATCTACGGCGTGCTCTCCGGCAGCGTCGCCGAGCGAAAGCGCGAAATCGGGGTGCGGTCGGCCCTCGGCGCGTCGCGCGGCACCATCCTGGGGCTGGTGGTTCGGCAGGGGATGACGCTCACCGCACTCGGTGTCGTGATCGGGTTGGCGGGCGCGGTGGCCGCGAGCCAGGCCCTGGTCTCGCTGCTGTTTGGCGTACAGCGGCTCGACCCGGCGACGTATCTCGGCGTGATCGCGCTGCTGGTCGGCGTGTCGGGCGTCGCGTGCTCGGTGCCGGCCTGGCGCGCGGCGCGCGTCGATCCGTCGATCGCGCTGCGGGCGGAATGACGGCAGGGCCGGCCGGCGCGTGAGGCTGACCCGCCGGCCGACCACTGTCCCATCCCCGCGGGGCGACGGCTGTCGTGATCCGCGACGCGGCTACGGTCGTGAGCGTGCCCAAGCCCGATCCACGGCGCACGGAGGCAGCGGTGCTCCTCGGCGCGGCGCTCGCCGGCGTGCTCGTATTCCTCGCCGCCCACGGGGTCTTCGGCCTCGAGACGTAGCGCTCCGGGCGCCGCGCCTGTAAGATCGCGGCGGAGGCGAGAGCGCGGCGTGACTACGGCGGGCATGCCAGCGCACGTTACGTCATCCACGCGCTCGCCAACGTGGACGTTAGGCAGACCACCTGTCGGAGGGTTCGGTGAGGATCAAGCTGACCAGCGTACTGGTGGACGACCAGGACAAGGCCCTGAAGTTCTACACGGAAGTCCTCGGCTTCGTGAAGAGGGCGGACATCCCAGTGGGAAAGGCGAAGTGGCTGACCGTCGTCTCGCCGGAAGGGCCGGACGACATCGAGCTGCTGCTCGAGCCGAACGACAACCCGGTTGCCAAGACGTTCCAGCAGGCGATTCGCGACCAGGGGATACCGCTGACCGCGTTCGCGGTCGACGACATCCAGAAGGAGTACGAGCGACTGAAGGGTTTGGGTGTGGTATTTCGGTCGGAGCCGAGGACGATGGGACCGACCACCGTCGCCGTGTTCGACGACACGTGCGGCAACCTCATCCAGCTCTACCAGGGCTAGACGCCGTCCCGGCATGCAACCGTCGGAGCTCGCGGGCATCCTGGAGTTCCTGCGCGCCGCGGAGCGCCTGAAGACCACCGCCCGCAGCGGCTGGACGTCGGCCGGCCAGCCGGAGAGTGTGGCCGAGCACACGTGGCGACTTTGTCTGATGGCGCTCGTGCTGCGCCCCAGCTTCCCCGACGTGAATTTCGAGCGGCTCGTCAAGATCTGTATCGTCCACGACCTGGGCGAGGCGATCGGCGGCGACGTGCCGGCCCCCGAGCAGGTGCGCCGCGCGGGCAGCAAGGCGGCGGACGAGCGGCGCGACCTTCTCCAGCTGCTCGCTCCGCTCCCGGCGCCGGTGCGCGACGAGATCACTGCGCTCTGGGACGAGTACGAGCGTGCGCAATCAACGGAGGCCAGGCTGGCCAAGGCGCTCGACAAGCTCGAGACGATCCTGCAGCACACGCAGGGGCACAACCCGGCCGACTTCGACTACCGGTTCAACCTGACGTACGGCCGGCAGTACACCGGGGACCACCCACTGCTGGCCGCCGTCCGCGCGGTGCTGGACGAGGAGACGGAGCGGCGGGCCCGCGAAACCGAGGACGCGTCGTGAGGGGGCGCGGCCGGCGGCGCAGACGGCGTAGCGCACCCGGGCCAGGGGGGACAGCGTGATGATGTTCTCGCTCGACGGGCCGGCCCCCTTCGGGCTGCTCTTCGCAGTGCTGGCTGCCGTGGTCCTGATCGCGGCGTGGGTCATTCTCGCGGCAAGCCGATTCGTCA
>Ga0307411_10000451_pt1 | contig 14129 bp, 6 predicted proteins | sample DK1Ometagenome_2_FD_203712 | JGI IMG/M metagenome (GOLD analysis project Ga0307411, IMG submission 203712) | Maize rhizosphere microbial communities from greenhouse at UC Davis, California, United States - DK15-O-1 | ecosystem: Host-associated > Plants > Roots > Rhizosphere > Soil | place: USA...
GACCGAAACCTCTGCCGGAAACTGCGAGATGATAACGAACATCACCACGCCGAGACCGAAAAAGATCACGACCATTTGTTTGACGTCGGTCCAGGTGACCGCCTGTACGCCGCCGACCATTGTGTAAAAGGTGGTCGAAATACCTATGGCGAAGATCGTCGCAACCTCGCTCCACCCGAGCACTATGGAGAGGATCACCGACGGTGCCGCGATGATCACGCCAACACCCAGGCCGCGGGACATCAGAAAGAAAAAGCTGGTCAGCGAGCGGGTCTTTGCGTCGAACCGGCGTTCAAGGTATTCGTAAGCGGTGTAAACGTTGGCCCGATAAAAGAACGGGACGACCGTAATACACAGAATCACCATCGCGAGCGGCAGTCCGTAGTAGAACTGGATGAATCGCATCCCGTCCGTGTACGCCTGGCCGGTTGTGCCCACAAGCGTTATCGCGGAAAGCTGCGTCGCCATCACCGACAGCCCCACCGCCCACCACGGCAGGCTCCGGTTCGCAAGGAAATATCCTTCGGCACTGCCGCTGTGCTTTGTCATCCTGATCCCGTCCCAGATGACGTAAACCAGGTAAACCACAACGACCGCCCAATCCAAAAATCTCATTTATTCAGGATCTAGCTTGAAAAGTATCGCGAGAAGGCCCACAGCAGCGAGATCACCACAACCGTAGTTATGATCACCGCCACGTAAACCTTGTACCACCACTCATCCGGCAGCTCCACCACCGGTTCCGTGCTCTTTGTCTCGTGCGATCCCATTATCCAAAGGAGAGAAAAACTATGCCTAATTTTAGCCGGGTGCCCGCCCCATTACGAACACCCGGACCCTGCCCTCGCTCGTTCTAAAAAATGAACTTGAACCCGACCTGCCCCTGACGGCTTTCCTGTGCAGTCGGGGTGAAATTTGCGTAGTTTACCGGATTCAATAAAACGCCGGTCGTTTGACACGTGCCGGTGCACGCTATGGTAGTCCCACTTCCGTATGTGAGCGTGCTGTTGATGTTAAATATGTTGGTTGCCTCAGCAAACACCTCGAGCCTGAACCTCTCCGTGAACGGAATGATTCGTGAATAGCGGAAGTCAACGTTGAAGAATCCTGGAGCACGCCCAGCATTCCTTTCAAGGCCCGCCGGTATGTCGTTACCAATACCATCTCCGTTGAGATCATAATTAGTAACGATCGGGAACGTCTCACCGCTCCCAGCAAATGCCGTGAAGCCGAATTGGTTCTGATTAACGATGTAACTCAAAACCTTGTTACCGATCTCAAAGTTCGGGCGTGCAACAAAACTTGCCGAAACCGTGTGTCGCTGGTCCGCGACGCCATATCCCCAGTCAAACTCTCGGTTGGTCGGGTCACTCTGGCTCGCCGCTCCCACACCCTGCAGGTTTCGCTCTGGAGCGTTATCGCGAACCTTCGACAGCGTGTAGTTGAAGCTGAATTGATAACCCTGCGAAAAACGCTTACTCATCTGCAGCGTCAGAGCGTTGTAATTTGAGTTTCCGCCCGATCCCACTTCAATGATGTTTGTGAAATTGGGATTGATCTTATCGTAGCAAGGAATTGTCTTAGTGGGGTCAGCAGGGTTCGGACCGTAGAAGCTTGGTCTCCCGTCACTCAACTGCAACACGGGATTAACGCGGCAGTTGATCTGTTTGTAAACAGCAAGCTGGCGACCCTCGGAATGAATATAGCCCACCGTAAAGGAATAATTGTCGGTTAAGGCCTGCTCCAACTGGGTCTGAAAATGCATCGCGTACATGTTGTTGAAGTCAGGTGAAATGACTTCAATACTCGGAGGCGAAAGCACGGTTCCGGGCGGAAGGGCACCAAGAGTAGCAGGAAATGTCGGAAATCCCGGTGTCGCGCTTCCGGTTCCGGCCGCACCGCGACCAGAAAATGTACGATTTGCATATCGGCCAACACCGTTCTCCTGCAAAGCGCCTTCATACTGCGATAGATACACCGTATCGTAATAAATGCCGAAACTTCCCCGAATTACTGTCGGACGATCGCCCCCTCTCAAGGCGTAGACCGCGCCCAATCTTGGTGCAAAGTTGTTCTTATCAACCTTGAACTTCCTGGACTGTGGCAGCGGGGCATCGGCGATGCCGTCAGGAATGTTGTAAAGGTCGTACCGTACGCCCACGTTTAGCTTCAGCTTCCGGGTGGCCTTCCAGTCATCTTGTGCAAAGAAATTATAAAACTCAGTGTTGTACTCGAACTCCGGATCGCCGATCGTCTCGGCATAACTCGTGTACCGCGTGCGGGCGTCTACCGAAGCTCCGGGAGCCACTGCGTTCAGATAGGTCGCCAGGTTGGGAAACGTGTACATCGCATTCACGTTGGATCGGCGAAAATCGTAGATCATGTTCACGCCCCCGCCAAACTTGAACGTATGGTCACCTCTATTCCAAGTCAGATTATTCTGTATCTGATTCATCGTCTCGATCGGAGAAATGGCATTTATATTTGTCGCCGCTCCAAATGCCGCCACACCCGTTATCGTCACAGAGAACGCGGAATCCGGCGTGTATTGTGTGGGTAAGAAGATGGAGTTCCGATGCGCTCGCTGGTAACGAAACTCGTTGAATACATTAGGCGAAAGGATAGACGCAAGTTGAATAGCTAACGAGTTGGACTTATCATCCAGATCGACCGTCCTTTCCAGCGTGTTTATACCTCCGCCAACATTATTCGGAGAGAAATTCGTAAATCGGATGAACCGTCCCGTTAGCCGATGGTCTTTCGTCAACTGAGCATCCGTTCTAAAGATGAAGAAATTTACTTTCTGCGAGGCCGGAATCGTATCGACAAAAATGCTCGCAGGCAGTCCCGAGGCGATCAAAGCATCCCGGTCCGCCGGTTTGATCGTTACCAGTTGCTGCGGACGACCGGAAAAGTCTCGATTTACCCACTCGTATCCGCCGTAGAAATGCCAGCGATCTTTAATGATCGGGCCGCCGATCGCCGCTGTAATGTCATCAACAGTGGTTGGGGGTTTTACCGCTGTCGGCAGCGAATTGAAGGGTCTCGACGACATGGCAGTGCGCCTGAAACGATAACCGCCAGAGCCGTGGAAACCGTTGGTACCGGATGGGGTGATGTTGTTCATCACGAGGCCCGGCGTCTGACCAAACTCGGCGGAGAATCCGTTGGTCACGAGCTGCACTTCGCTGATGAACGTTTCGGAGATCGGCACGAGCCGGAGCCCTCCGCTATTGGCTTGCGTATTTACATTCCCGTCAAGTTGGAAATTGGTTCGGCGGGCATACCCGTTCGCGCTCACGCGCGGCACGCCGAATTCAGTGTTCGGGCGGCCGACCACATTCGCCTGAAGTAGAGAAAAATTGTACGGATTTCTCGACACCAGCGGCAGATCCTGGATTTCACGAGTGTTCAGGGTACGTCCTAGATCGATCTTCGCCGTGTCGGCGATCGGAGCATCAGAGGAAATTGTGACCGTATTCTCAAGGCCCCCAACTTCAAGACTCAGGTCGATAGACGCCGTTTGTCCTGCCGAGAGCGTAATTCCTTCCCGTATAACCCGCTTGAAGTTTGCGGCCTCAACTGTGACCCGATAGGTGCCGAGAGGCAATAATGGGAATCTGTATAGGCCACCCGTATCGGTGGTGCCGCTCCGCTCAGTCCCGGTTTCGATATTTCTCGCGACCACGGTCGCCCCGGAGACCGCCGCACCGTTTGCGTCCGATATCACTCCCTCGATCTGTCCGTTCAAGGCTTGCGACTGAGCCTCAAGATTGGTAATACCAATCGAAAACACGGTGACCAGAATACTGATCAACGTAAACACTTTCCCAACTGCAGAATTATTCTTCATTACGCGAGTTCTCCGTTCGTTTGAATTACGGGAAATGGATCTTCATCAAATTGCATTTCGCCTTAACCAAGGTGAGTTTGCAATCCTGGGGAGCCCTTAGGATATTAATTTAGTTTGTCGGTAGCAACAACAAAGTTTTAGCCTATCTCACTGTTCAATGTCAAGTTCGTGAGTGCGTCGAAGCTTCCTTCTAATCACCCGCCCGTATCGATCCCTAGACCGGGGCGCCGAACTTTCTCGCCAAGACCAGACCGATAGCTCCGATCAAGGTTGGCGAATCGCCCAAAGACGACGGCATCAACACCGTTTGGGGCAGGCCGGCAAGGACGCTGCGTTCCGTTACCCGATTGAGCTGTTCTTCGAACACATCCCACGCCTTTGTGATCTTCCCGCTGACCACGACGACCTGTGGGCTCAAGCCGACGATCAAGTTAGAAATTCCGTTACCTAAGTAATGAACTGTTTCCCGCAAGGCCTGTTGTGCATGCTTCTCGCCGTTCACAGCAAGTTCGACCAGGTCCGAAACTTCTATGCTTCCCTGCTTCATCGAATCACCTTCAAGCAGGGTACGATAACGGGCGAGCAATGCCTTTTCCGACGCGTACGCTTCCCAACATTCGCGACTGCCGCAGGAACACTCAACGGGTGCGTTATCGCCCGCGATCATGTGGCCGAATTCGCCGCCCGCCCCTTTTTCACCCCTAAAAACCTGACCGTCAAAGATGATCCCGGTGCCGATACCTTCACCAACCAGGATCATAAGAAAAGTATCGGTCTTACGTACTTTTTCCTGTCCGAACCATAATTCGGCCAAAGCGGTAGCGTTTGCGTCGTTCTCGATCGTTACCCGTGATCCTGTCGCCGCCTCTATTTGATCGCAAATATCCCAGTTGCGCCAATCGAAGTACGGAACGTGGAAGATCTTCCCGGTTTTCTGATCGACAAGCCCCGGCACACTGAAACCTATGTCCAATCCATTATTACCGTTACAACTCGTCAAACGCTTGACCCGGTCAATGATCTGGGCAGACATGAATTCTACGTCCGGCGAGGTCGAAAAAGTTTCCTTCTCCAGAAGATTTCCGCCCAGGTCGGCCAGGGCGATGGTCGTATTTCGGGGCGTCAGGTCGATCCCGATCGCGACCGGTTCGCCGGTTCTCAGTTTGTAAAGTGTCGGCTTGCGCCCGCCCGTGGAAATCCCCGCCCCGATCTCCTGAATCGTCCCCTCAGCTTCCAATTCATCGACGATCACGGACACGGTCGAGCGGTGCAATTCCGTCTGCCGTGCGATCTCCGCGCGGGAGATCGGCGACCGGTCCCTGACGTAATTCAGCACGATCTGACGGTTGATGTCGCGGATCGTGTTGAGCCGAGCGATCTGATTCTTAGCTTGATGAAGATTGATTCGTTTCACGAAAAATCTTTGAGAAGGGCCGAAGACCTGGCAGATTTAGGTAAATACTGCATTTCCTTAATCTCAATACTTTGTTGTGTCTCCCGCCAAACAGGATTTATAACGCACCTAAAGTACCTTAGTCAAGCAGCTTACATAGCGAAGTTCGATTAGTATAGAAAATTCAGGTGATATTGGTCAGGTCCGGTGGAAACCGCGCTCAATGTCCTTCATCGACAGACGCAGGATCACCGGGCGGCCGTGCGGGCAGGTGGTGGGGGATGATGTGGTGAGCAGCCGGTCGATCAGCCAATGCATTTTCTCCGGCGTTAGCTTCATGTTGATCTTTATGGCAGCTTTGCATGCCAGCGAAGCGGCAATATCGTCTCGTAATGTCGATTTGCCCGATCCGCGCTTTTCCAGATCGATGTTGTCTAATATTTCCGCGAAAAGGTTTCTGACTTCGGAAGCAGGCAGATCCGTCGGTATCGATTTGATCGCGACGGTCCGTCCGGACAATCGCATCAACCCGAAACCGATCGAACTGAGTTCGTCCTCGACGATTTCATATGACTGGCTTTGAGCCGGCGTCAGATCAACGGTCTCAGGCAGCAGCAAATTCTGTGACTCGACCGAACGGTCAGTTTCCTTACGGCGAAACTTATCAAAAAGTATCCGTTCGTGCGCGACATGCTGATCGATCAGCAAAAGTCCTTCGTCATCCACCGCGATAATAAAGCTGTCGTGAAGCTGCCCCATCGGGCGTATACTGCCGCCGGAAACTCGGTCCAGTTCCGCCGATTTGGCGAGATGCGCCGCGGAATTCACAGGTGGCAGCACCACATAGCCCGCCGGATCTTGGCTCGACTCTTTCTCGACGATCGGCAGCAATTGAGACGTTTGAACCGCGGCTTGTTCGAACGCGGTGGCAAAATCGCCAGGTTTGTCCGCATCCGATTCCTCCGAATCAGCGGTTCTCAAAGCAAATCCCCCATTTTGGCCCGACGATTCAACCGCCACCTCGCCGGTGGCCGAAATAAGCACTCCGGTCACGGCGGATTCGGAATTGGGCAGCCCAACCGATGCGCCCCCCCACTCTAACGCGGGCGATTGGCCCTCGTCCTGTTGCGACGAAAACTCGATTCGCGATTGCTCCGGAGGCGGGGAACCCTGCTGTAACTCCAACGGGGCCGCCGCGGGTTCGGTCACTTCTGCTTTTTCACCAACGATGCCCGCTTTCGCCAATCCTTCACGGATCGCTTCCGCTATCACGTCCTTAACCGCTTCGTTGCGCCGGAAACGGATTTCCGTTTTCGCCGGGTGCACATTTACGTCGATCTCTTCCAACGGCACATCCAAAAACAGAAACGCCACCGGGTAAACGCCGTGCGGCAGCACGGAGCGATATCCTTCCAAAAGCCCGCCGGCTATTGTCTTGTCACGCACAAAACGGTTATTAACAAAAAAGTATTGCGAGTCTCTATTGGTGCGCCGCTCGCGCGGGGCGGAGATGAATCCGGAAACGCGCGCGACGTATTCGCGCCCGCCCGTCACCGGCAGCAGGCTTTCGATCAACTGCCCGCCAAAGATTTGAAATGAACGCTCGCGAAGGTCCTTCGCGGGTGAAACCCTCAGCACCTCCCTGCCGTTGTTCGTCAATGCAAACGCGATCTCAGGGTGGGCAAGGGCGTAATGGGTTACGATGCTCGCCAGATGATAGTTCTCAGTCGCCTCCGACCGCATGAACTTGCGACGCGCGGGCGTGTTGAAGAAGAGATCGCGTACCGAAATCGTCGTTCCTGTACCCCGGGCCGCGTCTTTCACATCGATCAGCCGGCCGCCTTCGATGAGCACACGTGTGGCGGCGAGGCCGTCTTCCACTTTTGTGATCAATTCGACCTTCGCCACTGACGCGATGGAGGCGAGGGCCTCACCGCGAAAACCGAGCGTGCCTATGGCGGTCAGATCGTCAAGCGAACTGATCTTTGACGTCGCGTGGCGTTCAAATGCCAGGATCGCGTCGTCTCGTACCATCCCGTGACCGTCATCAGATATCCGCATCAGACGCCGCCCACCGAGTTCCACGTCGACACCTATACGTTTCGCGCCCGCGTCGATCGAGTTCTCGACCAGTTCCTTGATCACCGATGCCGGACGCTCGACCACCTCGCCCGCCGCGATCTGGTTTGCGAGATTGTCAGGAAGTATCCTTATCTTGTTCATCAAAGGTGGATCAGGCGGTGGCCCTTGTCGTCGAGGTCGGTAGCTCTGTAAACCCAATCTACAAAGTTCGCCCCATATCGGTTGATAAAATAGCCGACGTTTATCGACCTTTCCTGCAGCGCCCCGTGCGGCATCAGCGAAGCAAAAAGCGATTCCACCCGGTGGTTAATGGTTTCGTCTTTTCGCAGTTGGACGTGCCGGAACTTATTTCGCAGCGCCGCGATGTGGTAAAGGATCTTGCGCCGGCGCTTGGCCAGATTATCGACGAGAGTTGAATCTATTCCCGCAAGATTTTCGTCCAGTCGATGAAGCTGAGAATTGATCTTCTCCTCGACGTCCGCGAACAACATCGCCGTGTCTTTATTCAGATGTCCCTCGACGATTCGGGGAAGAAGTTCCTCCATCCCTTGGAAAAGGTCGGTAAATTCCAGATCGTACTTGTCCAGTGTTTTCGCGTTTTTGGTTTCCACGACCGAGAAGCTTTGACGATGTAGGATGGTGGTTACGGGCCGGTCCAATATTCGGTAAACCTCGCCGCTTTGAGCGAAGTATGCTATCTCCGCCGCCCCTCCGAAATAGCAGACGGTCGGCAAAATATAATCCTGCACAACGGAACGCAACACGACGCTGGGCGAAAATCTGTAAGGTTCGCTCGCAGCGATTTCCGCAAGCTCGTGCAGAGTGAATTCGCGGGTGCCGTCCTTCGTTTTGAATGTGCCTTCCTTGCTCTTCTTGAGCGAGTTTCGCGTATCGTCGCGGGCCTGCCAAAAGAGCGGGAAATAATCATCGCCGATCAACACCTGCGCCGCGTAGCCTTCCGATTCCAGAAGGCGGCTCCGTTCCTGCAGCGCGTCCACGATCTCCGCCGATTTTTTTATCGCTTCAACGTACATCGGCACCGCGAGCTGTTTCAAGGCCTGGTTGAGCGGGCAAAGGACAATGATTCCATATCGGCCCAAAAGCCTCGTCAGCAGCACACCAAAAGCATCCCCGAAGTATTCGCCCGACTTCCAGCTATCGAGCACGAGAGTTTTCAACTCGTCGGTGAACTCGGTCGTCGAGATTCCGCGAAACAGTTCGTCGATCGTCTCCTCGATCGAATCGTCAAGCTTGATGTAGCCGACCGGCAGATTCTCGTAGCAGCGCTTCGGTTCGTTCGAGACGTCCAGCACGCTTCCCTTTTTGCCGATAAACGATGTTTTCGAGACTTCCTCAAAATCATGGTCTTCGGTGGCCACCCAGAAGACCGGCACCGCTTTAATCCCGCGGCCGCGGAGGCACTCCACCATTCGGATGGCGGAAAGGGCCTTATAGATCGTGTAAAGCGGGCCGGAGAAAAGCCCCGCCTGTTGGCCGGTTACGACAGCGACGGTTTCGGCATCGCGGAGCAGCTCTATATTCGCCAGGGTTTCAGGCGTAGCTCCGAACTTCTTGTTCGTTTCTTCAAGTGCATCGCAAAGCACTTTCCGATCCGCCTTGTAGTTAGCCAAAACTTCAGGGATGCGCTCAGAGATCTGCGTGTGCGAACGCACCGCGTTAGGGTAAAAACGCCTCAGGCTTTCCGGGTCTGTTTGGTATTGAACGAAAAGTTTCGATTGGCCGGGTATCGAGGAAAATGGAAGCGTGTCCGTGCGGATGGTAACATTGCCGTTCGCACCCCGACACTCTATCACTTTGGTCGCGCTTTGCTGGCTCATGAGGTATCAGATTATAGAATCCGATACCTCAACTGCAAGTGCGAAAACCAGAACCGCCGCGATTAAGCGGCGGTCAGTCGATTAGTTACCGTTCGTTGTCGCACCCGCGTTGGCGGCCGCGGCCTGCGTCGGGCGATCTATGCGGTAAACACCCGACGAGTGAGTCCCCGCGTACATCCGATGTGCGTCGTGCGGGTCGAACACAAGCGACCAGATCCTGCGGCTTGGAAGTTTGAGTTCCTTCGAATCAAAGCGCTTCCAGTTCATACCCGCGTTGTCAGAAATGTAGATACCCCCGTCGTTCTCCAACGCACTCGAAAGAATGATGGTGTCGGTGTTGTTCGGGTCGATCAGGATCGACGTGAAGTTCCCGAGCGGAAGATTTCCGCCGCGGCGGTTCCACGTCCGTCCGCCATCACGGCTCAGGTAAAATGCCTGGATCGTGCCGACGTACAGGTAATTGGGCCGCTTCGGATCCATCGCGATCGAGCTCACCGGCACCGCATCCGGTGATGCATTCGTTTTGGACCAGGTCTTACCGTCGTCGGTCGAAACGATCACACTTGATCGTGCCGTGCCCACCCAAATCGTGCCGGGGACATCAGGCGTGGTCAGCACCGCAAAAACATTTTGATCGATGCCTTCGCCGAAGGGAAGTTTTTCCCAACCTTTAGCGACGTCGTAACTGCGATATAACCCGTTGTCGGTCCCCGCGATGAGTCCGCCCTTGTCGTCGCCGGTGAACGCGAGCACTTTCACCGTCTCCGCGAGGCTCGGAACAATGATCGGTCCAGCGGCCACATCCTTCTCCGGCGTCACCGGGGCCTTGGCCTTTGGCGCCGCCTTTCCTTTCCGGGCGACCGCTCTCTTAGCCGGAGCTTTAGTTTTCGGCGGTGTCAGAAGGGTCCACGAAGCACCGCGATCGACAGATTTGAAAACGCCCCGGCTTGCTCCTAAATACATCACCGTCGGGTTCAGCTTGTCCTGGAGCACGGTGAACGGCGTGTCTTTTTCCACGTCCAGTCCTTTCGACTGGAGCCAATTCTTGCCGCCGTCTTCGCTGTAGAACAGGAATCCACCGCTCGACGAGGTGTTCTTGGTCAAGGCATAAAGGCGGTCCGGCATTTCAACGTCGGGCGTGACCGAATAAGTAAAACGGCTCGTGAAACTGTTGTTCGTCGGGCGGAAATTTTTACCGCCGTCTTCAGAAACCAGCACTCCGTAATTGTTCGTAGCGATGAAGACGCGGTCCGGAGCGTCAGGGTGGACCGCGATCTTATTGACCTCAATATTCCGCGAAGTAGTGAGCGACCAGGATTTTCCCCCGTTCGCACTCATCCAAAAGCCCTCCGTGGTGCCGGCGAAGATCGTCCCCTGCCGCGAAGGGTGCTGAACGATGTCACGCGTTCTGCGCGATTGCGAGGGGATGCCCTGTATTTTTCTCCAATTTTCGCCGGCGTTCACCGACTCATAAATACCGCTGCAAGCGGATGCGATCAAATGATTATTGTTCGTAGTGTCGATCGTGATGGCGAATATGTCAGAGTCATCGATCATGCCCGTCTTGATCAGACGCCAGCTCTGGCCGTTATCAGTCGATTTGTAAGGCCTCCAGGTCGTCCCCGCGTAAAGCGTATCCGTACTCTTAGGATCGACCGCGAACGAATTGATATCGAGCGGCATCGTGCCCGATTCAATTCGTTTGAAATCGTCACCCGAATTCTTCGAAACCCAGATCCCATCCTTGGTACCGACGTAGATCAGGTTCGGGTCGGTCTTCGCCTGCGTCATCGCGTGGATCGCCTGTTCGCGGAGATCTTTGGATTCCTTCCACGTGGCCCCACCGTCGGCCGATTTAAAGAAGCCTCCCGCCAGTTTCCCGCGGTGCCCCGAAACGTAGATCACATTAGAATCGCGGCTGTCGATCAGCAACTGGTCGAGAGTCAGCAATGACTTCCCGAAACTTGCCAAAAGCCGCCAACTCTTGCCAGCGTCCGACGAAATGTGGATCTGCCCGTCCATCGTGGTGATGTAAAGCTTATTTTGGTCACGCGGATCGACCGCGATCGCCCGCACGTCTCCGCCGTCCGGTCCCAATACCGACCAAATGCCTTTGTTCGTAGCGTCTTCGAAGACATTGCCGGCATCATCAGCGGCGAAAACGGGCATGTTGAAGATCAACGCAACAAGAAAGGCGAGGGCGAAAAGGCTTCGATTTGTGCTGTACATCTTTTTCATTATCGTATTGGCTTTGAAGGGCAAAAAGGCGAATTCGATCACCGTTTCGTCATACTTCAGATGACAAAACAGGAAGGGTTGTTTGCATTCAAACGGTTCGGCCGAGATGAGGAGAACAATGTTCTGCATACATTCTACAAATTTTTGTAGTTAATGCAATACCTTAAGAAGTTCCGCGCCCCGGATTCAAAGCTCAATGTTGTGGAACCGAGTTAAACAGCCCGCCTACCCGAAGGCAGCCATTAGCCCTTGAACTCGGAACGTTTACCGACAAAAAGGCCCGCACGAGGCGGGCCTTTTCTGATGTTCACATCTCAAGATGCGAAGCGGTTACGGAGCCGGGTTTTGTGCACCAGGCGGTACGCGATAGAGCTTCGTTCTCGGTGCACCGTCTGCTGACGTTCCACCGTTAACGAGCGTGATGCGGCTGCGGTCGAATCCACGGAATGTGATGTGGTTCGTGATCAGACGCTCACGTGCCGCTATCTGTGCGGGCGTGCCGTAGTTGATGATGTAGCCCTGATTATTCGGGTTGTTCGAGAGTTCCGCAAAGAACAGATCGAGACGACCGCGAATATCGTCGTTCGGCAATGCGCCGAATTCATCAACCAATACTGCTTCCGGATTCGGAGCGACACCTGCCGTCTCAGAAGCCGTGACCGGGCACGAGCACTCTGCCGGAGCACCGCCGACGTCGATCGTCGCAGTTACTGACGAGCCCGCCATTTCCCTCGTGGTGCGAACCACGATGCTAGGCGTTCCCTGTCCGGATTCGATAGTACCGGCCGAAACGGTCCAGTTGTAGGTCGGATCGTAGGTTCCCGGTGTGACGCTGGCCGTAAAGGTCATCGTCTCGCCCGGAGCCGTGATGCCGGCCGGTCCGCTGAGGCTAACGGTGGCACACTGGCAGATCCTTACACAATTACACTCGGCGACCGTAACGGTCTGTGTCTGCGTTTGTCCGCAGAGTCCGCAGCCGTCATCGACACCGGCCGTGATCGTGTAGCTTCCCGGAGCGACGCCGCTAAGATCCCAGGTCACGTTTGCACCCGAACCCACGATGCGCCCGCCCGAGACGGTGTAGTTGTAGGTAAGAATGTCGTTTTCGGGATCAACAGCAGTTGTCGTGACTGAGACCGAAGTGCTCTCGTTGCAAACTGCTCCCGGCGCGGGCTGGAAGCCCGGCTGGCAACCCAGCGTGATCGCACTGTCGCTGACCGAAAGGGCGGTAACATTGGCGACCTGATTGACTATGTCTTCAGCCCGCTTGTTGCGTCGGCCGATAAAGGCCTGGAACAAGAAGCCGTGCGGATCGCTCGAGGTGCGGAATCCGGGAGGCACGCCGCTATAAGTATTTGTCACCGTCACAAACTGACTGGTGCAAGTGCTGCCGGTTGTTCCGAAGCCCAGGCAGTTAACTCTCGCTGCCAGCGAAACTTCATTTTCATCATCGAAACTGTTTGCATCCTGCTGGTTGAAGTGATGGCGGTATGCCGCACTAAAGCCAAACCAGCGAGCCGGAAACACACGTGCTCCGATCAAACCTTCATAAGGACTGTTCTCGAACGCGTTCGGCGTACGCCCGCCCACATATCGCAGGTGGCGGAACTCGCCGATCGGCTGGAAGAACTTGTTTACCGGGAAATCGGTACCAACCGAAAGCAGGAACTCATCCGGACGATCGAGGAGGGTTACGTCGTCGCCGAAAAGTTCACCTTTGACACTTGCGTTCCAGTGGTAACCCACGTTTACCGCGATGTTCCACCACGGCCTTACACGGCCATCGAACGCACCTGTAACGAGAACGTCGCCGCGTGTCCACTTGCCGCCCGGGCTGGCTCCACGCTGCAGCTGATTGAACCCGGCGAAATCGTCCGCATTATCCAGATAGAAACGATATCCCGCGACGAGGGCTACACCCCACCAGTCGTTGACGTCGTTGAAACGGAATTTACCGCCGGCCGTCATCGTGCTGAAAGCAGATTCACCGTAAGTGCGGTTAAGGAACGGAGCATCCGGAAGGTAGCTAGGTGCCAGAGTGAACGATGTCGGGGCGAAGAAGCCGTTCGTACAATTAACGCCTGTGCCCTGCGAACAAGCAGTCTGCAGAACCACACCGGGCAAAATGCTGCCATATACCGAGCCAAGGCCGGGGAACACATCTGCCCCGCCGCCGCCGTCAATCACGCCGCCGATCTGGGGAAATGTGTTTGCGGGGAAACCGAACAACGGGCCTGCAAAGAATCCCAACGGGCCGCCGAAGTTGCCGGCACTACCGACAAACGGTGCTTGTACGAAAGGCTGCGAGCCGCGCGGACGGAACACCGCAACGCCTTCGTTGATACCCACGCCTGGGCCCGACGGAGCCAAAATTATAGCACCGGGGCTTACGCCGCCAATACTCGAGTTCGGCAGATAGAAGCCGGAAAGATTGCCCGGAGAATTTACCTTAATGGCACGATAGGCGTCTGTGTTGAAGAACAACTCGAAGTTGTTCGTCACGCCGATCTGAAAGCTGACAGGCACTTCAGTAAAGTCAGCATCACCGGGATCGCGGTCAAAATTGCTGTAAGCAGCACTAAAAGTGAACTCGCCCTTTCTCAGGGTTTGTCCATCATAAACAGTGAAAAGCCCGGTGGGTCCGCCCATCGCGCCGCCTGTTCCAACTGTAGGTGCTGTGTTTCTGTCGTCCTTTGCTGACCGCTTGCTCTTGTCAACGCTGACA
>Ga0307411_10000452_pt1 | contig 14127 bp, 11 predicted proteins | sample DK1Ometagenome_2_FD_203712 | JGI IMG/M metagenome (GOLD analysis project Ga0307411, IMG submission 203712) | Maize rhizosphere microbial communities from greenhouse at UC Davis, California, United States - DK15-O-1 | ecosystem: Host-associated > Plants > Roots > Rhizosphere > Soil | place: USA...
TCGCCGAGGAAGGCGGCGGCTTCGGCCTGCACTCTCGCGGGGTCCAGCCGCGCGCCGCGATCACCGCCGGAGAAATCGGTGAGCACGCCGCGGCTGAAGGCCTTCGCTTGTGACGGGTTCGTTTCCCAGGTCGATTGGTGATTTGCCAGGTCGCTGTAGCTGGCGCCGTTGCTGTTGCTGCGCTCGTACCAGGGTCGACCGTTGAAACCGATCATCAGCTTGGAACTGGTGCCGTAGTCGAACTGGTCGATGGCGAAGCGGTTGCCCGCCGGCAAGGCCACGCTGGCCGCGAACTCGACTTGCCGCATCATCGGTGCGGGCAGCGTCAACACCACGGCATCGTGCACGGTCTCCACGGTGCCCCCCGCGGTCGCAAAGCTCAACCGCACGCGGCCGTCGGCCTGGCGGGCCACGCGAAGCAATCGGTGGCCCAGCCTCACAGGCTGCGGCAGGTCAGCGGCCATGGCATGCGCGACGGCGTCGTTCCCCTCGACGATATGGAACCGCTCGTCACTGAAAACGCCGAAGGGCGTGAAGGCCTGACGCCTGTTGGTGGCGATGAAGAACAGCAGCGCCAGTGCGCTCTGGCGGTTGATCTCGCGGCCGAACTCGATCGTATAGGCCACGTCCAGTACGGCTCGGATCAGCGGGCCCGCGCCGCGCTGCACCAGGTAGTCATCCAGCGAAGTGAAGTCGAGCCGGCGGTCGGTGTCGTTGTACGACAGCGCGGTCGGCCCATTGCTGAGCTTTGTCAGGTCATCCCTCAGCGCAGGAACGAAGCCACGGAACTCGTCGACCACTTGCGCCTCGGTCCAGTGGCGACCGAAGAAGTAGAAGGCCTCTTCCCCCGGCAGCTTGTTGGGCGCGTAGCTTTCCAGCGTGAGGCCATAGGCGCCTGCAAGGCCGCGCAACGTGGAGTGCGTGGTGTCGATGAGCTCGGCGCCGCGCTCGGCCACCTGGCCCGGGAACACGTTGCGCAACGACCAGACGCGGCCGCCGACGCGATCCCCGGCCTCGAACACCTGGGGCTGAGCGCCCTTTCTGCCCAGCAACGTGGCGGCATACAAACCTGCGAGACCGGCGCCGACCACGGCCACATCGGTGCCGCGGGCGCCTGGAGCCGCTCGAAGCGGCAGCGCAGAGGCCAGCCCCAGGCTAGCTGCTGCGCGCAAGACTTGCCGACGCGGCTGCGTCGTCGCCTCGGCACGCAGACGCTGCAATGCCTCGCCCGCCGGCTCGGCCGTCGCGGCACAGTGCACGGCGACACGCATGAGTTGCTGAACCTTCTGGAAAAAGCGTGTACGGGCCATGACCTGTCTATGTGTCGTTGAACGATTTCAACGTTAGCAGGACGATGCCCGAACCGACAGCCTCGGATCCCGGGGTCAAGGTGCGCCGTCGGACTCCAACCTTTCCTGTTGATGGTGCCGGCGCGGCCTCAAAGCTGCCCTTGGCACACGTACTTCAGGTGCATGTAGTCGTCCAGGCCGTGCACCGAGCCCTCACGCCCGTAGCCTGATTCCTTGACGCCGCCGAACGGTGCGGCCTCCGCCGCGAGAGCGCCTTCGTTGACGCCTACCAGGCCCGTCTGCAAGGCCTCCGCCATGCGCCAGATGCGTCGCACGTCGGTCGCATAGAAATAGCCCGCCAGGCCGAAGGGCGTGTCGTTCGCCGCGCGGGTCACGTCGGCCTCGGTCTCGAAGCGCGTGATGGCCACCAGCGGCCCGAAGGTTTCCTCGCAGGCGCAGGCCATGCCGCCGTCGGCACCGACCAGCAGCGTCGGCGCGAAGTAGTTCGGCCCGAGGGCCGGCAGCCTTGCACCACCGACCCGCGTCGTGGCGCCGCGCGCGACGGCGTCCTGCACATGGCGCTCGATCTTGTCGACGGCCCTCGCATTGATCATCGGCCCGATCTGCGACGCCGGGTCGCTGGCCGGTCCGACCTGGAGCGCCGCGATGCGGGCCGCCAGCTTCTCGACGAAGGCGTCGTGCACCTGCGATTGCACGAACACGCGGTTCGGGCTCACGCAGGTCTGCCCGCCATTGCGGAACTTGGCCACCATCAAGCCTTCGACAGCGGCGGCGATGTCGGCGTCCTCGAACACGATGAACGGCGCGTTGCCGCCGAGCTCCAGAGACAGCCGCTTGAGCGTGTCGGCCGCGCGACGCGCCAGATGCTTGCCCACCGGCGTGGAGCCGGTGAAGGTGATCTTTCGCACCCGCGGGTCGTCGAGCCAGACGTCGACGACCTCGGGCGTGCGCTCACGCGAAGCGGTCACGATGTTCAGCACGCCCGCCGGGACGCCGGCCTCCTCGGCCAGCTTGACCAGCGCCAGCGAGGTCAGCGGCGTGTCCTCGGCCGGCTTGCAGACCACCGTGCAGCCGGCGGCCAGCGCGGGGGCGATCTTGCGGGCGATCATCGCCGCGGGGAAATTCCAGGGCGTGATCGCGGCGACCACGCCGACCGGTTCCTTCAGCGCGAACATGCGGCGCCCCGGCACCGAGGCAGGAATGACCTCGCCGTTGGCGCGCGTCGCCTCCTCGGCGAACCACTCGACATAGCTGGCGGCGTAGGCCACTTCGCCGCGCCCCTCGGCAATGGGCTTGCCCTGCTCGCGCGAGATCAGCCGGCCGAGGTCTTCCTGGTGGGCGAGGATCAGGTCGTTCCACCGCTTGAGGATCAGTGCGCGCTGCTTGGCCGGCACGGCGCGCCACGTGGCAAAGGCCGCGTGCGCGGCGTCGACGGCGGCGCGAGCGTCGGCGGCGCCACTGTCCGGCACGCTCGCGAACACGGCCTCGGTGGCCGGGTCGTTGACGTTGAAGCGCCGGCCGTCGCTGGCGTCGCACCAGGCGCCGATCAGGTTGCGTCCGGGCAGGAGGTCATCGCGTTGCAAGGTGAGGGACATGGCGGTGGGCTGCGGTTTGGATGGATTGAGGGAGCGGCGGTTCAGGCGGCTTCGACCAGTTCGGCGATGGCCTGGCCGAGTGCCGTGGTCGACGCACTGCCGCCGAGGTCGGGCGTGCGCGGGCCTTGCGCCAGCACGGTCTCGATGGCCTTCACGATGGCGTCGTGCGCGGCACGGCCGGCGCCCTGGCCTTCGGTGAGGAAGTCCAGCATCAGCGCGCCGGACCAGATCATGGCGATCGGGTTGGCGATGTTCTTGCCGTAGATGTCCGGCGCGGACCCGTGCACCGGCTCGAACAGCGACGGGAACTTGCGCTCCGGGTTCAGGTTGGCCGAAGGCGCCAGGCCGATCGTGCCGGTGGTGGCCGGCCCGAGGTCGGACAGGATGTCGCCGAACAGGTTGCTGGCCACCACGACGTCGAAACGCTGCGGCTGCAGCACGAAGCGCGCGCTCAGGATGTCGATGTGCTGCTTGTCCAGGCTGACGTCTGCGAAGTCCCGGCCCACCGCGTCGGCGCGGCCGTCCCACCACGGCATGCTGATCGCGATGCCGTTGCTCTTGGTGGCCAGCGTCAGGTGCTTGCGCGGGCGGGAACGCGCCATCTCGAAGGCGAAGCGCAGCACGCGGTCGGCGCCATGGCGCGAGAACACGGACTCCTGGATGACGATCTCGCGGTCGGTGCCCTCGTACATCACGCCGCCGAGCGCGGTGTACTCGCCCTCGGTGTTCTCGCGCACGACGAGGTAGTCGATGTCGCCCGGCTTGCGGCCGGCCAGCGGGCACGGCACGCCCTCGAACAGGCGCACGGGGCGCAGGTTGATATATTGGTCGAATTGGCGCCGGAACTTCAGCAGCGAACCCCACAGTGAGACGTGGTCAGGCACGGTGGCCGGCCAGCCGACCGCGCCGAAGAAGATCGCGTCGACGCCGCTGAGCTGCTCCTTCCAGTCGTCCGGCATCATCTGGCCGTGCTGCGCGTGCCAGTCGCAGCTGGCCCACGGGATCTCGCGAACGTCCAGCGCCAGGCCGAAGCGCTTGGCGGCGGCATGCAGCACGCGCAGCCCTTCGGGCATCACTTCCTTGCCGATGCCGTCACCGGCAATGGCGGCGATGCGAAAAGTCGGGGTCGTCATGGGGTCTCCTGAGGTTCTAGACGGCACGCAACACGGGGGCCGGCCGCTGCGCGTCCAGCTCGTCGAGCCAGCCGCGCCGCAGCTCGGGCACGGCGCGGGCGAGCTGTTCGTAGTAGGGGTGGTGCGGGCCGCGGTCGAAGTCGCGGCGTGCGACCTGGGTCAGCTTGCGGCCGTGCTGCATGACGACGATCTCGTCGCAGACCGCACGGACCGTGTGCAGGTCGTGGCTGATGAAGAGGTAGGACACGCCGAGGTCGCGGCGCAACTGCGCCATCAGGTCCAGCACGGCCGCGCCGACCACCGTGTCCAGCGCCGACGTGACCTCGTCGCACAGGATCAGGTCCGGCTCGGCGGCCAGCGCGCGGGCCAGGCTGACACGCTGCTTCTGCCCGCCCGACAGGCCGGCGGGCAGGCGCTTGGCCAGAGACCGAGGCAGCTGCACGAGGTCCAGCAGCTCCTCGATGCGCCGCTGCAGCGCGGCGCCGCTGAGGCCTTTGTAGAACTGCAGCGGCCGCGCGAGGATGCGCTCGATGGTCTGCGAGGGGTTCAGCGCCGTGTCGGCCGACTGGAAGACGATCTGGATCCGCCGCAGTTCGTCACGCGAGCGGTCGGCCAGACGGGGCTTGAGCGCCTGGCCGCGGAACTCCATGGTGCCCGCGCAGGGCGCCAGCAACCCGGCGACGGCACGCGCCAGCGTCGTCTTGCCCGACCCGGACTCCCCGATCACGCCGATGGCCTGGCCGCGGCGCAACTCCAGGTCGATGTCGCTGAGAATGGGGATCGCGGGCTGGCCGTCGGCGCCACGCGGCCCGTAGCCGGCGGACACGCCGCGCAGCCGCAGCAGTGGCTCGGCATCGTCGGCCAGCGGCGCCTGCGCGCGGGGCGACGGCCGCGCCGCGGCGAGCAGGCTCTTGGTGTACTCGTGCTGTGGCGCGGTGAGCAGCCGCTCCGTCGTGCTCAGCTCGCGCATGCAGCCATCGCGCAGCACCAGGATGCGATCGGCCATCTGCGCGACGACCGCCAGGTCGTGGCTGACGTAGACCGCCGTCACCTGCCGCTCGCGCACGACGCGCCGGAAGGCGCGCAGCACCTCGATCTGCGTGGTCACGTCCAGCGCAGTGGTAGGTTCATCCAGGATCACGACTTCCGGGTCGGTGATGAGCGCCATCGCCGCCATCAACCGCTGCAGCTGCCCGCCCGAGACCTGATGCGGGTAGCGCGAGCCGATCAACTCGGGCTCGGGCAGCGCCAGCTCGCGGAACAGCGCGATCGCCTTCAGCTCCGCCTCGGCCCGCCGCAGCTTGCCGTGCAGCACGGCCGGCTCCACCACCTGGTCGAGGATGCAGCGGGAGGGGTTGAACGAGGCCGCCGCACTTTGCGCGACGTAGGCCACCGTGCGGCCGCGCAGCGCGCGCAGCTGGCGCGGCTTCAACGCCAACACGTCGACATCGCCGACATGCACGCTGCCACCCGAGATGCGGCAACCGCGGCGGGCGTATCCCATCAGCGCCAATGCGGTGGTCGTCTTGCCGGAGCCGGACTCGCCGATCAATGCCAGCACTTCGCCCGGCTGGATCGAGAAGCTCAGCTGATCGACCAACTTGGCATCGCCCGCGCTGACGCACAGGCCTTCAACAACAACTGGGCTGCCCATCATCGTGCTCCACGTTCGCGGGCCGCACGGCCCGGCAGGTTGTCGATCACCAGGTTGACCGCGATGGTCAGGCTCGCGATGGCCAGCGAAGGCACCACCACCGAGGCGCCGCCATCGGCCAGCGCGCCGATGTTCTCGCGCACCAGCGAGCCCCAGTCGGCGGACGGCGGCTGCACGCCCAGGCCGAGGAAGCTCAAGGACGCGAGCAGCAGCACGATGTAGACGAAGCGCAGGCCCAGGTCGGCCAGCATGGGCCCGGCGATGTTGGGCAGGATCTCGCGCAGCATCACGTACAGCGTGCCCTCGCCGCGGGTGCGTGCAACGGTCACGTAGTCCAGCGCGTTGATGTTGATCGCCAGCGAGCGCGCCATGCGGTAGGCGCCCGGCACGTAGATGACGGCCGCGGTGACGACGAGCATGCCGATGGATGACCCGAAGCCGGCCACCATCAGCAGCGCGAGCATCTTTCCGGGGATCGCCGTCAGCGTGTCCAGCCCGCGGCTGAGCGCGGCGTCGGTCCAGCGGCCGCTGGCGGCCGCCAGCAGGGCCAGCAGCGTGCCGGTGCCGCTGGCCAGCAGCGTCGCGACCAGTGCGACGCCGACGGTGTAGCGCGCGCCCTCGATGACGCGGGCCAGCATGTCGCGACCCAGGTAGTCGGTGCCCAGCCAATGCGCCGCGCTCATCGGCGCGAACACCTCGCCGCCGCCCGCTGCGCCGCTGCGCGACAGCAGCGCGGGGCCGAACGCCGCTGCGAGCCCCCAGAAGGCCAGCACCAGCAGCCCCGCCACGCCCACGACGCCGAACTGCGTGAGCCAGCTGCCACGGCACCGTGGCGCCGGGCGGGGGAAGGTGCCTGAAGTGGATACGGAAGTCATCTGTGTCTCCTCAGCGATGGCGCAGCCGTGGGTTGGCGACGATGCCGCAGACGTCGGCCGTCGTGACGAGGATCAGGTAGGCCGCGCAGAACAGCATCGCGCAGGCCTGCACCAGGGGCATGTCACGCTGCGAGACGCCGTCCACCATCAGCTTGGCGATGCCGGGGTAGTTGAAGATCGTCTCGACGATGATCACGCCGCCGAGCAGGTAGGACAGGCTCAACGCCACGGCGTTGGCGATCGGCCCTACCGCGTTCGGCAACGCGTGGGCCAGCACCATGCGCAGCGGCGACGCGCCCTTCAGGCGCACCATCTCGATGTAGGGCGCCTCGAGCTGGTCGATCACCGCAGCGCGCGTCATCCGCATCATCTGCGCGACGATCACGCAGCACAGCGTCAGCACCGGCATTGCGAAGGCCCGCAGCATCTGGCCGAGCGACTCGATGTCGCTGACGTATGACAGCGCCGGCAGCCAACGCAGCTGGACCGCGAAAACCAGCACCGCCAGCGTCGCCACCAGGAACTCCGGCACCGAGACGACGGCGACTGCGCCGGCCGAGGCGACGCGGTCGAACCATGAGCCGCGCCACACGGCCGCCGAGATGCCGAGCGTCAGCGCAATGGGCACCGAGAACAGCGCCGTCACGGCCGCCAGCAGCAGCGAGTTGGGCAGCCGGCTCGCGATCAGCTCGCCCACCGGCAGCTGCGTCGTGGCCGACGTGCCGAGCTCGCCGCGGAACATGCCGGCCAGCCACCGCAGATAGCGCTCGGGCGCCGGCACGTTCAGGCCCATCTGGGCGCGCAATGCGGCGAGCGCCTCGGGCGTGGCCTCCTGGCCGAGCTGCTCCTGCGCCGCATCGCCGGGCAGGACGGCCGTGACGGCGAACACGACCACCGAGACGGCGAGCAGCGACAGCATCGCCAGCGCGATGCGCTGGGCGAGCAAGACAACGATGGCACGATTCAACATGGCGACCTACCTCGGTTCACGACACGCTGGCCAGGGAATGCGCGCCGTCAGGAGGCGCGCTGCGAGTGCTGCGGGAGCGGCTCATTCGAGCCAGACGTTCTCGGCAAAGTTGTAGCCCATGAGCCCCCCGAGCGGGATGGGCGACAGGCCCTTGAGCTTCGTGCTGTGCGCGTCCAGGCTCGCCATGAACAGCGGGATGCCGATGCCGGCTTCCTGGTGAATCAGCGTCTGCATGTCGGCATACATCTGCTTGCGCTTGGCCGTGTCGGTCTCGGCGCGCGCGGCAAGCAGCAGCTGGTCGAACTTGGGGTTCTTCCAGCGCGACTCGTTCCACGTGGCATCGGACTTGAAGAACTGCGTCAGCAGGATGTCGGCGCTCGGGCGTGGGTTGACGTTGCCGAAGCCGACCGCGCTGTTGAGCCAGTGGTTGGACCAGTAGCCGTCGGCGGGCATGCGCTTGACCTCCAGCTCCAGGCCGATGCGCTGCGCGGTCTGCTGCAGCACCAGCGCCATCTCGACGGAGTTGAGCGCGGCCGGCGATGCAACGACCGGCACCGTGCCGGTGACGCCCGACTTCTGCAGGTGGAACTTGGCCTTGTCCAGGTCGAACTGCCGCTGCGGCAGGCCGGCGAAATGGAAGCGGTTGGTGGGGTCGATGGGTTGGTCGTTGCCGACCACGGCCTGGTCCAGCGCAATCGTCTTCTTCATCTGCTCGCGGTCGAACAGGTGCTTCATCGCGAGGGCGAAGTCGGGGTTGGCGCCCGGGCCGATGTCCTTGCGCATGATCAGGTCGGAGTACTGGCCCGATTGCGTCTTGAAGACCGCATAACCCGGCGTGCCGGTGATGCGCGCGAGCGAGCGCGGGTTGACCACGCCGACCAGGTCCATGCCGCCGGACAGCAGCGCGTTGACGCGCGCGCTCTCGTCGCCGATGCCGATGAACTCGATCTCGTCGAGGTAGGGCTTGCCTGGCTTCCAGTAGTTGCCGTTGCGCACGACCACCGAGCGCACGCCCGGCTTGAACTCCTTGAGCTTGAAGGGGCCGGTGCCGATGCCGGCGTTGAAGTCGGTCGTGCCGTCCTTGACGATGTGGAAGTGGAAGGTGCCGAGGATGACGGGTAGGTCCGCATTCGGCGCGACGAGCGTGACCGTGATCTCGTTGGCGCCGCTGGCCTTCACGCTCTCGATCTGGTCGGCCAGCGACTTGGCCTTGGACGCGGTGGCCGGGTCCTTGTGGCGCGACAGCGAATAGACCACGTCGGCCGGCGTGAGCGCCTTGCCGTCGTGGAACTGCACGCCCGGGCGCAGCGTGAAGACCCAGGTCTTGGCGTCCTTGGTGGCGAAGGACTCGGCCAGTGCCGGCTGCGGCGTCAGGCTCGCGTCCAGCGACGTCAGGCCGTTGTAGAGCATGTTGCAGCGCGAGTAGTCGGTCTGGTTCGACTGCTTGGCCGGGTCCAGCGTGTCGGTCGCCGCGGCGGTTGCGCCGGCCACGCGGATCTTGCCGCCGCGCTTGGGCGTCTGGGCATGCGCCGACAGCGCGGTGCCCGCGAGGCTGCCGGCCAGCGCGGCCTGCATGCCGCCGGCCGTCAGCATCGCCAGCACGTCGCGACGGCTCGCGCCGCGTTGCAACGCCGTCATCAGCCGCTGGCTTTCATGGGGGCCGATGAGGGCCTCAAGCGCTTTGCGTTCAGTCATGGTCTCGCTCCTCGTGGTCGTCTTGAAAAGTTGGGGTGGGCGGCCTCAGGCGAGGCTGTCCTTGAGGCGGTAGTACAGTCCGACCGCCGGCAGGAACCATGGCGGCCCGAAATGCCCGGCGATGGCCGGCCAGTTGCGCCCGCGCCAAGGGTTGGCCTCGCGGTCGCCCGCCATCACCGCCGCCATGCGCTCGCCCATCAGCACCGACATCTGGGTGCCGTGGCCGCTGTAACCCATCGAGTAGAAGAGGCCGTCGCGCTCGCCGGCATGCGGCAGGCGGTCCTGCGTCATGTCGACGAGGCCGCCCCAGCAATAGTCGATGCGCACGCCGGCCAGGCTCGGGAACACCTGCTCCAGCGCGGCGCTCAGCACGCCGCCGCTCTTGGAATCAGAGGTCGGGCTGGAGATCGCGAAGCGCGCCCGGCCGCCGAACACCAGGCGATGGTCCGGCGTGAGGCGGAAGTAGTGATGGATGTTGGCAATCGTCACGTAGGTGCGGCGCTCGCGCAGCAGCGCCTGGGCACGCTCCGCCCCGAGCGGTTCGGTGACGACGATGAAGCTGCCGATCGGCACGATGCGCCGGCGCAGCCAGCCGAACGTGCCGTAGCCGCCATGGCGTGCCGCGCCGGTGCCCAGCAGGACCTGCGCCGCCTTCAAGGTGCCGCGACGGGTCTGCACGTGATGGGCCTGGCCTTTGCCGATGCGCTTGAGCTGGGTCACACAGGTGTCGACGTGGATCTGTGCGCCCTGCCGCTGCGCGGCCTGCGCCAGGCCATGCGCAAAACGCCCCATGTGCATCTGGCCGCTGCGCTTGTAGAGCAGCCCGCCCTGGAAGCCCTCGCTGTCCACCTCGGCGTGGACCTGCGACGAGTCCAGGATCTCGATGTCCGTGTCGACCTGGTCGTTGCGCAACCGGTCTGCGCTGCGCTTGAGCGCGTCCAGGTGCGCCTTCCGGGTGGCGAGCTTGAGCTTGCCGTTGCGCATGAAATCGCAGTCGATGGCCTCGTCGCGCACGATGCGCTCGACGGCGTCGACCGCCGCGTCGTAGGCGTGGTACCAGGACCGCGCCTGCGCCACGCCAACCTTGGCGGCCACGTCGGCATAGTCCACCGCCAGCCCGTTGTTGACGTGGCCGCCGTTGCGCCCGGAGGCCTCGGCGGCAACGCGCTCACCGGCCTCCAGCACGACGACGGAGGCGCCGCGTCGCGCCAGCGCCAGCGCCGCCGACAGGCCCGTGAAGCCGGCGCCCACGATGGCGACATCGCACTGCGCGGGCAGCGCCTGCGCCGTCGGCGTGAACGCGGGCGTCGAGGCAGTCCAGTACGACTCGAGTTTCATGGCGCGCTGCCGGTCAGAGGCCCACGACGCCCGGCAGCCCGCCGATGTCCTGGATCTCGACATAGCGGTAGGCCGGGTTGCCCGGGCCATGGCCGCGGTTGACGAAGACCTTGTTGACGATGCCGATGTCGTCGGCCGACATCAGGTCATAGCGCAGGCTGGACGACACGTGCAGCAGGTCCTCGGGGTTGCAGCCTAGCGAATCGATCATGAACTCGAAGGCCTTCAGCCGCGGCTTGTAGGCCTGCGCCTGCTGGGCCGTGTAGACGCGGTGGAAGGGCGCGCCGAGCATGGCGACGTTGGTCTGGATCTGGTGATCCATCGCGTTGGACAGGATGACCAGCGGGATCTCCTTGGCGACCTTGGCCAGGCCGGCGGGCACGTCGTCGTGCGGGCCCCAGGTGGGCACGGCGTCGACATAGCGCTGCGCCTCGGCGTCGAGGTACTGCAGCTTCCATGTCTTGCACAACCGGCGCACGGCGTTCTTCAGCACGACGTCGTACGGCTGCCAGGCGCCCAGCACTTCATCGAAGCGGTACGCCGTGAAGTCGGCGATGAACTGCTCCATGCGGTCGGCCGGCACGCGGTCGGCAAAGATCTCACGCGTGATCTCTCCCATGCGGAAGCGCGTCAGCGTGCCGTAGCAGTCGAAGGTGATGTACTTGGGGCGGAATTTCATGATGTCGTCTCTCCGTGGTGGGGCTGTCATCTGGCTGTCATTGCAGCATGGGGGTACCGCTGGACGATCGTGTTTTGCAGGCCTTGACGCGAGCAAACTGCGGTTTGGGCAGGGCCGCGCGGCATGCCGTGCCGTGCGCACGCAAGGTGTGCGTGATGCACGCCGGCAGGCCCCAAGGTCGATCAGCGCGCGGCTCGGTCGTGGCGGGCTTGGCGCCACCGATCACGCTATTCATATGGGACGGCGCAATGACGCCGCTGGGCGTCTGACTGGCGTGGGGTTCGAACTGCAGCATCTCCGGGTTCCTCCATGGCTGTGCGAAAAATGGTAGGCGCCCACCCGCGGCATATGTGCCTGTTCGCAGGCGCCGCACAGCGCGGAAATCGCAAAGCTGCAGCCCCCGGCGGCGCAAGCTTGCGAATTGCGCCGCGGGCTGTTTCGCGGCTGGCGCATGGGCCCGAAAACGACCAAGATGGCCACGCCACATGACTGGGAGAACGTGTTTATGGGTGCGATGCATGCACCGGCATCCGACGGCGTGACCTTGCGCCCGATGGCCGAATCAGACCTCGGGGCCGCACATGCCCTGACCACGGAGCAGCGTTGGCCGCACCGTCCTGCCGAGTGGGATCAGGCCCTGCGCCACGGCCAGGGCATGGTGGCCGAGCGCGACGGCGAAGTCGTCGGCACCGCCATGCGCTGGCACTGGGGGCCGCGGCACGCCACGGTCGGCCTGGTGGTCGTCGCGTCGGCCTGCCAGGGGCGGCGCATCGGCCACCGGCTGATGAGCGCCGTGCTCGAAGGGCTGGAGGACCACACCGTGCTGCTGCACGCCACGGCCGACGGGCGCGGCCTGTACGAGCGGCTCGGCTTCGTGCGCATCGGCGAGCTGCGCCAGCACCAGGGCATCGCCCAGGCCTCGCCGCCGATCGCGCTGGCGCCGGGCTGGCGGCTGCGGCCGGCCGGCCAGAGCGACCTGCAGACGCTGCAGGCGCTCGACGAACAGGCGCGCGGCATGCGCCGTGACGCCCTCATCCAGGAGTTGTTCGAGCAGGCCGAAGCCGCCGTCGTGCTGACGCAGGACGACGTGGCCCGCGGCTTCGCAATACTGCGCCGCTTCGGCCGCGGCCATGCCATCGGGCCCGTGGTGGCGCCCGACGCCAACGGCGCGCAGACGCTGATCGCGCACCTCTCCGGGCTCAACGCCGGGCGCTTCACGCGCATCGACATCGACTTCGACACCGGCCTGGCCGAGTGGCTGGAGAGCCTGGGCCTGCTGCGCGTCGACGCGCCGACGACGATGCTGCGCGGGCCGGCGCTGGTGACGGCACCGGCCACCCAGCTGTTCGCCGTCGTCACGCAGGCGCTGGGCTGATGGCCAGCACCTTCGTCTACAAGGCCGACCTGGTGCGCGGCCGGCAATGGGCCGACGTGTTCCGCCGCGAGGCGCCGCAGATCGACTTCCGGCTCTGGCCCGACATCGGCGACCCGGCATCCGTGCACTACCTCGCCGCATGGGAGCCGCCGAGCGACCTGGCCGACCGCTTTCCTCAGCTGAAACTGCTGTTCTCGTCCGGCGCCGGCGTCGACCAGTTCGACCTCTTCGCGCTGCCCCGCGAGCTGCCCATCGTGCGCATGATCGAGCCCGGCATCACCCGCGGCATGGTCGAGTACGTCACGCACGCCGTGCTGGACCTGCACCGCGACATGCCGGCGTACCGGCGCGCGCAGCAACGCGGCGCATGGTGCCCGCTGCCGGTCAGGACGGCGGCCGAGCGCCGCGTGGGCGTGCTGGGCCTGGGCTCGCTCGGCCAGGCGGTGCTGACGCAGCTCGCCGCATTCGGTTTCGACTGCGCCGGCTGGAGTCGCTCGCGCCATGTCGTTGACGGCGTGCGCGTGCTGGCCGGCGCCGACGAGCTGGGCGAGTTCCTCGCGCGCAGCGACATCCTGGTGTGCCTGCTGCCGCTGACGGACGAGACGCGCGGGTTCCTGAACGCCGCGCTGCTGCAGTGCCTGCCGCGCGGTGCGGCCCTCGTGCACGTGGGCCGCGGGCCGCAGCTGGTCGCTGCGGATCTGCTGAGCGCGCTCGACGCCGGGCAGCTCGCCGAGGCCGTGCTCGACGTGACGGACCCGGAGCCGCTGCCGCCCGCGCATGCGCTGTGGTCGCATCCGCACGTGCGCATCACGCCGCACATCGCCAGCATGACGCAGCCGGTCAGCGCGGCGCGCGCGGTGATCGACAACCTGCGCCGCTTCGAGCGTGGCGAGCCTCTGGTCGGCCTCGTCGACCGACACCTCGGGTACTGATCCACACGGGCCATCCGTGCCGCAGCACGATCTGCGGAAAGCCGCAGCACAACCGCAGCAACGGCTCACGCGCAGCCCGATTCCGGCACCACGCCCTGGGCACCGGCACCTAAATTGGAAGCCATCGAAGCCACGCTTTCACCACCCGCCATGAACCCCGCCGCCCGCTCCGCAGACACCGACGCCCTGGTCCGCCTCGACCGCGCCCACCTCGTCCACCCCGTGACCAACTGGCGCCAGCACGAAGAGCGTGGCCCGCTCATCCTGACCGAGGCGCGCGGCCCCTGGCTGAAGGACGCCAGCGGCCATGAACTGCTCGACGGCTTTGCCGGCCTGTGGTGCGTCAACGTCGGCTATGGCCAGGAGAGCGTCGTGCGCGCGGCCACCGAGCAGCTGCACAAGCTGCCGTATGCCACCGGCTATTTCGACTTCGCCAGCGAGCCCGCCATCCGCCTGGCCGCCAAGCTCGTCGAGATCACGCCGCCCTCGCTGACGCGGGCCTACCTCACGCTCGGCGGCTCCGAGGCGGTCGACGCCGCGGCACGCTTCATCGTGCAGTACTGGAACGCCG
>Ga0307411_10000454_pt1 | contig 14119 bp, 10 predicted proteins | sample DK1Ometagenome_2_FD_203712 | JGI IMG/M metagenome (GOLD analysis project Ga0307411, IMG submission 203712) | Maize rhizosphere microbial communities from greenhouse at UC Davis, California, United States - DK15-O-1 | ecosystem: Host-associated > Plants > Roots > Rhizosphere > Soil | place: USA...
CGTTCGGGCGGCGGCTGATGGCGGCGGCGGCGGGGACGATGGCGGGCGGGCTGGCGGTGCACCTGGCCGGCCGCGCGGGCGATCTCGGCGAGGGAGGGGCGCTGGTGACCTATTCGCTGGCGTCGGGGCTGCTCGCGACGCTGGTCTCGGCGCCGCCCCGCTGACCCGGCTTCGCGGCTGCCTTCAGATCTCCCAGTTCGACAGCACCACGCCCCCCGGCGCCACGGCGCCCTCGGGATGCTCCCGCACCGTCATCCGCAGATCGGTCCAGTGCACCCGGAACCCCCGCCGTACGAGGTGCAGGTACGCGTCGGCGAACGCGGTCTGGCAGCGCACCGCCACCCGGCGCACGCGCTCGCCGTGCGCGGCATCCTGCGCCGCCTCAAGCACCAGCTCGAAGGCATCGAGGTCCTCGGCCACCACCTTGAGCAGGCGCAGCTCGTCCTTCGGCCGCCCCGCGGCGAGCGGCGCGGCGTGCCAGAGTGCGAAGCCCGCGAGCTGCGAGCCGCGGAAGACGAGCGAGGTGTCGCCGAGCTGGAGATCGTGGGTGAGCTGCAGCTCCCGCGTGAAGTCGACGCCGGGAGCAAGGCGGTCGGTGAGGGCGCGGCACGCCTCGATGCCGGCGGCGACGCTGGTGGCGCGCGACAGCCGGTCGCCGGCACCCACGCGCCGCAGGCCGAGCTCGCGCACCAGCGTCACGGTGAGGTGCCCCGGCGCGAAGCCGAGCCGGCTGTAGAAGCCGATGTTGTCGACGGTGCGCGGCATCGTCTCGAGGCCGATGGTGCGCGCCCCCTGCGAACGGAGCCACTCGACGCCGGTCGTCACCATGAGCGAGCCCAGTCCCTCGCTCTGCCGGTCCGGGCGCACGGCGAGCGGGCCCATCCACCCTTCGGCGCCCGAGCGGTGCACCATGTTGAAGGCGGCGATGCCGCCCTCCTCGTCGCGCCAGATCATCGCGCCGTCGCCGGCGTCCTCGATGGCGTAGCGCCAGACGAGCGGGTTGAGGTGCGGCACCCGCACGCCGACCAGGCCGTCGCGGCCGTAGCGGTCGGTGAACGACTCGCTGAAGACGCGGTTCAGCGGCTCGATGTCCGCGAGCGGCGGGCGCTCGGGGCCAGTCACGCGCCGCTCAGGCCGCCACATCCTCCGCCTCCGCGCCGAGGGGCTCGTCGCGCACCACCGCGACGCCCCGGCCCACGTCGAGTCCCACGCGCACCACGCGGTCGAAGCCCTCGCGCACCGCGTCGATGTGCGTGATGAGGATGACCTGCGGGAAGCGGTCGGCGAGGCTGCGCAGCAGCTCCAGCACCGACGCCCGCCGCTCCTCGTCGAGCGAGCCGAAGATCTCGTCGAGGATGAGGAGCGAGAGCGGCTGGCCGGCGCGCTCGGCGATCATCTGGCTGATGGCCAGCCGGAGCGCCAGGTTCGCCACGTCCTCCTCGCCGCCCGAAATGACCTGTTTCGGATCGCCGTCGTCGAGCAGCATCGGGACGTAGTCCTCGTCGAGCTCGAGGTCGGTGTAGCGGCCGTTGGTCAGCTCGCGCACGAACTCCGAGGCGAGCGCCGAGAGCTCGGGGCGCAGCGTCTGGTTCAGGTCGGTGCGCAGGTCGCTGAGCGCGCGGTCGAGCTCCTGGTGGGTGACCAGCTCGATCCGCGCCTGCCGCGCCTCGCGGGCGCGCACCTCGCGCTCCTCCCGCCGGCGCGCCACGGCGCGCACCGCCTCGCTCGCCGCGGCGGCCTCGGCGGTCGACGACGCCAGCCCCAATTCGGCGCCGCGCCGCGCCCGCTCGGCCGCCTCGTCGGCGGCGCGGGCATCGGCGTACGCGGCCTCGCTGAAGCCCAGCGCCGCGAGCTCCGCCGCGAGGCGCCCGACCCGCTCCGCATGCTCGGCGCTCGAGGCGCGCAGCGTCTCGGCCTCCCGCGCGAGCGCCGCGCCTCGCTCGCTCGCCGCGCGCAGGCGCTCCGCCTGCAGCTGCAGCGGCTCCAGCCGGGCCACGGCGCGCCGCACTTCGGTGTGCCGCGCCTGATCGTACGCGGCCACCTCGGCGCCGAGCGCGGCCTCGAGCTCCGCCACCTGCCGCGCCAGCCGCGCGCGCTGCTCGGCGAGCTGCGCCGCCTGCCGCACCTCGCCCTCGAGGCGGGCCAGCCGCGCCACCAGCTCCGACTCCTCGCGCGTCAGCACCACCTGCCGCCGCTCGACCTCGGTGAGGTCGGCCGGCTCGTCCTTCAGCTGCTCGATGCGCTGCTTGAAATAGTTACCGTTGAACTTCACCTCCTCGACCTGGCGGTCGAGCAGGCCGAGGACCTTCTCGAACTCGCCTTCGAGCGGCCGTGCGCAGGTCGGGCAGGCGCCCTCGCGCCCGGCCTGCATGATCGCCTCGCGCTGCTCCTTGAGGTCGTGGAACTGGTCGAGCAGATGCTGCCGCTTGGTCTGCGCGTCCTGCGCGTCGCGCACCCAGGCGGCGCGGCGCTCCGTGGCCTGGATGGTCACGGCGGCGAGGTCGCCGCGCAGCGCCCGGAGCTCCGATCGCACCGTTTCGGCGGCGGCCGCGTCGGGGAGGCCGGTGAGCCGCTCGTCGACGGCGATGATCTGCTGCCGCGCCGAGTCGAGCCGCGCGACCTGGGCCGCGCGGGTGCTCGCCGCCTCGGCGAGACGATCCAGCTCCGCGCGCTCCGCCAGCAGCGCCTCGAGCGGCGCGAGCTCCCCGCGCAGCCCCTCGAGCCGCTCGGCGGCGGTGCGCGCCTCGGCGATCTCGCGCTCCAGGCGCTCGAGCCGCTCGCGCTCGGCGTCGGCGCGCACGCGGGTGACGCGCAGCTCGCTCTCGATGCGGGCGGCCGCCTCGCGCAGCCCCTGCATCGACTCCCAGCGCGGCCGCGTCTCGGCGAGGCAGCGCTCGGCGTCGGCCAGCGCGGCGCGGCCGGCCGCCTCCGCCGCGTGGGCCGCCTCGAGGCGCGCCATCGCCTTCGCCGCTTCCGCCTCGAGCACCGCCGGGTCGGGCAGCCCCGACTCGAGGCCTTCCACCTTGGCGCGCAGCACGGCGCGGCGCTCCTTCACGCGCTCCTGCGCGGTGCGGATGCGCTCGTAGCCCAGCACGCGCGAGAGGAACTGCGCCCGCTCGGCCGCCTTCATGGCGGCCATCACGGCGAGCTCCTTCTGGCCGGTGAAGTAGGTGCGGAAGAACTCGTCGCGCGTCATGCCGAGGAGGCGGACGACGCGCTCGCTGACCGCGTCGAGGCTGTTGGCGATCGGCGCCGCCTGCCCGTCCTGGTAGAGCTCGGCGCCGTGCATGGTGCGCACCACGCGGTACGAGTGCGCGCCGAGGCCGAACTCCATCTCCACCTCGACGCGCGCGCGCGGAGGCGCGCCCCGGCGCCGCACCGTGTCGCGCCCGCCGCGCGCCGCCTTGGAGCCGTAGAGCGCCCAGGCGATCGCCTCGAGGAGCGTGGTCTTCCCCACTCCGTTGGGGCCGATGATGCCGGTGAGGCCGGGACCGAGCTCGAGGGTGGTGTCCTCGTGCTGGCGGAAGTTGAGGAGGCGCAGGCGCTGGATCAGCATCAGACCTCCTCGACCTCGCGCTCGACCGACTCGACCAGCTCGGTGCCGGTGCGCACGAAGGTCTCGCGGTCCACCTCCGCGGGCAGCGGGCGCTGCTCGAGGTAGCTCTTCACCACCTCGACGAGCGTCTGCCGCCGGCCGGGTCCGCCGACACCTACGGTGCGGTTGACGTCGGGCCGCCGCACGTCGAGGGCGAAGTGCAGCGCCTCGGCCTTGAGCGCGCGCAGCGCCGTGTGGTCGAGGTCGCGCGCCACGTGGCGCGGCACGTCCCAGACCACGAGGCGCACGACCTTGTCGGCGATCCCGCCGGGACAGCCGTCGACGCGCTCGCGGATGAGCGCGTCGAGCTCCTTGGCGCTCCTGCCCTCGCCCTGCAGCGGCTCCAGGTCGTGGATCCCGCGCGCGAGGGCGATCGGCTGGCCGGCGACCGCGCCCGTCTCGAGATCCACGAGGAGCCAGCCCTTGCCGGTGCGGCCGAGCGCGCGCTCCTCCTCCTTCAGCTCGCCCCAGATGTTCGGGCTCACGTACTCGAGCGCGCCGGCGTACCAGGCGCGCGGCGCCACCTCGTGCTGCACGTGGTAGTGGCCGTACGCCACGTACGACCAGGACTCCGCGTGCACCTCGGCGCTCGTCACCACCGCGCCGCCGTGCTCGGCCGAGCTCCGGTCGGAGGGGAAGACGCCCTCGACCTCGCCGTGCAGCACCAGCACCTGGTGCCGCGCCGAGCCGTCGGGGCGCAGCTCGGGCCGCTCGGCGCTCACCAGCGCCTGGTGCGGCACCGCCAGCACGCTCAGGTCGAGCGCGGGATAGTGGAACCGCCGCGCGTCGTCCAGCGCCACGTCGACCCCGAGCTCCTCGAAGAGCCGCAGGATGCTCCCCGTCTCGGCCGAGCGCGGCGTGTCGTGGTTGCCGGCGATGAGGACGATGGGCGCGTCGGGCAGCGCCTCGCGCAGCCGCTGGAACTGGCGGAAGGCGAAGAGGATCGCGGCATTGGTGGGTCGGACCGCATGGAAGAGGTCGCCTGCGACCACCACCGCGTCGGGGCGCGCGGCGATGACCCCGTCGACCGCCGTCCGGAAGGCGGCCGCGACGTCGGCCTCGCGCTGGTTGATGCCGCTCGAGGTCTGCCGGTGATACTGCCGGACCCCGAGATGGGGATCGGCGAGATGGGCGAGTTTCACGTGGGGAAAATACAGGGAAAGCGCAGAATAGCCAACCACTTAGGCGCCACACGGCACCCCCGCGGAGGGACCGGTCGCCGACGCGCACGCGCCGGCGGCTGCCGTGACCCGATCCACCGGGACCGCGTGCCCGGTCGGCAGGACGGACCCCGCCCTGCCGACCCTACCGCTCCGCCACCGAGAACCGATAGCGCTGGCGCACCAGCTGCCGCACCTTCCGCCCCCCGAGCTCACCGGGGCGGAAGACGCTCCCCCGCGCGACCGTCGTCGCCGAGGAGACGAACCGGGGATCGCTGGCTTCCACGACCCTCACCGACTCCGACTCCACGCGGCCGTCCACGCCCACCACGAATTCGAGCGCGACCGTGCCGGGGACGGCGAGGTGCTCCAGCGCGGGGGGATAGCGCAACGCCGGCTGAATGATCAGCTCCACGACGCGGTCGAGCTGGACCGCGCGGTAGACCACCGCCGCGCTCACCGGCTGGTCGGCGTCGCCCACGGTCACGACCGCTCCGCCAACCACGCCGTCGGCGACGCCGCCTTCCACGCCCCTGCCGGTGAAGTCGCGCGGGTCGAAGGGCCGCTCGTCGAGGTCCACCGGCGGGATCTCGTCGGGGATGTCCAGGACCGACGGAATGGTCTGGAAGCCCTTCACGGGCGGCGTGGCGGCGAGGATCGTCACCGCCACCCGCTCGGTGGCCGGTGGCGGGGCCGGCTTCGGCTCCTCGACCGGAGGCCGGAGGAAGACCAAGGTCGTGTCGGCGAGCCGGGCGACGGCGCCGATGGCTTCGCCCTGCCAGGCGAGGACGGCCAGGGCCGCGAGCCCGGCGTGGGTCGCGAGGGAAGCGAACGAGACCGCGGCCACACCGAGCTTGGGGCCGGCGGCGGGGTGAGAGGCGAGCAGGACGTCGAGCATGGGATCCTCCGCGGATGGCGCGGCGCGGGAGGCCGCGCGTGACCGGAACCGCTGGAGGGCACTATACGCTCGACGACGTGAAGCCGTGCTGACTCGAAGAGGAAGAGATCGTGAAGGCGCCGCCCGGCGTGGTCAGAAGCCGTAGACGTCGTCCACCCGCGGCACCGCGCGCACGCCCTTCCGCCCGGCGTTCGGCGCGACCTCCACCTCGACGCGCTTGCCGAGCGCCTTGTGGAAGTAGGCCAGCGGCTCGTCGGGACGCGCGCGGCGGGTGGCGCTCAGCGCGCGGCGGACGTCCTCCTCGCGCCGGCCCTCGATGAGGGCGACCACCTCGTCGCGGCGGACGCGGCGGTCGAGGCCGCTCATCTGCCGCGCGACGGCGTCGGCGAAGGGAAGGTCGACCGCGGGCGGGAAGCGCTCGACGCCCTCGCGCCCGCTCAGCACGGCCGGACGCGGGAAGCGCACGAAGATCGGCTGCGTGAAGTGCGGATGCCGGAGCATGAGCTCGCCCTTGGGCAGCGTGGCGAGCTTGATCTTGGTGGCGGGCGAGAGCGTGGCGTAGCCCGGGGTGGCCAGCTCGTCCATGTCCATGCGGCCGTAGATGCTCGTGGCGGTGTTGCCCACCACGCGCCGCTGCACCTGGCTGCGGAACTGCTGCGCCGAGAAGAGCACGAGGCCGAGATAGCGGCCGCGCTCGGCGATGTCGAGCAGCATCTTCCGCACGTAGGTGTCCGGGCCCTCGGCCGGCGCGTACTTGTTCAGCTCGTCGACGAAGACCACCACGTGGTCCACGCCGAGATCCCGGCGCTCGAGGTGCTCGCGCAGCTTCGAGATGACGCGCGCGAAGACGAGATCCTGCGCCAGCGGGTCGAGGCCGGCGACGTCGATCACGTAGACGCCGCGGTCGTCGAACTGGCCCCACGGCAGGTCGTTCGCCGCCCCGTCGTCGGTGACGAGCCCCTTCGAGCGGGTGCAGATGTTCGAGAGGCGGTTGCGCACCTTCCGGATCGTGGCCAGGTGGTGCGTCTTCCACACCTCCCCGCCCTTCCCCAGGATCTCCATGAACTCGAAGATCGCGCGGAAGAACTCCTCGAGGTCGGCGAAGCTCTGCACCTCGAAGGGCTTCGCACGCAGCATCTCGTCCTGGTACACCTTCCCCACCACGCGCTCGACCAGGAAGTCGATGAAGGCGTCGGCCTTGGCGTCGATGTCGTCCTTGTTCATGACGACCTCGGCGTAGTCGAGCACCTCGCGCAGCCCCCACACCAGGGGCTCGGTGTTGGCCGCCAGCGCCTCCGAGGTGCGCAGGGTGTTCAGGTTCACGCCGTCGCCCTTGAAGGGGGCGTAGTAGCGCACCCGCTCGAACGGCTCCGCCGCGAGACCCAGCTTGCCGTAGAGGCGCCGGTCCTCCTCGGAGAGCGTCGCCGGCTGGTCCAGGAAGCAGAGGTCGGGGCCCTTCACGTTCAGGCAGACGGCGGCGACGGTGCCCTTGTGTTCCGGAAAGGTCTGGAAGATCGACCCGAGCAGGAACTCGACCGCGCTCGTCTTCGTGGCGAGGCCCGAGACGCCGGTGATGTTGAGGTGCGCGGCCTCGGGACCCAGCAGGAAGTCGCAGTCGAGGTAGACGGGCGACTCCATCCCGCCGCCCGAGTAGAGCCCCACGGGAATGCCCGTCGGCCGGTCGCCGACCGTGTACGCGTCCATCCTGAGCGCCAGCGCCACGTCCTCGTCGGTCGCCAGGTGCACGACGCCGAGCGGCACCGGCTGCAACGGCTCCTCGGGCGCCTGCCGGAGCACGGCCGCCAGATACAGCCGGATCTCGGCCCGCTCCGTGGGCTCGGGGCCCGCCGACGGGTCTCCCTCGGCGCCGACCACCGCGATCATGGGGGTCGGCAGGTCGGAGTAGGCGAAGCCGTCGGTCACCACCGCGTGGACGACGCGGTCCGGCGCCTCGACCCGCACGATCGTGCCGATGCCGATCGCCGAATCGCGGGCGGTCCAGAAGTAGAACTGATGCGGGGTGCTGGGCTTGAGCTCGGTCGCGACGACGCGGCCGACGGGCGGGGTGAGGTGCATGGGTACGAAGATACGCCGAAGTACGGGGGCGGGACAGCCGCTCAGCCCGAGGCCTTGAGGTACTGCTCCACCGCGTGGATCCCGTAGAGCAGCCGGTCCCAGCGCGGGTCCGGCGCGCTCAGCGGAACGCGCTCGGCCAGCAGCCAGCGGGAGAGACGGTCGGCGTGCTCGGGCGTAGCGGTCTCGGGGGCGACTTCGACGCGCACGAGGCCGTGGAAGACGTCCTTCCCCTCCCACGGCCAGAGCCGGAGCGCCCAGGAGACCACGGGCGCGAAGCTGCGGGCCGGGGGCGCGAAGAGCGAGCTGCGGCACCCTGCAGGGAGGCGCAGGTAGCGCTCCAGGTCGGCACCGGCGAAGGGGAGCGTGGCGTGGCTCTTCACGATCCCCACCGCGCGCGGGTCCGCGGCCAGGCTCGGGCTCTGCGTGAGCGCGCCGTCCACCACCAGCCACGGGTGCGGCTGCCGCTCCGCCCGCTGCCGGTAGGCGACGCCCAGCCGCACCTCCAGGTTGCCGCGCGCCTGGTCCACCGCCCGTCCGATCCGCTGCAGCTCGCGCAGCGGATGCAGATCCTCCTCGTCCTCCACCGCCACCGTCTCGAGCCCCGATCCGGCGAGCGCCTCACCCGCCGCGTCGAGCGCGCGCCGCGCGCCGACCACGAAGCGCCGCCGCTCGACCAGCACGGTGCGCATCCGGCGCTCGCGGCGCTCGCGCACGGCGGCGGCCACGCGCGCCACCACCAGCGGCGAGGTGCCCGCGTAGCCGAGCAGCTCGGTGCGCTGGGTGCCGTCGAGGAAGGCCACCGGCTCTCCCGGCCCCTCGGGCGCGCCGACGTCGTGGTGCTCGACGGTCTCGCCCTCCATCAGGCGCGCCGGCGTGATGGTCGCTTCCTCGGTGCGGCCACCGCTGCCTTCGGGAATCCCGGCGGCGGGCGCGAAGCCGCGGCGAACGAGCTGATCCCGCAACCGGGCGATGGTGATCTCTGTCACGAATTCTCTGGTCGGCGTGGAAGGGAATAATGTCGCATCGGACCCACCGGCGGCCAGATGCGCCTTCGGCATGGGCGGAACTGCCTACCTGCATCTACATAGCATCAAACGAATTATGGAAATTTTCCCGAACAGCCGGGAGATCGTGAAATTTGGTGACCGCCATCACCGCTCCACATGCGGAGGCGGGGGTACTTAGATGATCCGCCGTACTTAGATCCCCTGCCGTTCGGGGCTGACGAAACGGCAGAGAGCAGCGACCCACCGAGCTTCGGGAGGGCCCTTACCGCAGCGAAGTCGCAGTGACCCCCAAGGGGTCCGGCAGTTCACTCAGATGGGAAGTGGCAGGTCATGCGCATTCTGGTCACCGGCGGGGCCGGCTTCATCGGCTCCCACCTCTGCGAGCGGCTGTTGGACCTGGGGCACGACGTCATCTGCCTCGACAATCTCTTCACCGGCCGACGCGACAACGTCGCCCACCTCATCGATCGATCCGGCTTCGAGCTGATCCGGCACGACATCACCGATCCGATCCTCCTGCAGGTCGAACAGATCTACAATCTGGCCTGCCCCGCCTCGCCGGTGCACTACCAGTACAACCCGATCAAGACGGTGAAGACGAGCGTGCTCGGCGCGCTCAACGTGATGCTGCTCGCCGACCGCGTGAAGGCCCGGGTGCTGCAGGCCTCGACGAGCGAGGTCTACGGCGACCCCTCGGTACATCCGCAGGTCGAGAGCTACTGGGGCAACGTGAACCCCATCGGCCCGCGCTCGTGCTACGACGAGGGCAAGCGCGTCGCCGAGACGCTCTTCATGGACTATCACCGCCAGCACGGGGTCGACATCCGGCTCGCACGCATCTTCAACACCTACGGCCCGCGCATGAGCGAGAGCGATGGCCGCGTGGTGTCGAACTTCGTCGTCCAGGCGCTGCGGGGCGAGTCGCTCACGATCTACGGCGGGGGCCGCCAGACGCGCTCCTTCTGCTACGTCGACGACCTGGTCGAAGGACTCATCCGCCTGATGGCCTACGAGGGGCGCGACGCCCACGAGCCCGTCAATCTCGGCAACCCCGGCGAGTTCACCATCCGCGAGCTGGCCGAGGAGGTCTGCCGCCTCACCGGGCGCCGCACCAGGATCGTCCGCCGTCCCCTGCCCGAGGACGATCCCACCCAGCGCCAGCCCGACATCACCCGCGCCCGGGAGCGACTCGGCTGGGAGCCGACGGTGCCGCTGCGCGCCGGGTTGAAGCGCACCATCGCCTACTTCCAGGAGCGACTGGCCCGCGGCGCCGACCAGGACCGCCGGGCCGCCGGTGCCGTCCGCGGGAACGGCCGCCCCGTCCAGATCGTCGACCGGCGCGGTCCGGTCGAGACCGCCACCTGGCTCGAGCAGCAGCTCGGCTGATCCCGCCCGCCAAGGAGTCGACATGGGCAAGCAGATCCTCATCACCGGCGGCGCCGGCTTCATCGGCTCGCACCTCGCCGACCGGCTCCTGGCCCGCGGCGACCGCGTGCGGGCGCTGGACAACCTCTCCGAGCAGGTGCACGGCAGGGTCGGGCGGCCCGACTACCTCGATCCCGAGGTGGAGCTGGTGGTCGGCGACGTGCGCGACCCCCAGGCCGTGCGGCGCGCGCTCGCGGGCGTGGATGCCGTCTACCACTTCGCGGCCGCCGTGGGCGTGGGGCAGAGCATGTACGCCATCGCCGACTACACGGCGGTGAACAATCTCGGTACCGCGGTGCTGCTCGAGGCGCTGGCGGAGCGCCCGGTCGAGCGCCTCGTCGTGGCGTCGAGCATGAGCATCTACGGTGAAGGCCTCTTCCGCGCTCCCGACGGCACCATTCAGCCGGGCGAGGAGCGCGGTCTCGCCCAGCTGCAGCGCGGGGACTGGGAGGTGCGCGACGTGCAGGGTCACGCGCTGGCACCGCTAGCGACGCCCGAGTGGAAGCAGCCGTCGCTCGCCTCGGTGTACGCCCTGTCGAAGTACGACCAGGAGCGCATGTGCCTCATGGTGGGCCGCGCGTACAGGATCCCGACGGTGGCGCTGCGCTTCTTCAACGTCTACGGCACCCGGCAGGCGCTGTCGAACCCCTACACGGGGGTGCTGGCGATCTTCGCCTCGCGCCTGCTGAACGGCAACGCGCCCATGATCTTCGAGGACGGGCTGCAGCAACGGGACTTCGTGAGCGTCTACGACGTCGCGCGCGCCGCGACGCTCGCGCTCGACGTGCCCGAGGCGGCGGGACGCGTCTTCAACATCGGGAGCGGCGAGCACCACACGGTGCGGCAGATCGCCGGGCGGATCGCGGGGGTCATGGGCCGGGAGTACCTCGAGCCCGAGGTGACCGGCAAGTACCGCGTGGGCGACATCCGCCACTGTTTCGCCGACATCTCGCTGGCGCGGCAGGTGCTGGGCTACGTCCCCGAGGTGCGGCTCGAGGACGGCCTCGCGGAGCTCGCCGGCTGGCTGGAGGGGCGGGAGGCGGAGGACCGCGTGGCCGAGGCGAAGGAGGAGCTGGCGGCGCGGGGACTCACGGTATGAGCGCCGATCTCACGCTCGTCACCGGCGGCGCCGGCTTCGTGGGCACCAACCTCGCCGACCGGATCGTGCGCGACGGCGGCCGCGTGCTGCTGCTCGACAGCCTGGCCCGCCCGGGCGTCGAGCAGAACCTGCGCTGGCTGCGCGACACGCACGGCGGCCGCGTGGAGGTCGAGATCGCGGACGTGCGGAACGCCGAGGCGGTGCGGGCGGCCGTGGGGCGCGCGACGCGGGTCTTCCACTTCGCGGCGCAGGTCGCCGTCACCACGAGCCTCGCCGATCCCGTGGACGACTTCGAGGTGAACGCGCGCGGCACCCTCAACCTCCTCGAGGCGATCCGCGCCCGGCCCGCGCCGCCCCCGCTCGTCTTCACCTCGACCAACAAGGTCTACGGCGCGCTGGACGACGTGCCGCTCCGGCGCCGCAACCGCCGCTACGAGCCCACCGACGCGCAGCTGCGGCTGCGCGGCGTGGGCGAGGGGCGGCCCCTCGACTTCCACAGCCCCTACGGCTGCTCGAAGGGGTGCGCCGACCAGTACGTGCTCGACTACGCACGCACCTTCGGGCTTCCGGCCATGGTCTTCCGCATGAGCTGCATCTACGGCCCGCACCAGTTCGGCACCGAGGACCAGGGCTGGCTGGCGCACTTCCTCATCCAGGCGCTCGAGGGGCGGCCGATCGTGGTCTACGGCGACGGCCGCCAGGTGCGCGACGTGCTCTTCGTGGAGGACCTCGTCGACGCCTTCCTCGCCGCGATGAGCCGCATGGCCAGCGACTCCGCGCAGGCCTTCAACATCGGCGGGGGGCCGGCGAACGCGGTGAGCCTCCTGGAGATCCTGGATCTCGTCGCCGAGCTCACGGGGGCCTCTCCCGAGGTCCGCTTCGACGCGTGGCGGCCCGGCGACCAGCGCTACTACGTCTCCGACACCTCCCGCTTCGGCGCCCTCACGGGGTGGCGGCCGCGCGTGAGCGTGGCGCAGGGCGTCGAGCGGCTGCACCGCTGGCTGGCCGAGACGCGCCCGTCGCTGCGAGCCCCGGCGCGAAAGGCGGTGTCCGGTGCTCGCTAGTCCCGAGCGCGGGGTGACGACGGCGACGCGGGCGGCGGTGGTGACGGCGCCGCGCCGCGTCGAGCTGCAGCAGGTCCGCCGCCCCGAGCCCGGCCCGGGCGAGGTGCGCATCCGGCTCGAAGGCTGCGGCGTCTGCGGCTCGAACCTCCCGCTCTGGGAAGGACGGCCGTGGTTCACCTATCCCGCCGAGCCGGGCGCGCCGGGCCACGAGGGATGGGGCGTGGTGGACGCCGTGGGCGACGGGGTCACCGCGGTCCCGGTGGGCCAGCGCGTGGCGGCGCTCTCCTCCCGCGCCTACGCCGAGTACGACGTGGCGCCGGCCGACGCGGTGGTGCCGCTGCCGGGCGAGCTCCACGGCCGTCCCTTTCCGGGCGAGCCGCTGGGATGCGCCATGAACATCCTCCGGCGCAGCGACATCGAGGCCGGCCGGACGGTGGCGGTCGTGGGCGTCGGGTTCATCGGCGCGCTGCTGGTGCGGCTCGCGAGCCGCGCCGGGGCGCGGGTGATCGCGGTCTCGCGCCGGCCGTTCGCGCTCGAGGTGGCGCGCGCGATGGGCGCCGAGACGGCGGTCGCGCTGGACGACAACCGGCACGTCGTCGAGGAGGTGAAGGCGCTGACCGGCGGCCGCCTCTGCGACCGGGTGATCGAGTGCGTAGGGACGCAGGGGCCGCTCGACCTCGCCGCGGAGCTCACGCGCGAGCGCGGGCGGCTCGTGATCGCCGGCTTCCACCAGGACGGGCCGCGCCAGGTGGACATGTTCCTCTGGAACTGGCGCGGGCTCGACGTGGTCAACGCGCACGAGCGCGATCCGAAGGTCTACGTCGAGGGCATCCGCCTCGCCGTCGAGGCGGTGGCGTGCGGCGTGATCGACCCGACCCCGCTCTACACGCACAGCTTCACGCTCGACCGGCTCGACGAGGCGATGGAAGCGATGCGCACACGGCCCGACGGCTTCCTGAAGGCGCTGGTGACGCCGTGACGGGCATGCTCGCCTCCGGCGGCGCGGCCCCCCCTTCGGCCGCACGCCCGCTCCGCCGCCCCCGGCTCGGCTTCCTCGGCGTGGGCTGGATCGGGCGCCACCGCATGGAGGCCATCGCCCGGAGCGGCGCGGCCGAGATCGCGGCCGTGGCCGACCCGTCGGCGGAGTGCCTGCGGGCCGCACTCGAGACCGCGCCCGGCGCCCGCGCTGCCGGCACGCTCGACGATCTCCTCGCCCTCGAGCTCGAGGGGATCGTGGTCGCCACCCCGAGCGCGCTGCACGCCGGCCAGTCCGTGGCGGCGCTCGAGCGAGGCCTCGCGGTGTTCTGCCAGAAGCCGCTCGGCCGCTCGGCCGCGGAGACGCGCGCGGTGGTCGACGCCGCGCGGCGCGCCGACCGGCTGCTCGCGGTGGACCTCTCCTACCGATTCACCGCCGGCATGCAGCAGCTGCGCGAAGCGGCTCGGCGCGGCGACGTGGGCCGCGTCTACGCGGTCGACCTCGTCTTCCACAACGCGTACGGTCCCGACAAGCCATGGTTCTTCGATCCCGCCCTCTCGGGCGGCGGCTGCGTCATGGACCTCGGGATCCACCTGGTGGACCTCGCGCTCTGGATGCTCGACTTCCCGGCAGTCGAGGGCGTGACGAGCCGGCTCCACGCGAAGGGCGAGCCGCTCGAGACGCCGACCGGCCGAGTGGAGGACTACGCGGTGGCCCGGCTCGACCTCGCCGGAGGGACGACGGTGCGGCTCGCCTGCTCGTGGAACCTGCCCGCGGGGCAGGACGCGGTGATCGGGGCCGAGTTCTACGGGACGGGCG
>Ga0307411_10000455_pt1 | contig 14101 bp, 8 predicted proteins | sample DK1Ometagenome_2_FD_203712 | JGI IMG/M metagenome (GOLD analysis project Ga0307411, IMG submission 203712) | Maize rhizosphere microbial communities from greenhouse at UC Davis, California, United States - DK15-O-1 | ecosystem: Host-associated > Plants > Roots > Rhizosphere > Soil | place: USA...
ACGCCATCGTCGGCAAGTTCCCCGAGGCGGGCCGCTATCCCTTCAACAGCACTCCGAACGAAGGCGCGGTCGTCACCGCGGTCGCCAACAAGTTCGGCGTGAAGGCCGAGAACGTGGTGATGGGCGCCGGCTCCGGTGAGATCCTCACCAACGCCGTCCGTGCGTTCACCTCGCCCACGCGCGCGCTCGTAACGGCGTGGCCGTCGTTCGAAGCGCCGCACACCACGGCCGAAAAGATTGGCACGCCGATCAGGGAGATCGACCTCGATTCGCAGCTGCGCATCGACATCCCGAAGATGGTCGCCAAGGTGAAGGGCGCCGGGCTCGTGTTCTTCTGCAACCCGAACAACCCGACGGCAACCGTCCACGGTTCCCAGGCGGTCTCCGATTTCGTGAAGGCCGTCCGCCAGGAATCCCCCGAGACGGTGATCCTCATCGACGAGGCCTACCACGACTACGTGACCGACCCCTCGTACAAGAGCGCCGTCGATCTTGCGATGTCGACGCCGAACGTGTTCGTCGCGCGCACGTTCTCGAAGGCCTACGGCATGGCCGGCCTGCGCATGGGCTATGGCATCGGACAGCCCGCCGTGATCAAGGAGCTCGCCCGCTACAAGATGCCGTACAACGTGAGCGTGCCCGGCATCGCCGCGGCGATCACCTCCCTCGGCAACCAGGCCCACATCGACCAGGAGCGCGCCCGCAACACCGAGGTGCGTACCTTCACGATTCGCGCGTTCGAGCAGTTGGGCTACAAGGCCACCGACTCGCAGGCGAACTTCATCTTCGTCGACCTCAAGCGGCCGGCGAAGGCCTTCCGTGACGCAGTGGCGCAGAGCGGCGTGATCGTCGGCCGCGACTTCCCGCCCTATGAGAAGACGCATTGCCGCATCTCGATCGGTACGATGGACGAGATGCAGCGAGCGGTCGACGTATTCAAGAAGGTGCTCGGCGCTCCGGCGCAGACCACCAGCCAGAAGTAGCCATCAGACTTTGAGGAGGTTGGACATCATGTCGCTGTCGCGACGTCACTTCGTTCAAACACTCGGTGTCGGGGCCGCTGGCGCGTGGATTGGCGCGCGCGGCCGCGAAGCATCCCTCTTCTCGCTCGAGCAGCCGGTCTCGGCCGCCGAGCGGATGATCATCCTGAGCAGCAACGAGAACCCGCTCGGCCCCGGCCAGGCGGTGCTCAACGCCGTCAAGGGCTCCTTCGGGATGGCGGGCCGCTACCCGTTCAGCACCGTCGGCGACGTCACCCGCGCCGTCGCCGAGCTGCACAAGGTGAAGCCCGAGAACGTCCTGCTCGGCACCGGCTCGACGCAGATCCTGCGCACGTCCACGCATGTGTTCACGTCGAAGGAGCGCGCGCTCGCCACGGCGCTGCCGGCCTACGAGGAGTGCAGCCAGTACGCCGCGCTCATCGGCTCGCCGGTGAAGGGCGTGAACCTCGATTCGAACTTCTACATGGACCTCGACGCGCTGCATCACGCCGCCGTCGGCTCGGGTCTGGTGTTCTACTGCAACCCGAACAATCCCGTGGCCACCGCCGTCGACGGCAAGCACACGCGCGACTTCGTCGAGAAGCTGCTGCGCGACTCGCCGCAGACGACGATCCTCGTCGACGAGGCGTACTTCCACTACGCCACGCTCCCCGGCTACGAGACGATGATCCCGCTTGCCATCGAGAACCCGCGCGTTGTCGTCGCCCGGACGTTCTCCAAGGCCGGCGGCATGGCCGGCCTGCGCATGGGCTATGCCATCGGCCACCCGCAGACCATCCGCAAGATGGCCGAGTGGGACGCCACCGGATCGATCAACGTGCTCGCGCTCGCCGCGGCGCACGCGTCGGCTACGCAGGATCCGTCCGTATGGACGGCCGAGGCGAAGCGCAACAACGAGGCGCGCGCCTTCACGATGAAGTGGTTCTCGGATCGCGGCTTCAAGCCCACCGACTCGCAGACCAACTTCCTCTTCGTCAACATCAAACGGCCGGCGAAGGACTTCCGCGACGCGTGCCGCGCCCAGGGCGTGCTCGTGGCGCGCGACTTCCCGCCGTTCGAGAAGACGCACTGCCGCATCTCCATCGGCACGATGGAGGAGATGAAGAAGGCGACCGAGGTGTTCGGTCGCGTGCTCGGCGCACAGGCCACGGCAGCAGCCTAACTTCACCGGTCGGTGTCATTCGAGGCTCCCGGCTGCTCCGCGGCTTGGAGCCTCTTTTCATTTGTGATTAGTGATTCAGCGATTCGTGATTCGGGTCATCCGTCAATCCAATCACTCAATCACCTAATCGCCAATCGCCAATTCACCGCGAGGCCGTTATGGAGATCGATCGCCGGGCATTCTTAGCAACCCTGGGAAGCGTGGCGGCCATCGAGTCGATGGACTCGGAAGCCAAGGCCGAGGCGCTCGAGCACTACATGATGTCGCGCCTCGACGAGCAGGCGCCGACGCCGCCGGCCGCGCCGGATCCGTGGCGCCGCGGCGCCGGGAACATCTTCATCCAGTCGCGCGACGAAAGCGGCACGCGGTCGCTGAAGCCACTCGCGCCGATGCCGGAGAAGCCGACGCTCGTCGACTTCTACAACCTGCGCTTCGCGCCGGCCAACCACGTGCTCCAGAGCGCCACGCGCGCGCTCAAAACCGGCATGAGCGAGGAGATCGTCCTCGCGTGCCTGCTCCATGACGTCGTGCTCAACCTGATCAAGGTCGATCACGGCTGGTGGGGCGCGCAGATGCTCGAGCCGTACGTATCGGAGAAAGTGAGCTGGGCGATCCGCTATCACCAGGCGCTCCGCTTCTACCCCGACCCGTCGGTCGGCTACGAGTATCCCGAGCTGTACGTCCGCATCTTCGGCAAGGACTACGTGCCGCAGCCGCACATCAAGCAGGCCTACGACTACGCGCGCAACCACAAGTGGTACATGGAAGCCCGCCTCATCACGGTCAACGACCTCTACGCCTTCGACCCGAAGGCGGAGGTCTCGCTCGAGCCGTTCCTCGACATCATCGGCCGGCACTTCAAGCAGCCGAAGGAAGGCCTCGGGTTCGACGGCAGCCCCGTCGCGCACATGTGGCGAACGATGATCTTCCCGAACAACCCGCTGTGAAGATACTGGCTCTGGGCCTTGGGCTCTGGGCTCTAGGTACGGCCGGCGCTGACACACCGGCCGTGCTCGAGAACGAGCACGTGCGGGTGACTCGCGACGCCGCGCCGTGTGCAGACGCAGGCGCCGGGTGCGCCGAGTCGATCATCGTCGTCCTCGGCGAGCCGAACCGCGGCGCGATCACCGTCCATCCGCGGGGGGCGCGCTACCCCGCGCCGAGCGGCACGTACTTCGCCGTGAACATCAAGCCGCAGCGGCCGCCGGTGAAGTCGCCTGCCGTCCTCATCCCGCCCGACAAGAACTCGATCCTCTACGACGGCGACGATTTCTTCATCTTCGAAGAGAAGCTCGATCCCGGAGACACGCGCGCGCGGCACAGCCACCGCGAGCGGGTCGTGATCGTGCTGAACGAGACGCGCCTGCAGCAGTGGCCGGACGGGGCACCGGAGGTCTTCCGCGACCAGGTGCCCGACGACGTGCACTTCAACCAGCCGGTGGTGCACGTGGTGAAGACCGTCGGCGAACGGCCGCTTCGCAACATCGTCATCGAGTTCAAGCACTAGGGCGCCTTCGGCGTGCAGATTCCCAAGCCCCAACTACCAACTCCCAAGGTGCGCTTCGTGGGACATCGCTGCCGGTTCGCAGTGCTCCTTGGGAGTTGGCTGTTGGGAGTTGGGAGTTTACAGGCTCAGGAAATCCCCGCCGTCTACTCGAAGGATGCGGAGGGCGCGATCACGATCCGTGCGATCCGGCTCAGTGAACCGATCAAGCTCGATGGTGCGCTCGACGAGGCGGTGTACCGTGACAACGTTCCCGCCACCGAGTTCATCCAGCAGGAGCCGAACGAGGGCCAGCCCTCGACCGAGCGCACCGAAGCGTGGGTGATGTTCGACGAGGACAACCTGTACGTCGCGGCGCGCTGTCTCGACTCGCATCCCGAGCGGATGGTGGTGAGCGAGATGCGGCGCGACAGCCAGACCATCTTCAACAATGAGAACCTGACGATCGGCCTCGACACCTTCCACGACCGCCGCAGCGGCTGGTTCTTCCAGACCAACCCGCTCGGCGCCATTCGCGACCAGGAAGTGCCGAGCGAGCGCGAGAACAACAACGACTGGAACACGGTGTGGGACGCGCGCGCACGCCGCGCGCCCGACGGCTGGACCGTCGAAGTGGTGATCCCGTTCCGCTCCCTCCGCTACAAGCAGGCCGGGCCGCAGACCTGGGGTATCAACCTGCGCCGCACGATCCGGTGGAAGAACGAGCAGGCGTTCCTCAGTCCGGTGCCCGCGTCGTACGGCGTGCGCGGGATGTACAAGTTCTCCTCCGCCGCGACGCTGGTCGGACTCGATGCGCCGCCTCAGGCGCGCAACCTGGAGATCAAGCCGTACGCGATTTCGTCGCTCACGACGAACCTTGCCGCCGCCCGTCCGTTCTCGGACGACCTTGGCGGCGACGCCGGCTTCGATGTCAAGTACGGGCTGACCAGGGGGCTCACGCTCGACTTCACCTACGACACCGATTTCGCCCAGGTCGAAGACGACGAGCAGCAGGTGAACCTGACGCGGTTCAGCCTGTTCTTCCCCGAGAAGCGGGAGTTCTTCCTCGAGGGCCAGGGGATCTTCGCGTTCGCGTCGCAGCAGGGCAGCGGCGGCGGCACCGGCGGCGTCGGCGCCGCGACGAACCTCACGCCGGCGCTCTTCTTCAGTCGCCGCATCGGCCTCGCGGCCGGCCAGGAAATCCCGATCCGCGCCGGCGCACGCGTCACCGGTCGTGCGGGCAAGTACGCCATCGGCCTGATGAACATCCAGACCGGCGAGAACGATCTCGTCAGCGAGGCGCCGGCCAACTTCTCCGTCGTCCGCATCCGGCGCGACATCCTGTCCCGCAGCACGGTTGGAGTGATCGCGACCAGGCGTCATCCGTCAGCTTTCGGATCCTCGAATGAAGCGTTCGGCGTCGACGCGAACTTCGCGCTCTTCCAGGACCTCTTCGCGCGCGGCTACTACGCGCGGACGACTCGCGGGACCGAAGCGCCGCCCGACGGCGACGCGCTGCGGCACACGCCCGATAGCTATCGCGGTGAAATCGACTACATGGGCGATCGCTACGGGCTGCGCGTCGAGCACCTGTTCGTCGGCCGCGACTTCAACCCGGAAATCGGTTTCCTCCGCCGTGCCGCGTTCCGCCGCAACGCCGCCGTGGCGCGCTTCAGCCCGCGTCCGGCGACGCGCTTCTCGCGCGTACGCAAGTTCACCTACGAGGCGGGCTTCGACTACATCACGACGCCGGAAGGCGCGCTCGAGAGCCGAGAGCTGCAGGGGACGTTCAAGACCGAGCTGCAGAACAGCGACGTGGCGACCGTCGAGTACACCCGCAGCTTCGAGTGGATCGAGGACGCGTTCCCGATCTCGGGCGTGCGGATCGCCCCGGGCAGCTACCACTTCCAGGACCTGAAGGGCACCTACCAGCTCGGGAACCAGCACCCCGTGTCGGGGACGTTCACGCTGGCGCGCGGCAGCTTCTGGGGCGGGCGCAAGACCGAGATCGGCTACCGCGGGCGGCTCGATCTCTCGTACCGCTTCTACATGGAGCCGGGCATCACGCTCAACGTCCTCGATCTGCCGCTCGGCGAAGTGACGACGAAGCTGGTGAGCACGAGGGCGACCTACAGCTTCTCGCCGCGCGTGTTCACGAGCGCGCTCGTGCAGTTCAACTCCAGCGCGAACTCGCTCAGCGGCAACTACCGCTTCCGCTGGGAATACCGTCCGGGCAGCGACCTGTTCGTGGTTTACTCCGACGGCCGCGACACGACCGTGCGAGGGTACCCGGAGCTGATGAACCGGACGTTCGTTATCAAGGCGACGAGGCTGTTTCGGTTTTAGTCTGACGACATGCCCCAGCTCACGCGCGCGATGCGCCTCCCCGACGCGACCGCGATGGTAGTCGGCATCATCATCGGCGCGTCGATCTTCGTGCAGCCGTCGGAGATAACCCGGCTCGTGCCGAACGCGGCGGGCATCGTGCTCGTGTGGGCGCTCGCGGGCGTGCTCACCCTCGTCGGCGCGCTGATCTGCGCCGAGCTCTCGTCGGCCATCCCGCGCACGGGCGGCGTTTACGTGTTCCTGCGCGACATCTTCGGGCCGGCCACGGGGTTTCTCTGGGGCTGGGCGATGTTCTGGAGCATGCACACCGGCATCATCGCCGCGATCGCGGTGGTCTTCGCGCGCTACGTCGGCTACTTCGTCCCGCTCGGACCTGCGGCGATTCGCGTGGTGGCGGTGGCGGCCGTGATCGGCCTGTCCGCGTTCAACTGCCTCGGCATCCGCCAGGGCAGCCGGTTGCAGACCGTGGTGACCGCCGCGAAGCTCGGGGCGATTCTGCTCCTCGTGGTGGCCGGTTTCCTGCTGACCCCACCTTCTGCGGAGGCCGACCTCGAGGTCGGCCCCTACCTTGACGTTGGCCCGAAGAACATCCTCCTCGCCCTCGTGGCCGGCCTCTTCGCCTTCGGCGGCTGGCACATGGTGACCTACACCGCCGAGGAAACCGTGAATCCGGAACGGACGATCCCGCGATCGCTCGTCCTCGGCACGCTCATCGTGACCGCCTGCTACATCGCGCTGAACGCCATCTACCTGCGCGTGCTGTCGATTGAACGAGTCACGGCGTCGACGCGCATCGCGGCGGACGCCGCTGAAGTGCTGGTCGGTCCCGTTGGCGCCACGCTCGTAGCCGGACTGGTCATCGTCTCGACGTTCGGCGCGCTCAACGGCATCATCCTCGCCGGCCCGCGCGTCTATTTCTCGATGGCGAACGACGGCCTCCTCTTCCGCTGGGCCGCCTCGCTCCACCCGCGCTTCGGGACGCCGGCGCGGGCGATCCTGCTCCAGGCTGCCTGGGCCTCGGCGCTGGTGATGACGGACACGTACCGCGGGCTCTTCACGCGCGTCGTCTACACCGAGTGGATCTTTTTCGGCCTGCTCGCGGTCGGCGTCGTGCGGCTGCGCCGCCGCCCCTCGTACGCGCCGCCGTTCCGTATCGCCGGCGCACCCGTGCTGCCGGCCGCCTTCGCGCTCGCCTGCGCCGCCATCGTCATCAACCAGATCGCGGCGGATCCGATCAACAGCCTCGTGGGCCTGGCGGCCGTCGCCGCCGGGCTGCCCGTCTACTATTTCTGGCTCGCGCCCCGCCCTTCGACCGTGGTCGGGACGCCGTGAGCCCGAGGAGCCACGCCACGTGATCGTCGACTTTCACAACCACTACTACCCTGCCGCGTACCTCGAGGCGATCAAGGCTGGAGGCCTCAAGGTGCGGATGGACTACGACGCCGAAGGGAACCCGCGGCTGCACTATCCGGGCGACTACAACATTCTCGTCCCGGGCCACCGCGACCTCGACTTCCGCGAGCGCGTCCTCGACGAGCACGGCGTCACGCACCAGATCTTGACGTTCACGACGCCGGGCGTGCACTACGAGGAGCCGGCTAAGGCCGTGTACCTGGCGCGCCTGGTGAACGACGCCTTTGCGCAGGAAATCGGACGACGCAAGCACTTTTCCGCGCTGGCGACGCTCCCGCTGAACGAGCCGGCGGCCTCCGTCAAGGAGCTCGAGCGAGCCATGCGCGAGCTCGGGCTGCGAGGCGCGATGGTCTTCAGCAACGTCAATGGGACCGGCCTCAACGATCGGGCCTACATGAAGCTGTGGGAGAAGGCCGACGAGCTCGGCGCCGTCATCTACATACATCCGGCGCACCCGCTCGGGGTCGAGGCCATGGAAGAGTACTGGCTGATGCCGCTCGTCGGCTTCCTCATGGACACGACGCTCGCAGCCGGCAAGATCGTGTTCAGCGGCATCGTCGAGCGTTTCCCGCGGATCACCTGGGTGCTGACGCACATGGGCGGCGCCGTGCCGTACCTCGCCGAGCGCATGGATCGCGGCTATGAGGCGTTCGCCGAGTGCCGGGCCAACATCAAAGAGAAGCCGAGCACGTACCTGAAGCGTTTCTATTACGACACGGTGAACTTCGACAACGCGGCGCAGCGGCTGGCGATTGAATTTGCCGGCGTCGATCGCATCCTCGCCGGCAGCGACTATCCGCACCAGATCGGCAGCATTCCGAAGATGCTCGCGAGCCTCCGCCGCCTCGACGTGAGCGACGCCGACCGCACGAAGATCCTCGGCGGCAACGCGGCGCGGCTGATGGGCATCGCCGTCTCGTAGCGCGGCGGCGCCCGCCTGCGCGCCGGAAAAATCTCTGCTGCCGTGCTCATCACGATCCGATAGACAGAAAAGCGTTTATCATGAACTCGAGATGAGCAGATGACCAACGGGCGCTCCGCAGTCGCCAACGGAACGAGCGCGCCGGCCGCCGCGAAGGTGGGCACGACCACCGGGTGGGGTGTGCAGGACGCGAGCGAGCTGTACGAAGTCGCGCGCTGGGGGAACGGCTACTTCTCCATCAACGACGCCGGCCACGTGCAGGTCCATCCGACGAAGGACCCGGCGAAGGCCATCGACCTCAAGGAGCTCGTCGACCGCCTTCAGCTCCGCGGCATCAGCCTTCCCGTTCTCATCCGGTTCACCGACATCCTGAAGCATCGACTCGGCGACATTCACGCCGCCTTCCAGGCCGCGATCGCGCAGCACCAGTACCAGGGCAAGTACTCATGCGTGTACCCGATCAAGGTGAACCAGCAGCGGCAGGTCGTGGAGGAAGTGCTCAACTTCGGCAAGCCGTACGGCTTCGGCCTGGAGGCAGGCTCGAAACCCGAGCTCCTCGCGGTCGTCGCTATTGCCGATAACGAGACACCGATCATCTGCAACGGCTTCAAGGACGCCGAGTTCATCGAGACCGCCATGCTCGCCCAGAAGATCGGGCGCAACATCATCCCGGTCGTCGAGAAGTACACCGAGCTCGGGCTGATTCTCGAATACGCGGAGAAGATCGGCGTCCGGCCGCAGATCGGGATGCGCGTCAAGCTGGCATCGCGCGGCAGCGGCCGCTGGCAGTCGTCGGGCGGGTTCCGCTCGAAGTTCGGCCTGACGGTCACCGAGATCATGCGCGGTCTCGAGGAGCTGAAGGCGCACGGGATGCAGGACTGCCTCAAGTTGCTCCACTTCCACCTCGGCAGCCAGATCACCAACATCCGCATCGTCAAGGGGGCGCTGAACGAGGCGGCCCGCGTCTACACCGAGCTGGCGAAGCTCGGCGCCGGGCTGCAGTACATGGATGTCGGCGGCGGCCTCGGCATCGACTACGACGGCTCGCAGACGAACTTCGAGTCGAGCATGAACTACACGCTCGAGGAGTACGCGGCCGACGTCGTCTACCACATCCAGACGGTGTGCGACGAGGCCGGCATCCCGCATCCGACCATCGTCTCCGAGAGCGGGCGCGCGACCGTGGCCTACCACAGCGCGCTCGTGTTCAACGTCCTCGGCGTGTCTGGCTTTGGCGCCGAGCAGGTGCCGACCTCCGCCAACCAGGAATGGGAGCAGCCGCTCCACGACCTCGTCGAGACCTACAACAACCTCACGGCCCGCAACGCGCTCGAGGCGTATCACGACGCGCAGCAGGCGCTCGACATGGCGCTCGGCCTGTTCAACGGCGGCTATCTGCCGCTCGAGCAGCGCAGCATGGCCGAGAACCTGTTCTGGGCCATCTGCACGAAACTCCAGAAAATCGTCCAGACGATGGCCGACGTGCCGGAGGATCTGCAGAACCTGGACGAGCAGCTGTCGGACACGTACTTCTGCAACTTCTCGCTGTTCCAGTCGATCCCCGACAGCTGGGCGATCAAGCAGCTCTTCCCCGTCATGCCGATCCACCGGTTGAAGGAGAAGCCGCTCAACCACGCGGTGCTTGGCGACATCACGTGCGACTCGGACGGCAAGCTCGATCGGTTCGTCGACCGCCGCGACGTGAAGAAGACGCTGCCGCTCCACTCCATGAACGGCGATTCGTACTACCTCGGCGTGTTCCTCGTCGGCGCCTACCAGGAGATCCTGGGCGACCTCCACAACCTGTTCGGCGACACGCACGCCGTGCACGTGAGCCTCGACGACAATGGCGGGGCGCGGCTCGACGCGCTCGTCAAGGGCGACACCGTGCGCGAGGTGCTTGATTACGTGGAGTTCGACTCCGAGGTGCTCCTCGGCAAGCTGCGCACGGACGTCGAGACGGCGGTCCGGTCAGGCAAGATCGACTACGAGGGCGCCGGCCAGCTGCTCCGGTTCTACGAAGACGGCCTCCACGGCTACACCTACCTGGAAGGGTAGGTCGGCTCCGCGCAGCCCTCGCCCGACTCCAGACACGCTTTCGTCCGCCGCAGCAGGTTGAGGTGCGTACCCTCGTCCTCTGGGCGCAGGTTGCGGGGGACGATGAGCAGCCCCTCGGGCGTCGGCGTCCAGCTCTGAAGTGGAACGTGGCTCGGAAGGCGTCCGCCGCCGCGGAACGCGTTCCGCGTCAGCCGCACCAGCTTCATCGCCTCCTCGGTGTACAGGAAGTCGGACCTCCCGTCGGCTCCCCAGATGATCAGGCCGAAGGGAACGCCCTTGTTCTCGAGATACGCCCCCAGCCTTCCAACATCGCGCTCGATGTCCGCGAGCCGCTTCTGCTCCAGCGCCACCGACAGGTGCACGTCGAGGTGGTAGAAGTCGAGCGGGCCTCCGCGCTCGCGCAGCAGCATGTCGAAGCGCGCGTGGTCGTCGACACCGAAGAGCGGGTAGGCTTCGGTCAATCCGATTTGGGTGGACGGAAACGCCCGGCGCATCGCCTTCATGTACGACACGGTGCGGTCGGCCACGCGTGCATCGAGCATGCGGCACGACTGGACGCCGGCGACGAACGGCTCGTCCATCGACACGTAGTCGACGCGGGCGCCGGCAGCCTGCACGTTGCGGATTGCCTCCGAGGAGGTCGCGAACGCTGCGCGCGCATCGACGTCATCGCACCAGAACGACTTGACGACCCCGGCCTCCATCGCGATGGCGATGCCGCGGCCGTTGATGTGGCGGAACGCGTCGCGCGCCACGAACGCGGCGTAGGTATTGGGCCCGACGATCTCGAAGCGATGCGGCAGCAGGTGCTGCAGGTAGAACTGAATGACGCGGATCTCACCGTCGATGCGGGCGAGCCATTCGGGACCGGTGAGATCGAGGTAGTCGAGCGAGCCGGGCGAGGGCGTCAGCCAGTAAGACTGGGCGCGCGCGGGGGTGCCGCAGGCGCACGCCAGCACCAGCACCAGCGTGGCAAAACGCGACCGTCGTGCAGTTCCGCGCAGGGGGGGCGGCACGGCACGACATGCAGGTCACGAATAGTGCCAGCGCCGGCATGCGCGCGGGCCGCGCCGGTCGATGGGTACGCCAAGGAATGCGGGAACGAAGGGTTCTGAAATGATACCGGAAAGTCACCTTTCCGGCAGCATTCACAGAATTGTCAGTCGCTACGAGGCCCGGCGGCGGTTGTCGTAGAACTTGCGCAGGGCGCGCTGGAAGCGCTCGTTCAGCGGGCCGGCGACCTCGGGCGGCACCGGGCCGAGGCGCATCCACTGCGACTGCGCGCTGCGGATCTCCTGCTCGGCGGCGCGCCACTTCGCTTCGTCGCTCTCGCCTCCGGTGCGGCCGCCGGTCATCGTGTTCGCGGCGAGGCGCTCGCGCCACTGCGCCGCCAGGCGCTCCGCGGGCGAGAGGTTCGCGGCAGGCGCCGCCTTGGCGGGCGCCAGCTCCTCGACGCGGGCCACCAGCTTCTCCATCCGCTTGCGCGTGACGTCGGGATCGAGGTCGGTGCCGCTGAACGCACCGGGCCACGCCGCCACGAGGCGGCCGAGTGCCTGGTGATAGCGGACGGCGAGATCCTCCTGGACGGCGCGCGGCAGTTCCGGACCCTGCGACCACCGGGTACGTGCCGCCTGGACCGCGGCGTACAGTCCTTGCGGCGCTTCCGATGCCTCGGACCCGGCCGGGGGTGCGAGCGCCTCGAGCTCGCGCACCACCTCGTCGCGCACCGCCACCTTCGCCTGCAGGTCTGCCTGGTCGCGATGCTTGTAGCGATCGAAGAAGCGATCGCAGGCGGTGCGGAAGCGCTGCCACACGGCTTCCGACTTCGACTTGCGCACCGGGCCGATCGTCTTCCACTCGGCCTGCAGCTTTTTCAGCTCGCCGGCGGCCTTCTCCCAGTCGGTCGAATCGGCCAGCGCCTCGGCCTTCGCGCAGAGTTCTTCCTTGCGCGCGAGGTTGTGCGACCAGTCGTCCTTGCGTTTCTTGAGATCTTCCTGGCGGCGGGTGAAGAACCGATCGCAGGCGGCGCGGAAGCGCTCCCAGATGGCCTTCTCGTTGCCGCGCGTGACCGGGCCGATCGTCTTCCACTCGGCCTGCAGCCTCTGGATTTCCGCCGCGGTGCGCACCCAGTCGGTCGAATCGGCGAGCGCCTCGGCCTTCGCGCACAGCTCCTGCTTGCGCGCGAGGTTTGCCCCGCGCTCCTGGTTCTGCGCGGCGAAGAACGCCTCGGTGCGCTGGTAGGCTTCGTCCTGCGCGGCCTTGAAGCGGCGCCAGACGACTTCGCCCTGCACGCGCGGCGCGGCCGCGACCTGCTTCCACCGCGCCTGCAGGTCGCGCATCTTGCGCGCGACCTCTTCGAGGTTTTCGACCTCCTTGAGCGCCTCCATCTCGCGCGCCAGGCCTTCCTGCGCCTGCAGGTTCATCCAGCGCTGCCACTCGTCGGCCTCGCGCAGTTCCTGCACGCGCGGCGCGAGTGTGGTGCGCGCCTCCTCGAGCCGCGCCATGATCTCCTGGCGGTCCTTCTTCGAGGGCAGCGGCAGGCGCTGGTCGAGCGCGGCCCGTATCTCGCGCAGCGCGCGATCGCCCGCCTTGAGCGAGACCTGTTCCGCGGCAGCCAGCGTTTCCACCTGACGCGCGAGCTGCTGCAGGCGGCGGAGGTTCTCCTGCTCCTGTTTCGCGCGCTGCTGCTGGATCTGGTGCTCTTTCTCCTCGAGCGTCGCGACCGCCCGCTCGAGCCGCTCCGCGGCAGACGGGTTCGCAGCGCCATGCTCGCGCAGCATCTCCGCGTCGCGGCGCAGCCCGCGCCAGCGCGCGACCATTTCCTCGACCGGCTGGTCCGACGCGACGAGCTGCTCGAGCTCCGACGCGAGCGTCTCGAGCCGGCTCACCGCCGCTTCCGCCAGCACGCGGCGCCGCTCGCGATCTTCGTAGGTTCGGCAGGCGTCCTGGAAACGGCGCGTCAGTGATGCGGCGTACTCGGACGACATCGGCGGCAGCGCATCCCACTGCGCCTTCAGCTCTGCGGCGCGATCGACCGACGCGGAGCCCGACAGCCGCTCCATCTCGTCGCAGATGGCCACGCGGTCCGCCTGCTCGCGCGCCATCGCCCGCGCGCGCTCCTCCTCGGCTTCACGGTCGCGCACGCGTTCCGCAATCGCTTCACGCACCGCATCGGACGCCGCCTCGAATGCTTCGGCCACCGTGGGCTCGACTTCGACGTCGGCCTGGAACTCGGCCCATGCCAGCCGCACCTCGGCAAGCTTCGCGGTGGCCTCTGCCGGATCCGCAAGCGTGACCAGCGCCTCGGCCCGCTGGCGCAGCTCGTTGGCGCGCTGCCGGTCCTCGGCGGACATCTTCACCGCCGCGGGCTCAGGCGCCGGCTGCGCCGCCTCTTCGAGCGCTCGCAGCCGCACGCGCGCGCGGCGCGCCGCCACCTTGTTGCGCGCCCGCTGCGCGATCGCCGCCAGCGCCCCGGCATCGGTGACCCGCTCGAGCGCGCCGACGGCCGCATCGGTGTGCTCCGACTTGAGCGCGACGGCCGTAATCTCTTCGGCGTCGGACAGCTTCTCGAGCGCACGCAGGCGCGTGGCACCATCCGAGGCGTGGCGGCTCACGGAGCCGAGCGACTTCGCGTCCTGCAGCGCGTCCACTGCGGCGACCCGCACCGCGAGGTTCGGCGCGCTCTTCGCGGTCGTCGCCACTTCCTTGAATCGACC
>Ga0307411_10000456_pt1 | contig 14093 bp, 13 predicted proteins | sample DK1Ometagenome_2_FD_203712 | JGI IMG/M metagenome (GOLD analysis project Ga0307411, IMG submission 203712) | Maize rhizosphere microbial communities from greenhouse at UC Davis, California, United States - DK15-O-1 | ecosystem: Host-associated > Plants > Roots > Rhizosphere > Soil | place: USA...
AAGCAGGAAGATGCCGGCCGCAAGCAAGCCGACGAGCGGCGAACGCATCGCGCGCATGCGTGACGCGTGGATCACACGTTGAACCGGAAGTGCATGACGTCGCCGTCGCGAACGACGTAGTCGCGACCCTCGAGGCGCATCTTGCCGGCTTCCTTGGCGCCCTGCTCGCCATTGCACGCCTGGTAGTCGGCGAACGCGATGACCTCAGCCCGGATGAAGCCCTTCTCGAAGTCGGTATGGATGACGCCGGCCGACTGCGATGCGGTTGCACCGTGGGGAATCGTCCAGGCGCGCACCTCCTTCGGTCCGGCGGTGAAATACGTGTGCAGGCCGAGCCGCTCGTAACCGGCGCGAACGAGGCGATCGAGCCCCGGCTCGGTCATGCCCATGTCGGCGAGGAACAGCGCCTTGTCGTCCGGATCGAGATCGGCGATCTGCGATTCCAGCGCGGCGCTGATCGCGACCACCGGCGCATTCTCGCGCGCGGCGCGCGCCCGCAACCGCTCGAGCAGCGGATTGTCTTCGAATCCGTGCTCGGCGACATTGGCGACATACAGCGTCGGCTTCATCGTGAGCAGGAAGTAGGGACGCAGCGTTGCGCGCTCTTCGGGGTAGAGGTCCACCGTGCGCGCGGGCAACGCCCGGTCGAGCGCCTCGCGCACCTTCGTCAGCACGGCGAGCGTGCGCGCGGCCTCCTTGTCGCCGCCCGTCCGCGCCGGCTTTTCCACCTTGGCGATCTGCCGCTCGACGGTCGCGAGGTCGGCGAGCGCGAGCTCGGTGTCGATCGTCTCGACGTCGTCGATCGGATCGATCCTGCCTGCGACGTGGACGACGTTCGGATCCTCGAAGCAGCGGACGACGTGCGCGATGGCGTCGGTTTCGCGAATGTTCGCGAGAAACTGGTTGCCGAGTCCTTCGCCCTTCGACGCGCCGGCAACCAGTCCTGCGATGTCGACGAACTCCACCGTCGCCGGGATCACTTTCGCCGGCCTGGCGATCGCCGCCAGCACGGCAAGCCGCGGATCCGGCACCTCGACGATACCGACGTTCGGCTCGATCGTGCAGAACGGATAGTTCTCCGCCGCGATGCCGGCTTTCGTGAGCGCGTTGAACAGCGTCGACTTGCCGACGTTGGGCAGGCCGACGATCCCGCATTTCAGGCTCACTGCATAACTCCTGCGGCCGCGTCGCGCGGTTTCGTGTGCAGCGCCATCATCGCGCGCTCCATGTCGCCGGCGGCGATGTCGCGCCAGGCTTCGAGCGCGCGACCGATTGCCGCATCGATCGCGTCGCGCTCCGCCGCATCGGCGGGCTTCAGCACGTAGTCGACGACCTCGCGTTGCGGGAGCTCCGAGTCCCGCGGATGGCCGATGCCGAGACGCAGGCGCCAGAAGTCGGCGCTGCCGAGGGCGTCGCGAATGTCGCGCAGCCCGTTATGGCCCGCGACCCCGCCACCGAGCTTGAGCTTCGCATCGCCGGGCCGCAGGTCGAGCTCGTCGTGGACGACGAGGATCGCGTCGGGGGCGACGCCGAAAAAGCGTGCGAGCGCCGCAACGGCGCGCCCCGAAACGTTCATGAACGTCATCGGCTTGCAGATGCGCAGGTCGGCGGCCTTCGCGACATCGGCCGCGAAACGGCCCTCGTGCGAGAACGTCACGCCGAGCCTTCCGGCGAGCGCGTCGGCGAACCAGAATCCCGCGTTGTGGCGCGTGTCCGCATAGCCGCGGCCCGGATTGCCGAGGCCCGCGACGAGCCGGATCGGAGTGGGCATCGTTGAGACTTTCCGAAGCGAGGCCGGCCAACCCGCCGGCGCAACGCGGTGACCTCCGGCCCGCGGCGGGTCGTGCGTCGCGACGAGCCGGGTTCGACGGCGTTATTTCTTCTTCTTGTCGTCCGAAGCCGCTTCCTTCTTCCCGCCCTTGTCGTCGGACTTGGCCTCGGCCGGCTTCGCCGCTTCGGCGGCGGGTGCAGCGGTCGCGGCGGCAGCGGCCTCGCCTTCGGCCGCAGCTTCCTCGGTTTCGACGACGGCCTTCGGCACGACGGCGGTTGCGATGACCGGATCACCCGTGCGGCGCGACACGATCTTCACCCCCGGCGGCAGCTTGACGCCCGACACGTGCAGCGAATGCGTGGTGTCGAGCTCCGACAGGTCGACCTCGATGAACTCGGGCAGATCCTTCGGCAGGCATGCGATGTCGATCTCCGTCATCACGTGGCTGACGACCGCGCCCTGCGTCTTCACCGCGGGCGACAGTTCCTCGTTCACGAAGTGCAGCGGCACCTTCATGTGGATCCTGCGCGATGGATCGATCCGCTGGAAATCGACGTGCAGCACCTCGTTGCGGAACGGGTGCATCTGCACGTCGCGGAGCAGTACCTGCGTGCTCGAGCCGTCGACCTTCATCGTCAGGATCGACGCGTGAAACGCTTCGGTTCGCAGCGCGTGGATCAGCGCGTTGTGGTCGAGCTCGATCGGCTGCGGCGGCGTCGTGCCGCCATAGACGATGCCGGGCGCCTTGCCCGTGCGGCGCATGCGGCGCGACGCGCCGCGGCCTTCGGTGTGGCGGGGAAACGCGGTGAATTCGATCGTGGCCATGTTTGGCGACTCCTTCGTGGGTCTGCGGCCTTCCGGGATCGGTACCGGTCGTCCGCGATGGTCGGCGCAGCCCGCAAGGGAACCGCGCAAAGCCCGTGATTATAGCGCAGGCGTATGTCTGAGCGAGTGCAGGCGACTCGGAGTGCTGCTGATACCTGCACTCTGATCCCTGATACCTGATCAGGGCATCAACTGGCCCCCGTTCACCTCGATGATCTGGCCGGTGACGAAGCCGGACAGCGCGTCGGACGCGAGATACACGAACGCGCCTGCGCATTCCTCGGCGGTTCCGAGGCGGTTCATCGGGATCTGCGCCTTGAACGATTCGAGCATCGCCGGCGTCGAATAGCGTTCGTGGAACGGCGTCACGATCACGCCGGGCGCGACGGCGTTGACGCGAATATTGTCCTTCACCACCTCGCGCGCGAGACCGTGCGTGAACGTCGAGACGAAGCCCTTCGCCGAAGCGTACATCGCGGCGCCGGGCCCGCCGCCCACGCGCGCGGCGATCGACGTGACGTTGACGATGTTGCCGCGCCCGCCCTTGCGCATGTGCGGCACGGCGGCCGAGCACGCCGCGACGACCGAGCGGACGTTGAGGTCGATCACCGCGTCGAAGAACGCGTCGTCGATCTCGGCGATCGGCACGCGCTGCACGAGCCCGCCCGCGTTGTTCACGAGAATGTCGAGCCCGCCGAAGTGCGCGGCCGCGGCGTCGACCACTTCGCGCGCCTTGTCCGACGAGCGCAGGTCGCCTGCGACCAGGAACGCCTGGGCGCCCGCGAATCGAACGTCGGCGGCCACCTCCTCCGCGCGATTGAGGCTGGCGTTGTAGTGGATGCCGACGCGGCAGCCGGCGCGCGCGAACGCGCGCGCGGCGGCGGCGCCGATGCCGGTCGATGCACCGGTGATCAATACCGATTTGCCGGCGAGGTCGGGAACGAGTGCGTCAGGCACGATCACTCCGTGAACAGGGAGGAGACGGACTCCTCGTTGGAAATGCGCGTCATCGTTTCCGCCAGCAGCTGCGCGCACGAAAGCTGGCGAATCTTCGGGCACATCTGCGCCTCCGGCGACAGCGGGATCGTGTCGGTGACGACGATCTCGTCCATGTCCGATTCGCTGATCCGCGGCACGGCGCCGCCGGACAGCACCGGATGCGTACAGTACGCGACCACCTTCTGCGCGCCGTGCTCCTTGAGCGCGGTGGCCGCCTTGCACAGCGTGTTCGCCGTGTCGACGATGTCGTCCATGATCACGCACGTGCGGCCATCGACGTCGCCGATGATGTTCATCACCTCGGCGACGTTGGCCTTGGGACGCCGCTTGTCGATGATCGCGAGATCGGAATCGAGGCGCTTCGCGATCGCGCGCGCGCGCACCACGCCGCCGACGTCGGGCGATACGACGAGCAGGTTGTCATAGTTGCGCTTCCACAGGTCGCCGAGCAGGATCGGCGTCGCATAGATGTTGTCGACCGGAATGTTGAAGAACCCCTGGATCTGGTCGGCGTGCAGGTCCATCACCATCACGCGGTCGACGCCGACGGTGGCCAGCATGTCCGCCACGACCTTCGCCGTGATCGGCACGCGCGCCGACCGGGGCCGGCGATCCTGGCGTGCATAGCCGAAATACGGAATGGCGGCCGTCACCCGCGCAACCGACGCGCGCTTCAGCGCATCGACCATCACGAGGATCTCCATCAGGTTGTCGTTCGTCGGCGCGCACGTCGACTGCAGCACGAAGGCGTCGCGTCCGCGCACGTTCTCGAGCAGCTCGACCATCACCTCGCCATCGGAGAAGCGCCCGACGACCGTGCGGCCGAGGCTGATGTTCAGGTGCCGGCACACGGCTTCGGCGAGCTTCGGGTTCGCGTTGCCGGTGAAAATCCGCATGCGCTCGAAGGCCATGGGTCGGGACTGATCCGGAAACGAGCTGTGGGTCAGCAACGGACGAGGCGCGTTGTCGCCGCATCGACGACGCTGCGCACGGCAAACCGGCAGGCCGTCATGCCGACAGTCTGCCCGTCGCGATCACGAAAATGGCTGGGGAGGAAGGATTCGAACCCTCGAATGCCGGAATCAAAATCCGGTGCCTTAACCAACTTGGCGACTCCCCAGCGGAAACCTGCGCGTCCTTTGATCCCGCGCCGCCGCGGACCAGACCAAGGGTTACGCGAACGACGAACGCGATGCATCGTCCTCGCGGCTACCTTACAGGTGGTTGCGTGCGTAACCTTCGGAAAAGACGTCTATTTTCGCCGACGCCCCGAAGCGTGTCAATCGTGGGCGCAGCGCCCGGTCATTCCCGGCGGTCGACGACGACGCGCACCTCCACCGGCGGCGCGCCCGGATAGCTCAGGTTGACGCGCGACGGTCGTCGCGACGCGTCGTCCGCATAGGCGTAAGTCACTTCCCACCCGTCCTGGCGGAGCAGCGACACGCGTCCGGCGGCGTCGCGCTCGATGGTTGCGTGCGCGCCGGCGCGCGGCACGCCGCGCACCCAGGCGGCCAGGCCGTCGACCGGAATCACGACGCCGAATGCGCGCTCGGTGAGCTCGCGCCACGTCGCGGCCGTCTCGGTGCGGCCGTCCTGCAAACGCACCGACACGCCTTGCGCGCCGCCGTCGAGTTGCGCGATCGTCTGGCCGAGCGGCGTCGCGAGGTCGATCGCGTCGCGACGCGCGTCGTGGGTCCACGTGAACGTGCCGGCGACGCCGGAATCGCCTCGGCGCGCCGACATGCGGCCGCCGATGACGAACGGCTCGTCGCTCTCCGCGGCTGTTGCGGGCACCGATTCGGGCGGCTGAAGGCTCGCGCATGCCGCAAGCGCGAATGCAAGCGCGACCGCTGCGGCGCGACCAGGCGCCGCCCGACCCTTCACGGCGCCAGCCGCTGGACGGTTTCCTTCAATACGGCGTTATCGGGATTCGAGTCGAGCTGCGCCTTCCAGACGGCGCGCGCCTGGTCGCGCTCGCCCTTGCGCCACAGCACTTCGCCCAGGTGCGCCGCGATCTCGGCGTCGGGACGCCCTTCGAGCGCCGCGCGCAGATAGCGCTCGGCCTCGTCGAGCTTGCCCAGCCGGTACAACGCCCATCCGAGGCTGTCGAGAATGAACGGATCCTTCGGCGAAAGCTGGTGCGCGCGCTCGATCAGCGCCAGCCCCTCGTCGATCCGCGCCGTGCGATCGACGATCGTGTAGCCGAGCGCGTTCAGCGCCTGCGCGTCATCGGGCTTCAGCTCGACGAGCCGCTTGAGCCGCGCCTCCGCCTCGTCCACCTTGTCGAGCTTTTCCGCGACCATCGCGAGGTCGTAGATCAGATCCGGGGTGTCGGGATGATCCTCGAGGCCCTTCGCCAGCACGCGATAGGCGCCGGCATCGTCGCCGGTGTCGCGCAGAACCTGCGCCTGGGCCTGCCGCACCTGCACCTTCTCCTCCTTCGTGACGGCCGGCAGGTCCGCGAGCCAGCGCTGCGCCTCGTCGACGCGGCCGAGCTTCCCGTACATCGCGCCGATGCGAAGCTTCGCGAGCCATGCGCGATCGCCTTCGCTCACCGCGCGGTAGGCCTCGATCGCCCTTTCGTATTGCTTCGTGTCCTCGGCGATCTGCGCGAGGTAGAGATCGATCGCGCCCGGCTCGCCATAGTTGATGCTCTTCAGATCGCGCAGCAGCCGCTCGGCTTCGGCGTAGTCCTTCATCTGCAGGGCGACCGCGGCCACCGCGAATTCGAGGTCGCGCGATTCCGGCTCGCGATCCCAGAGCTTCTGCATCAGCGCACGCGCCTCGGTGAAGCGCTTCCGCTCGACGTAGCGCTGCGCGAGCGCGCCGGTTGCGCTCTTCGCCGCCGGCTGCGACGCGATGAACTTCTCGAGCCACTCGATCGCCGACGCATCCGATTTGCGCCCGAGGATCTCGGCTTTCAGGAGCGCGGCGCGCTCCCAGTCGGGACGAAGCGCGAGTGCGCGATCGATTTCGTCGCTCGCCTCGGACGCGGTCGCCATGTCGTCGCCGGCGGCGAACGCCGCGAGCGCCACCGCGTAGTGCGCCTCGGGCGTCTTCGGATACGGACGCGCGACGTCGCGCACGAGCGTCAGTACCGCGCGCTTGTCGGACTGCTGTGCGAAGAGCCGGTTGAGCTGCATGAACACGTCGCCGACACCGGGGCCCGACAGCGCCGCGTCGGCAAGCACGCGCTCGATGCGCGATCGAAGCTCGTCGTCGGCCGCGCTGCTCGGCAGGCCCTTGCCGTCGTCGGCCGCGAGCGCGGCGAGCACCCGCTTCGGACGCTCGGCCGCCGGATCGATATCCGACCACAATTTCGCGGCATCCCTGACCAGGACGCGCTCGCGGCTCGAGATCGCGATTTCGGTGGCGCGACGCGCAAGCCGCGCATCGCGCGCGGTGCGGGCGGCATCGATATAGGCGCGTGCCGCGACGTCGGCGTCGCCGCGCTGCAGTGCGACGTCGCCGAGCAACAGCCGGTAGAACAGGTCCGCGGAAAGACCCGCGCCCTGCGCCGCGGCGGGCGGTTGCGCGGCGTCGGGCTTCGTTTCGGTGTCCGTGGATTGCGCGAGCGCCGGGCCCGCCCCTGCGAGCAGGAAGACGGCGAGAAGGATACGCACGGAAGCAGATGACATCAGGCTATGTGGCAAGCGCGTCGAACCTTATAGATTAAGCTATCGCCAGAACGTCCACAAACGGCGAGCGACCGACGCTGCCTTCGCTCACGGGCTGCGCGACGACGGCGCCTGCCGCCTTCTTCATGCCCGAGCTTCCGGAAGTCGAGACGACAAGGCGCGGCCTCGCGCCCCACGTGACGGGCCGGCGTGTCGTCCGGATGGACGTGTACGACCGGCGCCTGCGCTGGCCGGTTCCCGACGGTATCGAGGCGCGCATGGCCGGGACGTCGATCGATCGCGTCGATCGGCGCAGCAGGTATCTGCTGTTTCGCGCACGCGACGCATCGCTTCGCGTGCATCTCGGCATGACCGGCTCGCGGTGAGCATGGCGGCGCACGCCGCCGCGCAAGACGCGCGATCGACGTTTCACTGTCCGCACTGCCAGCCGCGCTGATCCTGGCGCGGCAGTGCCTTTGCACGGCAGGAGCCGACGGCGCACGGCGCCCTCGGTGTCCTCGACGCCGACAGCCGGCTATCGGTGTCCGATGGACGTTGCCCTCCCGACCTTTGCGCCTTGGTTCGCCCGGGACGTGCACGCGAACGCGCGCATTGCGGCGTCCGCGCACGGCATGAGTTGTGCTTTCCCTTTTCCGATGGCGGCCCGCGCACTCCGACAAACCGAATCACGACCTGTTCACTGCACGCCGCAATGATCCCCTCGCGCGATCTCGCCGCCCGATTCGAGGCGTATGCCGACTGGCGGCGGCGGCTCTCGGCCGGCATCTCGTCGCTGCACGAATGGCTGTCGCAGCAGGATCTCGCGGATACGCAGGCCGACATCAAGGTTCAGCAACTGATCGAGCGCCTGCAACAGGACAAGCTCGTGGTCGCGTTCGTCGCCGAGTTCTCGCGCGGCAAGTCCGAGCTCATCAACGCGATCTTCTTCGCCGACTTCGGCCAGCGCCTGCTGCCGTCGTCCGCGGGGCGCACGACGATGTGTCCCACCGAGCTGCTGCACGACCCGTCGCGCCCGCCGTCGATCCGGCTGCTGCCGATCGAAACGCGGCTCAACGAGGCGACGGTCAGCGAATTCAAGCACTACGCGGACGAGTGGGTCACGTTCCCGCTCGACCTCGCGGCGGCCGACCGGATGGCGGAAACGCTCGCACGCGTGTCGCAGGTGAAGCGCGTGCCGGTCGCGCTGGCCCGCAAGTACGGGTTGTTCACCGAGCGTGACGAGGACATCCTGTCGGCGCTCGAGCGCGACGAGGAAGGCAACGTCGATATTCCGTGCTGGCGGCACGCCGAGATCAATTTCCCGCATCCGTTGCTGCAGCAGGGGCTGATCATTCTCGACACGCCGGGGCTGAACGCCATCGGCACCGAGCCGGAGCTCACGCTCAACCTGCTGCCGAACGCGCACGCGGTGCTGTTCCTGCTCGCCGCGGACGCGGGCGTCACGAAGACCGACCTCGACGTGTGGAACGCGCATCTGGCCGGCGAGGACGAGACGACGAAGGCCGCGCGCATCGTCATCCTGAACAAGATCGACGGGCTGTGGGACGAGCTCAAGGAAGAGTTCGAGATCAACGCGGAGATCGACCGGCAGGTCGAGTCCACCGCGTCGATGCTCGGCATCTCGGCGGCGCAGGTGTTCGCGGTGTCGGCGCAGAAGGCGCTGCTCGCGAAGGTCAACGGCGACGACCCGCTGCTGACGCGAAGCCGCCTGCCGGTCCTCGAGCACTCGCTGTCGCGCAAGCTCATTCCGGCGAAGCGCGACCTGGTCGGCGCGGCGATGCAGGCGGAGATCCGCACGCTGGCGGCGTCGATCCGCGCAATCCTCGACTCGCGCGCGAACGGCATCTCGGAGCAGCTCGCGGAGCTGATCGAATTGCGCGGCAAGAACCAGGATGTCGTCACGCACATGATGGCGCGCGTCAAGGACGAGAAGGAGCTCTTCGAGCGCGGCCTCGCGCGCTACACGGCGTTGCGCACCGTGTTCACGCAGCACACGAACGATTTGTACGACGTCATCGGGCTTTCGTCGCTGCGGCAGAACGCGGCCCGCACGCGCGAGCGGATCGAGGGCAGCCCGTTCACGAAGGGCGTGCGCGACGCGATGAGCGATTTCTTCGCACGGCTGCGCGCCGACTTCGACCAGGCCGGCCGGCAGGGCGCCGAGATCCACGACCTGATGCGCGCGATGTACACGCGCTTCGCGCACGAGAACCGGCTCGACATCTACGTGCCGCCGCAGTTCTCGGTGCTCAAGTACCTGAAGGAGATCGAGCGGATGGAGCGCGCCTACAACACGCACTTCAACACGCTCTGGAACATGGTCAGCAAGGCGAAGTACCCGCTGATGAAGCAGTTCTTCGAGACGGTGGCCTCGCGCGCGCGGCACATCTACAAGGTCGCCAATCGCGACGTCGAGGGGTGGCTCAAGGCGGTGATGTCGCCGCTCGAGACGCAGGTGCGCGAGCACCACATCCAGTTGCGGCGGCGGCTCGACAGCGTGCGCCGGATCCATCGCGCGAGCGACGAGCTCGAAAGCCGCATCCTCGAGCTCGAGCAATCGCGCGAGGCGCTGGAGACGCAGCGGCAGGGATTGAAGCAGCAGGTCGGCGTGCTCGACATGATCATCGAGGCGCCCGACGTGCTGCCGCTCGCCGCGAACGCCTGACTTCGGGGTCAGAGCAATAAGTCGACTTGTCGCTCTGACCCCGAAGTGGGGGTCACACCTCCGACACCGACTTCTTGCGCATCAGCGCCTCGTACTTGAGCTGCAGCGCTTCGTGCGTCTCGACGAAGTCGGGGTTGACGGGGATGCAGTCGACCGGGCACACCTCGCGGCACTGCGGTCGGTCGAAGTGGCCGACGCATTCGGTGCAGCGCGCCGGGTCGATCCGGTAGATCTCCGGTCCCTGCGAGATCGCCTCGTTCGGGCACTCGGGCTCGCAGACGTCGCAGTTGATGCACTCGTCGGTGATGATCAGGGCCATGTGATTCGTGCGGGCGCGTGGCCGCGCTTGCTCGCCATGCTTCTCTACGGTGCGGCCTTGCGCCGCAATTGCTCGGCGACGATCGGGTGCACGAACTTCGACACGTCGCCGCCGAAGCGGGCGATTTCGCGCACGAACGTCGCCGAAATGAACATGTATTTCTCGCCGGGCGTCAGGAACAACGTTTCGACGTCCGGATAGAGGTTCCGGTTCATTCCTGCCATCTGGAACTCGTATTCGAAGTCGGACACCGCGCGCAGGCCGCGCAGGATCGCCTGGGCACCCTGGTCCTCGACGAACTGCATCAACAGCGACGAGAAGCCCGTCACCTCGACGTTCGAATACGGCCGCAGCACCTCGCGCGCCATCTCGATGCGCTCCTGCGCGGAGAAGAAGGGGCGCTTCGCCTCGCTGTCGGCGATGGCGACGACCACGGTGTCGAAAAGCCGCGAGGCGCGGCGCACGAGGTCCTCGTGGCCGAGCGTGAGCGGATCGAACGTTCCCGGATAGACGACCTTCATGCGCGCGGCGCCGCTTCGTTGATGGCGAGCAGATGATAATGCACGCTCCCGGCGCGGGCGTGCCGCACGAGTTCCCATCCCGGCGGCGGCGCGAGCGACCGCCCCGCTTCCGCATAGACGAATCCGCCGGCGTTCATGCGCGGCGCAACGGCGCCGAGCAGCGCGTCCCACGGATCGTCGGCGAAGGGCGGATCGAGGAACGCGACGTCGAAGCGACGCGCTTCGCGCGACAGGACGCGCATCGCATCGTCGACGTGCGTTTCGAGCGGGAGGTCGCCAATGCCCTTCGCGTACGCGACGAGCGCGCGCACGAGCGCCGGATTGCGATCGACCGCGACTGCGAGCGCCGCGCCGCGCGACAGCGCCTCGAGCGTCAACGCGCCGGTTCCGGCATAGAGGTCGATCGTCCGCACACCGGTCAGGTCCTGGCCGAGCCAGTTGAACAGCGTCTCGCGCACGCGGTCGGGCGTCGGCCGCAGGCCGGGCGCGTCCGGCACGGGAATCAGACGACCCCGGTGGCGGCCGCCGATGATGCGAATGCGATGCGGCGCGGCCACGACGCGAGTGCCAGGGCATTGAAAGCGAACGGTTAGAATTCGAGTTTACCCGTGCGCGCCGCAGCGTTCTGCCGGCGCGCGTTCCCGGAAGTTCCGTGTTCGATCTCTTCAAACGCAAGCTCGCGCCGGAACCCGCGGCGGCGGCTGACACGCCGCCGCCCGAACCGACGGCGCAGGATTTGCCGCCAGGCGACGTGAAACGCTCGTGGTCCGAGCGGCTGAAATCGGGTCTCGGCGTTTCGCGCGCCAAACTGTCGGGCGCGGTCAGCGGAGCCTTCCGCCGGCGGGTGCTCGACGACCAGGCGCTCGACGAGTTGGAGTCGGCGCTGCTGATGGCCGATGTCGGCGTCGAAGCGACCGCCCACCTGCTTTCGGATCTGCGCGCGCGCCATCGCCGCGCCGGCGCCGACGCCGATCCGCGCGCGTTGCTGCGCGCCGCGCTCGTCGATCTGGTTCGCCCGCTCGAAAGCGACGTGACGATCTCACCGGTGCGCCCGTTCATCATCATGCTCGCTGGCGTGAACGGCGCCGGCAAGACGACGTCGATCGGCAAGCTCGCCAAGTGGCTGCAGGCGCGTGACCTTTCGGTCCTGCTCGCCGCCGGCGACACCTTTCGCGCCGCGGCGCGCGAGCAGCTGTCGGCGTGGGGAGCGCGTAACGGCGTCGCGGTGATCCAGCAGGCCGCCGGCGATCCGGCGGCCGTCATGTTCGACGCGGTCAACGCCGCCCGGAGCCGGCTCGCCGACGTCGTCCTCGCGGACACCGCCGGGCGCCTGCCGACCCAGGCGAACCTGATGGACGAGTTGCGGAAGATCCGCCGGGTGCTGGGCAAGGCGCGCGAAGGCGCTCCCGACGAGGTTTGGCTCGTCGTCGATGCCAATACGGGGCAGAACGCCCTCGCCCAGGTGCGCGCGTTCGACGCCGCGGTCGGCCTGACCGGGTTGATCCTGACCAAGCTCGATGGCAGCGCGAAGGGCGGGATCGTGGCGGCCATCGCCCGCCAGCATCCGACCCCGCTCAAGTTCATCGGCGTCGGAGAAGCGGTCGACGACCTGCGGCCGTTCCGGGCCGGGGAGTTCGTCGACGCCCTGCTGCCCGACGAGCCTGTGGAATCCGACGGGCCTGCCGCGTAAGCGGGCGCTCACTGATGGCGCCTCGGCGAGCCGCGGCTGAACTCGCGCCCGTGCGCGGCGGTCCACCTTCGGGTGCGCCATCTCGAATACCCGACTGATTCTGTCGGGAACTTTCCGACCGCGTTAGCACTCTTATCGTACGAGTGCTAAAATGCGTCCGGCGGCGCTCGAACCCCTTTTTCGGCCCGGTCGCAATGTCAGGAGGTCATCGATGTCCGGAAGTGCGCTGGCGTTTCCCACCCCGGCCTCGCTCGGGAGTCTCGATCACTACATCCAGGCCGTGAACCGGTTCCCGCTGCTGACCGCGGAGCAGGAAGTCGCGCTGGGCCGCCGCTGGAAGGAACACGAGGACGTCGACGCAGCCCGTCAACTGGTGCTCTCGCACCTGCGGCTGGTGGTCGCCGTCTCGCGCAATTACCTGGGCTACGGCCTGCCGCAGGCCGACCTGATCCAGGAAGGCAACATCGGCCTGATGAAGGCCGTCCGCCGCTTCGACCCCGAGCGGGGCGTTCGGCTCGTGTCGTTCGCGCTGCACTGGATCCGCGCGGAGATCCACGAGCACGTCCTGCGCAACTGGCGGCTCGTCAAGATCGCCACGACGAAGGCGCAGCGCAAGCTGTTCTTCAACCTGCGCAGCATGAAGCGGTCGTCGGCCGCGCTGACCCAGGCGGAAGCCAAGGCGATCGCGAAGGAGCTCGGCGTCAAGCCCGAGGAAGTGCTCGAGATGGAAACCCGCATCTCGGGGGGCGACGTCTCGCTCGACCCGACGCCGGGCGACGAGGATGCCGTCACGCCGATCGCCTACCTTGCCGATCCGGACGAGGAACCGGCGGAGATCCTCGAGCGCCGCGAAACCGCGTCCAATCGCAGCAAGGGCCTGCGCACGGCGATGGCTCAACTCGACGACCGCAGCCGCCGGATCATCGAGGCGCGGTGGCTGCGCGAGGATGACGACGCGGCGACGCTGCAGGAGCTTGCCGACGAGTACGGCGTATCCGCGGAGCGGATCCGCCAGATCGAGAGCAAGGCGCTCAAGACGATGCGCTCGCAGATGGTGACGCTGCAGTAAGCGCGCCTTTCCGCTTTTCGACGCCGGCCTCGCGCCGGCGTTCTTGTTTCTACAGCTCGACCTGCGTGCCGAGCTCGACGACGCGGTTGGTCGGCACCTGGAAGAACTCCGACGCCTTGGTCGCGTTCTTCGACATCGACACGAACAGCTTCTCGCGCCACAGCGCCATTCCCGGCGAGACAGTCGCGATCAGCGTCTCCCGCGAGACGAAGAACGACGTCTCCATCATGTCGAAAGCGAAGCCCTTTCTGCCGCACTGCTCGAGCAGCTCGGGCACGTCGGGATCGTCCTTGAAGCCGTAGTCGGCGAGCACCCGATAGAAGTTGCAGCCGAGATCGGTCACGGTCGTCCGGTCCTCGTCGGGTACGTACGGAATGTCGCGCATCACGATCGTCATGAACACGACGCGCTCGTGCAGCACCTTGTTGTGCTTCAGGTTATGCAGCAGCGCGTGCGGCACGCGGTCGGGCGTGGACGTGAGGAACACCGAGGTGCCTTCGACCCGCGCCGGGGGCGACGCCTGGATGCTCTGGATGAAGAGATCGAGCGGCATCGCGTCCTCGGCGAGCCGCTTCATCAACAGCGACCGGCCGCGC
>Ga0307411_10000458_pt1 | contig 14073 bp, 15 predicted proteins | sample DK1Ometagenome_2_FD_203712 | JGI IMG/M metagenome (GOLD analysis project Ga0307411, IMG submission 203712) | Maize rhizosphere microbial communities from greenhouse at UC Davis, California, United States - DK15-O-1 | ecosystem: Host-associated > Plants > Roots > Rhizosphere > Soil | place: USA...
GGAGAGCCCGACTGGGAGGCTCGTCGGACGAGGGGGATTCGGATTTCGCCCCGGCTGGAGTAGCCGGCGCCGCAGGTTTGAGATTAAAGGCGAGTCCGATCCGAACTGCCAAAGAGATTCCTCTACAAAAAAGGCCGTCCGCGAGAGACGAGCCGAGACGAGTGCGACGATTGATGTAACTAAGGTAAGAAAAATGATTTGGTCACACAATAGTTTTTTGGGAAAAAGTAGAGATGAGTTTTGAAGAGTCATCAGTCATCAGTCGTCGGTGAGGGTCCTATAGGCGCTTCATTCCGGCGGAGGACCGCCCTCGCGCCTCTGAAAACTGACGACTGACGACCGACGACTAGACCTTATGAAACCCCACTCGCCCCGCCTCGCTCCCCTCTGACGTCGCGTAGATCTCGAAGTCCGCGAAGAGTGACGGCGCCTCCTGCTGGAGGACTCTGAGGCAGGCAACCGCCATCCGCCGGATCTCCAGCTCCGCTCCTTCGCCGAGCCGAAGCTCCAGCATGGTTCGCCAGGCGCGAACGTTTGCGCTGACGACGATCTTCACCTCGGTGGCGTTGGGGAGAACGCTCCTCGCGGCCTCACGAGCCATCTTCCGCCGGTGGACCTTGTCCTCCACCCACTCATAGCGAGTCATCAGCCGCTCGACCGACGCGATATAGGCGGCCTGCGCCGCCTTCACCTGCTCGGTCCACTGCCGCTCCAGCTCGGGGTCGCCGGCGATCGCCGGTGGCATCACGAAGGCGGCGTGGGATTCGTCCACATATCGCTGGGAGAGCTGCGAGTATCCCCAGCCCGCCCGATGGCGAACCAGCTCGTGGCTGCAGGACCGGGAGATTCCCTCGATGAGCATGACGTAGGTGGAGTGTTCGAAGACCGACCCGTGGCCCTGCTTCAGGATGTTGCGCAGATACTCGGCGGTCGATCGCCCTGCGGGGTTATGCTGGCTCATGTAGCAGAGCCGTCCCGCAAACTCGGCGATCCTCTCGCCATCGCTCGATTCCCCCTTCCACTGGACCGGCAGGTGGGCGGGCTCCAGGAATTGGGGCCGGGCAATCAGGGTGAGGCGGGGCTCGCGAAGGATTTCCATTTTGATAGGGTCTAGGGTCTAGGGTCTAAGTGAAAGTCTAGGTCTGAGTCGACGTCAGCATGATCGAGAGCCCGATTTACGAGAGCACTAGACTCTAGACCCTTGACCCTCGACCTCTTCTTCTCCCGCCAACTCGAGCCTGCTGCGCGCATACCCACCGGTCAGCTCGATCTCTCGCAGTCGCCTCTGGATGTCATCAGGGATCGCGGCGGCGTCCGGACCAACCTTGAGGCGACTGATGGCCGGCTCGCCGGACGGAAGAATAACGCCGGGATTGAATATTCCAGACGGGTCGAACGCCTGCTTGACCTCACGGAACAGCTCGAGGATCTCGGTTCCATAGATCTGATTCAGCGACTGCGCTCGGAGCCGACCGTCGCCGTGCTCCCCCGAAGGCGTGCCGCCTAGTCGCTTCACCACTTGTGTCACATCCTCGAGGAGAGCCGCCACCCGGTCCTGCCATCCCGAACGGGCGAGCTCCGGAAGAAGATTGACGTGGATGTGCCCGTCGCCCGCGTGACCGAATAGGACCACCGGAAGCTCCAGCTGCGCGGCCATGCGCCGGACGGCCCCGATGTACTCCCCCATCCTCTCTATTGGAACGCAGGCGTCCTCGATGACCTGAAGCGACCTTCGATCCTCAGGAAGTCCTGCGAGGATCGGACTGGCCGCATGTCGGATGGCCCAGAGCCGGTCGGCATCACCCGAGTATGCGACATCCACCGAGACCGCCCAGGGCATGACGGCCGTCTCAGCGAGCGCGAGCGCCTGCCGCAGTGCGTCCAGCTGCTCTCGCTCGAACTCGACCAGCAGGAGAGCTTCGATATCGGGGCCGACGCCGGTGGCCACTCGATGCGACGGGCCCACGAGGTCGAGAAAGCTTCGGTCCAGCAGCTCCACCGCGGAAGGCTCATGCCGGTTGACCGCCTCCACCACCGTGTGCAGATGGTCGAGGGATGGGAGCTGCACCCGCATGCCTGCGCGACACTCCGGCAGTGGATCCAGCCGCCATTTTATCTCCGTAACAATGCCCAGCGTGCCCTCGGCGCCGACGATGAGATCGAGCACGTCGCCTGATGCGAGATAGGCATCGAGGGCATAGCCGGAGGAGTTCTTCCTGACACGGGGGAACCGGCTGGAAACGAGTGGAGCGGCCGCGCGAAGCCGGGGGGCGACATCCTTGCCGAAGCGATCCAACGCTCGCGCACTGCCGTCCGGCTGACTGACGCCTCTTCGGAGGACTACCTCCTGGGCATCGGCCGTGATCAATGTGAGCCCCTGTACCCAGCGCCGTACGCTGCCGAAGCGCACCGACCGTGCGCCGGCGGCGTTGGTGGAGACCATGCCGCCGAGTGTGGCCCAGGCACCGCTCGAGGGATCGGGTGGGAGCCGCAGACCATAAGTAGCGGCGGCCGCGTTGAGCCCGGCGAGTGTGACCGCGGCGCCGGTCGTGGCAGTGCGGGTGGACGGATCGATATGGAGCAGATGGGAGAATTCAGCGAGGTCCACCACCACCCCGTCACCGATGTTTCCTCCTCCCATGGCGCTGCCGGCGCCTCGGGCCACGAGCGGTACCCGGTGCTCACTGGCCCAGGAGATGAGGAGCTTCAGGTCGGCTACGTCGCTCGGCAGCGCCACTGCGCGCGGAACGATCCGGTAGATCCCGGCGCCCTCGGAATACGCTGCTCGGGCCCTGGCGTCAGTGCGGAAGATGCCGCGAAATGCCGGAGGAGGCAGCATCGGCCAAAGCTAATTATGTTCACCTGCTATGGCTGACGGTGCCCGCGCTCAACTCATACATATAGATGTAGATCGCCGGTTGGGGCACGAGTGGGACGAGTGGGACGGACGTCCGCTGCCCAACTCGGGCAACTACGACTCATCTCCAGCGCTTTTCTTCGCCTGGTCCGCAATCACCCTGGTCGTCGGGCTCGGCCTGGTGGGGCTCGTCGTCTTTCTGCTCGCTCCTCGTCTTGCCGACGCTCATCCCAACGCCCCCTGGATCGTCTGGAGTGGTCTCCTTCTGGCCGGTGCGATTCTCTGGGCCTGGTGGGCGGTTCTCCTCCTTGCCTATGAGCTGAAGCGTCCGCTGCTGCCGGAGTGGCTCGCCGAGCGCGGGCCATTTCTCAGGCTGATGCGTCTGACGTCCCGGGTCGCCGGACACTTCGGGCGCCGAGACTGGGTCGAAAATGCGGCAGTGAAGGTCTACAACGCATTGGCACTGAGGCGAGAGCGGAAGGTGGGCGAGGGCGAGCTTCTGGTGCTGATACCCCGTTGCCTGTCAAAGGAAACGCTCGACGGAGTGCTCGGCATCGCCGGCCACTATCGGGTGCCCGTTTTCGTGGCGACCAGAGGTCAGCTCGCCCGACGAGTCATCCGGGAGCGCCGGCCCCGCGCCGTCGTTGCTGTGGCCTGCGAGCGCGACATGGTGAGCGGGCTACATGATGTGGCGGGAAAAATTCCGGTGCTCGGACTCACGATGACGCTTCCCTCGGGCCCATGCAAGGATGCGTCGGTGAATCTCGGACAGTTCGAGGAGTGGGTCAGGGCCTACGTAGTGCGGTGAGAGGTGAGAAGTAAGAGGTGAGAAGTAAGCGGTAGGTCCTCCAAGTCTGCTACTCGCGGTCTTCTCCATTGCCTGGGCGTCTTGCCGCAGGTGGTGGAGGTGGCGATCCGTATCTCTCCACCAGCCGGCCCAGCGCCGCCTGAACCTTCTTGGCCGCCGGATCATCTGCCGGCACCTGCCGCTCCAGCTCCCGTTCCGGCAACGATGGATCAGCCACCGGCCGATAGAGAGTCTCCACTGTGAGCTGAGTGCTGCCAGGCCGCGCCGGATCCGCCCATGCTCGTACCCGCACCGTTCCCCTGCCCAGCGGCTGCTGGCCTCTCACCGGACGCCCGGTTCTGCTCGCAAACCATGGCGTTTCGAGGTAGCCATCTCTCAGACGGACTGTTCGAACCGGGATGGAATCGGCCCTCAGCGATTCGGCCAACCTGCGAGTTGCCTCCGGCACCGAGAGCCGGAGCTCCGCACCGAGCGCTTCAGGCCTGGGCAGGAAGGCCGGGCGAGTGGTGGCCGGTGTGCAGGCAGCAGTAGCACCAAAGAAAAGGACGACCAGTCGCAAAGTCATCACGACTCAGTGCTCGTGAGGCGGTGTTCCGGGTGGGTCGAGGTGTCCGGTGGGGGGAACCCTCGGGGACGAATCCCGGGCCGGCAAGTCCTCGTCATACACAACTGGATCGTCATGACCTTCTGCCGAATCATGCTCGTGATCGGTGCCACGTTCTTTCAGCTCAGCCTGCAGAACGGTGGTTGGGATCCCTGCCGCGTGATCGAACACCAGCCGACCTCCGTAGATCCCGGTAGCGAACAGGACACCTGCACCTGCCAGTGTCAGGATGATCGACAGTGATCGCTCGCCAGATCCCATCCGGCGTTCCCGGAGGATGCGCCACAGCGCCAGCAAACCGAAGGTGCCCAGGGTAATCAGCCCCAGAGTTTCGTGAGTCTCCATGACCCGGTGCACGGCGTCGCCGTGCGAGATGTGCTCCTCCGCCTGAAGACCGGAAACCACGGCGGCCACACCGCCTACGACGCCGAGCACGAGGGTCCAGAAGCTCACCAGCCTGAACCTTTCCCGTTTCGTCGTGATCGCGAGAATGTCAAAAATTGCGACCCCGAGGAGCAGGGCGGTTGGAAGGTCGTTCAGAGCGGCGTGCAGGCGAACCCAATCGTAGCCGAGCATCGGTATCTCCAAAAAGCTGTTCACGCCTTTTCCGACATCGATGGCGTCGGCACTGGCGGATCAGCCGGCACTGGCGGATCAGCCGAATAATCATAAAACCCCTTGCCGGTTTTCCTGCCATGGTGTCCAGCCGTCACCATTCGGCGCAGGAGCGCCGGTGCGTCGTACCGGTCCTCGCCATACGCCTCCACCATGATGTCAGCGATACGCACCACCGTGTCCAGGCCGATGTAGTCCATCAGGGAAAGCGGGCCCATCGGGTGGCCACACCCGAGCTGCATGGCGCGATCGATATCGGCGGTCGAGGCTGTGCCGCGCTCCCGAGCTCGGGCGGCGTCGAGCAGGAAGGGGACCAGCAGGAGATTGACGATGAAGCCAGGACTATCCGTCGCGGCCACCGGCTCCTTACCCAGGGCCCGAGCAAACGAATACGCGCGCTCGAACGTTTCTTCGCTGGTGGTTTCGGTGCGAATGACTTCCACCAGGGGCATCATCGGAACCGGGTTGAAGAAGTGCAGCCCCACGAAGCGGTCCGGCCTGAGGGTAGCGCCCGCCATCGAGCCGATAGTCAGGCTCGACGTGTTTGATGCGAACATGGTCTCGGGCGGGCAGGCACGGTCCAGCTCTCGCCAGATGCCATTCTTGAGGTCCAGATCTTCTGTGACCGCTTCCACGATGATGTCGCGATCCTTCAGCTCGGTGAGCTCGGTGACGAAGCGCAGTCGCGCGAGGGATGCATCGCGGGCATCACTCGTGATCGTGCCCTTGTCTACCATCCTGCCGAGTGACTTGAGGATCCCGGCGCGGCCGCGATCCAGCAGTGGCTGCGAGACGTCGCGCACCACGGTATCGAAGCCGGCTACTGCTGCTACCTGGGCTATGCCGCTGCCCATCAGACCACAGCCGACCACTCCGACTCTCTTGATCCCCGTCATTGACCCCCTTTGCTGTCAGCTCTACTTCAGTGCCTTACGGACCTCGTCCGCCAGCAGGCCGAGTATCCCCGCATTGCGGTCCGGCAGCTGGTGGCGCGAAGACGCGGCTCCCTGCTCCAGGAAGTCCAGCGCCCGCTCGAGGCCGAGCTGGATTCTCGCGACTGCGGGCCCGGAACGACGCACCACGCCATAGCCGATTCCAAGCGCGATGGGAATCGGAATGAGGGCAACAGGAAGGAGGGCGCCCAGCACCACCATCGCCGCCGTACTGGCGACTCCCACACCCGCGAGCGCGGCTCCGGCTCCGACATACTCGCCGCGAAGCTTGCGAGTATCAGCCGACAGGGTGACGTGTGTATAGCCGGGCTCGAGAGGGACGATGGTGGCGGAAACGGTGGCAGCGCGGGACAGCATGAACGCGCGCTTGCCGGTGCCGATGGCGGCCGTGGAACGCCGGAATGCCGCCTGGATCCCGCCGAGTGGCTCCCACGTGATTCGGCCAGGCTGCTGACGCTGCACGCACAGCAGCTCGTTCCGCTCGATCCACTGTAGTAGCGCGGCTTCCATCATAGCTGGATCGCCCCGGACGACGCGCTGGGCAGAAATCGAGCTCGGAGCGGTGGCCCGTTCGAAGAGGCCCGCAGGTCGTATATGCCCGATGCGAGTCCGCTCTTCCAGGAGAGCCTGTTGGAGGTATCGCCCGGGGATGCCGACTTCACGCCCAAGCGCGATCAGCTCCTGCGAGGTGAGACCGTCTCCAACGTCGTGCTCGGTGGTCTGGAGCTCGGCTGCGCGCTGAATGATCCGCTCGAGTGCCGCCCGGTCGATGCGAGCGGGGAGACCCTCGCTCATGCTACTCCTGCTTGGGGGTCCGAGCGGCCTGCAGGCGAAGCTGGGACATCAGGGAGGAAATGTCGGATGCGGGCAAGGCCGTGCCCGGTGCCTCGGCGGAGCTTTCGGCCTTGGGTGCGGACGCTGCAGCCGATGTCAGGAACGGCCTGAAGAGCTCGATCGGTATCGGGAAAATGGTAGTGGAGTTGTTCTCCGCTGCGATCTCGGTGACGGTTTGCAGATACCGGAGCTGAAGCGCGGTCGGCTCGGCTGCGAGGTTGTGCGCCGCCTGGGTCAGCGTTTCCGAGGCCTGAAGCTCGCCCTGTGCTGCGATCACCTTCGCCCTTCTCTCGCGTTCGGCCTCGGCCTGGCGCGCCATCGCTCGCTTCATCTGGTCGGGGAGATCCACATCCTTCACCTCGACGGCAGATACCTCGATCCCCCACGCATCGGTCCGCTCGTCGATGATCTTCTTGAGCACGGCATTGATCTTTTCCCGGTCGGACAAGAGCTCGTCCAGCTCCACTTCACCGAGGACAGACCGGAGCGTCGTTTGAGCCAGCTGGCTGGTGGCGTAGAGGTAGTCCTCTATGACGATGACCGCGCGCTCCGGGTCGGTCACCCTCATGTACAGCACGGCGTTGACCTTGACCGAGACGTTGTCCCGGGTGATCACGTCCTGGGGCGGGATATCCATGGCCACGATACGCAGAGAAACGCGTTTTTGACTGGCAAATCCCGCCGGCAGAAAAATCACGCCCGGTCCCTTCGTCCCCCAGAACCGGCCGAGGAAGAACGTCACGCCACGCTCGTACTGCCGCAGCACCCTCAGGCTGAGGAAGGAGTAGATGACCGCGACAGCGAGACCAGGAATCAGGAAGTCCACGGCGCACTCACTCGGAAAAGGCCTCCACAACCACGGCCGCACCCTGCCCCCCACCGATACACGCGCTACCCAGACCATAGCGCCCGCCGCGACGCCGAAGGGCGTGCAGCAGGTGCAGCGTGATGCGTGCGCCGCTTGCACCCAGTGGATGGCCCAGAGCTATCGCTCCGCCATCGACATTCGTGCGCTCACGGTCGAGTCCCAGCTCCTGCTCGACGGCGAGGTACTGTGCTGCAAAGGCCTCGTTCACTTCGATGAGGTCCATGTCTTCGAGGCTCAGTCCAGCCTTGGAAAGCGCCTTACGCGACGCGGGAGCGGGACCGATGCCCATGTACGCAGGCTCGACTCCCACGCTGGCCCACGCGAGCAGCCGGCCGATAGGCCTGAGGCCGCGTTCTGTTGCAAAGCTTCCGCTTGTCATGATCAGTGCCGCGGCACCATCTGAAATGCCGGAAGCATTACCAGCCGTCACTACACCGTCCTTCTTGAAGTAGGGGGGCAGCTTCGCCAGCGCCTCCGGGGTTGTCCCCGGCCGCATGTGCTCGTCAGTCGCCCAATCCTCAGTCTGCTTGCTCTTCCGGTTCTGGATCGGAACTGGAACAACTTCAGCAGCGTAGGCCGACGATTCCCACGCCTGCGCAGCGCACGACTGGCTGCGGGCGGCATAGCAGTCCACCGCCTGCCGGCTGATCTTGTACTTCGTGGCGAGGTTCTCGGCGGTTTCAGCCATCGACAGGCCGCAGCTGGGATCACGCAGGGCTTCCCACAGAGTGTCCTCGAGCGGACCCGCCGGCCCGAGCCGGAGTCCCCATCGGGCTCCGCGGACGACGTGCGGCGCCTGGCTCATCGACTCGGTGCCGCCGGCCAGCACCACGTTCGCCTCACCCAGCAGGATTTGCTGCGCCGCCTGCGCCACGGCCTCGAACCCCGATCCGCAGAGGCGGTTGACGGTGACGGCCGGCGTCTCGACGGGAAGACCCGCACGCAACCCGACATGCCGGGCCAGGTAGATGGCGTCTGCCGACGTTTGAAGCACGTTCCCGAAGACGACGTGACCGATATCGGGTGCATCCACGCCGCTGCGCTCGATCGCAGCCCTTGCAACCGTCGCGCCGAGCTCGGTGGCGGATAGGTCCTTGAGGGTTCCGCCAAAGGTCCCAAACCCGGTGCGCACACCGGACAGGAAGACCACGCCTTCGCTGGAGGCTCGGGAGGTGCTACCGCTGGTACTACGGAGGGAAGACATAGAACAGTGAAATATGGGCGGGGCTCAGGGCCACTTCAAGCGAGTCTATTGGTACCAGCCTACACCGAACGACAATTTGTTGCTCGTGGGTCTCGACCCGGAGCTCCCGTCGGTCGGGCTGCCAAAGCCCCGGTAGAAGGCACGAATATACGAAATCTGGAGGCTCCAGCCCGAGCCATCAGAGTCCCTCCGGATGTGACGAGCTACATAGACTCCTGGGCCCAGCACGACGGGAGTTTTGACACCACCTGAGATGCCGACGCCGAAGCGGAACAAGGGCCCCATCTCCCAGTTCGAAAGTCCGGGCCGTGCACGGCCTATCAGACGTACGCGTGGCTCGGTGTATACCCAGAGGATGTTCGGTGCGTCATGCTGGGATTGATGGCTGACACCCAGAACGCAGAGGTTTACCCGACGAGCACCAGGTGCATTTCGCGCTGTGAGACACGCTTCGACGTCCGATCCGGCGTCGGGGCGGTCACCACCGAGAGGCACTGCCGCGCTGCTCTGTGCGAAGGCGCTATGCCAGCCGCCTGCCACTTCGATGCCGAGCTCCCAGCCCGGCCTGTTCACAGTCGCCATCCTCCGCCGGGACTCGCCAACATCCCGATAGAGCCGGAGCCGGCTGGAGAGCCGGGAACCTTGCAGGCTTACCGGCGATATCTCGTACTCTCCGTCGCGGTCGGGATAGATCTCGAACACCGACCCACCGCTGGGCGACAGCTCACTCGAGACAGGATAAACTCGCGCCTGAGGTATACCTCGGGTCCTCGCCCTGATTACCAATGTCACGTCTTCGGAGCTCAGCTCGGCTCGGTAGACCTGCTTGGCCTGGAGGAACAGCCGTACCTGCTCACCCAGCGCCCCGAAGTCGTGATCCACCATGAGCACGTCGGCGGTATCCGGCGTTGCGGTGGTCTGCCCGAATCCTGGCGTGGCAAACCACGCGAGCAGCCATACTGCTGTGAAAAGAGTTCGGCTCATGATCGCTTTGTTCGAGGCAGTAGGGGAACCCACCCGGAGAGCAAAACGCGGGCCGTCCGACGAGAGCTAGCTTCTGTGCAGCGATGCTCCGCAGGTGACACAATGGCGCCAGCCGGCCTCGATGTTGGCCTGACAGGACGGACATCGAGCCGTGGCCTGATCGGCGCCACAATTCGGGCAGAAGTTCACGACGCGGTTTGGCGGCAGAACGCCGGCGCACCGTCCGCAGTGACTGGAAATGTCTTCCGGAAGAGCGTCGTCCAGGAGAGGCTCGACCTCGGGAAGCCCGGGCTCATGGGTTATGGATGCCTGGATTCTGGACGCCTGGATTGTGCCGGGTGGCGCGAAGGCAAGATCTGAAGCCGGGTTCAGCGCTTCAGCCACTGGTCCGGCCCGAAGGCTCACGACCGCATTCTCATGGAGCTGCAGCAGGTTCAGGTCGGGATTGGTGCTTCGCACCTCCACTCCAAACAGCTCCTGGACGTCTTCCGGCTCCGTGATCGCGAAGCCGCCCTCGCCGGCGCAGAGCTGCATGAGCACCAGCTCGTAATCTTCGCTACTCTCCAGCTGAAGCGCGCGACGATTGGCCCGGTAAGGAATGATCGAGTTCCGGATGTCCGCCAGCGGCAGAGGACGTCGCAGCCGGGCGGGATCAGTCGCGGCCAGGTTTCGAACGAGCTGCCGGAAGAATCGCTCCAGATCGCTCAGCTGCCCTCCCGTAATCTGACTTTAACCAGCCAGGGGGAACTCCTCGCCCGCTGCCAGCCGGCGCTGGAGCACCTCGAAGTCCGAGTCCGGATCGTAGCCGGCAAATTTCTTCTTCGCCTGTTTCGCGGCCAGCCACTCGGCAAATCCCGATTCCACTGTACCGGGGGAGGACTTCTTCTCCCGCGCGGCGGCTACCGCGAGGTCATTGACATACTCGTTCTTGGGATGACCCGCATGGCCCCGAACCCAGGTCCACTGCACGTCGTGCTGGCGTGACTGGGCGACAAGATTCTGCCAGAGTTGAAGATTCTCGATCGGACCGGCGGTACGCTTCCACCCCCGGGCTTCCCAGCTCGGAGCCCAGAGCCTCATGCCCTTCACCAGGTACTCGGAGTCGGACACGATCAGGACCTGCATCCGCGAGCCCTTGCCGCCGAGGACCTGAAGTGCCATGCTCGCGCCGATCAGGGCCATGCGGTTGTTCGTGGTTCCAGCGGCATGGCCATAGAGATCGCGGCGCTGTATTCCTGACCGGGTTCGGGCCTCGATCAGCCCGCCATAACCCCCAGGATTTTCTCCCTCGCGGCCATTGCCCAGGCAACTCTCATCCAGATGCACGAGCGCGATGCGGCTCACTCGATCACCTGAAAGCTGTCGACGTCCTCCAGACGAAAGGTCAGATCCTCCCCGGTCATCGGAAGCCTGCCGATGAGGGCCTCGTCACGGCCCACAGTGGTGACGCGGAGAGCTACGACGATGTACTCGGTGCCTCGGCGTGAAAGAGCCACCCGCAATCCCTTGCGGGCAGCGTTCTCCAGCTGATCCATGCGTTCCGCGGTCCAACGAAGCTGGGACATTGGCCAACGAAAGCACCGTCGGCCAAAATACAAAAGGCGCTACGCCGATCAGCCCGGCTGCCGGATAACTCGCACGTGTCCCGCGGGGCCGCCTTTGATGCGGCCAATGACGGCGGCGACCGGTGTCTGCTCCTCCTGCAGTGCCGCGAGCAGGGCAGCTTCGTTTTCATACGGCACGGCCAGCAGCAGGCCACCCGACGTCTGAGCGTCCACGCACAGGTAGCGGTCTGTGGCGCTGAGCTCAGGGGCCCATTCCACATGCTGGAGCGCCTCGAGATTGCGCTCGGTTCCTCCCGGAACGACACCCCGGGCCGCCAGGCTCCGTGCGTGTGGCAGAATCGGTACCCTGTCGAAGTAGACTTCCGCCGCCACCTTGCTTGCCTCCAGCATGTTGCCCAGGTGGCCGAGCAATCCGAACCCGGTGACATCGGTGGCGGCGCTCACGCCCACCCGCAGGGCAGCGCGCGCGGCTCCATCATTGAGCGTGGTCATCGACCGCACGGCGTCGGCCATGCCACCCTCCAGCAGTGCATCACGCTTGAGCGCGGTTGCCAGAATGCCGGTGCCGAGCGGCTTGGTGAGAACGAGAATATCTCCCGCGCATGCTCCCGCATTCGTCAGCATGCGATCGGGGTGCACCTCGCCGATTACCGCCATACCGAAGGTCGGTTCGACGGCGTCGATCGAGTGTCCGCCCAGGACGAGGCAACCGGCGCGCTCGGTGACCTCGGCCGCTCCCCGGAGGACCTCGCCCAGCACTTCGAACGGGAGGTCTCTGGGCCAACCCACGAGGTTGAGCCCAAACAATGGCGTAGCACCCATCGCGTAGATATCGCTGAGGGCGTTGGCGACAGCGATCGCGCCCCACGCAGCGGGGTTGTCTACGATGGGCGTAAAAAAGTCGACGGTGGCAACCAGTGCACGATCAGGCGACAGCACGAAGACCGCGGCGTCGTCCTTGGTGGCTGCGTCGATGAGGACCCGAGGGTCGGCAATGGTGGGCAAGTGGCGCAGGACCTGCGCCAGGTCGGCCGGACCGAGCTTGCAGGCTCAGCCGGCGCCGTGCGACAACGCAGTCAGACGAATACGGGGCTTCTGGTCCATCGGAGTGTCGCTCACCCTAGATCCCCTTCTCGGCCCAGACCAGTGACCGCAGCGCGATCAGGGCTCGCTCCTGCTGCGCCGTCGATCCGAAGCTCCCATCGATTCGTTGGCGGCCGAGGAGTGCCGGGACGGCCCGTCGCACCGCCGCGTGTGCTTCAGGCGTGTGGAGAGCGTGTAGCGCATCCAGCGTCTGAAAGAGATCGGTCTGCTGCCAGGTCCCATCGGCCGCCTGATTCGCTGCTATGAAGGTGGCCAGCCTGGGAAGGATATCGCGGTGCTCGGACGAGACAAACGCCAGGGCATGAATGCCCGCAACGATAGCATCGCCCGCGAAGTAGCCATTCCAGTCGTTCCAGTTTTCATGCAGCTGTATCAGACTCAGCAGATGCTGCCGCACCAGTGGCCGATGCTCCAGCCGGCCCCGCAGTGCCGCGCGCAGCGCCAGGCAGCTCACGGCGAACCGGGCTGCCGACTCAGCCCGGAAGACCTTCCCGGTTGGCAGCATGACCGGAGCGAAGCGCTGTTCCCAGGGTGCCGGCGAGAAAAATCCGGAGATGAAATGTTCGCAGGTGCGCTGCGCGTGCCGCGGAGCGCTGCATCCTTGACTGAAGGCTCCCGGCCTGGTCTGAAGGTCCATCACCCACCCCAGTACGCGCACGGTTCCAGCGTGATCCCCTGCTGAGCCGAGATCCATCAACTCGTGCGCCCGCCAGATCGTCGCCACCACCTCACCCCCAATGCTGCCGTCCATCCGGGTTTCCGCGCGCATGTCGTCGACCAGCCTGCGGGCGAGCAGCTCATCGCCCGCTGCCGGCTGGCCCAACACCTGCCGCGCGAGCACTGCCTGGCGGGTGGACCCCTCGGCGAAAAACAAGCGCAGCCGGTCGATCCCCTCACCTACGCTGTTGGGGCCTCCTACATCGGCGCGGGTGGGATCGAGTGATCGCATGGCTACCAGGTGGCGCGGATAGAGTCTGCGTCGAGCAGATATCCCCGGGCGACGACCGCCTGAATTGCCCGCGTGTTGCGGATATCCGCCATTGGGTCCTTGGAGAGCACCAGAAGATCCGCCGCCTTGCCCGGAGCCAGGAGGCCGAGCGAGTCCACGCCCAGGAGAACGGCGGCGTTCCGGGTGGCGGCGCGCAACGCCTCACGGGGAGTGAGGCCGGCCCGGACGAGCAGCTCCATCTCCCGATGCTGGCTGTATCCCGGTACCAGCATCTGGTTGGAGGCATCCGTTCCGGCAGCTACCCGTCCACCTGCGGCAACAAAGAGCCGTACGAAGAGGTCCTGTACCGGGCGTGATCTCCGAAACGCCTGAAAGTCCTGTTCGGTCCAGCCGGCGCGAGCAATCATACCCGAGACATCCCAGTCGCGCTGCTGTTCCGGCGGCACATCCGCGAGGGCAGGATCGCTCGAGATCCCGGGATCTCGCAGGCGGCTCAAGGTTTCGTGCAGCACCAGCGTGGGGATAACAGTGATCTTGGCGTCGGCCAGGCGCTGGGCCACCCGCGCCAGCGCAGCGGAGTCCAGGTCGGCCCAGCTCCGCTCGAAGGCGGTCCACCCGGGAAAGAATCCTCGGTAGTGCGCTGCGATCAGCGACGATGGGCTGCGGGAGGCCGCTTCGGGGATTCCACTCATGTGCTCGATGGCCGCGATCCCTGCCTTGGCAGCCGC
>Ga0307411_10000459_pt1 | contig 14063 bp, 13 predicted proteins | sample DK1Ometagenome_2_FD_203712 | JGI IMG/M metagenome (GOLD analysis project Ga0307411, IMG submission 203712) | Maize rhizosphere microbial communities from greenhouse at UC Davis, California, United States - DK15-O-1 | ecosystem: Host-associated > Plants > Roots > Rhizosphere > Soil | place: USA...
GGGTGGTGCGCCTGCGCCACCCTGATGGCCATACTCAACGCGCCAGTCAGCGCCTCAGTGCGGCCTGCCGGTCTCCTTGAGGCAACGAACCGCCGAATTGCGACGACTCGTGAAATATCCAGGCTAGCGATAGAACGCTTCGACGGCACCCTTGAGCTTGATACAAAGCGGCCGGCCCTTGCGGTCCAGCGTCTTGCCGGCCGGCACCTTGATCCAACCCTCGCTGATGCAGTACTCCTCGACGTCCTGGCGTTCCTTGCCATTGAAGCGAATGCCGATGTCGTGCTCGAACACGGCGGCGACATGGTGGGGGCTGCGCGGGTCCACGCTGAGGTGGTCGGGCAGTTCGGGACGGTTGGCGGAGGCTTCGGACATGGTGGATCTGGCGCGTTGGGCGAAGCCGGCATTGTCGCGCGCCAAGATGGGGATACCGCGCGGCACCGTGGCGGCCCAGCATGGCGCCATGATTGACGAGATGAGCGAGATCACCCACCTGCTGACGGCGCTGGCCGGCGGCGAGACCGCGGCACGCGACCGCCTCTACACGCTGCTCTACCCCGAGCTGAAGCGGCTGGCGCGGAGTCATCTCGCCGGCCATGCGCCGATGACGCTGGAGCCGGCCGCGCTGATCCACGAGGTGTGGCTGAAGAGCGCCGGCCCGATCCCGAAGGAGGCGGCCCTGCACCGTGGCCAGTTCTTCGCCCACGCGAGCAAGGTGATGCGCAGCGTCATCGTCGATCACGTCCGCGAGCGCCTTGCCGACAAGCGCGGCGGCGGCGCGCAGGTGACGCTGTCGACCACCGCCCTGGACCAGCTCGCACCGCCCGACGTGCTCAAGCTCGACGACGTGCTGCAGACGCTGGAACGCGCCGACGGCCGCGCGCATCAGGTGGTGGAGATGCGTTTCTTCGGTGGGCTGGAGATGGAGGAGATCGCCGCGGTGCTCGGCGTGTCCGTGCCGACCGTCAAGCGCGACTGGCGCAAGGCGCGTGCGTTCCTGTTCGACGCGTTGACATGACGCCCCTCGTCCAGTCACGCCTCGCTGCACGCGGGCGCACCCAGCCGGTCCCCCGCGGGGACGGCGATGCTTGCGGCATGAAGCCGCAAGCACATCGCCTGACGGGCCGGCTTGGGAGCGGCCCGGCGCTCGGCCCGAAATGAGTACCGCCGACCGTGTTGACGCGCTGGCCGCCTTCGACGACTGGCAGGGCGCCGGCGTCGCCGAGCGCGAGGCGCTGCTTGCGAAGTTGCCGCCGGCTCAGCGCGAACGGCTGCTGGCGCTGATCGAGGCCGATCGTGCCGCCGAGGCGCAAAGCTTCCTCGCCGAGCCGGCGCAGCTGCCTGATCGCTTGATCGAGGCGCATGAGCTGGCCGGCCAGGTGCTGGGCGCCTGGACGCTGGTGGCGCCGCTGGGCAGCGGCGGCATGGGCGAGGTCTGGCGTGCGCGGCGCAGCGACGGCGCCCACAGCGGCGAGGCGGCCATCAAGCTGCTGCACAGCCCCTGGCGAGGCGAAGGGCCGCAGGCGCGCTTTCGGCGCGAGGGCGAGCTGCTGGCGCGGTTGACGCACCCGAACATCGCGCAGCTGATGGACGTCGGCGAGACGCTGATCGGCGCCACGCGCACGCGCTATCTCGTGCTGGGGCTGGTCGACGGCGAGCGCATCGACGCCTGGTGCGAGACCCGCCACCTGGACGTGACCGCGCGGCTGCAGCTGTTTCTGCAGGCCTGCGACGCCGTGGCGCACGCACACGCCAAGCTCGTCGTGCACCGCGACCTGAAGCCCGGCAACATCCTCGTCACCCCAGAGGGCCAGGTGAAGCTGCTGGACTTCGGCGTCGCCAAGCTGCTGGCCGACGAGACGGGTGCCGACCTGACGGCGCAGGTGCCCGCCGGCCTGACGCCGGCCTACGCGGCGCCCGAACAGCTGCGCGGCGAGCCGGTCAGCACGGCCACCGACGTGTTCGCGCTGGGCCGCCTGCTGTGCCTGCTGCTGACCGGTGAACGCGAACCCGGCCCGGCGCTGCGCGGCGAGCTGGCACTGATCGTCGCCCGCGCGCTGAAGGACCGACCCGAGGCCCGCTACGCCGGCGCCAGCGCGCTGGCCGACGACGTGCGCCGGCATCTCGCCCACCAGCCCATCAGCGCCCGGCCCGACTCGCTGGCCTATCGCGGCGCGAAGTTTGCGCGGCGCTACCGGCTGCAGCTGGCAGCGCTCGGCCTGGTGCTCGCCAGCCTGCTGGCAGGCATGGCCGCGACCGCCTGGCAATGGCGCGAGGCCGAGCGGGAGGCCGAGCGCACACGCCGCGTGCAGAGCGTGCTGACGGAACTGCTGAGCGGGCTCAGCCCGGACGCCTCGGGCAGCGCCACGGTGCCGATGATCGAGCTGCTGCGCCGCAGCTGGGCCGAAGCGAAGCGGCGGCTGGCCGGCGACGCCGTGCTGCTGGCCGAGGTGGCGCGGCCGCTGGGCCTGCTGCTGGCGCAGAACGGCGAGCCCGCGCAGGCCCGCGAGGCGCTGGCGATGAGCCGCGCGCAGGCCTTGCAACGCGGGCGCGCGGACAGCCCCGAGCAGCGCGAAGTGGCCTTCGAACTGGCCACGGTGTTGCGCCAGCTCGGCAAGCCGGCGGAGGCGGAGCCGCTGCTGCGCGGGCTGATCGCGTCGACGGGCGACGAGTTCGCGCTTTTCGCGCGCGCCAGCCTGGGCGAGCTGGCGCTCGAAGCCGGGCGCCTGGACGAAGCCCGCGCGCTGCTGACCCAGGCCGTCAAGGAGACAGAAGCCCGGCAGTCGGTGCAGCACCGCGCCTACGTCAAGGCGGCCGATCTGCTCGCCGCGGTGGCGCGCGCGCAGGGCCAGTGGGGCGAAGCGCGGCGCTGGTTCGCGGCCGTCGCGGCGGCGACCGAATCGGCCCGCCCGGTGGACGCCGCCGTGGCACGGCTGTCGGCGGCCACGCTGGAGGTGGAACTGGGCCGCCATGCGCAAGCCGTGCCCTTGCTCAGCCGTTCGGTGGCGGAGCTGGCGCGCGTGCTCGGCAACGACCACGTGCACACGCTCTACGCACGCGCCTGGTGGGCCACCGCGCTGTTCCACCACGGCGAGCCCGATGCCGCATTGGCACAGGCGCGGCGCGCGCTGGCGGACGCGCAGGCCGCAGCCGACCCGGACACGCGCCCGCTGCTCGGCCTGATCCTCGCGCGTCTGGAACTGCGGGCGGGCCGGCTCGCCGAGGCCGAGCCGCGGCTGCAAGCGGCCTGGGCCCATTTCTCATCGACCCCAGCGTCTACATCGGCCTGGCGCGCGCGGGTGCTGCAGGGTGAAGCCGAGCTGCGGCGTGGCCGCGCACAGCAGGCGCTGCCGCTGCTCGAGGCGGCGCAGGCCAGTGGCGCGGCGGACCCCGCCGACCGCTGGCTGGGGCTGGCGTTGCTCGGCGTCGCGAATCTCGAACTGGGGCTGGACGCCGCGGCGCAGCAGAGCTTCGAAGAGGCCGCCACGGCGGCGGACCTCGGCCTGCCGCCCGGCCACCCGGACCGGCTGCGCGCGCAGGCGCTTGCCGCCGTCGCGGCATGGGCGCTGTCGGCCGATGCCCGGCCGCGCGCCCAGGCCGCACTGGCGCAGTACGGCCAGGCGCTGGACACTCGGGCAGATGCCGCGCGGGCCAGGTCCGAGCTGTTGTCATTGGCCGCCTTGACGCGCCCGCCCCGGGCGGCTCACCTTGCGCTGCTGCGCTATTGAAAGGATCGACATGCATCCCTTGATCGCCTATCCGCTGGGCCTGCTGCTCGGCCTCAGTGCGGCCGTCGCGGCCGCAAACACCACCGCGCAGTCGGCCGGCACGGCGCCCGCCAAGGCGACGAAGCCGGGCCTCGCCGCCAGCGCGACGGCAACTGGCACCGCCGGCACCGGCGGCGCCGCGCCCAACGCGGGCGGCTCGGGCGGCGGCATCGGCAGCAACAAGGGCGTCAGCGGCCAGCAGATCGGACCGAAGAAGCCCAAGTGCCCGGACCCCACGGCCGTGTGCCCTGCGGAGAAGGTCATCAGCAAGTAAGCCGGGGGGCAGGCAGGCGGCGGGAGGCCGCCTGCGCGGTCGTCAGCCCTTCGTCACGACGAAGGTGACGTCGTACTTGCCGCCGTCGCCGATGATCGTCAGCGTCTTGGCCTTGGGGCCGGCCGCCACGTTGAGCAGGCTGGCACTCAGCGGCACCTCGCGGGTCGAGCCCACGCGGTCGTCGAAATTGGGCGCGCCCGTCGGGATGGCCAGCGCGCCGTTGATGTCGGCGATCAGCTTGGACACACGCTGGGCGCGCGTCATGCCGGCGGATGCCGCCAGTGCGCCGACGACGGCCGCCTTGGCCAGTTCGCGCGCGGCACTGGGATGGCCGTCGTCATGCTCCATCATCGACACCAGCAGGATGGCGTTGGCCGGGTTGGGGATGGCCTTGGCCTGGCCCGACGGGCCCCAGGCGTTGCGGCGCCAGATGATGAATGGCAGGTCGTTGGGATCGATGCCCGGCGGGATGGGCTGGGTGCTGCAGGTGTCACCGGCATCCACGCCGCCCCACGGGCCGTAGCGCGTGACCTCGGCGTTGGGCAGCAGCGGGTTGGTCAGGTCGACGGCAGTGACGAGCACATAGGGCTCGTCCGCACCGATCTCATCGGTCTCGATGCGGCACTTGATCTTCTTCAGTGCGATGGTGACGGGCAATGCGGCCATGGTGGTTCTCCTGGGGTTCAAGCGCGGCGACATGCCGGGCCTGCCTACAAGGACGCAGCCGCGGCCTGCCAGGGATCACGCGACCGCTGGTGAAAACTACCGACGCGGTGCGCGGACCGACCCGCGAGACCACCGCTGGGTGGCCGCGTGGCGATCGCAGCCAGGGCTTTCCCGATGTGCCCAGCGGCACCCGGCCCAAATGGCCCGAAACTGCGCGCCGTTCCCGCACAGGAGACCCCATGTTCAAGACCACCCGCCGCGCGGTGCTCGGCGCCATCAGCGCCGCCGCCCTCGCGCTCACCGCCGGCCCGATCCTGGCTGCCACCCAGGATGCCGCGCAGACCGACCGCTGGCAGATCCCCGTCCACACCAAACAGCTGGCCAACGGCCTGACCGTCGTCATCTCGCCCGATGCGAGCAGCCCGACGGTCGGCATCAGCGTCGTCTACAAGGTGGGCATGCGGCTGGAACCGCGCAACCGGACCGGCTTCGCCCACCTGTTCGAGCACCTGATGTTCCAGGGCACCCCCAAGGCGCCCAAGGGTGTGTTCGACCAGGTCATCACCTCCGGCGGCGGCAACAACAACGGCTCGACGCGGCCCGACTTCACCAACTACATCGAGACCGCGCCCTCCTCGGCGCTGGAGTCCATGCTGTGGCTGGAGGCCGACCGCATGACGACGCTGGACTTCAACCCGACGACGCTGAAGAACCAGCAGGACGTCGTCAAGGAGGAGATCCGCGTTAATGTGCAGAACCAGCCCTATGGCGGCTTCATGTGGCTGGACATCTCTGACCTGGCGTTCGACAAGTGGGAGAACAAGCACGACGGCTACGGCAGCTTCGTCGACCTGGAGAACGCGAATCTCGACGACGTGCGCGCCTTCCACCGCGACTTCTACGGCCCCAACAACGCGGTGCTGTCGATCGCGGGTGACGTGACGCCGGCGCAGGGCTTCGCGCTGGCTGAGAAGTACTTCGGCAAGATCCCGGCGCGCGCCACACCCAAGCCCACCGACTTCACCGAAGGCCTCAACACCAAGGAGCGCCGGCTGACGCAGCCCGACAAGCTGGCCCAGGTGCCGGCCATCGCCGCCGCGTGGAAGCTGCCGGACCGGGCCAGCAAGGACCAGGCACCCTTTGCGGTGCTGGGCCAGCTGCTGGCCGGCGGCGACGCCTCGCACCTGTACCAGGGCCTCGTCAAGGGCCGCGAGCTGGCGCTGAACGTCAGCTCGCTCTACGGCCTGACCAGCATCTGGGAGTACGACGGCCCCAGCCTCTTCACCGTGTTTGCGCTCTACAAGCCGACGACGAATGCCGATGCGCTGCTGGCCGGCATCGACGAGGAAGTGGCCCGTATCGTCAAGGACGGCGTCGACAACGCGACGCTGAAGAACCTGAAGACCGCGCTGCTGGCCGACTGGTACAACAACCTGGAGATGTTCCTGCTGCGCGCCGACCGCCTGGCCAAGCTGCAGGCGCTGTGGGGCGACGCCAAGGTCGTCAACCAGGTGCCGGGCTGGATCGAGGGCGTCACGTCTGCCGATGTGCAGCGCGTGGCGGCCACCTACCTGACGAAGGCCAACCGCTCGGTCATCGACCGCAAGCCGGCCGCCATGCTGGCCCCGCCCGCAGCGGCCGCATCCGCGGCTTCGGCGCCCCTGCCGACCAAGCCGGCTTCCCAACCTTGATGTCGGAGCAGTCATGAAGAACATTTCTCCCGCCTTCCGGCCCGGCCGCCTCGCGGTCCTCTGCGCGGCTGCGCTGACCCTCGCCGGCGCCGCCCAGGCCGCCACCGTGCAGATGCCCGCCGAGCTGCCGCCCTTCGGCAAGGACAAGCCGCTGGCCGTGCCGAAGATCACCCAGCAGACGCTGCCCAACGGCCTGCAGGTCTGGGTCGTGCCGCGCAACGGCATCCCGCGCGTGGACTACGTGCTGGCCGTGCGCAGCGCGGGCTTCGGCGCCGACCCCGCCGATGCGCCGGGCCGCGCCAAGCTGCTGGCCGGCCTGCTGTCCGAAGGCACTACGCAGCGCACCTCCAGGCAGATCGCCGAGGCCGCGCAGGCGATGGGTGGCGGCATCGGCGCCGCCGCCGGCAACGATGGCATCAGCGTGTCTGCCAACGCGCTGGCCTCGCATGCCGGCGCGATGGCCAAGCTGCTGGCCGAGGTGGCGCGCCTGCCGGCCTTCCCCGACGGCGAGGTGCAGCTGGCCAAGGTCAACGCGCTGCAGGGCCTGAAGGCCGCCAGCACGCAGCCGGCCTTCCGTGCCGCCAAGGCGCTGGACGCGGCGATCTACGGCAACCATGCCTATGGCCGCACGCAGGAGACCGAGGCGGCCATCAACGCCGTCTCGGCCGAGGGCCTGCGTGCCGAGCATGCGCGGCGCTTCCGCCCCGACCGCGCGCTGCTGGTCATCACCGGCCGCATCGAGCCGGCCGCTGCGCTGAAGCTCGCCCGCGAGGCCTTCGGCGACTGGAAGGCCAGCGGCGAGCCACTGCCCGAGCTGCCGGCGCCCGCCGCCACCGCCCCGGTGCAGCGCCTGCTGCTGGAGCGGCCCGGCAGCGTGCAGGCCACGCTGCGGCTGGGCCGCCCGGGCATGCCGGCCAGCGGCGACGAGCAGATCGCCCTGCGCCTGACCAGCACCATCCTCGGTCAGGGCTTCTCCAGCCGCGTGAACCAGAACCTGCGCGAGGAGAAGGGCTACACCTACGGCGCCCGCGCCGGCGGCGTGTCGTGGCGGGTCGGTGGCGCCATCACCGGCGGCGCGGACGTGCGCAACGAGGTGACGGCCGCGGCGATGACCGAGTACGTCAAGGAGTACCGCCGCATCGGCGCCGAACCCGTGCCCGACGCCGAGCTCGCGATGAACAAGCGCTACATGGCCGGCAGCTATCTGATCAGCACCCAGCTGCAGGGCTCGCTCGGGCGCCAACTGGCCAGCAACTGGCTGGTGGGCCTGCCGGCGGACTTCCTCGGCAAGTTCGTGCCGGCGCTGCAGAAGGTCTCGACGGCCGAAGTCCAGGCGGTCGGCAAGAAGTACTTCAACCCGGATGAGCAGAGCTGGGTGGTCGTGGGCGACTCAAGCAAGATCGCCGAGCAGCTAAAAGCCTTCGGCGAGTTCACGACGGTCAAGCCCTGAGGCTGCCCTGCGCGGGGCTGGCATGCGAGCCAGCCCCCGCGCGGCGAAATCTTTTGTAGCAACCTCGCCCGTCCATCGGGTCGGCGGGACGGCACTTCACGGCGTTCAAGAAGGGCCGATGGCGCTGGCCCGTCGGTCATTCCCGCGGGAGTACCGACATGACGACCCTGACCCTCACCTTCAATGGTCCCGCCAACCAGGCGCGCCAGGCCCTCGGCGGCCTGCTGCAGCGCTACCGCTCTGCCTACTTCGTGGAGCGCGGCATCAACGAGTACGCCGTCACGGCGGACGACGCGACGGCGGCGGAGCTGGCTCGCCAACCCCACTGGTCCATCCAGGCGTTGCAGGCGCAGCGCTGAAGTCCGCTGCGAGGCGGTGCGGCGTCACCCGCTCGCGCCGCCCATGACGAACCGCCGCGTCGGGTCGTACGGGAAGACATCGTGCACATGCCCGGCCAGGATGCGGGCCTTGTGCCCCTCCCAGAAGCTCGCATCGAGCAGGTCGGCGTGATGCCGCATGAAGGCCTCGCGCACTTGGGGGTTCCCAAGCAGGAAGGGGGCGAAGGTCTCCGGGAAGACGTCGCGCGGGCCGACGGACCACCAGACCTCGCCTGACATCTCTTCCTCCTCGTTGCGCGGCGCCGGCACGCGGCGGAAGTTGCAGTCGGTCAGGTACTCGATCTCGTCGTAGTCATAGAACACGACCTTGCCGTGGCGGGTCACGCCGAAGTTCTTCCACAGCATGTCGCCCGGGAAGATGTTGGCGGCCACCAGGTCCTTGATCGCGTTGCCGTACTCGACGACCGCGCGCTCCAGCTGCTCGGGCGTGGCCTCCGGCAGGTAGATGTTGAGCGGCACCATGCGGCGCTCGATGTAGAGGTGCTTGATGACGAGGTCGTCGCCACTCTCCTCGATCAGGCTGCCGCAGAAGTGCTTGAGCTCGTGGAGGAGCTCGTCCTCGAAGCGGTGGCGCGGGAAGGCGACGCGCGTGTACTCCAGCGTGTCGGCCATGCGGCCGACGCGGTCATGGGCCTTGACGAGCAGGTACTTGCGCTGGATGAGCTCGCGCGTGGTGTCCTTCGGCGGCGGGTAGAAGTCCTTGATGACCTTGAATACGAACGGCCAGCTCGGCAGGTCGAACACCAGCATCACCATGCCCTTGATGCCCGGCGCGATGCGGAACCTGTCGCTGCTGTGCTTCAGGTGGTACAGGAAGTCGCGGTAGAACAGGTTCTTGCCCTGCTTCTGCAGGCCCAGCGCTGCATAGACCTCGGAGCGGGGCTTCCTCGGCATCATCGAGCGCAGGAACTGCACGTAGGCGCTCGGCACTTCCATGTCGACGAGGAAGTAGGCGCGCGCGAAGCTGAACAGCGCGAGCAGGTCGTCCTCGCCGAACAGCGCGGCGTCGATGTAGAAACGCCCGTCGTCACGACGCAGGATGGGCAGCGCGAACGGCGTCTCGCTGAAACCGTTGATGAGCTTGCCGACGACGTAGGCGCCCTTGTTGCGATAGAACAGGCTGGACAGCACCTGCAGCTGGAAGTTGGCGCGCCAGCGGAATTCGCCCAGGCGCTGCAACACGGCGGCCAGCACGCGGTCGACGTCGCGCTTGAGGTCGACGAACTCGCCATCGAGCTGGAAGTTGGTGATGACACGCGCGAGCGTGTCGCGCAGTCCGGCACCCAGCACATGGGGGGTCGGGTAGTAGGCCCGGTAGGTCGGGGTCGCCGCGGGCTCGTCGTTCTCGATGTACTCGGTCGAGATGGCCGGCCGCACGAAGATGAAGGCGTTGTGGAAGTAGGCGTGGTGCAGGATGCGCGTGCACACCGAGTTGAAGAAGGTCTCGGCCAGCTCGGGCTGGTGGTGGTTGGTCAGCAGGCCGATGTAGTGCAGCTTGACCTGCTGCCAGACGGCCATCGGCAGCGCCGAGGCCGAGAAGCGCGCCTCCAGCAGTTCCACGGCCTCGGCGACGCGGGTGTCGTAGAACTCGATGCGCAGCGCCTGGGCGCGCTGCTGGCCATGCCAGTCGCCGCGCTCGAAGCGCGCCTTGGCCTCGGCCGACGTCGCGCGGAACAGCCGGTAGTGCCGGTCGAAGCCGCCCAGCAAGGCGCTGGCGATCTCGAACGCGCGCGAATCCGTCAGCTGGGTCGGGAACATGCGCCCGACTCTAGGGCCTGCTCAGGCTGCGGCGTAGCGCTGCTTGACCCGCGCCAGCGCCAGCCGGTAGGCCGGCTCGACGTCCTCGGCTTGCCCGGCCGTCAGCTGCAGGTCTTCCAGCAGGCCGTTGTGCAGGCCGTAGACCCAGCCGTGCACGACGATCTCCTGACCCCGCGCCCACGCGTCTTGCACGACGGTGGTGTGGCAGGCGTTGCGGGCCTGCTCCAGCACGTTCAGCTCGCACAGCGCATCCACGCGCTGCGGCTCGGGCACCGCGTCCAGCCAATCCTGGTGCATGCGGCGCACGTCCTGCACATGGCGGATCCAGTTCTCCACCAGTCCCACGCGCAGGTCGTACAACGCCGCACGCACGCCGCCGCAGTTGCTGTGGCCGACGACGATGACGTGCCGCACCTTCAGGTGGTCAACCGCGAACTGCATGACCGACAGGCAATTTAGGTCCGAGTGGACGACCACGTTGGCGACGTTGCGGTGCACGAACAGCTCGCCCGGCAGCAGGTCGACCAGCTCGTTGGCCGGCACGCGGCTGTCCGCGCAGCCGATCCACAGGTATTGCGGCGTCTGCTGTTTCAGCAGACGGGAGAAGAAGCCCGGCTCGCGTGCCTCGGTCTCGGTGGCCCAGCGCTTGTTGTTGTCGAGCAGGTCCTGCAGTTCGTGGTTGGTCGTCGTCATGCCGCCATTTTCTCAGCCAGGAGTTACATCGTCTCCGCAAACAGCTCACGGCCGATGAGCATCCGGCGGATCTCGCTGGTGCCGGCGCCGATCTCGTAGAGCTTCGCGTCACGCCACAGCCGGCCCAGCGGGTACTCGTTGATGTAGCCGTTGCCGCCGAAGATCTGGATGCCTTCGCCGGCCATCCAGGTCGCCTTCTCGGCCGTCCACAGGATGACGCTCGCGCAGTCCTTGCGCACCTGGCGCACGTGCTCGCTGCCCAGCATGTCCAGGTTCTTGGCCACCGTGTACGCAAAGCTGCGCGCCGCCTGCAGCACGGTGTACATGTCGGCCACCTTGCCCTGGATGAGCTGGAACTCGCCGATGCTCTGGCCGAACTGCTTGCGGTCGTGGATGTAGGGCACGATGTTGTCCATGACCGATTGCATGATGCCCAGCGGCCCCCCCGTCAGCACGGCGCGCTCGTAGTCCAGGCCCGACATCAGCACCTTGGCGCCACCGTTGACGGCACCCAGCACGTTCTCGGCCGGCACCTCGACGTTCTGGAACACCAGCTCGCCGGTGTGCGAGCCGCGCATGCCCAGCTTGTCGAGCTTCTGCGCGATGCTGAAACCCTTCATGCCCTTCTCGATGAGGAAGGCCGTCACACCGCGCGCACCCAGCTCCGGCTCGGTCTTGGCATAGACCACCAGCGTGTCGGCGTCGGGGCCGTTGGTGATCCACATCTTGCTGCCGTTCAGCACATAGAAGCCGCCCTTGTCCTCGGCCTTGAGCTTCATCGAGATGACGTCGGAGCCCGCGCCCGGCTCGCTCATCGCCAGCGCGCCGACATGCTCGCCGCTGACCAGCTTGGGCAGGTACTTGGCGCGCTGCGCGTCGTTGCCGTTGCGCTTGATCTGGTTGACGCACAGGTTGCTGTGCGCGCCGTAGCTCAGGCCCACCGAGGCGCTGGCGCGGCTGATCTCCTCCATGGCGATCATGTGCGCGAGGTAGCCCATGCTCGCGCCGCCGTACTGCTCGGGCACGGTGATGCCCAGCACGCCCAGCTCGCCCATCTTGCGCCACAGGTCCATGGGGAACTGGTCGCTGCGGTCGATCTCCGCCGCGCGGGGCGCGATCTCTTCGTCAGCGAAGGCGCGCACCGCGTCGCGCAGCGCGTCGATGTCTTCGCCGAGTTGGAAGTTGAGGCCGGGCAGATTCATGCGGAGTCTCCTGTCCGCCGGGTCGGCCCGGCGGGTGGCCAGGCGCCAGGCGCGCTTTGATTGACGTAAACGTCAACTGTAGCAAGCGCGCCGGTTCAGGCCGGGTCAGGCCGCAGCGTCGGCCGGCTGCGGCAGCAGGCGGCGCACGAGCGGGTGGGTGATCTTCTTGTCGGTGCCCACCGCGTAGAACTGCTCGGCCAAGCCCTCGGCCACGCCGACGTTGACGAGGCCGTAGCGCCCGGTCAGAGCGTCGTCCACGGCGGTTGCCGCCGGGAAGACGCCCAGGCCCTCGGCACCGAACGTGGCCAGCAGCGCGCTGTCCTCAAACTCGCCGGTCACGCGCGCGCGCAACTCCTGCTGGGTCAGCCACTGGTCCAGCTGTGGCCGCAGCGCGGCATGGGAGGTCGGCAGCAGCAGCGGCACGTCGGCCAGCGAGCGCGGAAAGTCGCGCACCACGGCCGCGGCCCAGCGCGGGTGCGCATACCAGGCGACGGGCGAGCTGCCCAGCGAGTGGCTGTAGACGCGCAGGTTGGGGTTGGCGGGCGCCGGGCGGTCGGCCAGCACGACGTCCAAGCGGTGCAGGGCCAGGTCGCCCAGCAGGTCGTCGAACTCGTCCTCGTGGCAAAGCAGGCGCAGCTGCGGCGTGTCGAGGATGGGCGCGAGCAGGCGCTGCGCCACCAGCTTGGGCAGGCCATCCGAGATGCCGACGGCGAGCCGCACCGTCGGCACGTCGACGGCCTCGCGCACCCGCTCGGGCAGCGTCTCGCCGAGCGAGAAGATCTGGTCCGCCACGTCCAGCGCGGTGCGACCGGCCTCCGTGAGCGCCACACCGCGGCCGGCCGGCTTCAGCAGCGAAGCGCCAAGGGCCTGCTCCAGCTCCCGGACCTGGGTCGACACCGTCTGCACCGACAGGCCCAGCTTCTCCGCCGCGCGCGTCAGCCCGCCCTCCTTGGCGACAGCCCAGAAGTAGTACAGGTGACGGTAGCTGTAGTTCAGGCTCATGCGCGCCCCAAGTTATCTAGAAGTGTTCCTTCCCGATTTTCTGCTTTTTTATGAGGAAGCGATCACCTAGTCTGGCAGGCCTTATCGCCCCCCTCCTCAGGAGAGCCGCCATGCAAAACCAACCTCGTACCGTTGCGATCGCGACGCCCTATGGCGGCGCGCTCGACCGCGGCACCGCCCACCGCGTGCTGCGCAACACCTACGCGCTGCTGTCGATGACGCTGCTGTTCAGCGCCGCCGTCGCCGCTGCGGCCGTCGCCTTCAGCCTGCCTGCACCAGGCATCATCCTGACGCTGGTCGTCTACCTCGGCCTGCTGTTCGGCATCCACAAGCTGAAGAACAGCGGCGTGGCCGTCGGCCTCGTCTTCGCGCTGACCGGCTTCATGGGCTGGACGCTCGGCCCGCTGCTGACCCGCACGCTGTCGCTGCCCGCCGGTGGCCAGACCGTCATGTTGGCACTCGGCGCCACGGGTGCCGTGTTCCTGGCGCTGTCGGCCTACGCGACCACCACCAAGCGCGACCTGTCCTGGATGGGCGGCTTCCTGTTCGCCGGCATGATCGTTGCCGTGCTGGCCGGGCTGGCTGCGATCTTCTTCCAGATCCCCGCGCTGGCGCTGACCGTCTCCGCGGTCGTCGCCCTGCTGTCGGCCGGCTTGATCATGTACGAGACCCAGCAGATCGTGAATGGTGGCGAGACCAACTACGTGCTGGCCACCGTCAGCCTGTTCGTGTCGATCTTCAACCTCTTCACGAGCCTGTTGAGCCTGTTCGGTTACGGCAGCTCGAACGACTGAGCGTCGAGCTGCTTCGGGAGGCCGCATGAGCGCCGCGCCGGGCCGCCCCAAGCGAGCTCACTCCCGCCTGGCGGGAGTGAGCCCGGACTTGGGATGCCCTGAGGGCATTCCAAGCCTGGCGAACGCCTGGCCGATCCGTCGGACAAGCAAGGCCGCAGGCCGAAGGGTGCACCCGTAAGCATCCGTGACCTGGCCGCCCGTCTGCGCATCACCGCGGGCCGGTTGCCGCCCGGCCCGGTGTCACTGTCGGCGCTGGCCGAGGCCCACGGCGGCGCCTGGCAGGCCAGCCTGCTGGTGCTGCTGGCGGCGCCCTGCCTGCTGCCCATCCCGGGCGTCGGCAGCGTGCTGAGCCTGGCGCTGGCGCTGCT
>Ga0307411_10000461_pt1 | contig 14057 bp, 9 predicted proteins | sample DK1Ometagenome_2_FD_203712 | JGI IMG/M metagenome (GOLD analysis project Ga0307411, IMG submission 203712) | Maize rhizosphere microbial communities from greenhouse at UC Davis, California, United States - DK15-O-1 | ecosystem: Host-associated > Plants > Roots > Rhizosphere > Soil | place: USA...
CCCTTGAGGAGATGTCGACGGAGAACCAGGCCAGGATCCTGGAGATCATCGATCAGGAGCGGGCGGCCGACATCCTCGAGGAGATGTCGCCGGACGACGCGGTCGACGTGCTCGACGAGATGGACGAGGCAAGGGCGGAGCGCCTTTTCAACCTGATGGAGCCGGAAGAGCAGGCCGACGTGGCCGAGTTGATGCCGTACGAGCACGACACGGCAGGCGGGCTGATGACGACGGAATTCCTCGTTTTCCCAAGGAATTTGACGGTCGGCGAGACCATTTTGCGGCTCCGCGAGATGGCCGAGACCCCGAACATGATCTATTACCTCTACGTCGTGGAGGAGGAAAACTCGTGGAAGCTCAACGGGCTCATCAGTTTACGGGGACTCATCCTCGCCGACCCGTCGAAGCGGCTCGAAGAGGTGATGCGGACCGATTTCCGCCACGCGCACCCGCAAGACGCGGCCAATGAGGTCGCCCAGATCATCTCGGAATACAACCTGTTGGCGTTGCCGGTCGTGGACGACGAGGGTGACATTGCGGGCATTGTCACCGTGGATGACGCGATGGAGATCCTTCTCCCCAAGAGCCTCCAGCGAAGCGTGCCGCGCGTCTTCGGTTAGGGCGTCACACCGGCCTTCCAGAGCGGTTTTTTACCCAACCAGATCGCGCATTTGGGCGACGAGTATCACATTTTCGGGGCCGAACTGCGCGCCTCGTGCCTGGCCTAATTTTCTTTTCGAAAAAAGGCAAAAGCTTCTCCGAAGTAGGGAAACGGCGGCGACCGACGGTGCTGTCAACGGCGCTGTCGGCGGCACCGGCCTTGCGGGTGCGGGTGGAAGCAATACAGGAAACACGACGACGGTCGGCGGCGTATTGGCATCAAATGAGATCCAACTTAATCTTGACCGTCACGTCGCTGCTCTCGATCGTCTTGTTCACGCTGCACCTGTCGGACGACATGGTGCGCGGGTTTTCGACGCCCGGCCTCGACAATTTTACGGCCGTGGCCATCCTGGTCGTTTTTCTCTACGGGGCCCTGCTGCTTCCCGGACGCCTGTCCGGCTACATCATCGTTTTCCTCGGGTCTCTGGCCGCGGCGGGCATGCCTCTTATCCACCTGCGGGGAACCCACATCGTCGAGACGGTCAGATCGGACGGCGGGTTCCTTTTTTATTGGACGGTGTTCTCGCTCGGGGTGACCGGCGTCTTCGGCATGATCCTGGCCGCCCGCGGGATGTGGGAATTGCGGCGCGCCGCGCCGCGGGTGTGTGATAAATTCGGAGATCGAAATGATCTGTCCCGAGTGCGCAAGCCCGATCGTCGCCGACCAGCACTTTTGCCGTGACTGCGGCAGGGAACTGATCGCCCGCCCGCCGAACCACCGTTTGCGTGCCGGCGGCGTCGCGGTTTTGGGGATGATGTTCCTCGGGCTGCTGGTCGCGATGTTCGGGAAAATGTTCGACATGCGATGGCTGGCGTACCTGGGCTTGGTCATACTGTTGACCGGCGCCTTCGTGATCGCGGTCTTCGCCTTTCTGAAGGACACGCGGCCGCGAAGGAGCGCCCGCCGCCCCGTCGACGAGCTGCAGCCCGCCGGTCCCGCATCAATCGAAAAGGCCGACACCACCAACAAACTCCTCCCGATCGGCGAACAAGATTACATCCCCAGCGTCACCGAAAAAACCACCAACCTTCTCGAAACCCCCGCAAAAAGATAATGACGTGCGGGCGCCGTGATAGGTTTGATCCGAACATTCTTGATTTGCAAAAGGAGTCCAGAAGCCCATGAAAAAGATTTCACGACGCGATGCGATCACGGGAATTTTTTCGGCCGGTACCGCAGCACTTGCATTCTCAGAAAAGGCACTTGCATTCTCAGAAAAGGCACTTGCCCAAACGAAAGTGCCCGACGCCTTTCGAGGGCAGCATCAGCCAAAGCCGTTGCCGTTCAACCCCTCGAAGCTGAACGGGCTCTCGGAAAAACTTATTCGCTCGCACCACGAAAACAACTACACGGGCTCGGTGAAAGCCCTAAACGCCGTAGAGCAGCGATTAGCGTCGATGATGATGGACAAGGACACACCCGCCTACGTGTACGGCGAGCTCAAGCGTGAGGAACTGGTACGGACCGGCTCGGTCGTCCTGCACGAGCAGTACTTCGCGAACCTCGGCGGCAACGGCAAGGCCGATGGCGGTGTGCTGAAATTGATCGAGAAATGGTTCGCGAGCTACGCCGATTGGGAAGCGGAATTTAAGCGGACGGCGAACGCGTTAGCCGGCGGTTCCGGCTGGGCGATGCTCGCCTTCAACCAGCACACGAAGGAGCTGCACAATTACTGGGCTTACGACCATGCCCACAACGCCCCGTTCAGCGTCCCGGTGCTGGTGCTCGACATGTACGAGCACTCCTACCACATGGATTACGGCTCGGCGGCGGCGAAGTACATCGACGCCTTCATGCAGAACGTCAATTGGGAAGAGGTCAACCGTCGTGTCGAAACGTTGACACGCTGAGACATGTAATTAAAGGGTCGGCGGCAAGAAAGTCAGGCCTACTTCTTACCGGTGCTTTCGATCTCCCCCGTCACCGCATCGACGTGGACCATTTCTTCCTTCCCGCCGGAGATGATCTCGAATTCGTAAAGCAGCTTGCCGCGCTCACGCTCCATCTTCGCCACGACGACCGTACCGGCGACCCGGCTCAAGGCCGATCGTTCCGCGTCGTCCCACGAAATTTTGGCTCGACCGAACATTTCATTTTCTCGCGCCGATCCGCTTCGGGCTTCATCTTCGACCTCGCCGACGTCGCCCGTTATCGCGTCGATGTGAATCACCGTTTCGGCTCCGCTGCCGCTTTTGTGAATTTCAAACTCGTACCAGAGTTTACCTTTCTCGCGTTCGAGCCTGCCCTCTTCGATGTTACCCGGAACGCGGGCGATCGCCGACTGACGTGCCTGGGCCATCGTAATTCGCGCCTCGCTTGCCATGCGAGCTTCTTTACCTTGTCCCGGGACGGGCGAACCCAACGATGCCATTAACAATGTCGCCGCAACCAACACAAATAATGCTCTCATCTTTTCGAACCTCCCGATGATTCAGAAAGTATAGCGTACGAAAAACGTGACGACGTTCGCGTGGTAGGTGGTGAATCTGGCGTCGAGGAAAAGGTATCTCGGCGCGAGAGTGTTCCCGACCTCGGCGGACGGCTGGCGCGGCGCGTAAGGTTGTAGGCTGTTCGTATAGTAATCGTCCAGCCGGTAGGGCTCGTACCGATAGACGGCGCCGACGGCCATGTCCGGCCGCAACTGGCGAGTGATCGAAAGGGTGGCTTCCTGCTGGCGGTTGACGACGTCGGGATAGTCGTAGGCCCCGGCGGTCCGAAGGGACACGGGCAGAATCGGAAAAGGGTTGGCCGTGGTCGTACGGTCTCGCATAAACCCGAGGCCATAGGTGAAGTCGACCACGGTGCGTTCCCATTTGCTCGCCGTGTTGAACCCGATCTGGAACATATCGAAATTGATCCGCGACGCCCGCAGGAAAGTGTTTGCGATAGGAAATTGGGCGCAGCAGGCCGTCACGCCGCGGGCCGCGCCGGCCGTGCGATGGCCGAGGCCGGTATAGCCGGTCTGCGTGAACTCGCGCGAATAGTTTGCGTAGAAGAACGAGTTATCCAGCCAGCCGCCGCCTGTCCGGGCCTGACTTTCGTCCGGCACGCCGCTCGGATAAAAGGACATTTCAGCGTCCACGGTGGATGTTTCGTTGTACAAAAGCCCGTAAAAACCTTTGTCGTAATCATCCCGCAGAAATCGGTATGAAGCGGACAATCCGACATTGTCCCAGCGACTTATTTGGAGTGACGCTCCGCCCTCCTTTCGGATCCTTTCGTTCTCGTCGTACCTCCGCAGCAGATTGAATTCCTCGCGCAGACCATCTCGAAAAACGGTCCCCGGCAGCACCACCCAACTTCCCAATGGACCGTTGAGGGTGGGATTGAATACCAGAGGCTGTGTCAAATAAACTCGCGGCTCCCGGTGTGCATAGCGATAGTCGAACCTAAGAGCGACATCGCGTTTTGGACGGAAATCGAGCCGGCCTCGAATGCTGTGCTCGTTCGTTCTCGGGGCCTCGCGGAACGTGCGGTTCCAGGTCTCGAACTCGTATTCGAGCTCCCAATCGACCTTTTTGATCGGGCTCCATTCCCAAGAGGCCGTGGCATTCTGCCGGGTATGTGAGGAAGGAAAATTCTCGATCGGGAGGTTGTAAAAATCGACCGACGTTCGAACGCCGGAGTCACCGAACGCCGGCAATCCCGGGAAGAAGATGACTGGAGTTTTGTTGTCGCGATCGGAGTACCGATACTGAAGCACGAACCGCGTATTCTTCCAAGGTCGGCTGGCGAGCGCGTAGTCCTGATCGAGCGTATTTACCTCGCCGTCCAGCGAGGGCTGCGGCGGGTCAAGCTGAAACAACGGCGGCTGCCCCGGAAGCAGATTGGCGGCCACCATGGCGGAATTCAGCGTGTACGGCAAGAACGGTTCGTCCTGGTTGGCGCGTCCCCATGTAATAGATCCACGCAGTTGTGTATCCAACGGCAAGTCGAAACTCGCGTGCACGCTGATGCTCTGAAATGTATTGTCCGGGGCCGAGGCCAGCTGAGAACGGACGAACCTGTTGCGGCCGACGTTGAACGCCGGTGACGTCGCCAGCGCGTCGGTCACGCGAAACGGGTTTTCCCACGTGAGGCTCTGGAATGAATTCCTGAACATCGACAGGTCGTACTGCACACCCAGCCGCCATTTTGGCTTCGAATATTGAAAGCCGACACTGATATTGGTTGTTCGCTCGTCGACGCGCTCAGGAAGCTCCATGCCGAGTGCTTCCCACACAAGGTCGTTGGCCGGACCGTTTGTTTCATTCGCGAACGTCCCGGTCGTCCTGGGACGCAACCCTTTTCGCCGAACGTTCTGTGCCCGGAAATAAAGTTCGAGGTCCTCGTTCGGGTAATACGACTGCGTAAAAAGTGTCTGGTCCCACAAGACGCGCAGTTGGACGGAGCGCGTGGTTGGCAGTTCCGTCCTCACGAGTGCCGGCAGCGCCGGGCCGACGAGGCTGCCGGCCGCACTGGAATTCGGAGCCGCCTGCAGTCTTGCCCTAAGTGCGGGATCGACGGTCAAGACGTTCGGTCCCGAAAAAGTGTGAAACGTTCGCCCGTCGGAAAAGTAACGTGGGATGACATCCCACAAAAATCTACTCCGGAATTTCCCGGCCTCCGCCGCCTCGCCTTCGACTCTGCGGTCTTTTTCGCTAAGCTCCAAAGCCCTAAACCGGAACGTCGTTGGCCGGTCGGGCGAGTTAAAGCTGACATTCATTGCCCTGATCGTCACGCCGTGCGCGAAGTCGCGACCGTCCTGGAATTCGCCCGGCCGATCACCGTCGAGCTCACGGAAATTGGTTCCCGTGACGAGCTCGATGCTGACATTTTTCAAAGGGCCGGTTTTTTTCTTTGCGACGGGCCGGCGGGTTTGCTTTTTCTTCTTGGCAGGCGGCTTTTTCGTATCCTGCAGACCGAATGCATCCTGGACCGAGAAGGTTGCTCCGCCAAAGATCGCGAGAAAACAAACAATTGCCCTCAGGCCGGACCGACAATGATCGGAACCTTGGATTCGCATTCTAGTCTCCTTACCTCGTGAACGCCCGACCCGACGGGTGATTGGATCCGTGGACCTGCGTGTGGCAATTCACACACCCGCGCGCGTAGGTGAACACATCGAACCCGGCAACGGTCTGGTGGCGCGCCAGCATATTGATATGGCACTGCTGACATTGCTGGTGGCTCCGCCGCGCAAGAAGCTTGTCGAAATTCGAACCGTGGGCGGCGTGACACGTCATGCAGCTCTCCTGAACGGGCGTGTGTTCCCAGAGAAACGGCCCGCGTTTGTCCGCGTGACATTGAAAACACGTCGCGTTCAGCGTGTGGCCTTGCAGCATCTTTCGCCCCTCGCCGCCGTGCGGGTTGTGGCAAGAGGCGCAGTTGACCTTCATCGTCCGGTTCTCGGTGCGGAACAGGTGCGTCGAACGCTGCAGCAATGCCTTGCGCTGGTTCGTATGACAGCGGAAGCACGTTTCCTCGACCGTTACGCCCGACAGCATTGCTTCCGGTGCGCTCGCGTCGATCAACCCGAGGGTTCGGTTCGAGAAGGCACGCTCGCGCGCGGCCGACGTCCACTCGGGGAAGTTCCGGTGGTGCACGCTGTGGCAGGAGACGCAGCTTACGTCGTTTCGGTCGTGCTTGCTGCCGCGCCACGCGTTGAGATAGCGGTCGCGGGAATGACACTGGAGACAGGACTCGTTCGCCGATGACGCGGGTGCCTTTCCCGGGTTGCCGGGGTCCGCGCCGCTCTTTTGACGTGTACTCTTGTCCGCGTGCTCGGCCGAATTGGTGTGGCAGACCTGACAAGAAGCGGCGCGGCCGTCGTGAAGGAACTTCGCACTCTTCCCGTGCGTCTCGAGGATGAACGAATCGGTCACCGCTCCGTGGCAGCCGCGGCAGTCTCTTCCGACCTCGTTCGGTGTGCCTGACGTCCTTGGAGCTTCCGCCCGCTCGCCTGAGACGGGTTGGGAGCGGACACGCTGGAAGTAGCCGTCAAAGGTGATAACCAAAAACAGTAAGAAAAAAGCGGTGAAGACGGGAATCGCGACCGCTATCCCAATCGCTCGCGGGCTTGCCGACTTATCGATTCTCTCACGCACGAAACCCTCCTACACTTTAGGGTGGTCCATATTTGTTGAGCCGATAAACAGCATCAGCACCCCAAACCGATCCACCGACGGGGCGCAAAGCAGGTCGAAAAATCTCGCCGGCGGAGCGTCGGTCGTCGCGACGATCCGCGCACCGGGCTCCGGCAACTCGATTTTGAAAAATTCGATTCGCTAATTCTTATACGTGAAAATTCTAATAAGCGCAAGAAATTTGTGCTGACCGCGGTTCCGGTCGGATCGGCGTCGAGACCGATTTGCGGAGGCCCGGTCGCGGTGGCACCAGCTAATCGAGTGCTTCGCGGATGGCGGTGATGATGGATTTGTCGGTGGGGAAGCGGAGCCAGCGTTTTTGGGCTACCTGGCGGTCGTCGACCCAGACGGTGAATTCGCCGCGGGTGCCTTCGACGAGTTCGGCGTCGATGCCGAGTTCTTTTTTGATCGCGGCCGCCACACGGAAGGCCCTGGGTCTGTATGTCGCTCAGACCGTGCAGAAGCGGATTCGCACTTCACTCATAGTTCACTCGTAACATTTCGGGGCGGGAAGAGTCAAACAACTCGTTTGCCGGACGTGGCCTCCGAACTCGCGCGCGAGCAACAGCGCGTCGGGGCGTGAATGTCTCGCGAAAGGGTGTTCGCGTGGACCCGTGGTCGTTTGGAGTGTTTGGTGGTCGGCAAAAAAAGCGGGAACCACGAATTCACGAAAATGCACGAAGGTACACGAAGCGGACGCCGGCTGCCGATCGATGCATAAGGTTGCGTCTGCCATCCAAACGCCCCGATCAACGGGCGGGCCACCCGGTCGCTATCGCTCCCGGTTCTGACAATGCTGAGGGCCTCAAGTTCTCGTCGCTATTCGCGGCGGACGGGGCCGAGGTTTTCGTCGAAAAATTTTGTGGCGATCGGGACCACGATCTCGCTTGGAGGCACGTGACTGCCGTCGTAGAGCACCATCTGTTTGGGCCCGCGGAGCAGCTTGAAGAGCGGTTCGCTTTGCGTTTTTAGCGGCGTGTCCTCGTCGAATTTGCCCTGCAGCATCAGCTTGGGGGCGCGGATGTGCGGGGCAAAATTGATCGGGCTCGCTTCGGGGATCATCCTCAAATCGTCGCGTGCCAGGCCGGCACCTACCAAAAATATGCAGACGTAGCGGTCCTCGACGGCGGCGCTCAGGATGCCGGCCTTGGCACCGGCGCTCGGGGCAAAGAGGGCAAGCTTTTTGGCGTCGATGTCCTCCCGCGATTCGAGGTAATCGAGACCGCGGCGGATGTCGATGATCCGGTTCACGATCAGGTCGCGGTACTCGGCCGTCGTCTTGTCGGGGTACTGGAACGAGGGCGGGAAAAGGCGCTCGATGTAACCTTTAAGGATCACGCCGAAAACGGCCCGGCCCGATTTGACGAGCGGGGCCATGCGGTTTTCGGCCGCCGCGGTAAAGGGCCTCAGCCCGCGATCGACGTCCGCGGCCGGGACGTAATGGATGACCTGCAGGGGCCGCGGGAAGTTTTTGGGCAGATAGAGGTACGCGATCGCACGCTCGCCGCCGGCGCCGTTAAAGGTGATCTTCTCGCGTCGCCATTCGTCGGTCTCGACCGTCTCGACGATCTCGGGCGCGAGCGGCGTTTTCTCGTACCGGTAGGCCTCCGACCATTTCTTGAAATCCGCCTCGCTTGACGGCGTGTAGACCGGTATCTCGTTTTTGAACTCGATGCGGCTGCCGCCCTGGTCGCCGGCCGCTCCCGGCTGATTCAGCGCACATCTGAATCCGCGTTTGGCAGAGCTGTAAAATCCGGGGAAACGCCCGAATTGGGCGAATGTGTAGTTCGGGTCGCCCCATGCCCCGCCGGTCGCGATGAAGCCCTCGGAGCTGTCGTTCAGGGTCCACTCGGAAACGTTGCCGGCCATGTTGTAGGCGCCGAACGGGCTCATCCCGAATTCGAGAGCGGCGACCGGCGTCGTGCCCCCGGCGTCGAAATTCGCGCGGCCGTCCAGAAGGTCGCCGGGATAAAACAGGCCCCACGGCATATACGTCCCGAAGGGGCTCGCCTGCCCGTCGCGGGCGGCCTTTTCCCACTGGTAGATGGTGGGCAGGCTTTTGCCCTTAAAGGCGGCGTAGGCGGCCGCCTCGTACCATGTGACATCGGTCACGGGGTGATCGGCTTTTCCGTCGGGGAAATTCTGGTTCGACCAGCCTCGCGGGCCGGGCAGGCCGGTGCGGTCCTTGAATTCGGTCATCGCCGCGTCCCACGAGATCTCTTTACCGTCTTTCACGAACGGGAATTTCCAGAACTGTTTTTTCAGGTAGCCGCCGGCGTTGACGAATTCTTTGAAATCCTGATTGCTGACCTCGTATTTGTCGATGAAAAAGTCGTCAAGCTGCGCCTTCTGCTCGGTCGGCCGCTCCCACGCGACGAGACGATACTCGCCGCCCGGGACGAACGCCATCCGGTCGGGCGTCTTGTCGGCTTCCAAAAGTTTCTGTTCGATCTTTAGCGGCGGCGGCACCACGGTCGTCCCGGCCGCCCGCAGGATCGCCCCCGAGATCGTTCGCTCGCACTTCGCGTAGCCGTCCTTTTCTATGTAAAGAATGTACTGCCCGCGGGCGATCCGCAGATTCGTGATCGGGGTCGTGCCGACCGATCGTTTTTCAGGGGAAGGATCCGAGCCGGGCACGAAGCGTTTCAAATACACAGCGGCACCCGCCGGTTCCGAGTCGACCGAAAGCGTGTCGGAGATGGTCGGCATGAGCGCGTTGAGGGTCGGGTCATCGGGCAAATACCTTTGGACGTCCGACGCCAAGTCGAACGCGCCGAAATAATCGCCCGCGTCGCTCAATTCCTGGATCCGGGGGACCTGCTCCCTGGCCCAGCTAGCGTTGGATCGGCGCCAGAACCACCAGCCGCCGATCAGCAAAACGATAACGGCCGCCCCGGCACCGATCAGCAATTTGAAATTCCGGCCGGAGGTGCCGTCGCCGCGGGTCGGCTCGACCGCCCCGGTAGTGTGGTGCTTTTCGTCCCCGGTCACGATCGGCGGCAGGACCTCGGTGGCGGCGCCGGTCTTTCGGCCGAGCACGTCGACCGATCTGCCGCTGGAATGATCCGACGTGCCCGACCGCTCAAGGCGATGCTGAAATTCGAGCTCGTCGCGCAGGGTGCGCACGTCGATCAGCAGATCACGCGCCGTTTGGTATCGATCGTCCGGATCTTTGCGAAGCAGCTTCTCGACGATCCGCTGCAGCTCGGGCGGCAGGTCGTTGACGAAACGGGTCAGCGGCGGCGGTTCCGAAGTCAATATCGCGGAAGCGGTCTCGGCCGAGCTTTCGCCCTTGAAGGGCCGCTGCCCACCGATCATCTCGTAAAGCACGACGCCGAGGCTGAACAGATCGCTGCGAGCGTCGACGGCTTTCCCGCGCACCTGCTCCGGCGACATGTACGGGACCGTCCCGATGACGACGCCGGGGGCGCTCAACAGGGCGGCCGTCTCCGCCTCGCTCTCGATCGCCTGCATCGTCAGCTCGAGCTTGGCGAGGCCGAAATCCATCACCTTCGCGTCGCCGCGCGGCGTGATCATGATGTTGGGCGGTTTGATGTCGCGGTGGATGATGCCTTTCGAATGCGCCTCGGTCAAGGCGTCGGCGAGTTGGGTCGCGATGTTCAGGATCGAGCGCAGGTCGAGGGCGTTGCGGCGGATCTTTTCGTCGAGCGGCTCGCCCTCGACGAACTGCATCGCGATGAACTTGAACCCGTCGCCCTCGCCGACTTCGTAGATCGAGCAGATGTTTGCGTGGTCGAGCGTCGCGGCGGCCCGGGCCTCGCGCAGCATGCGTTTCTGCGCCTGCGGGTCGGCGACGAGCTTGTCCGCGAGGACCTTGATCGCCACCTTTCTCCGAAGAACGGCGTCTTCGCCGAGGTACACCTCGCCCATCCCGCCGGCGCCTATCAGCGAACGGATCTCGTAATGGCCGAGTCTGGTTCCGGGTTCGATCATCTGAAATCGCGAATGAGCACGACGTCGTCGGCGATCTGCCCGCGGGCCAGGGCGAACCGTTTCCCGTCGGAAGAGACCGACATGTAGAACAGCGATTCCGCTTTAAGATCGGTGACCTGTTTGGGTTTGCCGCCGGCGACGGGGAGGGCGTAAACGTTGTCGTCCGAGATGAAATAGATCGACTTGCCGTCGGCCGACCATCCCACACCGTCTTCAGCGAAGCCCCTGGGTATCTCGAGATCAAAAAGCTTTACAGCTTCGCCGCCGCCGGTGGGGAAAAGGGCGGCGCGCCACTGGGCCGGCTGGGTGCGTTCGTCGAGATACTGGCAAACAACGGTCTGGCCGTCCGGCGAGACGGCACCGACGGCCGCCTGGCCGACGAAAAGCTGCTGTGGCTGACCGCCGTCGATGCTGACTTTGCGGGGCGACCAGCGGCCGGTCTGCCACGAGTTGTAGATGACCCATTTGCCGTCGGGCGTGACGGCCGGGTTGCCGTCGTCAAAGGTGTCGCCGAAGGTAAGCTGCCGGGCGTCGCTCCCATCGAGGTTCATTCGCCAAATGTGAGGCAGGCCCGAGCGGTCCGACGCGTATACGATATACCGCCCGTCCGGCGTGACCGCGACGTCGTAGTCCAAGGCCGCATCGTGGGTCAATTGACGCTGGCCGCCGCCGTCAGCGTTCATTATCCAGACGTCGACGTTGCCGCCCGAATTTCTCACAAACACGATCCGGCCGTCGGGGGCCCATTCCGGCTGCCCGTCGTACTTTTCGTTCGAGAGCTTTTGCGCGCGGCCGTCGTCGTCGCCAAGTGCGGCCTTCCAGATGCGGTTCGTTCGCTCTTCCTGCACGGTCACGATGGTACTGCCGTCGTCGGTGACGCCGAGGCTGAATGTGCCGTACCCGTTCAGGTCGTTGGTGATCCGCCGCGGCTGGCCGTCAGGGTAGGCGAGAAACCAGATCTGCGTCCCCTGCGAGAAGCGTTCCGAGGCGGCAACGATCAGGCCCGTCCCGTCCTTCAGCCACACCGATCGCGAGATGTCGCCGAGCCAGGTGTGTGACGTGACCGGCCGCGCCTCTCCGCCGTCGGCGGGCACCTCGACGAGGTTCATCTTCAGCCCTCCGACGCTGCTGCCCTTGCCGAGCACGATGACCCGACCGTCGGGCGACCATGCCGGCCCGTCGCCGGACAGCCACTCGGTCGCGTGGTCCGCGTCGAGCAGCATTCGTATGTCGGACCCGTCAACGTTGGCGGCCATCAGACTCGCTTCGCCTCGGACAAAAGCGATGCGTTTGCCGTCCGGCGAAAAGCTCACCGCGCCTTTGATGCCGGAGAGCAGCGGCCTCGGCGTACCTCCGAGGGTCGGGATCTCGAAAAGCATGCCTTCCGCGTTCTGTGCCGAGACCCAGGTGTAGTAGACGTGGTTCCCGTCCGGCGAGAAGGTCGTTCCGCGGATCGAGCCGGCGGCCGGAGGCACGATCTGCACGGCGCTGTTGGTCGCCGTCTGTCGCACCCAGAGCGATTTTTGATCGTTCGGGCCGGGGCTGTACGCGACGTATTTTCCGTCCGGCGAGATCGACGTCGCGCCGTTCACGCCGTCGCTGGTCAGCCGCGTGATCTTCATCGCCCGACCGCCTTCGCTCGCCGGCGCGAACGCACCAAAGCGATAAACGGCGTACCCCGCTCCCGCAAGCGCGAGCACCAGAACGCCGAGGACCGAAAATACCGTCCGCTTGTTGTTTTTGATCTGCCCGACGATGTACTCGGCGCTCGAAACGGTGGAGACGCCGACCGGCGGTGCTGTCGACCTGTTTTGCGTTTGCGTCGACGTGAACGGGGCGGCCGGCTCCGGCGGGGCAGAATGGTGAAACTCGGTGCTCACCTCGACCCGCTGCTTCAGGCGCCTGAGGTCGGTCATCATCTCGCGGGCCGTTTGGTACCGATCCTCGCGGTCTTTGGTGAGCGCTTTCGCGACGATCCACTCCAGCGCCTCCGGGAAAGCACCAGACTGTCGCGAGAGCGGGATCGGCTCCCTGTCGACGACGGCTAGTATCACGTCGGTCGCCGTTTCGCCGACGAAGGGCACCTTGCCGGTCGACATCTCGTAAAGGACGACGCCCAGGCTCCAGAGGTCCGTCCGGGCATCGACCGGCATGCCGCGGGCCTGCTCGGGCGACATATATGAGACCGTTCCCATAACGGCGCCGGGGTCGGTCTTCACAAGATTCCGCGTCGCCGCTTCACTGTCGACCGCGGCCGCGTGCGGGGCGAGCTTCGCGAGCCCGAAATCGAGCACCTTCGCGTAGCCGTCGCCGCGGAGCATTATGTTTTCGGGCTTGATGTCGCGGTGGACGATCCCGGCCGCGTGCGCCGAGGCGAGGGCCGACGCGAGCTGGATCGTCACCTCGAGAGCGTCGATGAGTCGGAGCGGCCCGTTCGACAACCGCTTTCGCAGCGTTTCTCCATCGATATACTCGGTCGCGATAAAGGGCGGGTCGGCGGATTCGTCGATGTCGTAGATGGTAATGATGTGCGGGTGGTTCAGCGACGAAGCGGCCTTGGCCTCCTGTACGAATCGGCACATGCGGTCGGCGTTGGCGGCGACCTCGGCGGGAAGCGTCTTGAGGGCCACCTTGCGTTCGAGCTTCGCGTCTTCCGCGAGGTAGACCTCGCCCATCCCGCCCGCACCCAGCAGCGAACGGATCTCGTAATGTCCCAACTTTGTGCCCGGTGTTAACGACATGGTTCCCGACCTGTCAGGTTACCAGCATTTTCCCGCGAACCGTCGACAAATTCCGTTTCTTCGGAACTCTAAGCCCCTTGATCCCGCGAGGCTCACGGAACGAAGCCCACTTTTTTCAAGATCTCTTGAAACGCGGGATCCCCGCGCAGGTTGTCCCACTTCTTGTCCACTTTGAGGAACGTCATTTTCGGGTCGCGCATCTCGACCCCGCGGTCGAGCCACGCGAGGGTCTGTGCCCGGTCGCCGAGACCGTTGTAAACGATCGCGACGTGGTACGGGGGCATGTAGCGCTGGTCCGCGGACCTCAGCAGTTCGTCGAGAACGCTGCGCGCTTCCGGCTCGCGTCCACTTTTCGCGAGGGCGTAGCCGAGGTACGCGGTCGGCATCGAGGTGCCCGGATTCAGCTCATGCGAGCGGCGGGCTTCGGCGGCCGCCTGGTCGTAAAGGCCCTTGTCGCAATAGGCGCTCGATGCATGAAGGTGGGCGAACCAATAGTTCGGGTCGAGCTCCGACGTTTTTTGAAGCCTTTTCAACCCCTCGTCGGGTTGGCCGGCGTCGATGAAATAAAGACCC
>Ga0307411_10000462_pt1 | contig 14043 bp, 18 predicted proteins | sample DK1Ometagenome_2_FD_203712 | JGI IMG/M metagenome (GOLD analysis project Ga0307411, IMG submission 203712) | Maize rhizosphere microbial communities from greenhouse at UC Davis, California, United States - DK15-O-1 | ecosystem: Host-associated > Plants > Roots > Rhizosphere > Soil | place: USA...
TGGAAGCGGAAGAGATCAGCCTGGGAGGGTACCGAAAAGCGAGGGATGAGGGATGAGTGGCGAGTGGGGAGGCACGAAGGATCGTAAGCCTCGCCCCTCGCCCCTCGCCCTGGTGACCGAGCTCAGCCCTTGATCGTCGGCTGGGTGAAGGGCGGAGGGCGGTCAGCGTCTCCGCGCAGACCTGCTCCCCAACCAATTCCGATGCACACCCCTCCGCTGTGGGAGGCCGCCGCCGGCGGCGATCCCGAGGCGCGCGCCCGACTCGCCTCCGAGCACCTCGGGCTCGTGCACCACATCGCTCGTCGCGTGTCGCGCACCCTCGCGGTGCGGGCCGACTTCGACGAGCTGGTGAGCGCGGGGGTGGTTGGGCTTCTGGGAGCGCTCGACGCCTTCGAGCCCGCGCGCGGGCTGGCATTCAGCACGTACGCGACGCCGCGCATCCGTGGCGCCATCCTCGACGAGCTGCGGCGGCACGACTACGTCACCCGCTCCATCCGGCGGAAGGCGCGAGAGCTCGCCCGGGCGCGGGAGACGCTGTCGCGGGCCCTCGGCCGCCCCGCCGAGGACCGCGACGTCGCGCGCCACCTCGGCGTGGATGTCGAGACGGTGTGGCGGTGGCAGGCGGACGTCGAGCAATCGGCCCACGTCGCGCTCGACCGCTCCACGCCGGATCGTGGCGGCCACGCGAGCCGCGCGGGTCAACCGCGGGACGTGCCAGCGTGCGACGAGCGTGACGCCGCAGACGAACGCCTCAACGACCAACAGGAGGCGGCGATCCTCCGGGCCGCCATCCTCCGCCTCACATCGCAGGAGCGCACGGTGATCTCACTCTATTACCTCGAGGACCTCAAGTTGCGCGAGATCGCCGACGTGCTCGAGCTGACTCAGTCACGCGTGTCACAGATCCACACCAAGGCTCTGGCGAAGCTCCGCGTCGAGCTCCGCCAGTTGCGGGAGCGTGTCGCATGAGCCGCAGATTCGCCGGGGTCGCGCTGACCGGGGTGGCGGGCGGGTACGCCGTCAGCGTGGTGATCCTCTCGTACCTGAACGCCAGCGAGCTCCGGGCGGCCGCCACGTCGCTGACGCTCCCCTCACCGGCCGCGCGCTACATCCTGGGCGAGCTCGCCCTCGCGTCCGCCGCCGCCCTCTTCGCCGCGGTGCTCATTGGTCGCCGCGTTCGCCGGCCGCAGACGGCCGCGGTCGAGAACGGCGCGGACCGCGAATGGCTGCGGCAGATCGACCAGCGACTCAGCCGCGGATAAGCCACAAGAGCCAAGGGCGGCGGCCGATGCACGCCGATGCAGGCGGATCGGTCCCTACACATCCAAAGCTCCTCTTCTTCAGCCCGAGAAGAGGAGCTTTGCATTGCGCGTGGAGCGATCCGCGTTTGGCCGCGTCAGCGCGGGTGCCCGCTTGCGGGCGGTGCGTTCATTCGCGTGCGCTGTAGACGCTTCGGCCTACATGCGGGGTCAGCGGTTGGCGCGGTCGGCGGCGCCGAGGATCACCATGCGGCCGGTTGGCTGCGGCATGCCACCGTCCGGCTCCTCGGTGACGGCGACGGCCTGCAGGGCGGCCGAGTCCAGCGCGTATTCGGCCCGCACCGTGGCGTCGCCCGCCGGCGACGGCTCGAAGGTGCCCGCACTGATCTTGGCGTGGGGGGTCACCAGCCACACCTGGTACGTCCGGCCCGCGGGCGGCATCGGGAGGTTGTGCGCCACCATCGTCCATCGGTTCGAGGCGCGATCCCAGAACATGCGCGCGATCGGCTCGCGAACGCCGGCTCCGGTGAGCTCGACGACGCGCACCGAGGGGCCGGTGATGGCGTCGAGCATTTGCGCCTTGTCCGCCAGTGCCGCGCTCATCGCGCCGAGTGAGTCGGCGCGGGCGGCGGCGCGCTCCTCGGTGGCGCGCAGCGCGACGCGCAGCGTGTCGCGCTCGCGCGACGTGCGGACCAGGCCGGCGGCGGCGACGACGAACGCCACCGAGGCCGCGGCGGCGAGCCAGGCGGCGGTTCCCCACCGGCGCCGGGCCCGGGCTTCGGCCCGCGACTCGCCGCTCACGGCGGGAGTCGGTGAAGCGACGGGGACGGCGGGAGCGGCCGCGGGTCGGTTCGCCGGTCCAGGCGTGACGACCGGTACGTCGGCGACCGGACCCGCCGCCCGGAGCTCCCCGCGCCGCGCATCCGCGGCCGCGCGCGCCAGGAGTCGCGCGCGCACCTGTGCCCTCCGTGCGGGATCGACCGGGACGGCAGCGACGGCGGCGGCCAGGCACGCGGCGACGGTGCCGTAGGCCGCGAGCTCGGCGCGGCACTCCGCACACGCGGCGACGTGCGCGAGCACGGCCGCCTGCTCGGCGGGGGGCAGCGCGTCGAGCGCCGCCGCGCCGAGCTCCTCGCGGGCCTCGTCGTGGCTCGCGGCGCGCGTCACGCGCCCGCTCCGCCCAACATGGTGAGTCGCCCCCGCAGCTTCTGCATCGCCAACCGCATCCTCGTCTTAATCGTGCCGAGCGGCTGCCCTGTGCGCTCGGCGATCTCGGTCTGACTGAGCCCTCCGTAGTACGCGAGCTCCAGCGCCTCCCGCTGCTCGCGCGGGAGATCCTGCAGCGCCGCCGTCACCAGGGCGGCGCGCTCCGACAACTCGGCGACGCCGGCCGGCGTCGGGGAGCCACTGGCGACGTCCTCGGCGGTCGGCGAGAGCGGCACCGTCTCCTCGCGGTGCCGTCGCAGCGCGCGCACGCGGTCGAGCGCGCGGCTCCGGGCGATGGTGAGGAGCCACGTGGACACGCCGCCGCGCGTAGGTTCGTAGCGCCCGGCCTGCCGCCATGCCTGCCAGAAGACGTCCTCTACCACGTCCTCCGCTTCGGCCGCGTCCCCCACCAAGCGAAGCACGATCGAGTGCACGGCCGTCACCCAGCGGTCGTAGAGGACCCCGAGCGCTCGTTCGTCGCCCTCGCTCATGCGCCGCACGAGCTCGAGGTCGTCCATACCCGTGCCGGTCGCGTTCGTGCCGGGCGCGGTCGGTGCCACACCGTGTTTCGCTGCTGCGCCGGGCGTCCCCACCGATCGCTACGCGGCCTGAGGCGAGGTCGGATTCATCGGGCGAATGTATAACCGACAGTGGAGGGTGGCGAGTGGCGAGTGGCGAGCATGGCACCACCCGCCACCCGCCACTCGCCATTGGGCAGTCTGGAGCGCGTCGTCGCTTCGGCCGGTGGCCGGGTCGGCGGGAGAGGCGGCCGCGCGCACTCCGGGGAGGAGAACCGGTCGGCCGGGAGGAGGCGCAAGGGTGCGGGACGAGACGAGCGCCCGCCGCCCCACCCGCCGGAGGCGCGGGCCCACGCTCCTGGCGCGCGGCGCCGCGCACCGCCACGTTACCGCACGGCACCGCGCGCTGGCGCGGAGCTCGCCGCCCGCACGCTCGAGCCGGGTCGGGCGTCCCCCTCCCTGACCAGGAGAGTCGCCGTGCTGCGCTCCGCTGTACACGCCGTGCTAACCCGGGAGCTGTTCGCGCTTCGCCGAGCGGTGGAGGCCTACCCCGACGACGCGAGCCTCTGGCGCTGCCCGCCGGGACTCCCCAATTCGGGCGGCACTCTGGTGCTCCACCTCGCGGGCAACCTGCAGCACTTCGTGGGCGCTGTGCTCGGCGGTACGGGCTACCGGCGCGACCGGGACGCCGAGTTCGCGCGGCGCCACCTACCGCGGACGTCGCTCCTCGCCGAGATCGACGCCACGCTCGCGGCGGTGGAGCGCGGACTCGAGGCGGTGCAGGACGAGACGCTGGCCTCGCTCTACCCGGAGGTGATCTCCGGGCGCACCGTGGCGACGGGCGATTGGCTCGTGCACTTGGCCGCACACCTGGCGTACCACCTCGGGCAACTCGATTATCACCGGCGCGTGGTGACCGGCGACTCGCGCTCCATCGGCGCGCTGGCGGTGGCGGAGCTGCCCGCGCCGGCGTCACCTCGCGCCGGCTAGCGAGTGGCGTCAGTTCCAGCCCTTCTACGAGGACGATCCGTGTTCGACTCCGAATATTTCCGAACTTCCCTGCAGGCCGACGTAGACACGATGGGCGGTCAGGCCGTGGTGGAGGTCCACCTGCTCACCGGCCGAATGCACCGCGTCCGGGCGGTGGTCTCGGTGCACAGCGGGTACGTCACCTTCGAGGCCTACCAACCCCGGGTGGACGAGCCGACCCGGGAGCCCCGCTGGAAGGAGGAGCCGCGTCCCGGCACGGCGCCCCACCCGACGCACCGTGCGGTGGTCTCGTACGAGAGCATCGCGACCGTGGCGATCACGAGCGCCCACGCCGCGGATACGCCAGGCATCGGGTTCGCGAGGACGTAGCCGCCGTGCCCTGCCTCGTTGCCGTCCTGGCACTCGTCACGCCGCGGCTCGTGATCGTGGCCTTGTGGCTGTTTACCGACTGGTTCCGCGGGATCTTCGGCACGGCCCTCTGGCCGGTGCTCGGCTTCGTCTTCCTGCCGACCACGCTGCTCTGGTATACCGCCGTCGAGCGTTGGTTCGGCGGGGAGTGGACGCTGTGGCCGATCGTCGGGTTGGTCCTGGCGCTCGCCATGGACGTCTCGCCCGCAGGCGGGCGCCGCCGCCGCGCGCGGCGAGAGTAGCCCGCCCGCCGCGCGCGCCCGGCCTCGCTCGTGAGCTTGTGCGTCGTCCTTGCGCTCTGGCCTGCCCCGGCCGGCTCGCCGGGCAGAACCCACACAGGAGGGGACGATGAGGAGTGGATTGGCGAGGGTGGAGTTGGGCGTCGGCCTGGCAGCGGTGGCAATGGGCGCGTGCAAGAACCGGGATGGTGCCGCGGACGACCGCGACACGGCGCGCCACGCGGCCGACACGAACCAGCGGAAGCCCTGACGGTCCGCGCCGGCCGACCGGTGGGCCTGCCCCGCCGCCGACGGGCGGGCGACACGCCCCGCGGCGGCCCGGGAGCAGGCGCCGCGGCGCAGCCGTATTGACCGAAGTCGCGACGATCGCGACTGTAGCAGGTCGATTGGTTCGGCAACCTCGAGCAATCACCGTCACGGGAAGGTCCGCATGCCGGCTCTGCCCCGCTTGGTCGTGTTGGTCGCCGTGGGCTCGCTCGGCCTGGTGCCCGGGTTCGCCCGGAGCCAGACGCCGCAGCGCGTAGAGTTAGCCACCGAAGTCCTGCGGGCGATGGATCTCGAGAAGGCCATGCAAGCGGGCGTGGCGGCGTCGTTCGACGCGCAGATCCAACAGAATCCGCTCATGGCGCCGTTCCGGCCGACCATGGAGGCGTTCACCACGAAGTACCTGACCTGGGAGGCGATCGGACCGGAGATGGCGAAGTTGTACGCCACCCACTTCACCGAGCCGGAGCTGCGCGAGTTGCTCGCCTTCTATCGCTCCCCGATCGGCCGGAAGATGGTCGGCGAACAGGGCACGCTGACGGCCGAGGGGGCGCGGATCGCTCAGGCCGCGCTCCAGCCGCACCTGCCGGAACTGCAGGCGGCCATCCAGCAGCGGGCCGCCGAGCTGCAGCGGTCGGGACAGCCGGCGCTGGTGAACCCGGCGCCGACCACGCCGGCCACGAAGCCGCCCCAGTGAGCGGGGCTCAGGCGATGATCGCACGGGCCTGGCACGGTCGGGTGCCGGCGGACAAGGCGGATGCGTACTACGCCTACCTGCTCCGGACCGGCCTGGCCGACTACGCCGCGGCGCCCGGCAACCGCGGCACGTTCGTCTTCCGCCGCACCGAAGGGAACGTCGCCCACTTCCTCCTGACCACGCTCTGGGACTCGGTCGAGGCGATCAAGGCCTTCGCCGGCGAGGACTACGAGCGGGCGCGCTACTACCCCGAGGACGACGAGTACCTCCTGGAGCGCGAGCCCCACGTCACCCACTACGACGTTCTGCCGGCGCCCGCGCCGCCTGCCGCCTAACGGCTCGTCGGGGCGCGCCGTGCGGCGGCCGACGTTAGCCGGGCCCGTCGGGCCGCGCGGCACATCGGTTGCTCGCCATCATCGCCCGGCCGGCCGCGACCGTGCGGCGGCCGGACCGGATATCACTCCGGTGTCACTCTGGCGGAGGGCGGTACGATGGCTGGTCAAGCTGGTGGAGACGAGAGCAATACGGGCGGCAAGAGCATGGGGCGTCGCGTCGCGCAGACGGCCGGCGGCACCGGCGTCGGCGGCCACGCGGGAACCGGCGCCGAGGACACGTTGGCGACTCCGGGCCGCGTCAGCGCGGGGAGCACGGGCGGCGCGGGGCTCGTGGGGGGCTCCGCCATCGGCGACGACGGCGTGGGTGATACCGAAGGCGGGCTCGTGGGCGGGGTCGGCGGAACCGGGGGTGCCGGCGGCGCTCCCGCAGCCGGTGGCGGCACGAGCGGCGGCTGAATTACGGCTCTCGGCGCTCGGCTCTCGGCCCTCGGCCACTGCGGTAGGCAGGCACCCCTCGGCATCAGGAGGACGTCCCTCGCGCCGAGGAGTTTCCCGTCACCGCCCCAGCCGTGGGCCGAGCGCCGAGAGCCGCCGTTCTACTTCGGCAGCTTGTTCTGTGCCCCGGGCGCCAGGGCGGTCCGCTCCGGAAGCGTGTCAGCGCTGGTGCGAGGAGCACGCCCGCTGCGAGCCATCAGCGAGCCCCCGGCCATGAGCAGGATCAGGACACCCGTACTCAGAAAGACGATCGCACGCCGCATGGGGCTTCGAGAGCGGAGGCGCGGCACGGCGCCGCGTCCTCGCGGCGGCCGTTGGTCGGCGCCCGGTGCGCGCCGCGCTCTGTAGGAAAGCGACGACCCGGAGGGGCAGGCCGTTACATCCGCGGACACCGCCGCCGGGCTGCCGGTGGTCGCGCGGCGTTATGCTGTGCGCGATGTCACTGCGCGGCGCTACTCGGTGCAGGACGGCACCGTCGCGCCATGGCCGGCTCGGGCAATCGGACTGCGGCGGACCGGATGCTCACTCCGGCGGAGACGACGTCGGCTTGGCGGTGCCTGGCTTCGCGGTGCCTGGCTTCGCGCCCGTCTGTGACGCGGGCTGCAGCGCCGCGGGCGTCGACGACGATCCCCCGGCCGCAGGGCGGGATGCGCCCGTGTCCGCTGGCGTCCGGACGCTGTCGGGGGTGGCCGCTGCGGCCGTAGACGGCGCGGCCACCATCGACTGCGTGGTGGACTCCGCGGGCAGCGGCTTCGTGACCTCGCCGGAGGCCGTGTGCTCGCCGTGCGCCTCGCCGTCGGCAGCCGACGCCTGACGTCCGCTCCCCTCGCAGCCTGCGGCCACCAGGCCGGCAGCCCCGATGCATGCGACGACCCTGCGGGCCGTGCGACGCGTATGATTCATGGAGTTCTCCATCGTGTGACATCGTGTGACATCGCGTGAGGAATCAGCCGGGCACCCCCCCACGAACCCTCCGGGACAGCCAGGCCGCACTGGCGCCTACACTTTACACCTGCCCGCCGCCTTACTCTCGCAGGCCACGCGCCACACGGCGCCACGAGAGGGCGTGCGCCTTGCCTCCGGCGCCCCCGTCCCTTGATTACGCCAGGTAAACCTGTCGCTCCCGTCGCATGACTGCTGTCGGTCGCCGTTCGCTGTCGCCTGATCCGGCCCGCATGACTCAACCCGCATGATCGAGGTCGATGGCCTCACGAAGCTCTACGGCGATCTTGCAGCCGTGCAGTCGATCTCCTTCCGCGTCGCGCCCGGCGACGTGCTCGGCTTGGTCGGCCCGAACGGCGCCGGCAAGACGACGACGCTGCGGAGCATCGCCGGCATCCTCGTCCCCACCGCGGGGCGCGTGCGCATCCACGGCATCGACCTGCTCGAGCGCCCGCAGGAGGCGAAGCGGCACCTCGCCTTCGTCCCCGACGAGCCACAGCTCTTCGACTATCTCACGGTCGAGGAGCACCTGCGCTTCGTCGGGCGGCTGTACGGCGTCGCGGACGTCGGGTCGCGCATCGAGCCGCTGCTCGCGGAGCTGGAGCTCGGCGACAAGCGGCGCGCGCTCCCTGGCGAGCTCTCCCGCGGAATGCGGCAGAAGCTCGCCATCGGCTGTGCGCTGCTCCACACGCCCGCGGCCCTCCTCCTCGACGAGCCGCTCACGGGGCTCGACCCCGGCGGCATTCGCAAGATGAAGGCAACTATCGCCGCTCGGGCACGCGCCGGCGCGGCGGTGATCCTCAGCTCGCACCTGCTCCACCTCGTGGAGGAGCTGTGTACGCGGCTGTTGCTGCTGCGGAACGGGCAGATCGTCGCCGTGGGCACGATCGCCGAAATCGTCGCCGAGCGTCCTCAGCTCGCCGGGCTCGGGCTCGAGGACATCTTCCTCGCGTTGACCGACCAAGGTGATGCGGCGGTGGGAGCGTGAGTGCGTCCACGGCCGCAGCCGCGCCCCCAGTGAGGCGCCGCGCCCACGTGGCCGGTGCCTTCGTCTATCTCACACTCCACACGGCCCGCAACCGCCTCGCCGCACGCGCCCGGCGGCTCAAGCACCCCCGCTACGCACTCGCGCTCGCCGTCGGGGTGTTCTACTTCTGGTTTCTCTTCTTCCGCCGCGACGCCGACGCGCCGCTCGCGGGCGTGGTGGGCGGCGAGTGGAGCGCGCTCGTGGGGTCACTGTTCTTCGCGGGACTCACCACCAACTGGTGGTTGTTCGGCGGCAGTCGGGGCGCACTCGCGTTCAGCCCGGCCGAGGTCCAGTTCCTCTTCCCGGCCCCGGTGTCGCGCCGCGCGCTCATCCACTTCAAGTTGCTGCGGGCGCAGTCGTTCATCCTCGTGAACACGCTGCTGTGGGTGGGGCTCCTCGGTCGCGGGCGCACGGAGCTGAATTCGGGGCTGCGCGCGCTCGCCCTCTGGGTGCTGTTCTCGACGCTACACCTCCACCGCCTGGGCGCGTCGCTCGTCCGCGCCAGTGCCTTCGAGCACGGGCAGAGCGGCGCGCGGCGGGGCGTGGTGCCGCTCGCCGTCTTCGTGGCGGCGTTCCTGGGGCTGGCCTGGGGGCTCATGCAGAGTGCGCCCGCGCTCCAGGAGGCGTGGGAGGCGGGGCTGCCCGCCTTCCTCAACGCGGCGGGCCGCGCGCTGCGGGCGCCGGTGCCGAGCGCGGTGCTCGCACCATTCCGCGCCCTCCTCGCGCCTGGCCTCGCCACGACGGCCGCCGAGTGGGGCCGCGCGATGATACCCGCGCTGGGGATCATGCTCCTCAACTACGTCTGGGTGATGTACAGGGACGCGGCGTTCGAGGAGGCGGCGGTGGAAGAGTCCGCGCGTCGCGCGGCCCGCCTCGGCGCGCCGGACACGGGGCGCCCGCGCGAGGCCGCCCCGCACGCCGCACACGCCGGGCCCGGGCGCCGCACCACGCGCTTCCCACTCTCCCCCACCGGCAACCCCGCCGTCGCGATCTTCTGGAAGAATCTCGTCGCCGTGACGCGCGCCGTCCGGCCCTCACTGGTGGTGATCCCGCTCGGCGCCGGCGCGGTCGCCATGCTCGTCGTGTTGGCCACGCAGCCGGAAGGGACTGCCCTCACGCACTCGGCGGGCGTGCTGCTCACGTCGTGGGCCGGACTGCTCATCGCCACCGGCCCGCTGTGGGTGCGCTACGACCTGCGGCAAGACCTCCCGAAGCTCGAGATGCTGCGATCGTACCCGATTTCGGGGTGGTCGGTGGTCACCGCGGAGATCGCCGCGTCCACCGCGATCCTCTCCGCGTTCCAGATGTCGCTCCTCGCCTTGGCGTACCTCGCGTACGTGGGCGACACCGCGTTGACCGTCACCCTCGGGGAGCGCACGGCGCTGCTCGCCGCGTTGGCGCTCGCGCTGCCGGCGGTGAACGCCGTGGGGCTCACCGTGCAGAACGCGGCGGCGCTCTTCTTTCCGGCGTGGGTGCGGCTCGGCGCGACTCGCGCGGGCGGCGTGGAGGCCATGGGGCAGGGCCTCATCACGATCATCGCGTCGCTCGCCGTGGTCTGCGTCCTCCTGCTGCTCCCCGGGACGGCCGGCGCCATCCTGGCCTACGCGCTCCGGCCGCTGCTCGGCAACTGGGCCCTCGCGCCGGCGCTCGTGCTCGCCGTGGCGGCGACCTTGGTGGAGCTCGTGCCGATCACGCGCTGGCTCGGCCGCGTCTTCGAGCGCACCGACCCGACCGCGGTGAACCCGGTCTGAGCGGCCGCGGATGCACGCGGCTGCGCTTGGCGTTGACTCGTTCGGGGGTGAGGGATCGAATGGCTGGCACGATGATCGAGTTCCGCGGCGACGGGCGCACGTCCTCAGGCTATCTCGCGGCGCCGGCGGGCGGGCGGGGTCCGGGGGTCGTCGTGGTGCAGGAGTGGTGGGGGCTCGTCGATCACATCAAGGACGTGGCCGACCGCTTCGCCGCCGACGGATTCGTGGCGCTGGCGCCGGACCTCTACCACGGCGCGCAGGCGCGGAATCCCGACGAGGCCGAGAAGCTGCGCATGGCGCTCGACGTCGCGCGGGCCGGCATGGAGCTGCGGGGTGCGGCCGCGTACCTGCTCGCGCACGATGCCGTGCGGCCGAAGCGGGTGGGGGTCGTCGGCTTCTGCATGGGCGGGCAGCTGGCGCTGTTCGCCGCCGCGGAGCACGCGGACGTGGTCTCGGCGGCGGTGGACTTCTACGGCCTTCACCCGAGCGTCGAGGTCGACGCCGAGAAGGTGCGCGGGCCGGTGCTCGCGCACTTCGGCCGGCGCGACCGAGGGCTGCCCGAGGCGCGGGCCGCCGCGGTCGTCGAGCGGCTGCGCGCGGCGGGCGTCGAGATCGACGCCTACTACTACGACGCGGGACACGCCTTCTTCAACGACGCGCGGCCGCAGGCCCACGACGAGGGGAGTGCCGCGCTGGCGTGGACGCGGACCGTGCAGTTCCTGCGGCGCCACCTCGCCTAACGGACGCGCCGCCGGCCCCGCGTCGGGGCTGCGTCGGGGCTGCGTCGGGGCGCCGTCCTGCGCCCGTCAGAGCTCGAGCTCCCAGGTCTGGCCGACGAGGTCGTAGCCGAAGCTGTGGTGCCGCTCCTCGCTCACGAGCCGGAAGCCCGCCTCCTGGTAGATGCGCCGCGCGGCGTGTAGCACGTCGTTCGTCCAGAGCGTGACGGTCCGGTAGCCCGCCTGCCGGGCGAAGCGCACGCACTCCCCGACCAGGCGTCGGCCGATCCCCAGCCCGCGAGCCGACGGCTCTACGAGGAGCAGGCGCAGCTTGGCGACGGCGTCCGACTTCTTGACGAGAAATACGGACCCGACGATCTCCCCGTCCCGCTCCGCGATCCAACAGCGCTCCCGCTTCGGGTCGAAGTTCTGGATGAACTCCGCCACGATGCCCGCGACGAGCGCCTCGAACCGCTCGTCCCAGCCGTACTCCTGCGCGTACAGAACGCCGTGTCGGTGGACGACCCATCCCATGTCGCCCGGCTGGTGGGGCCGGATGACGTACGAGGCGCTGCGCTCGCTTCGTCCGCTGTGCTCGGGACGCGCCCCGAGCGACGTCTCGATCGTGCGCATCGCCTCCACGAGCCGCCGCTGCTCCCCCGCGGAGAGGGCCCGGAGCATGAGGCCGATCTCCTCGCTCGAGCGCGCGTCGAGCGCGTCCGCCGCGCTCCGCCCCTCGCTCGTGAGCCGGAGGTGGCTCTGCCGGCCGTCGGCCTCCGAGGGCTGCCGCTCGACGAGGCCGCGCTGCTCGAAGCCGCGCAGGATGCGACTCAGGTAGCCGGCGTCGAGGCCGAGCTCCCTTGCGAGCTCGGTGGCCGTGGGCCGATCCCGGTGGGCGAGCTCGTAGAGCACGCGCACTTCGGTCAGCGAGAAGGGGCTCTTCAACAGCCCCTCATCCAGGACGCCGATCTGCCGCGTGTAGAAGCGGTTGAACCGGCGCACGGCCGCTATCCGCTGGTCCGTTGTGCGCGCGTCGACGCGGTCGACCTCGACATCGGTCATGGTGATCACCCTCGGCTGCGGAATTTCACGCGAGAGCCGGCACAGCGTCCGGAGCCACGAACACCGTCGCCAATGTCGAGCAGTTACTTGACTCTGTCAAGCTTTTCCGCGACCGACCAGCCGTAGAGTGCGCTAGCCCATCAGACCCCGGCGTACCACTCGTAGCCCTGGTCACTCCAGTAGCCGCCGTTGCGCTCGGGAAGGAACGCGACGCGGGTGAGATACTTGGTGTTCTTGTAGCCGAGCTTCACGGGGGAGTGGAGTCGCGCGGGCGCGCCGTGTCCTGGGCCGAGCATGGCGCCGTCCATCCCGTAGGCGACGAGCGTTTGCGGGTGGGTCGCGCTCTGGAGGTCCCAGCTCTCGTGGTAGCCCTCGTCGAACGACTGGAAGTCGACGTACTGCGCGTCAGGCAGGACGCCGGCGAGGCGAGCGAGCTCGCTCACGCGCACACCGGTCCACGTGGCCACCGCGGTCCACCCCTCCACGCAGTAGTGGTTCACGCGCTGCGTCACGCTCCGCAGCTTCATCAGATCGTCGAGGGTGAGTCGGAGCGGACGCCGCACGAGCCCCGCGACCTCGAGCGCCCACGTCCCGCGCGTGGCCGCGTCCCACACGGGAACGGTGTCGGAGACGAAGTATTTCGGGAATGCCGCGCCGGCCGCGCGCGCCCGACTCGAGGTCCGGTCGAGCGCCGTGTGCCGGAGGAGCCATCGCTCCACCCCTTCGTTCTTCCGCTCGGCGAAGCGCAGCAACGGCTCCGCGCCGTCCGGACCGCGCGAGTTGCACGCGGCCAGCAGCGCCGAGAGCGCCGACGACGACAGGCCGGTCGAGAGCCAGAGGGCGCCGCCCCGGAGGAGGGAGCGTCGACCGATGGCGCCCGGGATGACGTCGCGCCGCTCGTCCAGGCGCGCAGGGCCGCGCGCGGCCGCGCGCGTGCCCTGCGGTCGTTCAATGTCGCGGTCGGTATCGCGGTCTTTGTCGCTCATGGCGGCCTCACGCGCAACGCGAAGATGTCGGATGCGGCGGCAGGGTGACGAGCCCGGGGGCAGTGGGGCTAGGATTGAAGTCGGGGGGGGACCCCCGCGGCGCCGGCATCGGGGCCGGCACCCGCGCCCGCGGTGTCGCGGCGAGCCCAGCGCGGCAGCAGGTGGTAGAAAGGCCGCGCATTGCGCGCCTCCGGACAGAGGCGCTCGTCGTACTTGCCCGTGATCATCGACCGCAGGCTGTACGGGTCGGTGGCAATCACCATGAACACGTGCCCCAGGGCGAGCGCGACGATTGCCAGCATGCTCAGGAAGTGCCAGTAGCGCGCCCACACGTAGCCGCCGAACAGCGCCGCCAGCCAGCCGAGGGACACCGGCTTCCAGATGGCGATGCCGCTCAACACGGTGACCGCGGCGACGATCGGCATCGCGAAGTAGGCGAGCTTCTGCAGCGCGTTGTGCTTCCCCTGCCGCGGGTGCTCCTTTCGCGCGAACAGGTAGAACCTCACCATCTCCCAGGCGTCGCGGGGGTCGCCGCGGCGGGGCACGAGGTCGCGCCACTCGCCGTGCAGGTAGATGAAGCCGAGGTAGACGAGGCCGGCAGCGACGAGCACCCACATCATGGCGAAGTGCCAGTTGCGGGCGCCGGCCAGCCAGCCGCCGAAGGTCAGCCAGTCCGGCGCGGGCGTGCCGTGCCACGGCCAGCAGCAGAACGTCTCACCCTTGCGGGCGAACGCCGGGTAGGCGTTGAAGATCCGCAGGCCGCTTCCGACCATGACGACGATCGCGACCGCGCTCACCCAGTGGGTGACGCGGACCACCCAGTGGTGGCGCGTGACGACTGCGGGCTCGCTCGGCACTTCCTCGTCCATCGCTCCCTCCGGGGCAGGCGGGCCGTGTCCAATATACGGCCGCCGGCGGCGGGCGGATCCCTCGTCGCCGTCTGCCCGCCCGGCGCGAGCACCCGAGGCGGCAGCCGACGGTCTCGTGCACGCGCCACGGTGAGCGGACGGCACGCGCTGCTGGCCCGATTGGGCGCAGGCTCCCGGCAGGGGTCGGGCGGGGGCTTACCGCCGTTACCGCTGCGATCTCACGGTGGCCACGATCGCTCGCAGTGCTGCGGCGGTAAACCCGACCATCGTGGCCTCGCT
>Ga0307411_10000463_pt1 | contig 14041 bp, 13 predicted proteins | sample DK1Ometagenome_2_FD_203712 | JGI IMG/M metagenome (GOLD analysis project Ga0307411, IMG submission 203712) | Maize rhizosphere microbial communities from greenhouse at UC Davis, California, United States - DK15-O-1 | ecosystem: Host-associated > Plants > Roots > Rhizosphere > Soil | place: USA...
CCCCGACCCGCAACAACCCCTACTGCATCGTCTATTGGGGCTGGCACGTCGCGCCGACGATCTGCGTCAGGTTGCGCTGGCGCTGGTGGTATCTGTTCTGGTGGTGGTGGGGCGAGCGGATGGTGATTGACCCGTCGCTGTTCACCACCCCGGTTAGCAAGGAGCAGTGGAAATCGGTGCAGGGCGATCCCAACGCGACCCTTAACGAGGTCAGCGGCGACACCTATTACTGGCCGAACCAGACCGACCCCGGCTACGTCGATACCAATTACTATCTGAACTATTACCGGATCCAACTGCTGAACCGGGTCAACAACGTCGGGCCGCCGCCGTATGCCAACTGCCCGTAAGGGCGCTTAGAGCCGGGTCAGCGCGTCGATGGCGCCCTGCAGAATGTGCGCAGCGGCGTGGGCGTCGACCTTCGCCGCACGCTTGGCCCGGCTCATGTCCGCTTCGATCATCGCGCGCTCGACTGCGACGGTCGACCACCGCTCGTCCCACAGCAGCACCGGCAAGCCGAGGGGCGCCAGGTTGCGGGCGAAGGCGCGGACTGACTGGGTGCGCGGACTATCGCTGCCGTCGAGGTTGAGCGGCAGGCCGACGACCAGGCCGGCGATGCTGTGTTTGCCGATGAACGCCTTCAGGGCCTCAAGGTCGGTTGTGAATTTGGTGCGCTTCAACGTTGCCGCCGGCGTCGCGAACGCCCAGCCGGAGTCACAGGTGGCCAGGCCGATGGTCCTGGTGCCGACGTCGAGTCCGGCCAGCCGGCCACCCTGGCCGGGCAGCAAGGCGGCAAATTCAGCCGCAGTGGACACAATCAGCGCGCCCGCCATGCCGCCAGCCGCCTTTCCGCGTCGGCACGGACCGACCCCCAGAACAGGGCATAATCATAGACGTGGAAGTTATTGCCAGGCAGGACGTAAGGCCCGAGATTGGGCACATCGCCGTCGATCAGTAGGAATCCCTGTTCGCACCGTGCGCCGACTCGGCCTGGCTCCAGCACCGCTTCGGTGAGGTCGCCGTTCGGAACCAGCGTGCCCCGGTTGGCGCTCGGCGGCGCGGCGCCGTCCCTGACGCCGGTCAACGGGTTGGTGCACAGCATCTCGTTGCTGCTCCGCGCCGATCCTGTCAGCCCGGCGGTTCCCACCCAAGCCTTCGTCACCAGCCGCGTGTTCGCGGGGTCCTTGAAACTCTGCCAGCTGACCACGCATCCGGTCTGCTCGGCAGCGGTGCAGGCGGGAAGGCCGGTCGCCGGCAGGTCGCTCGTCACCCCGACCGGCCAACCGATCACATAGGCCCCGATCAGCCGGCGGCTCAGCGCATCCTTCCTGTCCTTCAGCAGCCGCAAGAGATGAATCGAACCCTGGCTATGCCCGGCGAGTAGGACCGGCTCGCTGCTCGGCTGGTTCGCCAGGAACCGATCGAACGCCGCCAGCACATCGCGATAAGCTAGGTCGAGCGCCCGACGCGCATCCTCGCTCTTCAGCAGGAAGGCGCCGTAAGTGGCCTGGCGATATTTAGGCGCCCAGACCGTGGAGACATTGTTGAACGCACCCGCCTGGGTCTCGACGAACACCCGCGCCCGGCGGGCAGGTTCGCCGGCGGCATTGATCGGAGCGTTCCAGCTGTCGCGTTCCAGATAGGTGGTCGGATGGACGTAGAAGGTGGCCGCAGGCGTGGCTGGCACCGCCGCGGCAAGGCCCACGGGTAGCCAGCGCGATGGATTGTCAGCCATCCCGGGCTTGGCCCACCACGCCTCGTCCCGGGCGTAATCGGGCCCGCTGCCCTTGGCCGGCTCTTGATAATGTCCCGTCGGGGTCGCCATCCTGGCCAGCACCTGGTCGCCCCACTGGTAGAGCGCGAATGCGCCGCCGACGAAGATCAGGGTCAGGACGAAGATCAGTATCAGGAAGCGGCGGGCGCACATGGGGCGCAGCGCTAGGCGACAGATGTCGCGTGAGCAATGCAGATTTCAGCGAATGCTCACGGGATCCTCATGCCGCTCACAACCGCATTTCATAGACGTTGCGCGTCTGAAACAGGCCGCTAACCTGCCGGCCTCGAACCGGGGGAGTGAAACATGTCCGAGCGTTTCGACACCGAGGACCGCGACTGGCCGATGCGGCCGTGGATCATGGCCGCGATCGGGGCGACTGGCGGCCTGATCGTTCACCTGCTGACCGACACTTACGGCTATTCCAACCCGATGCCGGTGTGGAAGCAGGCCGCGACCTGTTTCACAATCGTCGCCACCGTTTCCTTTCTGCTGACGGTCGAGCCTCGACGCTGGACCTGGGCGCTTGCGTTCGCGGTCGGCTGGGGCGCGGTGATCGCGCTGATCGGTTGGTTCACGGCCCAGTACAACCACCGCGGCGAAATCATCGAATTCCCATTCCTGTCCGGAATCCTCGCGGTCCTGATTGCCGCGCCGCTGTTCCAGACCATCCGCGATGAGGGAGCATGGCGGTTCCCTTATGCCCGGCTCCACCGACATGCCTGGACTGACGCGGTGATCGGCGCGGCGAGCCTTGTCTTTACCGGCATCACTTTCCTCCTCGCCTTCCTGATTGCTGCGCTGTTTGACGTCATTGGCATCGAGGCGCTCCAGGACCTGCTCGACGAGGAATGGTTCGGCTGGATGCTGGCGGGCTTCGCGTTCGGCGCCGCGCTGGGCCTGCTCAGGGAACGCGACGCCCTGGTCGCCACCTTGCAGAAGCTGGTGATGGTGGTGCTGTCGGTTCTTGCCCCCGTCCTTGCGGTGGCTTTGGCTGCCTTCCTTCTGTCCCTGCCGTTTACCGGCCTCAGCGGCCTGTGGGAATCGGACATACCCGCCACACCCATGCTGCTTCTGTCGGGCGCGGGCGCGATCCTGCTGGTCAATGCGGTGATCGGCAACGGCAAGGAGGAGCGCAACCCCAGCCGCTGGCTGCAGTATGCGGCGCTGACGTTGGTCGTCTGCGTCCTGCCGCTTGCCATCCTCGCCGCCATGTCGATGGGCGAGCGAATCAGCCAATATGGCTGGACGCCCGAGCGGATGTGGGGCGTGGTGGCGGTCGCGATTGCCATTGCCTATGGGCTCGCCGCCTGGTCGGCCGTTTACAAGGGACGCAAGGATTTCGACGATAGGCTGCGACCGTTGCAGACCAGCCTTGCCATCGGCCTGTGCGGGCTTGCTTTGTTCCTAGCCCTCCCGATCCTGGATTTCGGCGCGATCAGCACCCGGTCGCAAATCGCGCGCCTCGAAAGCGGCAAGGTCACGGCCAATGAGTTCGACTGGGCCGCACTCAAATATGATTTCGGCCCTGTCGGTTTGGCCGAACTCAAGCGCTTTGCGGCCTCAGGGAAGAGCGAGGAGCGCAAATTGGCCAGCGCAGTGCTCCGCCTTGACAACCGCTACGAGGTCGAACGCGCAGTCGAAGCCGACAAGCGCGCCGAGAAGCTTGAAACCTTTGTCGAAGTCGGCAGCCCGGACATCGTCCTCACGGAAGGACTGCGCAGGAACATCGCCAATCTGCGCGAATGCGGAGCGCATATGAAGTGCAAGCTTTTCCGGCTCGACGAGCATCGTCTCATTCTGCTGACGGCCAACAATTTTACGAACGGGCTCGACCGCCTGATTCTCGACGAACGCAAGCTCCACGGCGTCGCGGAAAAGACCTATCCGCAGCCCGATGCCAAAGGCCTCGACATGTCGCAGGTGACGATCGAGGTTCGCGACGTTCCGACCAAGCAAGTGTTCGTCAACGGGCAAGCGGTCGGCGATCCGTTCGAATAGGCGTTGAAGGGGCGCGACTGCCCTGCTAGCCGCGCCCCCATGTCCGTAAACGAAGATCAGGTACGCCACGTCGCGCGTCTCGCCCGGCTGGCGCTCGGCGACGACGAAATCGACCGGATGGTGCCCGAATTGAACAATATTCTCGGCTGGGTCGAGCAGCTCGGCGAGGTCGATACCGACGGGGTCGATCCGCTGACGGCGGTGATCGACAACAAGCTCCGCCTGCGCGACGACGTGGTCGATGACGGCGATGTCCGGGATGACATTCTGAAGAACGCGCCCGATGCACAGCACGGGTTTTTCGCAGTGCCGAAGGTGATCGAATAGTGTCCGAGCTGACCCTCAAGACGATCACCGAGCTGCGCGAAGGTTTTCGCGCCGGCGATTTCTCCGCGCGCGAGATTGCCGAGGCGTTCAATGCCGCAGTCGCTGCCGGGAGGCCACTCAACGCTTTTACTGTCGAGACACCGGAGCTGGCGCTGGCCGCGGCCGAAGCGGCAGACAGCGACCGCACGACGGGCGCGCTGAAGCCGTTGTCGGGCATCCCGCTCGGCATCAAGGATCTATTCGCGACCGAGGGAGTCGACAGCACTTCCGGCTCGAACATCTTGAAAGGCTTCAAGCCGACTTACGAGAGCACCGTTTCGGGCAAGCTCAAGGCGGCCGGTTCAGGGATGCTCGGCAAGCTCAACATGGACGAATTCGCCATGGGCTCGTCCAACGAGACCAGCGCCTATGGTCCGGTCATCTCGCCTTGGAAACGCAACGACGGCGGCAATGTGGCATTGACCCCCGGCGGCTCGTCGGGCGGCTCCGCGGCGGCGCTGGCGGCGGGGCTGGCACCCGGCGTCACCGGCACCGACACCGGCGGCTCGATCCGGCAGCCGGCAGCTTTCACCGGCATTTGCGGGATCAAGCCGACCTACGGCCGCTGCTCGCGCTGGGGCATAGTCGCCTTCGCCAGCTCACTCGATCAGGCCGGGCCGATGGCGCGGACGGTGCGCGACTGCGCCATCATGCTGGAGGTGATGGCCGGCTTCGATCCCAAGGACGCGACCTCGCTCAACCTGCCGGTGCCGCAGTGGGAGGCGGGGCTGACCGGCGACCTGCGGGGTAAGAAGGTCGGCATCCCCAGGGAATACCGCATCGACGGCGTCCCCGATGAGATCAACGCCATCTGGGACCGGGGCATCGAGTGGCTCAAGGACGCGGGCGCGGAGGTGGTGCAGATCAGCCTGCCGCACACCAAATATGCGCTTCCGACCTATTACATCATTGCGCCGGCCGAAGCCTCGTCCAACCTCGCCCGCTATGACGGCGTGCGCTACGGGCTGCGCGAAATGGGGGTTAAGAGCCTCGACGACATGTATGCCGCGACGCGTGCCGCCGGCTTCGGCGCCGAGGTCAAGCGGCGCATCATGATCGGCACCTATGTGCTCTCAGCCGGCTTCTACGACGCCTATTTCACCAAGGCGCAGAAGGTCCGCACCCTGATCAAGCAGGATTTTGCCCAGGCGTTCGAGCAGTGCGACCTGATCCTCACCCCGACCGCGCCGTCGGCGGCATTCGGTCTGCAGGAGAAGTTGGCCGATCCGCTGGCGATGTACCTCAACGACGTGTTCGCGGTCCCGGCCAGCCTCGCCGGCCTGCCGGCGATGTCGGTCCCGGGAGGGCTCGATGGCCAGGGCCTGCCGCTCGGCATTCACCTGATCGGGCGCGAGCTCGACGAGCAGGGAGTCCTCAACGCTGGCCTCGCCATCGAGGAGCGGGCAGGGTTCAATCATCGGCCGAAGAGGTGGTGGTAATGGCTGACGCTACTGCACCTTATCGCATCAAGGGCGCCACCGGCGATTGGGAGGTGGTGGTCGGCCTTGAAGTCCACGCCCAGGTCGTCTCCAACGCCAAGCTCTTCTCCGGCGCGGCGACCGCGTTTGGGGCCGAGCCCAATACCCAGGTGTCGCTGGTCGACGCGGCCATGCCCGGCATGCTGCCGGTGCCCAACCGCGAATGCATCCGACAGGCGGTTCGCACCGGCATGGCGCTCGACGCAGTGATCAACCGCTGGAGCCGGTTCGACCGCAAGAACTATTTCTATGCCGACCTGCCGCAGGGCTACCAGATTTCGCAGCTCTACCATCCGCTGGTCGGGCCGGGTGAGGTCGAGATCCTGCTCGACGAGAAGGACGAGAACAGCGTCAAGCAGATCGGCATCGAGCGGATCCATGTCGAGCAGGACGCGGGCAAGCTGATGCACGACCAGCACCCGACCATGAGCTATGTCGACCTTAACCGCTCGGGCGTGGCATTGATGGAAATCGTGTCGCGGCCTGACATGCGTTCTCCTGCGGAAGCAGGGGCTTATCTTCGGAAGTTGAGAGCAATCCTCCGCTACGTCGGATCATGCGACGGCAATATGGAGGAAGGATCGATGCGCGCCGACGTAAACGTCAGCGTGCGCCGGCCAGGCGAGGAATTCGGCACTCGTACCGAAACCAAGAACGTCAACTCGGTCCGTTTCGTCATGGCGGTGATCGAGCATGAGGCGCGCCGCCAGGTCGAACTGATCGAGGAAGGCGGCACGGTCGCGCAGGAAACTCGGCTCTACGACCCCGACAAGAACGTCACCCGCACCCTCCGTTCGAAGGAAGATGCGCACGATTATCGCTACTTCCCAGATCCGGACCTGCTGCCGCTGGAGCTCGACGAAGCATTTCTCGAGGAATGCCGCGCCTCGCTGCCCGAGTTGCCCGACGCCAAGCGCAAGCGGTTCGAGGGGCTTGGGATCAGCGCCTACAACGCGTCGGTGCTGACCGCCGAGGTCGAGACGGCGCGCTGGTTCGACGGGCTGCTGAACGCTGGCGCTGAGCCCAAGCAGGCCAGCAACTGGACGGTCGCCGAGCTGTTCGGGGCGCTCAACCGCACCGGCAAGTCGATCGACGAATGTCCGATTTCGCCGGAAGAGGCGGCCGATCTCCTGAAGCTCGTAGCCGACGGCACGATCAGTGGCACCATCGCCAAACAGGTGTTCGAGATCATGCTCGAGACCGGCGACGCGCCCTCGAAGATCGTCGAGGAACGGGGGCTCAAGCAAACCAGCGACACCGGCGCGATCGACGCGGAAATTGACAAGATCCTCGCTGCCCACGCCGACAAGGTCGCCGAGTACAAGGCCGGCAAGGAGCAGCTGTTCGGCTTCTTCGTCGGCCAGACGATGAAGGCCATGGCGGGCAAGGGCAATCCGCAGGTCGTCAACGAACGGCTGCGGGCGAAGCTGGGCTGACCGTGGACCAGGCGTAGCGAAGGGGTTTGGCATGAAGAGTTTGTTTTCCTTCGCCGCGGCAACGGTCATCGCAGCCCAAGCCCCGGCCCAACCCGCTCCGGTGCCGAAGCTGATCGTCGCCCTGTCGATCGACCAGCTTTCGGGCGATCTCTACGACGAATATCGGCCGGTGCTGCTGGGCGGGATCGGGCGGCTGTCGCAAGGGACGGTGTTCCGCAACGGCTATCAGTCCCATAATGCGACCGAGACCTGCCCAGGCCATTCGACCATCATGACCGGGTCGCGGCCCTCGCGGACCGGGATCATCGCCAACTACTGGTTCGACCTCACGCAACAGCGCAGCGACAAGGGGGTCTACTGTGCGGAGGATGAGCGGGTGCCGGGCAGCTCATCAACTGCCTACACCGTGTCTCCCTACCATCTCCGCGTCCCGACCCTGGGCGACCTTCTGAAGCGGGCGCAGCTGGGCAGCCGGAATGTCGCCGTTGCCGGAAAGGATCGGTCGGCCATAATGATGGGCGGCCGGGCGGTCGACCAGCGGTGGTACTGGGATGGGAAGACCTTCGTCACGGACCTCAAGGGCGCAGCGGTGCCACGCTCGGTGGCGGCAGCAAAGCAGGCCGTCGCCAATGCCATCGCCGAAGACAGGCCGGCACTGCAGATGCCGGCCCTGTGCCAGCGAAAATCGCAAGTCGTGCCGATCGAAGGCGGCGGGGCGCCGGTCGGAGGCGGAGCCTTCGCCCGCAAGGCGGGAGATCCACGCAGTTTCCGCAACAGCCCCGAGTTCGACGGCGCCACGCTGGCGCTGGCCGCGTCGCTCATCGAGGAAATGCAGCTGGGGCGCGGGGCGTCGACCGACATCATCTCGATCGGCCTCGCCGGGACCGACGTCATCGGCCACAGTTACGGAACTCAGGGCGCGGAGATGTGCCTCCAGCTCTTCTCGATGGACCGCGACCTCGGCGACTTCTTCCGCCTGTTGGACGGCAAGGGCATCGACTATATGGTCGTGCTGACCGCCGACCATGGCGGGCAGGATGTCCCCGAGCGCCGCCGGTTGCAGGGCGTGTCCGGTGCCGCCCGCGTCGATGCGAAGCTGAATGCCAAGGATGTCGGCGCTGCGGTCGGGTCCCAACTGGGGCTCAAGGGCCCGGTCCTCTACGGTGAGGGCAGCTTCGGCGACATGTATGTCGATCGCGCGCTGTCGGCCGCGGACCAGGCTCGTGCAAAGTCCGCCGCGGTCGCCGCCTTCCGCGCCCACCCCCAGGTCGAAGCCGTTTTCACCAAGGAACAGCTGGCGGCTGCGCCATCGCCGACTTCCCCTCCCGACCGATGGACGTTGATCGACAAGGCCCGCGCCAGCTTCGATCCGGAGCGGTCCGGCGACTTCGTCGTACTACTGAAGCGCGACATAACGCCGATCGCGAACACCGCCAGCTATGTCGCCACCCACGGTAGCCCGTGGGACTATGATCGGCGCGTTCCAATCTTGTTCTGGCGACGCGGCATGAGCCGGAACGAGCGCAACGATGCGATTGAAACGGTCGACATCATGCCGACCCTGGCAGCATCTCTCGGGCTAGCGATCGACCGCAACTCAATTGACGGCGAATGTCTTACCGGAATTGCCGGCATATCCTGTACATCGCGCTAACCAATTTAGATCACTTGATTTTTTCGAATGGGCGCGGCAGCTTGAAGTCGAAGCAGAGTCTTCGGGGAGAGGGTAATGCGCCGTGTCTGTTTGGCGCTCTTGGCGTCAGTCGCGCTGGCAGGATGCGTGTCGACTCGCCAGTATGCCGATGTCGAGTTTTCGCCGCCGCAAGGCGACTATAAGCTGCTGGTGATGCGGCCCGACGTCAGCGTCGGATCGGTGACGACCGGCGGCATGGTCGAACCGCGCGCCGACTGGACCGAGCAGGCGAGGGCCAATTTCATCACCGCGTTGAAGGCGCAGCAGGCCGGTCGCGGCGGCAATGTCTTGATTATGGAAAAGCGCAATTCGCTGGCCGCGGTCGACGCCGACATGGTCGCCGAGCTGGAGCGGCTACATTATGCAGTCGCCAGCTCAATCGCTCTGCATCGCTATTCCGGTCAATATCTGCCAACCAAGCGCAACCGAGGCCTCGACTGGACGCTCGGGGAGGACGCAGTCACCCTCGGCCGCCGCACAGGCTATGATTACGCACTGTTCCTCTATGCCGAAGACAGCTTCGCCTCGACTGGCCGCGTCGGGCTCCAGGTGCTCGGCATCGCCGGCTGCTTCGTCGGCTTTTGCGCGCCGAACGTCGGCGGCGGCGGTCAGTTCGGTTACGCAAGCCTGGTCGATCTTCGCACCGGCGAGGTGGTCTGGTTCAACGTTTCGCAGGCCAGCAGCCAGATCGCTGGCGTCAAGTTCGGCGACATCCGCACCCCCGAAGGTGCGGCGCAGATGGTCGATCGGCTGCTCGACCGGATGAAACCCGGCCGCAATGTCCGCCGACGGGGGCGGGCACAATGAACGCGACTTTGTCCAGGCGAGCCCTGCTCGGAGCGGGGGCGGGGCTCGCCGCTGCTTCGATCGGAGGCGCCGCCGAAGCGCGGATCCTGCCCAGGGACATGGTCCCGCTGATCGGCCCCGGCTACCGCGCGGTCGACCAGGACGAAAAGGGCATGTGGCAGCTGATGGAGCGGGTCGAGGAGGAGGTCTCCGGCTCCAACCTGCTGATAAAGGACCCGCAGCTGGTATCCTATCTCGGCACGCTGATCGGCAATGTCGGCGGGCCCGCGGCCAAGGATATGCGCATCTACCTGGCGCGCATTCCCGAGTTCAACGCGGTCATGTTCCCGACCGGCTTCACGGTGATTTTCTCGGGCCTGTTGCTACGCATGCGCAACGAGGCCCAGTTGGCGGGGGTCATCGCCCACGAAGGCGCGCATTTTCTGCGCAAGCACCAGATCCGCCAATGGCGCGACATGCGGCGAAAGACCGACATTTTCTCCTTCCTGGCGATGGGGGCGGGAGTCGCCGGCGGTGCGGCGGGCATTTATGCGGGCGACCTGGTTCAGCTGGCCCAACTCGGCACCTTGCTGTCGCTCCTCAAATATAACCGGACGCTGGAGGCCGAGGCCGACGCAATGGGCGTCAGGCTCCTGGCAGATGCCGGCTACGACCCGATGGCGATGAGCGAGACATGGCAACAGCTGATCGGCGAGCTCGACCTCAGCGCCAAATATCGCCGCAAGCGTCGCCGGCGCGACTTCAACATCTTTGAAACCCACCCGTCGCCCGACGCGCGGATGGCCGATTTGAAGATTTCGGCGGCTGAAGTCCGGCAGCCGGGCAGGGTCTATGACGCTTATCGCTCGCGCTACCTGAATGCGCTTGCCGGGTTGCGGCCGAGCCTGCTCGACGACCAGGTCAAGCTGAACGATCCCGGCGCCAGCCAATATATCGTCAACACGCTCGCGAAGGACGGCTGGAACGGGCTGCTGCGCTTTTACGAAGGCGAGATCTGGCGGCTGCGGGGCAGCCAGTCAAAAGGTGACGAGCTGCGCGCGGCCCAGGGCTATGCAGCCGCCGTTGCCTATCCCGATGCGCCGCCCGACGCCTGGAGGTGGCACGGGGTCATGCTGCTGAAGCAGGGCCGATCCGCGGAGGCCAGGGCGGCCTTTGCCCGCTATCTCCAGCTTTCGCCAAATGCGCCCGATGCGGCGCTGGTCCGCCAGATGATGGCCGGTTGAGGAGTCCCGTTATGCGTTTCAAGCAATTGCTGATCCTCGCCGCGGCCGTCTCGCTGCCGGCCTGCGCTTCGGGAGTCGGTGGCGGGAGCTTCGGCTACAGCGGCTATTCGCTGGTTCGGGTCAAGGAAGTCCGGGTCGGTAACGACAGCATGGCAGTGACTCCGCCTCGCGAGTGGAACAAGATCGCCGGAAGCCTGTTCGTCGACATCCACGCGGTCGAGGACTGGACACAGAACGGGCCCTACCTCGACGGGATCAGCTTCGTCACCGGCCTCAAGGATGGCAAAGCGCTGGTCTATCAACGGCGCAGGGACGACCGCCAGGTGCCCAAGTTCCGGTCGAACATGACCCCGCCCGAGATCGCAGCCATGATCGAGAGCCTGTTCCGGGTCCGCGGCGGCGCGGTCGACTTCAAGACGCTATCGATGACGCCGCGCCCGTTCCTCGGCACCAACGGCTTCCAGTTCGATTATGAGCATCTCGACAGCGACGAGGTTAGGCGCAAGGGCCGCGCCGTCGCTGCCGTGATCAACGGCCGGCTTTACATGATCCTGTTCGATGCAGCGCGGTCGCATTACTACAACGCGCTGCTCCCCGACTATGAGGCGATCGTCCACTCCGCGCGGCTGGTGTGATCCCAGACCGGATCGGGCGGGGGCGGCGGCTCAGGCTCGCCGGGCAGCGGTGGGACATGGCCAGGCTCATCGGCCGGAGGCGGGCCTCCGGGGCGTGGCGGCTTGCTGGCCATCGTCATCCCTGCGGCTGGGTGCCGGGAGAGGGAATGTCCACATCCGGTGTCGGCGTCGGAGCTTCGGAAGGCGGCACCGTCGGCTGCGCCGGCTGGCTGGGCTGGACCGGTTCCGAAGGTTGTGTCGGTGTTTCTGGCTGACCGGGGCTCGGAATGTCTTGCATCGGGGAAAGCTCCTTCGATGGAATAACGCCGTCGCGGCGCCGCGGTTGCCTGTCCCGTTGCACTTGCCCCGGCGGCGAAGCTTGCTATAGGCCGCCCACCTTTGAGGCGTCCGCGCGGGCGTGGCGGAATTGGTAGACGCGCTGGATTTAGGTTCCAGTATCGCAAGATGTGGGGGTTCGAGTCCCTTCGCCCGCACCATTCCGACGCGCAGCTTGTCCGGGGGACGAGCGAGCTTTGGAACGACCTCGCAGACAAGTGATTTACGACAGGAATTACGGCCGTGACCATGAAGACCGTCGAGACGGAAAACGAAGGCCTCAAGCGGGCCTACAAGCTGACCATTCCAGCCAAGGACATCGATGCCCGCGTCGACGGCGAGATCAAGCGCATTGCGCCGACCGTGCGCATGCCCGGCTTCCGCCCCGGCAAGGTTCCGCCGAACCTTATTCGCAAGATGCATGGCGAAGCGCTGATGCGCGATGCTCTCAACACGGCAGTGCAGGACAGCGTCCAGCAACTGATGGCCGACAAGAAACTTCGGCCGGCGATGCAGCCGGAGGTCGAACTCGACGAAAGCTATGAGACGGGCAAGGACGCCGAGGTCAGCGTCCGGCTCGAAACCTTGCCGGATGTTCCGTCGCCCAAAATCGACGGCCTGAAGCTCGAGCGGTTCAACGTCGAGGTCGACGAAGCCTCGGTCGGCCAGCAACTCGAGCAGCTGGCGGCGTCGCAGACCCGGTTCGAGGACGCCACGAAGGGTCATAAGGCGGCCGAGGGCGACCAGGTCACCATCGATTTCATCGGCAAGGTCGACGGCGTGGCGTTCGATGGCGGCACCGGCACCGACATGCCTGTTGTGCTTGGTTCGGGCCAGTTGATCCCCGGCTTCGAGGACCAGCTGGTCGGCGTCAAGTCGGGCGACGAGAAGCAGATCCAGGTCAGCTTCCCGGCCGACTATCCGTCGGAGAACCTGAAAGGCAAGCCGGCGACGTTCGACATCAGCGTCAAGGCGGTGAAGGTGGCGGGCGAGACCAAGATCGATGACGATTTCGCCAAGCAGCTCGGCCTCAATGACCTGGAGCAGCTGAAGGGCCTGCTGCGCGACCAGCAGCGCCAGGAGCTCAACGGCCTGACCCGTACGCATATGAAGCGGCGCCTGCTCGACCAGCTCGCTGCCGATCATGACTTCGACGTCCCGCCGTCGATGGTCGAAGCCGAATATCAAAACATCATGGCCCAGCTGCGCCACGAAGCAGGCCATGAGGCCGACCCGGCCGCCGCGCTCAAGGAGATCGAGGCCGATGCCGAGGAATATCGCAGCATCGCGATCCGCCGAGTCCGCCTCGGCCTGCTGCTGAGCGAGATTGGCGCGGCGAACAATATCGAGGTCGGTCAGCAGGAGATGAACCGGCTGATCGGGCAGGCCGCCGCCCAGTATCAGCCGAAGGACCGCGAGGCTTTCGTCCGCTACATCCAGCAAAATGCTCTGGCCGCGGCGCAGCTGCGCGCCCCGCTTTATGAGGACAAGGTGGTCGACTTCCTCTTCTCCAAGGCCGAGATCAGCGACCTCACCGTGACCCGCGACGTGCTGGAGGCCGACCTCGAGAGCGAGGAAGGCCATGTCCACGGCCCGGGCTGCGGTCATGACCATCACGCCGAAAAGCCGAAGAAGGCCGCAGCCAAGAAGCCGGCGGCGAAAAAGGCCGAGGCACAGCCTGCGGCAGGCAAGGCGGAGGCGAAGAAGGTCGAGCCGAAGAAGATTGCTGCTCCCAAGACAGCTGCGAAGAAGGCGGAACCCAAGGCAGGGGAAAAGGCCCCCGCCAAGAAGCCGGCCGCCAAGAAAAAATGACCTCATTCCAGCGAAAGCTGGAAACTCCTTTCAACTTTATGTTCTAAGAGAAGGGAGTTTCCCGCATTCGCGGGAATGACGGGGTGGGGGGAAAGTTGGACAGCCTGCGCATCGCGGTCATCCTGCCTTGTTACAATGAGGAAGCGGCGGTCGCGAAGACGGTCGCCGGCTTCCGCGCAACGCTTCCGGGCGCAACCATCTATGTCTACGACAACAACAGCCGCGATCGCACCGCCGAGATTGCGCGCGCCGCGGGCGCAGTTGTCAGGACCGAGCGGCAACAAGGCAAGGGCCATGTGGTGCGCCGCATGTTCGCCGATGTGGAGGCCGACATTTACGTTATGGCCGATGGCGACCTGACCTATGATCCCAAGGCCGCCCCGGTGATGGTGCGGATGCTGGTCGAGGAACAGTTCGACATGGTGGTCGGAACCCGCCAGCATGACGTGGCCGAAGCCTATCGCGGCGGCCATGTCATCGGCAATCGGCTGTTCACCGGCC
>Ga0307411_10000464_pt1 | contig 14014 bp, 14 predicted proteins | sample DK1Ometagenome_2_FD_203712 | JGI IMG/M metagenome (GOLD analysis project Ga0307411, IMG submission 203712) | Maize rhizosphere microbial communities from greenhouse at UC Davis, California, United States - DK15-O-1 | ecosystem: Host-associated > Plants > Roots > Rhizosphere > Soil | place: USA...
CGCAGGCCGGCGCCGCGCACGATGTGGGGCACGACGAGTCCGACGAAGCCGACGAGCCCCGCCGCGGCGACCGTCGCGGCGGCGAGCAGCGCGCTCGCCAGGTACACGCGCCGCCCGGCGCGGTCCACGTCCACGCCCAGCCCGGCCGCCGGGTCCTCGCCGAGGGCGAGGACGTCTATGTCGCGCGCCCACCCGAGCAGCAGCCCGCCGCCAATCGCGACGTAGAGCGCGAGCCAGCGGACCGTGCCCCAGTCGGCGCCGGAGACGGAGCCCATCATCCACCAGAGCGCGCCGCGGACCGTGTTCGGCGGGGCGCCGGCGAGGGCGACCATGATCGCGGCGTTGGCGAACGCGCCGACGACGACTCCGGCCATGAGCAGGAGGCGCGGGTCGGCGCGCCCGCCCACCGCGCGGGCGACGAGCAGCACGAGCATCACGGCGCCCCCTGCCCCGGCGAAGGCGGCGAGCGGCACGAGGCCGGCCGACGACGCGCCGAACGAGACGGCGAGCACCGCACCCACGGCGGCGCCACCAGAGACGCCGAGCAGGTACGGCTCGGCGAGCGCGTTGCGCAGGGTGCCCTGGAGCGCGCCCCCGCTCATCCCGAGCGCCGCGCCGACGAGCGCGGCGAGGACGACCCGCGGCAGGCGCAGCCCGCGCACGATAGCGACCGTGTTCGCGTCGCCGCGGCCGGCGAGCGCGTCGATCACGGCGCCGGGCGAGAGCGGCACCGCGCCGAGCGCGATCGCCAGCACGCCGACGGCGGCGAGCGCGACGACGAGCAGCGGCCAGAGGAGCGGGTGGGCGCTCCTCACGGCGTCGTTCCGGGGTGGAGGAGTCGCGCGATCGCCGTCGCCGCCTCGCCGAGTCGCACCGACGGCCGGCCGACTAGGGCCGTGTCCACGACGAGCACGCGGCCGGCGCGCACCGCCCGCAGGCGCCGCCACGCGGCGCCCTCGGCGATCAACCGAGCGCCCTCGGGCCCGGCGAGCACGACGTCCGGGTCGCGGTGCAGGAGGTCCTCCATCGCGATCGTCGGCGACGGGTCCGGCAGGTCGGCGTAGACGTTGTGCCCGCCGGCGATCTCCACGAGCTCCGTCATGTAGCTGCCGGCGCCGATCGTGATTAGGGGGCTGTCCCAGACGTGCCAGAAGACCTTGGGCCGCGGCAGTCCTGCGGTGCTCCTTCGCACGCGGCCGAGCGTCGCGGCGACCGAGTCGCCGACGGCGGCGGCGCGCGACCGCTCGCCGGTTGCCACGCCGAGCAGCAGGAGGGCGCGGCGGAAGTCGGCGATGCGGTCGATCTTGAGGGCGAGCGTGCGCACGCCGGCGGCGTGCAGCCGCTCGGCCGCGGCGCGGTTGTCGGCGCTGGCGTAGAGGACGACGAGGTCAGGACGCGTGGCGAGTACGGCCTCGACGTTGGGCCGCAGCCCGTCGCCGAGGTCGGGGACGAGGCGCGCCGAGTCGGGCCACGCGTCCCACCGCGTGCGCCCGACGAGGCGCCCACCGGCGCCGATCGCGAACAGCACCTCCGTCGTCGTCGGGTTGAGCGAGACGATCCGGGTGCGCGGCGAGACGCCGGAGGGCTGCACGCTGTCGCCGAAGTCATCACGCAGGGGCGCAGCGACGGTGCCGACCTCGGCGGCGGCATCGGCCGTGCGCGACGCGGGCCCCTCGCCGCGGCAGGCGGCGAGGGACGCGACGAGCGAGACGAGGGCGATGACGGCGGCCGCGGCGGCGGCGGAGCGAGCGCGCAACGAAAAGGGCGTCCCGACACGACGAGGGACGCCCGCAACGCAGGGCCGCGCCGGCACGCCCTCACGGACGCGACGTGCGACACGAACGCCACCAGCCCTCCCCCGAGGGTCTGTCAGAGTGGCGCGGACGAGAGTCGTCTCCTGGCTCCGGGCCGCCGCGTCCGCCTTCCCGACCGCGTGGCGGTCAGTGGCTGCGAGGACGAGCGTGAGTGCCCGATACAGTGGCGGGGCCGCGCCGGCGTCACACCGGCTTCCGTGGCTCCCGTCCGCGGAATGGTCGTTCAGTTGTGCGTCGCCCGACGCGACGCGCGCGCCCGGACGGCGAGTGCGAATCTAGGGCTGGCGACCGCCGCCGGCAAGCGCTGCCGCGAGGTCGCGCTTGAGCGAGGCGCGGCGCGTCTGATAGGCGGCGCGGGCCTCCTCGCTCGGCGAGCGCTGTCGCTCGAACGAGGCGTCGAGCGTCGCGATGGCGCGCGCGAGGCGGTCCGCCTCGGAGACCGCGGACGGCTCGCCGACCGCCGCCGCGGCCTCGATGCCGGCGGGACGGCGGCGGCGCGCCGACGCGGCGGCGAGCGCGACGAGCATCAGCGCGCCGGCGCCGGTCGCGACGAGCGCGACGTAGAGCGACCGCGAGCCAGCGGTGGCGAGCGGCGGGAAGGAGACGCTCGCGACGGCGGCCGCGGGCGCGTCCTGGGCCAGGAAGCGCCGGAAGTTACGACCGTCCTGGACGACCGGGTTCACCTCGCGCAGCCGCGCCCCGCTCGCCGAGCCGCGCGCGCCCTCGACGAGCACCTCGAAGACCGACGTCTGCCGCTCGAGCGGCACGCGCAGTGGGAAGGAGGAGGCGGGAACCGTGTACGAGAAGGAGATCTGCTTGAGCCCGGGGGCGAGCGGCGCGAACAGCTCGACCCGCTCGCCGGCGAGACGCACGGCGTCGGGCGCGACGTCGCCCTGGCCGACGCGGAACTCGCGCGCGCCCGCCGGGACGACCGCCGTCCAGACCGGCGTCGCCGCCCCGCCGTCGCGCGCCGGGGCGATGCTGGTGACGGTCGTGTCGTTGGAGAGCTCGTAGACCTCGATCACCTCCCGGCGGTCGCCGCCGGCCGGCGGCGGGTCGAGCACGATCAGGTGCCGCCCGCGGACGGAGAGCGGAATGCGCGCCGAGGTCGTGTCGAAGACCATGATCTCGGCCTCGTCGCCGCTCACGGCGGGGGACATCAGGGGCTGCGAGAAGTAGGCGATCCCGCTGTACGACACCGACACGAAGTAGATCGCGCGGTCGCTCCCCCACGTGCGGTAGCGGAAGGCGTAGCGGCCGGCGGCGTCGGTGCGGACGGAGTCCATCGGGCCGGCGCTGTCGGGGCCGACGCGGTGGATCGTCACCCAGTGGCCGGCGGCCGGCGCGACCTCGCCGCCGGCGGGGAGCACGACTCTCCCCTCGACGCGGCGCAGCTCCGGCACGACGGGCGTGTCGGCGGTGTCGCGCGGCGCGGTGGTCTGGGCGGCGGCGACGGCCGGCGCCCAGGCCACCGCGCCGCCGACGAGGAGGGTGGCGAGCGCGAGGCGAGCCCGGAGCGGCACGGCCTACAGGTGGAACTTGCCGAAGTCCTCGGGGCGCAGCCGCTCGAGGTGCTCCTTGAGCTGCTCGGCGTTGAGCACGTCGGGGTCGGTCGGCGCGGGGAGGCCGCTCGACGAGACGGACGAGTCGCTCCCTTCGTCGTCGTCGGCGACGGCGGTGAGCAGCGACTCCTGGGCGAAGATCGGCGCCGAGAGGCGGAGCGCGATTGCGATGCTGTCCGACGGCCGGGCGTCGATCTGGACGAGCCCCTCGCCCCGCTGCACGTGCAGCTCGGCGTAGTACGTGTTCTTCTGCACCTTCGTGATCTGCACGCGCCGCAACGACCCGCCCAGCCCCGTGATGAGGCTCTTGCAGAGGTCGTGGGTCAGCGGGCGCTCGCGCTTCATGTTGTTCATGTGCACCACGATCGACTCGGCCTCCGGCTGGCCGATCCAGATCGGGAGCAGCCGCGTCCCGTCCTTCTCCTGGAGGATGACCACGTACGAGTTGGTCGAGCTGTCGATCCCGAGCTTCGCCACCGTCACTTCAACCATTGCGACTCTCGTGCTGCACGATGAAACGGGAGGGGGCGGCGGGCGCGGCGCCCCGAGAGGTGCCGCGCCCGCCGCGTCGGTCAGGTCCCCATGTCCCACGAGGCGAGGTACTTCTTCTGCTCCGCCGTGAGCTCGTCCACCTCGGAGCCCATCGCCTGGAGCTTGATCCGCGCGATCTCGCGGTCGAGCTGCTCCGGAACGCGGTGCACCTCCTTCGCGAGCGACTTGGAGTTCTTCACGAGATACTCCGCGCCGAGCGATTGGTTCGCGAAGCTCATGTCCATGACCGAGGCCGGGTGCCCTTCGGCCGAGGCGAGGTTGATCAGGCGGCCCTCGCCGAGGACGAAGACGCGCTTGTCACCGACCATGAATTCCTCGACGAACTCGCGGACCTGGCGGCGCTTCTTGCCGGCGAGCTTGGCCAGCGCATCGAGGTCGAGCTCGACGTTGAAGTGGCCCGAGTTGCACACCACGGCGCCGTCCTTCATGGCCTGGAAGTGCTCGGCGCGGATGACGTGGATGTTGCCCGTGAGCGTGCAGAAGATGTCGCCGATCGGGGCGGCCTCCTCCATCGTCATGACGCGGAAGCCGTCCATCACCGCCTCGAGCGCCTTGAGGGGGTCGATCTCGGTGACGATGACGTTGGCGCCCTGCCCGCGCGCGCGCGAGGCCACGCCGCGCCCGCACCAGCCGTAGCCGGCGACGACGAACGTCGAGCCGGCGAGGAGCAGGTTGGTCGCGCGCAGGATGCCGTCAATCGTGGACTGGCCGGTGCCGTAGCGGTTGTCGAACAGGTGCTTCGTGTACGAGTCGTTGACCGAGATGACCGGGAACTGGAGCACCCCGTCCTTCGCCATCGCCTTGAGGCGGATGACGCCGGTCGTCGTCTCCTCGGTGCTGCCGACGACGTCGGTGAGAACCTTCTTCCGCTCGGCGACGGGGAGCGCCTCGACCCACTTGCGGATCGCCGGGGCGAGGTCGTCGAGGCGGTTGAGGGCGATCATGTGGAGCGCGCCGACGACGTCCGCGCCGTCGTCCATCGTGATCTCCGGGCGATGGGCGATCGCCGCGCGGATGTGCTCGTAGTAGGTGTTCTCGTCCTCCCCCTTGATGGCGAAGACCTTGATGCCGTGGTCGCGCACCAGATGCGCGGCGACGTCGTCCTGAGTCGAGAGCGGGTTGGAGCCGCACAGCGCGACGTCGGCGCCGGCGGCCTTGAGCGTGATCATCAGGTTCGCCGTCTCGGCCGTCACGTGAAGGCAGGCGGAGACGCGCTTGCCGGCGAGCGGGCGCTCCTTGGCGAAGCGCTCGCGGATCTGCCGGAGCACGGGCATCGAGCGCTCGGCCCACTCGGTGCGGTCCTTCCCGATGTCGGCGAGGGCGAGGTCGCGGATGTGGTGCTGCTCGGAGGGGGCGGCGGTGCCGCGCTCCGTCTTGGCGGAAGTGGCCATGCAGTCGGTCCTCGGTGGTGGCTCAGCGAGCGGCGCCGGAGAGCGCCCCCCCGGTGCGGGCGCCGGCGCGCGCGGCGCCGGAGAGTGCGTCGGTCAACTCGTTCACGCGGTCGGTGCGCTCCCACGTGAACGTCGTCCCCGCGGCGAGCTTCTCGGGCGAGCGCCCGAAGTGGCCGTAGGCGGCCGTCGCGCGGTAGATCGGCTTGCGCAGGTCGAGCGCCTGGATGATCCCCTTGGGCGTGAGGTCGAAGACCCGCTCGACGGCGCGCGTGATCTCGCTGTCCGAGACGACGCCGGTGCCAAACGTGTCCACCATGACCGAGACCGGGCGGGCGACGCCGATCGCGTACGCCACCTGGACCTCGCAGCGGCGGGCGAGCTTCGCCGCGACGACGTTCTTGGCCACCCAGCGCGCCGCGTAGCAGGCCGACCGGTCCACCTTGGACGGGTCCTTGCCGCTGAACGCGCCGCCGCCGTGACGGCCCATGCCGCCGTAGGTGTCGACGATGATCTTGCGCCCCGTGAGCCCGGCGTCGCCCTGCGGCCCGCCGATCACGAAGCGGCCGGTCGGGTTGATGTGGTACTTGACGCCGGCGCCGCGCAGCGCGCTCGGGATCGCCTGCTCGATCACGTCGCCGATGATGGCGTCGCGGATCTGGTCGTTGCCCGCCTCCTCGGAGTGCTGCGTCGAGACGACGACGGTGTCCACGGCGACCGGGCGGTCGCCCTCGTAGACGACCGTCACCTGCGCCTTGCCGTCGGGGCGGAGCCACGACATCGCGCCGCTCTTGCGCCGCTCGGAGAGGAGCCGCGTGATGCGGTGCGCGAGGACGATCGGGAGCGGCATCAGCTCCTCGGTCTCGTCGCTCGCGTAGCCGAACATCATCCCCTGGTCGCCGGCGCCGCCGGTGTCCACGCCCTGCGCGATGTCGGGCGACTGCTTGTCGATCGTGCTCATCACCGCGCACGTCTTGCTGTCGAAGCCGAACGTCGCGTCGTTGTAGCCGATGCGGTCGATCGTGCCGCGCACGATCCCCGGGATGTCGACGTAGGTCTCGGTCGTGATCTCGCCCGCCACCACGGCGAGCCCGGTCGTGACCAGGGTCTCGCAGGCGACGCGCCCGGCGGGGTCCTCGGCGAGGATCGCGTCGAGCACTGCGTCGGAGATCTGGTCGGCGATCTTGTCGGGGTGACCCTCGGTCACCGACTCGGACGTGAATAGGTGTCGATCGAGCACGAACGGTCCCGCGTTGAGGGCGAATGGGTGAGCGGGCCGCCGCCGGAGCGCGCCCCGCGCGTCGGCGGCCCGCACGAGGTGCGGCCGGGGCGGCGCCGGCATGCAAAGGGGGGCGCCGCTAGGGCGCCCCGGAACCTTGGATTCTACCGGGTTCGGCGGTGGCGAGCAACCCGGCGCCCTCCTCCTCGCCGTCGCCGAGGAAGGGCGTGTCGGGGCCGAGGGCCGCCGCGGCGTAGCGCCGGACGAGCTCCGCGGCGGCGGCGGCGCTCCGCGACCCCATCGCGTCGCGGGCGGCGCGCTCGGCGTCGGCGGCGCTGGTCGCCCGCACGAGGCGCTTGACGAGGGGCACGGCGCGCGCCGAGACGCTGAGCTGCCGCACCCCGAGGCCGATCAGGGCGAGTGCCATGAGCGGCTGCGAGGCCATTTCCCCGCAGACGCCGACGTCGAGCCCGTGGGCGCCGCCGACCTCGACGGTGCGGCGGATCAGCCGGAGCACCGCCGGGTGCATCGGCGTGAAACGCGAGGCGAGGTTCGCGTTCCCGCGGTCCACGGCGAGCGTGTACTGCACGAGGTCGTTGGTGCCGATCGAGAAGAAGTCCACGTCGTCGGCCAGCGTGTCGCAGGCGACGGCGGCGGCGGGGGTCTCGATCATCACGCCGAGCGGCACGTCGCGCCGATAGCGCGCGCCGCGTGCCTTGAGCTCGGCGGCGGCCTCGCCGAGCAGGACGCGCGCCTGCCGCACCTCGTCGAGCGAGACGACGAGCGGCAGCATGATGCGCACGTCGCCGTCGGCCGCCGCGCGCAGGAGGGCGCGGAGCTGCGTCTTGAACAGTTCCGGCTCGTCGAGGCACATGCGGATTGCCCGCCAGCCGAGGAAGGGGTTGGCCTCGGTCGGGTACCCGCCCACGGGGAGCTTGTCCCCGCCAATGTCGAACGTGCGGATGACGACCGGCCGGCCGCCGAACGCGGCGACGACGCGCGAGTAGGCCCGGTACTGCTCGTCCTCGTCGGGCATCGCCGCGCGGCCGACGACGAGGAACTCGGTCCGCATCAGCCCGACGCCGTCGGCGCCGCTCGTCGCAGCCTGCTCGGCCTCCTCCGGGAGGTCCACGTTCGCGCGCAGCACGATCGGCACGCCGTCGGTGGTGATCGCCTCCCCGGTGGCGAGCTCGCGCAGCGCGATCTCCTCGGCGGCCTCGCGCTCGGCACGCCGACGGTAGGCGTCCACCTCCTCGTCGGTCGGGTTGACGGCGAGGACGCCGGTCGAGCCGTCGAGCGCCACGCGCTCGCTGCCCGTGAGCCGCGACGTCGCGTCGCGGAGGCCGACGACGGCGGGGAGGCCGAGCGAGCGCGCGAGGATCGCGACGTGGGACGTCCGCGTGCCCGCGTCGGTGGCGACGCCGGCGATCGCCTCGCGGTCGAGCTGGATCGTCAGGCTCGGCGTGAGGTCGTGCGTGACGAGCACCGCGTTGGTGCCCTTGGGGACGTCCACCGGGTCGTGGTCGGAGAGCCCGAGGAGCAGCGTGAGGACGCGGATGTGCACGTCGGTGAGGTCGCCGACGCGCTCGCGCAGCATGGCGTGGTTGTGGCGCGCGAAGTTGCCGCGCAGCTCGACGAGCACGAAGTCGAACGCCTTCTCGGCGCTCCAGTTCTGCTTGATCAGCCCCTCGACCGATTCGGCGAGCGTCGGGTCGTCGAGAATCGAGATCTGCACGTCGAAGATCGCCGCCTCTTCGGGACCGGCGTGCCGCTCGGCGCGCGCGCGCACCTGCTGCAGGCGCGCCTTGGCGCCCTCGATCGCCGCGTGCAGGCGGCGGATCTCGCCGGCGATCGCCTCGTCCGGCACGATCCGGTGCGGCACCTCGGGCACCTCCCAGCGCAGGAGGTGCACGGGCCCGACCACGATGCCCGGCGAGGCCGGGATCCCGACGAGGCGGCGGTCGACCACGTTAGCTCTCCCCGAAGCGGTCAGCGATGAGCTTCGACAGCGCGTCCACGGCCTGCTCGGCGTCAGGCCCCGAGGCGCGCAGCATGACCGTGGACCCGAACTCGGCGGCGAGCATCATGACGCCCATGATGCTCTTGCCGTTCACCTCGAGGTCGTCGCGTGTGATCGTGATGTCCGACTTGAACTTCGAGGCGGCCTTCACGATCTCCGCAGCGGGGCGCGCGTGGAGTCCGTTTCGGTTGACGATCTGAACGCTCCGCTCAGCCATGCCGGACCACCGAGTAAATGACGAACGCGCCGAGCGCGCCGAGCGCGAGGCGCCAGCCGTCCACTCGGCCGTGCAGCCGCGCGACGAGGATCGCGCCGACGACGACCGCGAGGAGCACGCCGCCCGCCATCACGCGGCCGACGCCGATCGCGCGGTAGAGCGCGAGCGGGAGGGCGAAGCCGCCGATCAGCGCGGCGGCGCGCGCGATGTGCTGCGGCCCCTGGCGCAGGACGGGGTTGGCGAGCGCCGCGGCGACCGAGGTGCCGCGCCGCCAGCCGACCGTAAGCCCCCAGGCGCGCAGCGCGAGGTGGCCGGCGTTGTACAGCACGAGAAAGCTCCCGACGACGAGCCCGGGCCCCGCGCCGAGGCCGAACGCGGCCAGCGCGACGAGCGAGCAGAGCGGGAGCCACCCGGCCCACACGAGGCGGTCGCCGACGCTGCCGAGCGGGCCGCAGAGCGCCGTGCGGAAGCGCTCGATGCGCGCCGCCGGCTGGCCTTCCAGCTCGACCCGCGCCAGCGCGCCGACCGCGACCGCCGCCAGATAGGGGTGGGCGTTGAAGTAGCGCGACTGCCGGGCGAGCGCGGCGCGGTAGGCCTCCCCGCCCCGCCCGCCGGGCAGGAGCCGCAGCGCCGGCTCGGTGCAGAAGCCGATCCCGTTGCCGAGCAGCGTCTCGTAGTTCCACGAGCCCTGGATGGCGAGCAGGCGGAGGTACATGGCGAGCCAGACGGTCGCCGGCAGGGGGCGGACGTCGCCCGGCGCGGCCGCGCGCGGCGCGGTGGCGGTGGCGGTCATCGGAGGGCGAGCAGCGAGAGCCCGGCGGCGATCCCGCCGAGGAAGAACCAGCGCGCGCCGGCCGTGGAGTGGAAGATCTTCCACGCCGCCGCCGCGGCGACGGTGGCCGCGACGCCCGTCACGAAAGCGCGCGACGCGGCGGGGCTCGTCCCCCAGTCGGAGATGGCGAGCCGCGCCAGCGGGCGCAGCACGGCGAGCGCGGCGAACGTGAGGAGCCCGCCGCGGACGAGGTCCGCCGTCAGCCCCGCCACCTGGAGCCCGATCACGGTGCGGCCGGAACCGCGCTCGAGACGCGGCAGGCGCGCCCGCGCCCAGCGTGCGTTGAGCTCGCGCAGTCGCACCATCGAGTAGCTGCCGGCCCACGCCGTCGCCGTGGCGCCGAGGACGGCAGTTGTCATCCCACCGGCGGTGTTCGGGGCGCTATCCGAGAAGAGGGCGCCGCCGACGACGGCCGCCGAGCCCCACTCGAGGTAGCGCGAGGCGCCGAAGGGGAGTGTCTCGAGCGCGATCAGCTCCAGCGTCACGCCGATCATCAGCCCCTGCATCGGCTGCCCGACGAAGGCGCCGGCTGCCGTCGCCGCGACGAGCGGGCGCGAGACCATCGCCTGCGGAAAGCAGACGACGTCGAGCCCGAGCACGCCGCCGAGCAGGGCGAGCGGGAGGAGGTCGACGATCCACTCGGTCATCGGCGGACCACCAGATCGGGGGAGCACGCGCTCACGGGTCCCCCTTGCCCGTGAGGATGTCGTCGAGCGGGACGGGGCGCGCGGCCGGCACGTCCTGCGCGGTCACGCTGACGCCGCGCGCGGAGAGGGCGCGCAGGGCGCGCTCCTCGTCGGCGGTGAGGAAGACGTAGCGCAGGCGCTGCACGCGGCCGGCGCGGTGGTGCACGCCCCCGAGGTTGACGCGCTTGATCGCGTCGACGCCGTCCACGAGCCGGCGCATGGTCTCGATGTCGCCGGTCAGCATGAGCCCGGGGCGCCCGTCCTGCGCGAACTCGGCGTGGCGGCGCACCGCGCTCTCGACCGACTCGAAGTAGACGTCCATCTCCGGCGGCACCCCCATCCGGTAGAGCTCCTGCTCCCAGTCGCTCGACGCGACCTCGTCGTCCACCAGCACGATGAAGCGAAGGTCCAGCGGTTGTCCCCACCCCACCACGACCTGGCCGTGAATGAGGCGGTCGTCGATCCGGTAGAGCTCAACGGGCACCGGGCGCTCCGAGCACGGTGAGCGCGGCCCGTCCCTTGTCCGCGGCGTGCGTCGCCGCCTCGCCGGCCGGCTGCTCGGCGTGGAAGACGAAATCGAGCAGCGTCGCCAGGTTGGCGCCGGTGACGACGACGACCTCGGGGCGGTCGCGCTGCACACGGCGCGCGGCGATCGTGCAGCTCCCCGCCGGCAGGTCGGTGAAGATGACGCGGGCGCCGCTCGCCGCGATCTGCTCACGCAGCATGCGCTCGATGTCGTCGGCGCCGAGGCCGCGGTTCGAGACTGGAATGAAGACCTCGCCGCGCCCCGTGATCTGCGCGACCGCGGAGACGACGCCGAGCGCGAAATCGCCGTGGCCGGCGACGATCGCCCGCCCGACGACGTTCGCCGCGTCGCCCCGGTCTGCCCCCGCCCCGTCCGCGCTACTCATCGTCCTCCTGGAGGTACTCGCGCACGTGCACCGGCGGCGGCATCAGCACGTCGGCCGCGTCGCGCATGCGTCGAATGAGCCGCTGGTTGAACGCCTCGGCGGCGTCCACCCCGCTGTAGCGGAGGAGGTGGTTGAGGGCGATCACCTCGCCGATCACGGTGATGTTCTTCCCCGGGTTGAGGGGCACGGTGATCTTCGGGATCTGGACGCCGAGGATCGTCGTCGTGGCCCCGTCGAGCCCCGTGCGCTCCACGGCTGCCTCCTGGTCCCACTCCTCGAGCTGGACGACGACCTCGATCCGCTTCTGCTGGCGCACGGCGCGGATGCCGAAGATCGCCGGCACGTCGATCAGGCCGACGCCGCGGATCTCCATGTAGTGACGCTGCAGCTCGTGGCCGCGGCCGATCAGCACGTCGTTGCCGCGCCGCGTCGTGATCACGAGGTCGTCGGCGACGAGGCGGTGGCCGCGCTCCACGAGGTCGAGCGCGCACTCCGACTTCCCGATCCCGCTCCGCCCGATGAACAGTAGGCCGACGCCGAAGACGTCGGTCAGCGAGCCGTGGAGCGTCGTCGTGGGCGCGAACTCCTCCTCGAGAACCGGCTTGATCCGGCGGTAGAATTCGTTCGTCTTGAGCGTCGTCCGGATGAGCGGAATGCCGGCCGCGTCGGCGGCCTCGCTGAGACCGTCGGGAAGCTCCTGGGCCTTGGTGACGAAGACGCACGGGAGCGGGAACGAGAAGAAGATCCCGAGCACGCGCCGACGCTCGTCCGCGGCGAGGGAGCGGAGGTAGGTAATCTCGGTCTCGCCGAGCACCTGGAGGCGCTTGGCCGGAAAGCGCTCGACGTAGCCGGCGAGCGCGAGCCCGGGGCTCGACGCGTCGGAGCTCTCGATGACGCGCTCGAGACCCCCCAGGCCGCCGACCTGCTCGAGGTGCAGCGGGTCGCGCAGCCGCTCGAGCAGCCGGCCGACGGTGAGCGGCTTGCTCACCGGCCGCCCGCCCTTGCGGCGGCCGCGCGCTCTCTCTCGACGTCCATGCTCACGAGCTCCTCCTCGGTGTCGGTGCGCCGGCGCGCCGCGGCGGCGGCCCGTGGCTACGTCGCGCCCCGCGCCAGCTCCACGAGGTGGGCCTCGGTCTCGAGCGCCGCGCGGTCCCAGGTGAACGTCTCGGCGAAGCGCCGCCCGCGCGCGCCCAGCGACCCGACCAGCCCCACCGAGTCGGCGAGCCGCGCCATCGCGGCGGCCATCGCGCGCGTGTCGCCGTGCGGCACGAGGAACCCGGTCTCGCCGTCGCGCACCGACTCGCGCAGCCCGGGCGAGTCGGACGCGACGACCGGGGTGCCGCACGCGGCCGCCTCGAGATTCGTGATCCCCCACCCCTCCTTGGGCGACGCGAAGGCGAGCGCCCAGGCGCGACGGAGCAGGGCGAGCTTGCCCACTTCGCTGATACGCCCAAGAAACCGCACGCGCGCGCCGAGGTCAAGCGAGGCGGCGAGCCGCTCGAGCGCCGGCCGGTGGTCGCCGCTGCCGGCGATCTCCAGCGTCGCGTCGGGGCGCGCGAGCTCGGCGAAGGCGCGGATCACGATGTCCACCCCCTTGTACTTCTTGAGCCGCCCGAGGTAGCCGAAGAGCGGCGCTGGAGCGCGGGCGGCCGGGTCTGGCGTGTAGCGCACGGTGTCGATGCCGCAGTAGATGACGCGGATCCCGCGGCGCGGGATGCCGCGGCCGGCGAGGTCGTCCGCCGTGCTCTCGCTGATCGCCTGGAAGGGGACGCCGCGGTAGGCGTAGCCGAGCGGGCGCTCGGCGAGCCAGACGGCGGCCGCCAGCGGCGGCGAGAGCTCCTGGAACACGGTCCCGCCGAAGAGGTGCGGGACGACCGCCACCGGCTGCTCGGGGCCCCAGAACGGCGTGTAGAGCGGCGCCTTGTTGATGTCCTCGACCAGGAAGTCGAAGTGCCGCGCCCTGAGGTGTCGCGCGTAATAGCGGTGCGCGCGGAGCGCGAACGACTGCCGCGTGCCGACGCGGTGCACGTCCATCCCGTCCAGCTCGACGCGCGGGCGAGCGCCGCGCCAGCCGCCGCAGAGCAGCGTGACCTGGTGGCCGCGCCGGGCGAGGCGGCCGAAGATCTCGTGAAGGTGGATCTCGGCGCCGCCGGCCTGCGGGTTCTCGCGGTCCTGCCAGTTGACGATGAGGATCTTCACGGGCGAGCGACGCGGCGGGACGCCGGCCGCCCTTCGAGCTTGCCCATCCGTCGCGCGAGCGCGTCCACGACGCCGTTCACGAAGCGGGCGCTCTGGGCGCTTCCGTACCGCTCGGCGAGGCGCACCGCCTCCTGGATGACGACGCGGGGCGGCGTCTCGCCGCGCGTCAACTCGGCGGCGGCGAGCCGCAGCACCGAGCGCTCGACGGCGCCGAGGCGCTCGAGGCGCCAGTTGGTCGTCACCTGGGCCAGCTCGGCGTCGATCTCGGCACGCGACGCGGCCAGCGTGCGCACGAGGGGGCCGGCGATGCGGCGCTCGTCGGCCGAGACCGCGAGGTCGTCCCAGACCTGCGTCGCGACCCGCTCGAGCCCCTGCTCGCCGCGCAGGTCCCAGGCGTAGAGCGCCTGGAGCACGCGGGCCCGCGCCCGCGTCTCAACCCGCCGCGTGCGCGCCATCGTCCTCCCCGTCGTCGTCGGCCAGGCCGCCTGCTGCGTGTAGCCGATCGAAGAGGTCCGCCATCTCGAGCGCGGCGAGCGCCGCGTCCCAGCCCTTGTTGCCGTACGCGCCGCCGGCACGCGCCTCGGCCTGCGCCATGTCGTCGGTCGTCAGTACGC
>Ga0307411_10000466_pt1 | contig 14001 bp, 19 predicted proteins | sample DK1Ometagenome_2_FD_203712 | JGI IMG/M metagenome (GOLD analysis project Ga0307411, IMG submission 203712) | Maize rhizosphere microbial communities from greenhouse at UC Davis, California, United States - DK15-O-1 | ecosystem: Host-associated > Plants > Roots > Rhizosphere > Soil | place: USA...
GGGTTCAGGCTTCATGTGGTGTGCGCTCTGCCATTGAGCTACTCGGGATCGGAATCCCCGAGGCCGGACTCGAACCGGCATCTCTCACCAGCAGACCCATCACGGTAGATCAGGACGCCGACGGTTTTTCTGAGTCTGGAGCGAGAACTTCAGCTTCACCGGGTTTTGAGTTTCCCGTGGGAACTTGATACTCATCTTCAGTTTTCGCCCTGAGGGCGACCCGTGCGCTCAGTCACGGGAGTCTGGGAACGGCCCCCGGAGGGTTGGGGACCGTTGTGGGAAACCCTACCGCATCAGCCCAGGAGGTGGAGGAACAGGTTCTTGCCGACTTCGATCTGCTCGACCTCCATGGAGTTGGCCTCCTCGCGGGCACGCTTCACCGCGTCCGACATGGCGTCGATCCGGGCGACCAGTTCGTCACGACGGCTGCGGGGAAGGGCACCGGAGAACTTGACCGTCTCCCAGTACCCGGCGGGCTTGTCCACCGTGACGACCTCGGTCTGGGCCGGGTGCTTGTCGGTCGCAGCGTACTTGACCAACACCTCCGTGATCTTCTGGGTCTTGAGCGTCTTGACCGGCGCGGTGGCGTACCCGCCGTTTTCACGGTCCTCGGTCCACCGGTCGGCGGGATCCAGGACCGGCGCCTTGGAGACGACGGTGCGAAGGTCTACGAGCTGCTTCTCCAGGAAGAGAAGGAACGGGACCGGGAGCTCGGGGGTGATGCGCTGCCCGTCCAGGACCACGGCGGCCTTGGCCGACATGTTCGCGGTCTCCTTGGTGGCGACGACGTCGAAGAGAGCCGTCAGGTGCCCGGCCGCGTCAGCCAGCATGGACTCGACGTTCTTCTGGACCAGCGTGTACTCCGGCGGCAGCCGGGTCCCGTCGTCGTCTACCGGCTGGTAGGTGCGCGAGATGCCGCTGAAGAGCGGGGGCTTCTGGAGCCCGTGGTAAATCTCCGTGACGGCGTGAGAGGTGCGGACCTGGAGACCCTTCTGGACGGCAACGATCTGGCAGAGCTTGGTAGGGGTCACAGCAGTTCCTTCGATGAGACTGAGATTGAAGTGGGAAGAGCAGGATTCGAACCTGCGATCTCCGCTGACGCACGATCGTTGCCTAGGGCGGCCGTGCAGACGGGTCAACCGGATTAGGTCCGGCCCCATAAGCCACTCGGGCATCTTCCCTGAGCGGTCAGCTCAGCTTGTGCACCATCTTCGGCATCCCGAAAGACAGCGCTGGGAGGGGGCCGAACTGTGTGAGCAGCTCGACGCCGGGAACACCACCGTTCTCGAACGGGTCCGTCCAGGTCTCCAGGGGCACGTTCGGGTAGCCGTCGAAGTTCATCACCTCGGCCAGGGTGGCGAACTTGCCCACCGGCACCGAGGAGGCCCAGTGAGAGATCTTCTTGGCGATCTCCTCGGACAAGCCCGGGTTCTTGTCGTAGTGAGTCTGCTTGTCGACCGTGATGTGTCCGGGCATGTTCATCGTGGTACCCCCCTGTTGGAAAATGTGGTGGCACCGTTGCGCATCTCCGGTGGTGCCATACCGGATCTTGGCGAGAGCATGGCCGTGAGGGGAGACCATTCCAACGACCCCCACGTGACTCCGCTTCCAACCGCCTAACCATGCCGGAGCCACCGGCCAGGTGATGCTACTCCGTTAGTTTCGGTCAAGGAGGAGTCGTCCCTTGTCAGCCCCGAGAGGTGTTGCGGGGTATGCAACTCACCAGACTTTCACTCCGGACGAGCATGCAAACGACAAGCTCGTACGTTCCTCGTAGTCTGTGCCCTTGACGGGATTCGAACCCGCGCCTTGAGCTGAGCTTGGAAAACGCGCTTCCCTACAGACCCAGTTCGTGAGCCAGTCGGTGCATCCGCAACCTTCTCAGCACGCCACCCCTCCGTTTTTGGGTCGCTCTGTCCCTACCTGAGCTACAAGGGCATGTCTCTGTTTAGTTGTCCTCGCTGTCCCCCAGGTATTTTCGCGTGAGGCGCCTGCTCTTGCCGAGCTTGCGCTGCACCGCCCAGGGGTCCTTGTACTTCCGGCCGTTCCCGGCGAGCGTGGAGTAGCCGCACATCATGCAGCAGCCGCGCCAGCGCTTGTGAGGAGAGTGGGCCATGGCCGAGCTCCGTTCGGGTTTTCCCCGGCCCCTCTTCAGGGCTGGGGTTGCCCGCCGTTCTCGACCATGTTCTCTCCTCATGCCTTGGTGGAAAGGTGCGGGGGCCGTATAGCCTCGGCCGCAGGAAGATCTTGCATCAGGAGAGCCGCCACCGGATCACTGAAGTTGGCCTCTTCCTGCCCGTGCAGAGTCGGCTGTCGTCTCTGCTGGCATCCTCCGTAGGTGGGGCAGGGTTCGAACCTGCACTGGACTCCGTTATCCGGGCGTCTCTGCTCTATGTTGGACTACCCACCCATTATTCACTTAGATGTCCCGGGATGACTCACGTGCACATTCCTCGTGAAGCCATTCCATCGAGATCGTATTGTCAACGTCTTGTTCATACGGGTCCGGCATCCAGAAAACCTCTTCTTTAGCGACACCCGTTTTGGAACAGTACTCACACTTGCGGTACAACTTGTTCATGATTCCTCTTCCGATTGAATGAGTCTTCAATCGACCGGAAGGTTAACCACGTGGCTCTGGCTGGACTCGAACCGACTACCTTCCCCTTATGAGAGGGATGCTCTAACCTGTTGAGCTACAGAGCCCTACTATGTTGTGTTGTATTACGGGCCTCCGACGGGGTTCGAACCTGCGTACCTGGATTACGAAACCAGTGCTCTGCCTATTGAGCTACAGAGGCGCGGATGTCTTTCGAGCTCTCGGGAGGACATCCAGACCCGACTAAGGTTTCACCGGGCAATACCCGGTTACTACGTAGTACCCCGTACACCTGAAGGGACTCGAACCCCCAACCTTCTGATCCGTAATCAGACGCTCTGTCCGTTGAGCTACAGGTGCTTGTGCGAGGTACCGCACCTTCCTCGGACCCACCTGCGGGGGTCGTGCGGCACCTCTGCCTAGGTGTGACCCAAGGCGACCGCCGTGTCTTCACCTTCCAAGATGCCCCACTTGGAATCTCGGAGTAGGAAGAACTTAACGGGTTGCAGGAGTAGGGGAGGAAGGAATTGAACCTTCGGCCTCGTGATTATCGGTCACGCGCTCTAACCAACTGAGCTACACCCCTATGAAGAGGGTCAGTCTCCTTTCCAGCAGATTGACCCTCCGCCCAGAAATTCCCGAAGGTGCATTCAACGGAATTCCCTGCACTTGGACCCTTGGGTTTCCCCGGTCCCTCTCTGCACTCAGTATGCCCACACCCCAGGAGGGTTGCAAGCCGTATCAGGTAGGTGTGACCTGATTCACCCTGCTCCGACTGAACGGCCCAGCTGAAGCCGACCGCGCACCTCGTGAATCCGTACCATCCCCGCCCGGCCGATTCCCTGGATCCGGACGAGGTCGGTGTAGTACGCCCGGCACAGTTCCTCCGGCGTCGTGATGCCCGCCTGGAACAGCAGGTTCGCTACCTGCGAGGCCAGGCTGTCCCCGCCGAAGAGGTCCCTCAAGGAGCGGTACAGCGGGTTCTTCCTGCGCCTCTTGCGAGCAGCCTTGGATAGCTGCGGACCCACTCCGTGACTGGGCACGGCATCCTCCTCAGCAGTAGACCGACTGGAGCATCCACTTGGGCGCCGACGCGTTGAGGCCCAGCGTCTTCACCGCCCGCTCCAGGCGCAGGATCTCCTCCATGCCGACGACGAAGAAGTCGGGCTCGATGTTCTCACCTGACCCCTCCTCGACCGTGAGCATCCTGGAGGTGAGGGCGATGAACCACCTGCCGAGCTTCGTGGGGTTGTTCACCCAGGGGATCTCCAGGCCGAGTTCGTCGCGGAGCCGCATGGTGAGGTCGTCGTACTCCAAGGCGTTGACCGTTTCCTCGTCCACGCCGTGCTCCAGGAGCAGCACCCGCTGCATGGTCTCGCGCAGGTCGTTGGAGCCGAACGTCCACGTCTGCCCCGACGGCTCCTCGAACGTCACGCCGAGCTGGAGCTGAGTCTGGTGGTAACCCATGATGTTCTCCTTCCGTTTCCACTATTTTCCCACGTCAGACCCCGGAGTAGTACTCTGGCGGGACGTGACCCCCACCACACCCGGAGCCTCAGTGGACCCCACCGGACAGATGATGAAGTACTTCTCCTTCGAGCACCTTCCTGTGCACCTCCAGGCGGCCTCCAAGGTCTTCGCCACAGCGGCAGAGCAGGTGGTCGAGCTGATTCCCCCGGGACCGGAGCGGACGGTGTGTCTCCGTAAGCTGCTGGAAGCCAAGGACTGCGGCGTACGGGCGTCCCTGTAAAACGCCGGGACCCCCTCACAGAGGTTCCCGCAAACCGGGGAACGTGGAGGGGGTCCCGGGACCGGAGCTGTCAGCGACCGGTCACCCTGGTTCGGCGCAGGAAGACAAGGATCCCCGCGCCAAGGAGCATCATGCCAGCCGCTACGAGCATGCGCACTGTGTCTTCGGAACCCGTGTGCGCGAGCTTGGTTTCCTCCGTGGACGAGGTCGGTTTACTCCCCGGCAGCGAGCTTCCCGGGCGGGCCGACGGCTGCACCACCAGACGGCTGAAAGGAGTCGGCGAAGTGTCTTTTGACGACCCGGACGGGTTCGCGGAGCTTGAAGACTTCGGGCCCGAGATCGCAGCGGACCAGGCGGAGGAAGTAGAGACAGGACTCCCCGAGATCTGGGTGGTCCGCCGTTCCAAGCCTGTGCGGCTCCCCGTGGAGGACGTACCAGACCCCAGGGGCCGTCTGACTGTCCCCGGCACTGCGGTACCTCGTGTGGAGGAGCTTGTCTTCCCAGGTCTTACCTTGATCGGCACGACGGGTCTGGGGGCGTGCACGGAGGGCTTTGAGGAGGGCCGTGCAGGCGTGACGCCAGAGGGCGGCGGGGAGAGAGCTACACATTCTTCGACCTCGACGTACCAGGCGGGCGGCTCCGGTGGGGCTGGGACCGGCTCGAAGTAGGTGGTGCAGGAGCAGGGGCAGGCCGCCTGGGTGTTCTGAACCGCCACGGCGGCCGAACCGAGTCCCACGAAGGTTACGACGGCCGTGGCGGTCAGGAGAACGTGTCGCATGAAGCCTTTCTACGCGTTGATGCAGGTGTTGCCAAACGCAGGGTTCAGCGCGCCGATCACGTTGACCGTGTTCCCGCAGACGTTCACGGGGATGTGGATCGGGATCTGGACGACGTTGCCGGACAGGACGCCCGGGGAGCCGATGGCCGCTCCGGTCGCGTGAGCCCCGCCCCCGCCGTGGTGGTGACGGTGGGTGCGCCGGTCGTCGCAGCCGTGGTCGTAGCCGCAGGCCGGGGTGGCGAAGGCCACCGAGGGGGCGCCCAGCACCAGGGAGACACCGGCGAAAGCGAGTGCGAGCTTCTTCATCAACAATCCTGTCCTAGAGAGAACGGCCGTCCGGAAGATCCGGGCCGCTTTATCCGCCGAGCTCCTTTACCGCTGCGTACACCCGGCGGGCAATGTACGCGTGGCCAGCGTCGTTGGGGTGGACACCGTCGGATCCGATGTAGACGTCGGCGTTTCCGCTTCCCGTGGGGGCGCTGGTGTTACCCGTTCCGGTGATCCACGGGCCGTGAGTGGCCACCAAGGTGCCCGTGGCGTCGTAGATGCTTCCGGTGACGGGGGAGATGAAGGGGAGACCGGCCGCTGCGGCCGACGCACGGAGCGTGTTGTCGGTGTTGGTGATGCCGCTGCCGGGGGATCCGGTGGGCGACCAGCAGCCGATCACGTAGATCTGTGTGTTGGGCAGTGCGGTCTCGATGGTGCTGAACAGCAGGTCGGCCGCCGCGTCGATCGCGGGCTGACTTCCTCCGTTGTCGTTGTAGCCGCCCCAGATGAACAGCACGTCGGGGGCCCAGGGAGTGACGTCCACGGCCACCCGGTCCTGGAACACGGCATAGCTTCCGGGGGTGATGTAACCGGTGCCGCCAAGGCCTTCCTGCCACGAATCCTCGTAGCCCAGCAGCCGCATCGTCTGGTTGAACCACGTGCCCGCTCCGAGCGCGGTGTTCATGGCGCTGCCTCCGGAGAGGCTGTCGCCGAGGACCATGGCCCTCTTCGCGGGCTGCGGGGGGAGCCACATGATGGCGGTAGGGGGAAGGTAGATCCCGCCGAACGGCATCACGGAGCAGTCCAGGCGGATCACGCGGGGTTTGGCGGCGCCCAGGTTCACGGTCAGGAGGTGGGTGCTGCCTGGGGTGGTGCCCGCGATGGGCTGCATCAGGTCGGTCAGCTGGCGGCCGTCCACCGAGAGTCGGATGTGCCCGGCGGACTGGAAGTTCAGCCGGAGCTGGAAGGCCGTCGCGTCGGTGCCGAAGCTGACGCTGTACGTGGACTGGGAGGACGCCAGGTTGGTGCGGGTGTTGGGGTAGCGCGAGATGGGCAGCACGTAGGTCGAGTCGGGGGTGCCGGTGCCGACGGTGAAGTTGCCTGCGCCGAGGTAGAGGAAACGGCCGGTGACGTCCGTTCCTGCCAGGGCCACTCCGGGCGGGGCTTGCTTGATGTACCCGCTGGTGGGGGTGCTGGTCTGGGCGATGCTGATGCTGGTGGGGGCGGGGGCCGGACCCAGGTTGGTGAGGGTCATGCGGAAGGGGTAGTTGGGGAAGGCGTAGACCCTTCCCGCGCCCGTTCCCTGGTTGGCGAGGGCGATGGTGGCCATGCCGCTGCTGAGGTGCGCGGCGCTCACGGTGAAGATCGTGCCGGAGGAGGCCCGGTTGAAGCTGGTGCTGGGGTAGTACTCAGGGCCGCCCTCGGTGAGGGGCGAGGAAGTTCCCGAGCTCGCGTACTGGGAGATGGCTCCGGCACTGTTGAGGAGCACCAGGTCCATGTAGCGGGTGCCGGAGTAGAGCATGCCCAGGTGGACCTGGATCCGGTCGTCGGGCTGCGCCAGGATGGAGCACTTGAGCTGGGTGCCCACGCTGGTGGCGGCGATGGTCCAGGAGGCGGCGCTGGCCAGGTCCTGAACGGCTCCGTCGATGATCTTCGCTTCGGCTGTCCGGTTTCCGAGGGCGTCGATGCCCGGGACACCTTGGATACCGGGACTTCCGTCGGCTCCGGCGGGGCCGGTGGCTCCTGTAGGGCCGGTCGGTCCCATCGGCCCGGCAGCCCCGTCAGCTCCGTCCTGTCCGTCAGCTCCGGCAGGTCCCATGGGGCCCGTGGCGCCAGCAGCTCCGTCTTCCCCGTCCGCGCCAGCGGGTCCTGTGGCCCCTGTCGGGCCGGTGGGGCCGGTTGGTCCGGCGGGGCCGTCAGCTCCCGGGGGACCCGGAATTCCGTAACTCCCACATACCCCTGGATACGTGCTCATGGCGACCCTTTCGGACGATTCGTTCTCAGGGTATGCCAAAGGGAGTAGAGGGGATCATTCGGACATGACGAAGCCCCCACCTGTTCGTGCAGATGGGGGCCTCGTCGTTCGTGACTGCGGGGTTGATCTTACCTGTCTATGTGAGGACCGATGTACTCCACACACAGCTTCTGGACGCCGTCCACCCGTTCGCCGTAGAACCAGCTGATCCTCTCGGCAGACGGCCCCTTGCGGGCCCAGGAGATCCACAGCTCGTCACGGCCCTGGAGCCTTCCGGGGCCACCCCACGAGGGGTTGCTGCGGTGACTGGAGAGAGACGGGTAGGTGGGGTCCTGCTCCAGCAGGCGCAGGGCTTTCTTGACCTGCCTCACCCGGCCTTGATCCCCACTGCGCTCAATCTCCTTGAGTCCCTTACGCGCATGTTCGTTGAGTTCCAGCTGATAGGGCATGCGTTCTCCTGCACAGGTACACGAATGATGGGGTTACAGGTCGTCCAGAGGGGACGTGTTCAGGAAGTTCCGGAGAAGTTCCAGCAGGCCGCCCCGGACCCGCACCTCGGACCGGCCGCCACCCGGCTGGGCGCGGGCTCCGTTGTCCAGGTACACCGCGTCCACCCCCTTGATCGCGTTGAGCCGCCGGATCATGGCGTAGTGGGCCCCCAGAGGGAGAAGTTCCTCGGGCTCCTCCAGCTCGATGACGTTGGTGTCCAGCCAGTGGCGGGACCCCACCAGGCCCTTGTCCGGCCCGAGGACGTAGACGGCCTCGTGGTGGATCCTGTCCTGGTCGGCCTTCGGCAAACCCCGGCGCATACGTACGACGATCACTGAACTCCCCTTCCATAGAGACTTTCACCCTAGGGTGAACTCCAAACTCTGGAAAGGGAGTTGAGCGTGAGACCTGTCACATGAATTTAGACCGTCGGCATTGACACGGCCCGCCAGTGCGGGGTGGAGCTGTTCTGCGTGACGTTGCCGCTCACCAGGTGCATGTACGGACCCCGGTAGGTCTGGGCTACCGCCGCCGACGAGGTGATCGAATACTCCGGCGAGATGTCGGTCCTTACGAACGTCAGCGAAGTCGGCCGCACCTCGATACGGAAGCTCATGTACGTATCGGCCACGGGCGGCTGGAATCCGCCCGTGGTGGGCGGGGTGCCGTTCATGACGGTGGTGGATGTCGCGGTGCCGGGGTCGTGACGGTTCAGGACCATCTCCCCGTTGGCCCGGACGAAGGCGTGGTACCCGCCGACCGTGTTCGTCGTGGCGGTGAAGACGTACTGGGTGTCGTCCGGACGGCAGATGGCCACTCCGCTGACCTGCGTGGAGACCGGAGGGATTACCGGCCACTTCATCGACCACAGGATGTTGTAGGACGACGGGGCCGGGACCTCGTTCAGGCCGCCCAGGCACACCGTGTGAGCGACGGTCAGGTCCGGGAAATAGACGCTTCCGTCGCTGGCGTCGAACTTCAGCCGGATGGCCCGTGCCGCTTCGGAGGCGGGGATGGTCGGGTCGCCCTCCAGCATGCCAGGCATCATGACCTTGGTGGCGAAGTTGTCGGCCGCCAGCATCTTGTACGTGAACTCGGTGTTCGTGGACCGGGTGACGTAGGCGATGCGGGAGCACATCAGCCCCTTCACGCCGAGATCCTGGCTGAGGTGCCGGGCCTGCTCGCGCCGGTGGATCTCCCAGGCGATGACGTCCTTGCCCCGGGCCACGATCTGCGCAATCCGCGCGTCGGTGGTGATGGTCGGCACGCCCCACATGTCCACGACCGAGTCGTAGGTGTTCAGCTCGGAGTCGTTGGTCAGTCCGTCTCCTGCGAGGTACCCCCAGGTGGTGAAGCCGTTGGTCCGGGCCCAGGAGAGAAGGCTGTTGTTGTACGCCATCTTGACCACGACGTTCTGCCGGGCCTGCGGGTAGTCCTCCAGGAGCATGCGCTGCAAGGGCTGCACGGCTGCGTTCGACTTGGCCTCAACGAAAATCACCGTGTTGTGGATGAACCGGTCGAGCACCTCGCGCAAGGTGACCAGCTGCTGTCCGGGCCATCCGGGCCCGAGGTAAGTGGTCTCATCGGTCCGCACCAGGGCCGAGATCTCCGACCAGGGCCGGGTGGTTGCTGCGCCGGTGGAGGTGGTGCTCTTGTCGAAGTCGGGGTCGTGCATGCAGAACAGGGTCTTGTCGGCCGCCGCCACCACGGACACTTCCATCGCGGGTACGTAGCCGTTGGTCCGCAGCAACTCCATGCTGGCGTCGTAGCCGACCATGGTGTGCTCGGGGAATTCGGCTCCGGAGCCACGGTGGGCGAGGAACCATCCTGCGGGCTGTGCGCGCATCTGCGCGACCGTGTACGCCGGGGCTGCCGGGGCGGTAGCGGGGCCCTGGCCTTCCTGGGAGACCACCACCGACCAGGGGGCGCCCGGAGGGGACTGGCCTGCGGTGGTGGTGCTCGTAGCCAGGAAGATGGCGCCCTTGAAGGACACCAGGGAGCCCGAGGGGTAGATGGTGTTGGCAGACCAGACGCCCCGCCATGGATAGGCCATACCAGGCTCCTTTGGACTATCTGGACATTGCTCCCTTAAAGGATAGGGCTACACCAGCGTCCAGTTGCCGACGCCATCAGGAGCGAGCGTCAGGCGATTCCACTGGTCGGGCAGCGTGGCGGTAGGACTGCCGTCGATGGTCTGGCCCCCTGCTGCGGCCACGGTGACCACGTTCGCGGAGGAATCGATCTTCTTGATCGTGTACTGGTTGGGCGTCGCCACGGCGGAGATGAGGGTGAGTGTCACCGGCCCCGAGGCCGCGTTCACGAGGACCGTTTCGTCAATCAGCCGGATCGTGGTGGACGCGGTGATGGTGCGCACGATCCGGGACAGCTGGCCATTGATCACCTTCAGCCCGGTGGCCGACGTGGCGGTGACGTTGGCTTCGGTGAACAGCCCGGTGAGACGGATCGTTCCCCGCGCTGCGGCCACGGCGGCCGTCGAGGTGCCGGAGATCGTGAAGTTCGCCGCCTCGGTGGAGCACTGGTCGATGTCGATCATGGGTCCTACGCCGGTGGAGCCCACGCCGTAGATGTACACCTGGTTGACGCACTGCTCCACCGACATGGAGATGACCTTCATGGCGTGCACCGAGCCCACAGACCCTGCGTAGCTGCCTACCGGCACCAGCCCGGCCCAGCAGTACAGGGCCATGTACCGGTCCACGATGCCGTGCTCGGTCAGGAACATGGCGTAGGTGTAGCCGCCCTGGACGGACAGGTTGGTGACGTAGACCAGGTCGTTGTTCCCCGGCGCGGGCAGCATCACCCCGATGGACAGTCCGGTGCCCAGCAGCGTCGGCGAGACGTAGTCGGCGCCGGTCACCACGCCTGCCGTGCCGACGGAGACGTTTTCGATCTGGGCGTTCGCACAGCCCCACAAGTTGAGGGCCCCGTACGTCAGGCCGTGGTCGGAGTGGGCGTTCAGCAGGGTCAGATTCTTGATGACCGGGATGATGTTGGCGTAGACCGCGCCCACACCGTATCCGGACCCCTCGTTCGGCCCGCAGATGATGGCCGGGTTGCCGCTGGCGTTGATGCTGGCGATCTGCGCGGCCGTGGAGGCGAACACCCTGAACGCGATGTAGCCGCCGCCCGCCATCTGCGGAACCTGCTGCTGCCAGTGCCGGACCGCCGCGCCTCCGTTGGAGGGGCCGGAGAAAGTGAGGTGCTTCTTCACGCTGGCGACCGGGTTCGGTCCGAACACCAGCAGGCCGTTGCCGGATTTGTTGGTCCGCAGGGCCCCGGCCAGGGCGCAGAAGCGCGGAGTGAACACCTCGGCGTGGGTGTTGCCCGCTGCGAGGTAGGCCTCGGCGGCGTCGATGGCGGCGTTGCAGGCCACCGTGTCGTCTGTGCCGAAGAAGACGGGTACACCCGTCGCTGTGGTGACGGCGGGGGCTGTGAGGGTGATGGAGTTGGCGCTGGCCACGGCGGCGATGGTGGTGGTGTGGGCGGTCACTCCCGAGGCCCCGGCCCGGTTGACGAGGATCGACATCCCTGCCACCGCTCCGGCGAAGCCGCCCGAGGCGCTAGTGAGCGTGGTCGAGGAGGCGGTGATCGTGCCGTCGGGGATGACCTTGACGTCGGCCTTGGCGCCGTACTGGGTGACATCGAAGAACCAGGGCGGAGTGAGGGCGGTGAGGTTGCCGGTGAGGGCCCAGCTGCCCGAGTAGGTGTAGATGTCCCCGGTCACCGTGTCCAGGTACATGTCGCCGGTGTTCGCCGAACCGGAGGGGGCGCCCGTACCTGTGGTCCATACCGTTCCGGGAGTTCCCGCTGCACCGGCGGCGCCCGCCGGGCCGGTGGCTCCAGTGGCTCCTGCCGCACCGGCGGCGCCCGCCGTTCCCTGCTGGGCCACCAGATCCCAGGGGAAGTCGGGCGGAGGTACACCGGGGGTCGGGTCGGCGGTGGCGACGTACGTGCTGCCCCCGAACTGGACGAGGTCACCCTCGGCGTAGGTGTTCTCCGATTCCCAGCTCCCGCTCCAGGAGTTGGTGAAGGAGCCTGACTGTCCAGCCGGACCTGTGGCGCCGGTGGGACCCGCAGGTCCGGTAGCCCCCGTGGGCCCGGCAGGTCCAGCAGGTCCGGTGGGCCCGGTCGGTCCGGCGGGTCCCGGGATGCCGAATCCTCCGCACTCGGTGGGGTAGGTCACGGCAGCTCCTTCGGGGCAGGTCAAATCGCCCTTACAGGATATGCCGGTAAATCAGGGATCCTCAGTGACAACTCGGACAGGAAGCCCTGCGAGGACCGGCGGAAGTGACCCAGGTCACGCTCGTACCGCCCAGTACTGGGCACTTCGGATCGCCCACTGACGGGATTCTTCTCTCAGGCGCTGCGACAACGCGGCCTGTAGAAGGAGATCACCATGACCAACGTCCACATCAGTGCGGTCGGCTTCCTCAATGGAGACACGCCGGAGAAGTCGATCGGCCGCCTCGGCATGGGCGTCCTGCCCAGCGGCGTCAGTCCCCTGGCGACGGCCACCCTGGTGCGGCTCACCTGCCAGGCCCACAACGTCCAGGTGGCAGGCCTCAGCCGGTCCTACGACGAGGAGATCCTGCGGGAGCTCACCTCGATCAAGCTCATCTTCTGGCCCGGCGGCGACACGGTGCTGATGGTCTGAGAACGCCGAAGGCCCCTCCCTGCTGGGTGCAGAGAGGGGCCTTCGCGCCGGGCTACAGCGCCCCGAGCAGTTCCTGGAGCGTCAGGTCGGCCTGCCGGAGAATGGCACGGAGGGTCCCGGCAGGAATGGGAGTCTTGTGGAGGGCGACCGGAAATGGCCGCAGGCCGTCCCTCTGGAACTTCACGTGTGAGCCCTTGGCGTCGACCTCCTTGAAGCCCAGCTGGCGTAGGGCCTTCGCCAGCTGGAAGCCTGTTAAGCCGACGGGGAGCTTGGGTCCTCCCGCCGGACTCATGCGGCCACCTCCAGAGTCCGCACCTCTCGGCTGACGATCTGAACCGGCTCGTCCCGCAGGAACAGCTCGATCGCCTCCTTCAACATCTCCTGCGCGTGTTCCGGGCTGTTCCCGTAGGTGTGCACGTCGAGCTCCGGGCACATGGCGCTGTAGGCGACGTCCCCGGCTTCCCGCCAGATGACTGCGGTGAACTTCTGCATGATTCCTCCCCTTCAGCCCGCCTTAATCAGGCTGGGCGGTCGCCGCTGTACACGCGCTTCTCGTTGGGCAAGTAGTCCGGCGGGCAACAGTTCTCGTTGTCGCACGCAGGGCCCCTTGCGAGCCGTTCCAGGATCTTCGCATCACGCTTCAGAATCTGGAGGAGGATGGCTCTCCGTTCCGGAAGCATCAGCTGTTTCCCCTTTCCTCAACGCGATCCTCACACGAAAATGGCCCTCTTCCCAAGGGAAAAGGGCCATGATCTGAGTCACACCTGGTCAGTACAGCTCACCCTCCGGGACCGGGCCGACAGGGGCGAACTCACCCCCGGACAGGTAGTTCTCGAAGCTCTTCGCCATGTTCAGCGTCACCTGCTCGATCTGCTCAGGAGTCACCTTCCCGGCATCCGGAGCGTGGGCCGCCAGGATCTCCACCGCCCGCTCCAGAGAGTCTGACCTGATCGCCAGCCCAGGGTCTTCCCAGCCGTCGCCGGGGCCGCCGTCACATTCTTCGAGCATGCGCCCTCCTTGGATCATCCCTCCATGATGGCGCAGAAAAGCCCCGCCCGAGCGGACCCGGACGAGGCTTCCTTGCTGTCCGCTACCGGACGGGCTGCTCAGCCCTCCGGGGCGAACGGGACGGTGATCTCCTGCGAGGCCGTGCGGACCGGCTCGTCCACGTCCGTCACGGTGACGGTGTAGGTACCGTCCGCGTAGTCGTGCTCGGTGCTGGTGACGCCGTCGCCCGAGTTGGTGCCGTCGGCCAGGCCGTCACCCCAGGAGATGGACACCTCGCCCGCGCCCTTGTTGTCCGCGAGGACCGACGCGCGGCGCAGGGCCGGGTCACCGGTGTCGGCGGAGATGGACACCTCCAGGTCACCACCGGCCGTGGAGTACGGGACGGTAACCTCGAAGGTCGCGGTGCGCTCCGGCTCGTCCACGTCGGTGACGGTGACCGTGTACGTGCCCGGCGTGGTGT
>Ga0307411_10000468_pt1 | contig 13997 bp, 14 predicted proteins | sample DK1Ometagenome_2_FD_203712 | JGI IMG/M metagenome (GOLD analysis project Ga0307411, IMG submission 203712) | Maize rhizosphere microbial communities from greenhouse at UC Davis, California, United States - DK15-O-1 | ecosystem: Host-associated > Plants > Roots > Rhizosphere > Soil | place: USA...
CGACCGTGGCCGGTCAACAGCGCCTGGTCCTCGACGCGGCGGACCGACCTGCCGCTGCCGAAGCGGGTCGCTGGAGGGGGAGTCGATGCGCTCATGGAGGACGACGGCCGGGTGACGTACGTTGGCGAATCGGCGCAAAGCGCCGAGGCCGATCAATGTAAACGACCGCGCCGGGAGCTGGCCAATCGTTTTCCGCGCGACTTGTCGGACGAACGCCGATAGTCCGAAGGCGTTCGCGCGGCGGCGCCGCTGCGCAGCGGCGGTCTATCATCGACGCTTCGCGACCGCTGCCGCGCGGCGGCGCTCCCTTGCAGACCCTGTGGACGACGTCCTCCGCCGCAACCACGTTCGAGTGTCGGGCCAGGGCAGGCAGCCGATGCTGTTCGCGCACGGCTTCGGCTGCGACCAGAACATGTGGCGATTCACGGCACCCGCCTTCGAGGCGACGCACCGCACGGTGTTGTTCGACCACGTCGGCTGCGGCCGGTCGGACCTGTCCGCATACGAGCCCCGCCGCTACGCGAAGCTCGAAGGCTACGCCGACGACGTTCTCGACGTCGTTCGCGCGCTGGACTTGCGCGACGTGGTGTTCGTCGGTCACTCGGTCAGCAGCGTCATCGGGCTGCTCGCCGTCATCGATGAACCCGAGCGCTTCTCGCAACTGATCCTCGTGGGCCCGTCGATGCGCTATGTCGACGACCCGCCCGACTACCGCGGTGGCTTCAGCCGCGCGGACATCGAGGGCCTGCTCGACGTGATGGCGAAGAACTACATCGGCTGGGCCAGCTTCCTCGCACCGGTCGTCATGAAGAACGCGGAGCGTCCCGAGCTCGCCGCCGAGCTGCAGCAAAGCTTCTGCTCGACCGATCCCGCGGTGGCGCAGCATTTCGCGCGCGCGACGTTCCTCTCCGACTACCGATCGATCCTGCCGGACGTGACCGTGCCTTCGCTGATCCTTCAATGCGCGGACGACGCGATCGCCCCCGACGAGGTCGGCGCGTACGTCCACCGGCATCTTGCCGGCAGCACGCTCCATCGGCTGCGCGCCACCGGCCACTGCCCGCACATGAGCCACCCGGACGAGACGATCGCGGCGATCCGCGACTATCTGTCGCGCACGCGCGAGGCTTGAGACCGGCCCGCCGTGGACCCGATCGTCGACGCGCTGCCCTGCGGGTTCCTCTCGTTCACCGACGATGGCAACGTCGTTGCGGCGAACCATGCGCTGCTGGAGATCCTCGGCTACGACCGCAGCGCGCTCCTCGGTCGGCACGTCGAGCGGCTGATGCCGGCCGGGACGCGCATCTTCTACCAGACGCACCTGTTCCCGCTGCTGAAGCTCCACGGGCACGTCGAGGAGATCTACCTCGCGCTTCGCACACGCACCGGCCATGACGTCCCGATGCTCGTGAACGCCGCGCGCACGCTGCGCGACGGCATCGCGGTCAACGACGCGGTGCTGCTGTCGATGCGACAGCGTGACGAATACGAAGACCGCATTCTCGACGCCCGCCGGATCGCGGAGGAAGCGACGCGCGCGAAGGACGAGTTCCTCGCCGTCGTGTCGCACGAGCTGCGCACGCCGCTCACGGCCGTGCTCGGCTGGGCGCGTCTCCTGAAGAGCGGGCGGCTGGACGCCGAAACGACGCGGCGGGCCGTCGATGCCATCGAGCGCAATGCCGAGGCGCAGGCGACGCTGATCGGCGACATCCTGGATTTCGGCCGCATCATCTCGGGCAAGCTGCGCCTCGACGTCGCCCCGTTGCAGCCGGTTTTGGTGGTGGACGCCGCGCTCGACGTTGTGAAGCCCGGCGCCGATGCGAAGGGCATCCGGATCGCAACCGCGCTCGACGCGGCCGCCGGCCCGGTCTCCGGTGACGCGAGCCGGCTGCAGCAGGTGCTGTGGAACCTGCTTTCCAACGCGGTCAAGTTCACCCCCAGAGGGGGTCGCGTCCAGGTCACGCTCTCGCGCTCGAACTCGAGCGTGCAGATCGTGGTCAGCGACACCGGCGAAGGCATCGACCCCGGGTTCCTGCCGTACGTTTTCGAGCGCTTTCGCCAGGCCGACCACTCGCCGGGTCGCGAGCACGGCGGACTCGGGCTCGGACTGGCGATCACGCGGCACATCGTCGAGCTGCACGGCGGCACGATCCGCGCGCAGAGCGCGGGCCCCGGGCGCGGCGCGTCGTTCACCGTCTGCCTGCCGGTGCTGCTCGCCCACGATGCCCCGCTCGCCGAGCCAGCGCCGTCCCGCCGGGTCGCGCAGCCCGAGCGTGCATCCCCGCGGCTCGCGGGTCTGCACGTTCTCGTCGTCGAGGACGAGCGCGACGCGCGCGAACTCCTTGCGACCATCGTGGCCGACGCCGGCGGGCGCGCGACCGTCGTCGCCAGCGCCGCCGATGCGCTGCAAGCCATCGGCCGCGAGCGGCCCGACCTCGTCCTGAGCGACATCGAGATGCCGGGCGAGGACGGCTACGCGCTCATGCAGGCGATCCGCGCGCTGCCGCCGCGCGAAGGCGGCGGCCTGCCTGCGATCGCGCTCACCGCGCAGGCCAAATCGGCCGATCGCCTGAAGGCGTTGTCCGCCGGTTTCCAGGTGCACCTGTCGAAGCCGGTCGACCCCGACGAGCTCGTCGTCGCGATCGCCAATCTCGCGCGGACCGCGGTCCTCGCACGTTGAGCCCCTTCGCGCGCGCGGTCGCGCGAGCCGCGTTTACACTCGGCCGTCCCGCCTTCGACGGAGAGAAGCATGCCGCGCGCGCGCAGGAAGCCCAACTTCCTCGTCATCCTGATCGACGACCTTCGCTACGACGAGTTCGGCGCGGGCGGGCATCCGTACATGAAGACGCCGGCGATCGACCGGCTGGCGCACGAAGGCATGGTGTTCGAGCGCGCTTTCCACACGACGCCGATCTGCTCGCCGAACCGCGCGTCGATCGTGACGGGACAGTACGCGAGTCGCCACGGCATCATCGACAACGTCGCGCGCGACGCGATGAGCCACCGCCTGCCGAACTACCACGTCGATCTGCAGCGGCTGGGCTACGAGACGGCGCACATCGGCAAGTGGCACATGGGCAACAGCGGCACGCCGCGGCCGGGCTACGACTGCTGGATCAGCTACGACGGCCACGGCCGCCTGCGGGACCCGCGTCTCAACCACGACGGCCGGTACGTCGAGCATCGCGGCTACATCACCGACATCATGAACGGTCTCGCGGTCGAATGGCTCGAGCGCCCGCGCGAGCGCCCGTGGTCGCTGTTCTTCGCGCACAAGGCGGTTCACCCCGATGCCGAGCAGGCGGCCGACGGCACGCTTCGCATCGACGCGCAGGGTGGGTATGTCGTCGCCGAGCGGCACCAGGACCTGTACCGCGACGCGATCTTTCCGTCGAAGCCGAACATGCTGTCGCCGGACGAGGTCGCGAAACGCAAGCCCGCGTGGAGCGAAGCGTTCGCGCTTCGCGCGGGCGAGGAATCGCAGAGGGTGCTGGCCGCGCTGCATTCGATGCAGCAGGAGGAGATCCGCCTGCGCGCCCGCATGATGGCCTCGGTCGACGAGGGTGTGGCGCAGATCCTCGACGTGCTGTCCCGCAACGGTCAGCTCGACGACACCTGCATCGTGTTCCTCGGCGACAACGGCTTCTTCTTCGGCGAGCACGGGCTCGGCCCCGAGCGACGCTTCGCCTACGAGGAAGGCATCCGCTCGCCGTTCGTCGTGCGCTACCCGCGACGTGCCGAGGCCGGCACGGCACGGCGCGAGCTCGTCATCTGCCAGGATATCGCGCCGACGCTGATCGAGCTCGCGGGTGGCAGACCGGGCGAGCACATCCAGGGCCGTTCGCTGCTGCCGCTGTTCGCTCAGGGCGCGAGGCGTGCACGCGCCAGCGGCTGGCGGCGATCGATCCTGTGCGAATACTGGGCGGAACAGGCGATGCCCTGGCTCGTCGGCATGACGTACAAGGCGGTGCGCACCGACCGCTACAAGTACATCCGCTGGGTGAACCGCGCGCGCGACGGCGAGCTCGACGAGCTCTACGACCTCGATCGCGATCCGTTCGAGCTCGAGAACCTCAATCGCAGCCGGGCGATGGCGCCGGTGCGGGACACGCTGAAGCGCGAACTGCGGCGCCTGGTGGTGGAGGCGCTGGGGCTCTAGGGCGGACGTCGAATCGTCGGCGCTTTGGCGACGCCTCTTACGCTGCGTGACGCCTCCTCGGATCGCGGATCTTCAGTTCGCCCCGGGCGGCCGCCCGGCGGCCACTGCGCCGGACTTCCAGAACGACTGCGGCTGCCATTCGGTGCCGTGCGCGACCGACACGAGCTGCGAGCTGTCGTCGTGCGATCGCTCGATGACCGTGAGGAACGGGTACTGGTGCACGGAGGCGACGAGTCGCTGGAACGGCGTGCCCTCGTACGCATAGCGAACCGGGGCTTCGGCGTCCGCCCGCGGTCCCACGGCGTTCAGTGCATCGTGCAGGCCGTGCATGTACGCCGCGAACGGGTTGAACGCCCCGTGCACGTCCTCGCACATGAACACGCCGCCCGACGCGAGGTGCGGAAGCGTTTCCTCGAGCGTCACCACCTGCTGCTCGACCTCGTGGCCACCGTCGTCGATGACGATGTCGAGCGTCGGGACGGCGTCGCGAAAGCGCGCCCAGAACGCGCGGTCGGCCTGGTCGCCGATGAAGATGCGCGTGTACTCGTTCTCGTACGCCTTGCATTCGGGCGCAACGTCGATGCCGTAGACGTGGCATCGCGGCCCGAGCACGTCGCGCCACATCGCGAGGCTGCCGCCGCTGTACACGCCCACCTCCGCGATGTGCACCTCGCGCCCGATGAAGCGGCTCAGGTGGCGATCGTAGGCATCGAAATAATGCAGCCACTTCCAGATCCCGGGACCATCGCGGTGCTCGAGGAAGTAACGGCGGAAGCGATTGTCGTCGGCGTGCGGGCGCGCGCGCCGATGCGATGCACCGGCAAGGCGCCGGCTCGCGGCGTGCCCGCGCACCAGATGAGGGAGCCGGCGCAGAAGCTGCCGCGCGACCCATCGGTGCCGCAAGACATTTCCCCACATCGTCGGCCTCCGCACGGGAGAGGACGGGCGGTGGCGGCCGGTTGGCCGCGACGCGGGCTCGTCCTGCCCGCGAATACTATATTCAGCTACCCATGGAGTGGTAGCGGGGCGAGGACGAAACGGCGGCCGGCTTGCCCGGGGCGGCGTTGCAGCCGTGCGGACCGGCTGCGCGAGGGATCGCGCTCAGTCCGCCTTCGCGCCCGACGCCTTGACGATCGGCACCCAGTGCGCGAGATCGTCCGCGATCAGCTTCGCGAACTGCGCCGGGGTCGACGGCGGGGCCAGGTCGAAGCCCTGCGGGCCGAGCTTGTCCCTCGCTTCGGCGCTCGCGAAGATGCGATTGATCTCGGTATTGAGGCGGGCGACGACGTCCGGGGGCGTGCCGGGCGGTGCGACGAAGCCGAACCAGGTGTTCACTTCGTAGCCCTTGATGCCCTGCTCGTCGAGCGTCGGCACGTTGGGCAGCAGCGGCGATCGCGTCAGGCTCGTCACGCCGAGCGGCTTCACCTTGCCTTCCTTGATCTGGCCGATGACCGTGGGCGTGTTGAAGAAGCCCATGTTGACCTCGCCCGACATCACGGCCAGGACACCCTGCGGCGCGCCCTTGTACGGGACGTGAACGAGCTCCGTGCCGGTCACGCGCGCGAACAGCACGCCCGACATGTGGTGGCTCGTGCCCGCGCCGCCGGACGAGAACGTGAGCGTCGCGGGGCGCGCCTTCGCGGCGGCGACGACATCGAGCGGCGCTTTCGCATCGCTGCCCGGCGGCACGATCATCACGTTCGAGACACCGCCGAGGAACGCGACCGGCTGGAAATCCCTGGCCGAGTCGTAGCCGGGCTTCGCATAGATGCCCTGGTTGAACACGAGCGTCCCCTGCGATGCGAACGCGATCGTATGCCCGTCGGGCGTCGCGCGCGCCGTTTCCGCCATCGCGATCGTGCCCCCGGCCCCGGGCTTGTTCTCGATGACGACCGGCTGGCCGAGCGCCTTCGAGAGCTCCTGCCCCGCGAAGCGCGAGACGATGTCCGCCGTGCTGCCCGCGGCGAGCGGAACGATCAGGCGTATCGGCTTGGAAGGATACGATTGCGCGTTCGCGACCGTCGCGACGAGCGCGCACGCGAGCCACGCGCACGCGCGGAAGCGGGAACGCCTTGCCATGTCCGGATCTCCGTGGTGAAGCACGGCCGATCATACCGTGGCTCGCGCGCGGCCGATCCTCCGCGCGGCGCTCCGATATCATTGCGCGCGCCCCCTCCACCGGACAGCCAATGAAACGCGCCGACCTCGACAAGCAGATTGCCAAGAAGATCGCCGGCCGCATGCAGCGCGAGCCGATGTCCGAGCGCTTCGGCGGGGGCGCCGCGGAACCCGGCGACCGGCGCGGCCAGCGGGAGCGCGACAAGGCGGCGGGCCGCGTCGCGTTTGCCGTGAAGCTGCCGCAATCGCTGGTCGCGCAACTGCAGTCGCTCGCGCAACAGCGCAAGCAGACGCTCGACGAGCTCGCCGAGGACCTGCTCGTCAAGGCGCTCGACGCGGCCGGCGAGTCGCGCAACGCGGAGCCGCGATGATCACCCTCGTCGCCGGCCTCGTCGTCTTCCTCGGCGCGCACTCGGTGCGCGTGTTCGCCGACGACTGGCGCACCGCGCGCATCGCGTCGATGGGCGAGCAGCGCTGGAAGCTCGTCTATTCGCTCGTGTCGATCGCGGGTTTCGCGCTCATCGTCTACGGCTACGGCCAGGCGCGCCACGCGCCGGTCGTGCTGTACACGCCGCCGGTGTGGACGCGCCACCTGGCCGCGCTGCTGACGCTGCCGGCGTTCGTGCTGCTCGCGGCCGCGTATGTCAGGGGCACGCGCATCAAGGCGCGCGTCGGCCACCCGATGGTGCTCGGCGTGAAGGTGTGGGCGTTCGCGCACCTCCTCGCCAACGGCACGCTGGCCGACGTGATCCTCTTCGGCGCGTTCCTCGCGTGGGCCGTGGTCGACTACCTCGCGGCGCGGCGCCGTGACCGCGTCGCCGGCGTGACCTATGCGAGCGGACCGATCTCGCGCGACCTGATCGCCGTCGGCGCCGGCGGCCTCGCGTGGGCGATCTTCGGCTTCGTGCTGCACGGGCCCCTGATCGGCGTGCGGCCGTTCGCCTGATCGGCGATCGCGATGGCCGATAGCGCGGCCGACGCTCCGCGCGCGCGACTCGCATCGCTGCTCGGCGAATGGCCGCAGGCGATGGCGCTCGACGAGCTCCAGGGATTCTGCGCCGCCGTCGCGATGGCGGTCGGTGCGGACGGGCCGGCGCCGGAGGGTTGGCAGGCGTTCGCGCTCGGCGTCGACGATGCAACGCCCGGCGGCGAGCTCGCCGACCTGCTCGAGCAGTTGCGCGTCGAGACCGCGCAAGCGCTGGCCGAAGGACGCCTGTCGATCGAGGCGCGCACGACGCGCACCGGACGTGTCGATCATCGGCCGTGGTGCTCGGCGTTCCTCGACGGCGTCGAAGCGGCCGGCTGGTTCGATACGGCCGATGGCGAGGACCTGGACGAGCTCCTGTTCCCGATCGAAGTGCTCGCCGATGCGCTACCCGAGCGCGAGCGGGCGAGCTACGGCGACGCGCAGTGGCGTCGGCTCGCGCACGAGGCCGCGGCCGGACTCGCGAACACGATCCGGCGCCTGAACGACTACTGGACCATCGTGCGCGCCCCGCCGGTGACGATCCGCCGCGATGTCGGCAAGGTCGGCCGCAACGACCCGTGTCCCTGCGGCAGCGGCAGGAAGTTCAAGCTATGCCACGGCCGGTCGTGATCGCCTCGCCGCGGTAGCCGAGCCGGCTTGCCTCGGACGCCGGGGCGCGCGGTCGACCGCGCTGGCGCTAGTCGTTCTCCCAGACGTGCGCGCGGCACATGTCAGCCTCCGCTGCGTGCGCCGGGCGCCGAAGCCGACCGCGAAGGCGACGGTGCCGACATTTCGACCGACAACAGGCGCGTCTCGACGACGGCCCGCGGTTGCGCAACGGCGTTGGCGTGTACGGCCGCAGGGTGTTCGACAGCGGCGCCGACGACGCCCGCGAACCCGATCGCCGACAACACCAGCATCGACGTCAGGACGCCGCCGAACAGCGCGGCTTCCAGGCGCTGACGCGGTGCCGATCTTGCGAGCGGGCCGCGTACCGGCATGAAGGGTGGAGGCCCGTCGATCGCCGACGCCGGGTCGCCGGCGCCCACCGGCAGGTGATCCGGCCACGACACCACCCCGCGGGGGATCGGGGGGCGGCCGGACATCGCGCTGTCGCCAGTCGGGCGCGAACGGCGCGCGGCCGCGGTCGCCTGGGGGTTGCGAACACGGGCGGTCGGGAGTGCAATTGCGAGCGGCGTTGCCATGAGAGCCTCCGGGGAACTGCGTTTCTCGCCGTCGTTCGCCTCCGCTCGGGAGCGCGGTGCTTACCAGACGGCATGGAGGCGAGTCTAGGCAGCGGAAGCACGCGCCACAATCGATTTGTTTTCTTCCGACATGTGAGCTAGATTCACACGATATGGCCGTGAGACTGCCGCCGATGCAGGCGTTGCGCGCGTTCGAGGCCGCGGCCCGCGAGCTCAGCCTCACGCGCGCGGCAACGGCGCTTCACGTCACGCACGGCGCGATCAGCCACCAGATCAAGGCGCTCGAGGACGATCTCGGCGTGCGGCTGTTCGAGCGCGCCGGTCGCGGCATCCGGCTGACCGACGAGGGCGAGCGCTTCGCGGTGCGCGTGCGCGCGGCGTTCGGCGAGCTCTCCGCCGGCGTGCAGGAGATCGGCGAGCGGGCGAATCCGCGGCGCATCCGCGTCAGCGTCACGCCGTCGTTTGCCGCCCGCTGGCTGCTGCCGCGCATCGGGCGCTTCACCGCCGCGCATCCGAACCTCGATCTCGACATCAGCGCCAACATCAGCGTCGTCGATCTCGCGCGCGACGACGTCGACTTCGCCGTGCGCTATGGGATGGGGCACTGGCCGGGGGTCGCCGCCGAGCTCCTGTCCGACGACTCGTTCTTCCCGGTCTGCAGCCCGGGCATCGCCGGCGGCGTCCCGCGCACGCCGGGCGACCTCGTGCGCTATCCGCTGCTGCGCGCCGACGACGAGTTCTGGACGCCGTGGTTCCGCGCGGCGGGAGTCGACCTGCCGGAGCCGGCTCGCGGCACGAGCTTCAACGATTCGTCGCACCTGCTGCAGGCGGCGATCGAGGGCCAGGGCATCGCGCTGGCGCGGCGCACGCTGATGGGCAACGACCTCCGCAACGGCGTGCTGATCAAGCTGTTCGACGTCGAGATCCCGGGGCCGCGGAAGTTCTATCTCGTCTACCTGCCGCGCATGGCGGCCTCGCCGAAGCTCGCCGCGTTCCGAAGCTGGCTCAATGCCGAGTTCGCTGCCGAGGCCGAGTACTGGAAGGGCGTGCAGGGATCGGCCCAAGGCCGGTCCGCGCCGGCCAGGACACGCCCGCGCGCGTCACGCCACTGAAAGCGCGGCGGTGGGTTACTGCGCGCGGTTGTCCGCGAGGACCGCCGTCGCTGGAAGCCCCATCGCGAGCGCCACCGGCGGTGTCATCCTCGGCGCAGCGATCCGTGTGCGCACGACGTTGCCGCCGTCCGGTGCCGATGCGCGCGGCGTTTCCACCTCCGGCGTGGACGAGCGCGGCAGCTGCGACGATGCCGGGGGCGGGATCGGAATACCGGGCGTTTGCGACGAGGCCGGCGGCGGCAGCGGCGTACCGGACTTGCCGCTCACCGGGGGCGGAGCCGGACCGCGATCGCCCGGCACGACCTTGAGCCAGTCGCGGTCGCATTCGCGGACGTCGGGGTAGTAGCCGTTCGCCGACGGGCAGTACCAGCGGAACGACGGGTCGCCGTAGGCCGGCATCGGCTCTGGATTGACGTACACCGGGCCGTCGACGATCGCGACCGGACCGGGCCGGTAATAGGGGTAGCCGTACCAGTAGGGATCCCAGCCCCAGCTCGGCCATGCGTAGCCGAGCCCGAAGCCGATGCCGAGGCTCCACCGGGCATACGCGGGGTAGTAGGGGTAATAGTAGGGGCGGTGGCCGCGGTAGCCGCCGCGCCAGCCGTCGCCGTGGCCGCGCCAGTAGCCGTCTCCGCGACCGTGTCCGCGCCAGTCGCCGCGTCCTTGCCAGTTCCCGCCGCCGTGGCCCCATGCCGGGGCCCCCGGCTTGCCCCCCGGGTACGCCGCCACCGGCTTGCCGCCCATCGACCCGCCGCGCTGGGCGTCGGCGGGCGCCGACCACGCGATGACCGCCGCGAGCGCGACGATCAGAAGGTTCGTCGTTCGACGCATGATTGCCTCCCCGATACGCCGTGCGACCGCCCGCGCGATCGCCTGGTTCACCGCGAGTGTCCGGCGCCGCGGGCAAGGACGTACAGTAGGGTAAACGCATCGACCGGTCGGCGGTTGACCCGCCCGCCCTCGCGCCGCCGAACCCGCGGCGGCGCGAAGCTCGACCGGTCACCGCGTGCCGTTTCCGCTCGCGTGGCTCGCCCTTGGACCGGACCGAACGCTTCTACAAGATCGAGCGCCTGCTGCGCGAGCGCGGCGTCGTGTCGCGCGCCGAGTTCCTCGCCTCGCTCGAAGTGTCGCCGGCGACGTTCAAGCGCGACCTCGAGTACATGCGGGCGCGGCTCAACGCGCCGATCGACTACGACGCGGACCGCGGCGGGTACGTGCTCGCGCCCTCCGCCGGCGGCCCGAAGTACGAGCTGCCCGGCATGTGGTTCAACGCGACCGAGGTGCACGCGCTCCTCACGATGGACGCAATGCTCGCCGACCTGCAGCCCGGGCTTCTCGCGCCGCACGTGGCGCCGCTGCGCGCCCGCCTCGAGCAGCTGCTGGAGGCGGGTCGCGTCGAAGCGGGGGAAGTGCGAAAGCGCGTACGCGTGTTGCGGCAGTCGGCGCGACGGCTGCCGGCGAGCGTGTTCGAGACCGTCGCCGCCGCGACGCTGAAGCGCCGCCGGCTGCGATTGCGCTATGGCGCGCGCAGCACGGGCGAGACGACCGAGCGCGTCGTATCGCCGCAACGCCTCGTGCTCTATCGCGACAACTGGTACGTCGACGCGTGGTGCCACCTGCGCGACGACCTGCGCAAGTTCGCGCTCGATGCGATCGCCGATGCCGCGCTGCTCGAGGACAAGGTCAAGGCCGTCGACCTGCGTTTGGTCGAGCGCGAGCTCGACCGCGGCTACGGCATCTTCTCGGGGACGAACGTGCAATGGGCGAAGCTGCGCTTCTCGCCCACGCGGGCGCGCTGGGTCGCGCACGAGCGCTGGCACGCCGAGCAGCGCGGCGTGTTCGACGCGGACGGCCGCTATGTGCTCGAAGTGCCGTTCGCCGATCCGCGCGAGCTCACGATGGACATCCTCAAATACGGTGCCGATGTGGAGGTGCTCGCGCCCGACTCGCTGGCAGAGGAGATTTCGGGCGAAATCCGACGCATGGCGGCACGTGTGGCGGCGCCAGGACGCTGACGCCGCGTCGCTCGCATCCGTAACTTCACGAACGCGAATCGGGCCGCCCGCGGCGAACGTTGCGACGCCTGCGGCTGAACGTGCTTGTTCGCTTCCAAGCAGTCGCGATCGCGCACAATGGCAGGCTTCGTGCACGCGGCGCAGCCGCTGTCCGTTGAGCCGCATGCCGCCCTTTCATCGCCGTCCCGATGGATGCCATCAAGGTCCCGCCCGATCCGCCCGTCCGGCCGGATGCCAACGCGCTCGTCCCGCCGGCACGGACGCCGCTCAAGGACCTCTATCGTCACGTGTGGCGCTTCGCGCACGGCGCGAGGCGCACCTACCTGTTCGCCCTCGTCCTGCTCGTCGGCTCGCAGGCGCTGAAGCTCGTTGCCCCGTGGCTCGCCGCCCAGGCGATCAACACGATCCAGGTGGGCGGCCCAGACGCACTGCAGCGCGCCGGGCTGCTCACCGCCTCGATCTTCCTCGTCTACGCCGTCGCCTGGTCGATGCACGGGCCGGGCCGCATCCTCGAGCGCAACGTCGCGCTGCGCGTGCGCGCGGCGGTGTCCGACGCGCTGTACCGCAAGCTCGTCAACCTGCCGCTCGCCTGGCACGAGGTCTATCACTCCGGCGAGGTGCAGCACCGCGCGCAGCAGGCGAGCCGCGCGCTCGCGAGCTTCACCGAGACGCAATTCATCTACCTGCAGAACTTCGTGAACGTGATGGGGCCGCTGATCGCGCTGTGGCTGATCGATCGCGACATCGGCGGCGCCGCCGCCGTCGGGTTCGTGCTGATCGCGCTCGTCATCGTCGGCTTCGACCGCCGGCTGATGGACATCGCGCGCGCCGAGAACGAGGCGGAGCGCGGCTACACGGTGCGCTGGATCGATTTCCTGGGCAACGTGGGCACGGTGCTCGCGCTGCGCCTGCAGGATGTGTCGCGCAAGCTGCTCGACCAGCGGCTGCAGCGCGTGTTCGTGCCGATGAAGCGCTCGATCGCGCTGAACGAAGGCAAGTGGATGTCCGTCGACCTGCTGTCGATCGCCCTGACCTGGAGTCTCGTCGGCCTCTTCGCCTGGCAGGCGAATCGCGGCATGACCGGCGACGCCGGCGCGCCAGCCGTGCTGATCGGCAGCCTCTTCATGGTCTACCAGTACGCGCAGCAGGCGGGCGGGGTCATCGGCTCGATGGCCGCGCACCTGCAAGGTTTCGCCCGTGTGCGCACCGACTATGCGAGCGCCGACCCCATCTGGGAAGCCGGCGAGCGCGAGCCGTCGACGCCGGTGCCGGACGGCTGGAAGCGCATCGAGGCGGTCCACCTGTCGCTCGTCTACCTCCGCAACGATGGCGCCCGCGTCGGCGTCGAGGACGTGCAGCTCGCGCTGCCGCGCGGCGAGCGCATCGCGCTGATCGGCCCGTCCGGCGGCGGCAAGAGCACGCTGCTGCGCCTGCTCGCCGGACTCTACGATCCCCGCGGCGGCCACTACCTCGTCGACGGGCACGCCGTCCCCGGCGTCAAGCATCTCGGCTCGATCGCGACGCTGATCCCGCAGGAGGCCGACGTGTTCGAGGCGACGGTGCGCGAGAACCTCACGTTCGGCGTCGACTACCCGAAGGACGAAATCGAGCGCGCGCTGCACCTGTCGGCCTTCGATGCCGTGGTCGACGCGCTGCCGCACGGGCTCGACACGCGCATTTCGGAGCGCGGGTTCAATCTCTCCGGCGGACAGCGGCAACGGCTCGCGCTCGCGCGCGGCCTCCTCGCCGCCAGGGACAGCTCGCTGATCCTGCTGGACGAGCCCACGTCGGCGCTTGACCAGGTCACCGAGTCGCAGGTGTTCCTGAGGCTTCGCGACGGCATGCCCGACGTGACGATCGTCGCGTCGGTGCATCGCATGAGCGCGCTGCCGCATTTCGATCGCCTGGTGCTGATGGCCGACGGCCGCGTCGTCGATTGCGGCACGCTCGACGAAGTGCTCGCCCGCCAGCCGATGCTTCGCGACATGGTCGAGGCCGGCCATGCGACGGCGAGGCGCGACGCGGCGCTCGCCACCTAGCGGGGCCGGCGTACGCGGCGCGCCCCATTGTGGCGTATGCTGAAGACGTCGCGACGCGAAGCGCCACGCCGTGAGCCACAAGCACGAGAACCTGCTGCGCACGATCTTCCACGACCCGGTCAGCGCGAACATCCACTGGCGCGAGATCGAGTCGCTGCTGAACCACCTCGGCGCTGCGATCGAGCCCCTGTCGGGCGCGCGGCTCCGCGTGAAGCTGAACGGCCACGAGGGCATCCTGCATCGGCCGCATCACGGCAACACGCTCGGCCGGCAGGACATCCAGCATCTGCGCGAGTACCTCTCGCACGCGCGCGCGACGCCGTCTCAGTACGAAGCGTCCAGGCGCTGAAGCGGCGCCGGCGAGCGCACGCATCGCATTGCA
>Ga0307411_10000469_pt1 | contig 13979 bp, 15 predicted proteins | sample DK1Ometagenome_2_FD_203712 | JGI IMG/M metagenome (GOLD analysis project Ga0307411, IMG submission 203712) | Maize rhizosphere microbial communities from greenhouse at UC Davis, California, United States - DK15-O-1 | ecosystem: Host-associated > Plants > Roots > Rhizosphere > Soil | place: USA...
CTTGCTCGAGATGAACGAAATGGGCGCGTCGGCGCTGGACCGCGCCCGGCGCATCGTGGAGATCCTGCGCAACAGCGACCGCGTGCGCGCCTCGACGCTGCAGCAGTGGCAGCAGCTCGGTCGCCGCTCGCTGTTCGACGTGATGGGCGCCGAGAGCGACTACTACTCGATGCGCATCGCCCACGTGAACGCCTTGTTCGACGCGCAGCAGATCGCCGCCATGATGTGGTCGATGGGCCGCGGCGTCGTCACGCCGTTGCGCTGACCCGCCGCCCGGCCCGCCGCGCGGGCCGCCATCCGGCCGGCGATTTGAGCGGTTTCCCGCCCCGTGCTCGCTGTTACGTGGCCACTTTTTTGAGGTCTACTGCGGGCTTGTACTCCTCCAGAGAAGGACACGCATGCTCCCGAACGCCCCGGCGCCGATCGCCAAGCTCCTGACGATGATGGAGAGCTCGGCCCGTTTCGCGCGGGAGAGCGTCCGCCGGGCCGCCGTGGAGTTCGGGCCGGCCTGGGAGGCCGATTTCTCGGCCATGCTGCAGAACTTTTACGGGAGCGACGCGGCGCTGCAGGACGCGGTCAAGGGCTATGCGGCCTTCGTCATGGACTCCATGCGGCGCCAGAAGCGCTTCGAGCAGGCGCTGTGCTACCCGGCCAAGACCTACGCCGAAGCCGCCGCCGAGGTCTACTACAACGACGACTACATGCGTCGCCAGTACCTGCCGGGCCTGCTGCTGTCCCACTACCTGTGGACGCACCACTACCAGCAGATCGAGTACTTCAAGGGCTTCTTCCTGCCGTGGCTGCAGCGCCAGGGCGTCGAGGAGTTCGCCGAGGTCGGCGTGGGCACCGGCATCTACTCGCGCCTGGCGCTGCAGACCCTGCCGAACCTGCGCGGCACGGGCCTGGACATCAGCCCGCTGTCGCTGGAGTTCACCGGCGCCCACGTGGGCAGCTTCGGCTTCGGCCCGCGCTTCGCGCTGCGCCAGCAGAACATCCTTGAGGGCGACAGCCCCGAGCAGTACCGCGCGGTCATCTGCGTGGAGGTGCTCGAGCATCTGGAAGACCCGGTCGCCTTCCTCGTCGGCCTGAAGAAGCTGACGGCACCGGGCGGCCGGCTGTTCGTCACGGCGGCGCTGAATGCGGCGCACGCCGACCACATCTACCTGTACGGCAAGCCCGAGGAAGTCGTCGCACAGGTGGAGGCCGCCGGCCTGCACCTGGAGCACAGCTTCTTCGCCAACGCCTATGCGCCGGCCAAGCCGGGCCTGCCCGTGCCAGGCGCCCTGGCAATGGTGCTGACGCTCAAAGGCTGAAGTGAAAGTGAGCCCCTCGCCCGGTCTTGCGCCGCTGGACGCGGGCCAGCCCAGTCGGTCCCCCGAGGGGACGGCGATGCTTGCCGGATCGACCAGCAAGCACATCGCCCGGCGGGCCGGCTTGGGGCGGCCAGGCGCTCGGCCCGAATGCTCTTTCATGCGTCGCGGATGCCACGCATGCGGAATGGATAACTGACATGCCCGCGCTGACGCTGAACGGCGAGTTCGTCGACCTGGTGCCATTGACGCCCGAGCATGCTGCACTCACCTTCGGCTGGCGCCAGAGCCAGCGCGCCGCCAACCTGAACCGCGGTGCGGCGACGGTGGCACAGCAGGCCGCATGGATCGCCGGGCGGCCCGAGGCCGAATACAACTTCGTCATCCGCCTCAAGGATGGCCGCGAGGTCGGCATGGTGTCGGTCACCGGCATCGACACCGAGCACAGCCACTGCGAGCCGGGCCGCTTCCTGATCGGCGACGAGGATGCGGTGCGCGGCATCCCGGCGGCCGTCGAGGCCATGAAGCTGGTGTACGAACTGGTGTTCGACCGGCTAGGCCTGCAGCGCATCTACGGCACCGTGGCGTCGGACAACACGCTGATGATCAAGTGGCAGAAGTTCCTCGGCATGAAGGAAGAGGGCCGCATGCGCCGCCACTACTTCATCAACGGCCACTTCCAGGATGCCGTGTGGATGGGCATGCTGGTGGACGAGTACCGCACCCAGGCGCTGCCGCGCATGAATTCGCTGATTGCCGCCGGCCGCAAGGCCGCGGCCTTGAAACCCAAGGACTGAAGAGATGAGCACCCCCCAAGAAGCCGCCGTGCTGGAAGCGATCTACCAGGCGCTGCGCACGCTCAACGAAGAGCGCGCCGCCGATGAGCAGATCGCCATCGGGCCCGATACCTGCCTGTTCGGCGAAGGCTCGGCCCTGGATTCGCTGTCGCTGGTGTCCGTCATCGTCGACCTGGAAACCGCCGTGTCCGACCAGTTCGGCAAGCCCATCAGCCTGACCGACGACAAGGCCATGAGCCGCGACCCGGTGCCGTTCACCGACGTGACGGCGCTGAAGACCTACATCCTCGAACTGCTGGCCTGAGGCGTGATGCTATACGCTGGCAAGATCGTCCTTGTGACCGGCGCGCGCCGTGGCGTCGGGCGGCTGCTGGCCGAGCATTTCCTGAAGGAAGGCGCCCAGGTGATCGGCTTCAGTCGCCATGCCGACGACGACCAGGCCGCCGAGGGCTACACGGCCGTCGCCGTGGACGTGGGCGACGCCGACTCGGTGGCGCGCGGCTTCGAGCAGGTGCGCAAGACCTTCGGCCGCGTCGATATCGTCGTCAACAACGCCGCCGTGCTGACCTCGCAGTACTCGATGATCATGCCGCCCGCCGCCGCCCGAGGCATGCTGGAGGCCAACCTGTTCGGCACCTTCCTGGTGTCGCGCGAGGCCGCCAAGCTGATGCGCAAGGGCAAGTGGGGCCGCATCATCAACATCGGCTCCATGGCCGCCAGCCTGGAGCCCATCGGCGACTCGGTCTACGCAGCCACCAAAGCGGCCGTGGCGACGTTGGCCAACGTGATGGCCAAGGAGTTTGCACCGCTGAACATCACCTGCAACACGCTGGGCATCACCGCCGTAGCGACCGACATGCTGGGCCAGCTGCCGCGCGACAAGGTCGACGCCGTCATCAAAGGCCTGCCCATGCCGCGCTACGCGACGGCGGACGACATCTTCAACGTGGTGGACTTCTTCGCCAGCGAGCGCAGCAGCTACATCACGGCCCAAACGGTCTTCCTCGGCGGGGTGAACTGAGATGACCAAGCCGGCCGTCGAGAGCCTGCTCGGTGGCGCGCTGAGGCGCATCACCAACCATGAGCTGCACTCGAACACCTATCTGCTGGCCGATCCGCAGCAGTCGGGCGCCTGCGTCGTCGTCGACCCCGGCCTGGACCGCGAGCGTGTCGAGGGGGCAATAGCCCACAGCGGCTGGACGCCGGTGGCGGTGCTGTGCACGCACGGTCACTTCGATCATGTGGGTAGCACGGCGGCACTGCAGGAGCGCTTCGGCATCCCGGTCTACCTGCGCGCGCAAGACCAGAAAACCGCCAAGCTGTCCAACTTCCTGATGGCCGCCTTCAAGATCAAGGCGCGCATCACGCTGCCCGAGTTCACGCTGCTCGCCGACGACGGCGCCAGCGTGGACGTGGCCGGCCGCCACTTCACGTTCCACGCGTTGCCGGGCCACACGCCGGGCAGCGCCGGCATCGGGGTGGACGGCCTGCTGTTCTCCGGCGACTCGCTGTACGCCCGCCGCACGGCGCTCTCCAAGCTGCCGGGCGAAGACCACGACCAACTGCGCGCCTCGCTGAAGGCGCTGTTCGCCTGGATTCCGGGCGACACGCTCGTGCTGCCCGGCCACGGCGGCACGGCCACCATTGATCAGATCCACGCCGGCAATGAGGAGCTTCGCGTCTTCATGTCGGCCGCCGTTCCTGCCTGACCATGCTGAACCCCCATCTGCCTGCCGTCTCCATCATCGGGGTCGGCCATCACCTGCCGGCCCAGTTCGAGGACAACGAGAGCCTGTGCCGCAACCTGGACGTGACGCCCGAGTGGATCGTCGAGAAGACCGGCATCGAGCGCCGCTACATCGCCGCGCCCGACGACACCGCCTGGGGCTACTCGGTGGCCGCCGCGCGACAGGCGCTCGAGATGGCCGGCGTCACGCCGGACCAGCTCGGCATCATCATCTGCTGCACCTTCTCGGGCGACTATCAATTCCCGCCGCTGTCCGCCAAGGTCGCCCAGCAGCTGGGCGCCAAGAGCGCGCAGATCTATGACCTGCAGGCCAACTGCTCGGGCTTCGTCGCCGGGCTGACCGCGGCGACCGACCGCATGCGCGTGGACCCGTCGGTCGGTTATGCGCTGGTGATCGGCGTGGAGTTCTGCAGCCGCTACATCGACCGCACGGACGCCAACACCGCCATCTACCTCAGTGACGGTGCTGGTGCGGCCGTGCTGGGCCCGGCCGAGGCAGGGCAGGGCATTCAGGCCTCGGCCTTTCACACCGACCCGTCGAACTATGAAGCCGTGCGGCTGCGCGGCGGCGGTGCCGCGCACGCCAACAACGGCCGGGCGTTCGAGCCCGCCGTTGACCTGATGGAGATGAACGGCATCGCGACCTGGAAGCAGGCCATCACCCACCTCCCGCCGACGATCCGCCGGGCCTGCGAGAAGGCCGGCATCGACGTCAAGTCGCTGAACTTCATCGTCATGCATCAGGCGAACCTGCGGCTGATCGAATACCTCGTGCGCAAGATGGGCCTCGGCATGGACAAGACCTACACCAACGTCGCGACGGTGGGCAACAGCGGCTCGGCGTCGCTGGCCATCGCGCTCAGCGAGGCGGTGCGCAAAGGCCTGATCAAGAACGGCGACCTCGTCGCGCTGGCCGGCGTCGGCGCCGGCTTCAATTTCGCTGCCAGCGTGTGGCGCTGGACGCTGGGAGCCGCACGATGAGCGTGTTCGCCGATTTCGAGGCGGTCAAGGAAGGCGACAGCGAGTCGCTGACCAAGACGATCACCGAGGCAGACATCCGCCGCTTCGTCGAGCTGACGGGCGACGACAACCCGCTGCACGTCGATGCCGGCTACGCGGCCGAGACCTCGTTCAAGGAGATCGTCGTCCACGGCATGCTGGGCGCCTCCTTCATCTCGACGGTGATCGGCACCAAGCTGCCCGGCCCCGGCGCGTTGTGGGTGTCGCAGGCGATGGACTTCAACCTGCCGGTGCGCCTGGGCGACACGTTGACGGTGACCTGCACCGTGCTGAAGAAGCACCCGCGCGACCGGCTGCTGGAGCTGGACACCCGCATCACCAACCAGCACGGCCAGGTCGTGCTGTCGGGCGGCGGCAAGGTCAAGCTGCTGGAGCCGCCCAAGCCCAAGGTCGAGGCGCCGCTGGCCGCGTTGAAGGTGGCCATCGTCACCGGCGGTGCGGGCGGCATCGGCCGTGCGATTTGCGAGAAGCTGGCGGCGGACGGCCATGCGGTGATCGTCAACTACCGCTCGGGCGCCGAGAAGGCGCAGGCGGTGGTGGCACGCATCACCGCAGCCGGCGGCCGTGCGGTCGCCGTGCAGGCCGACGTGGCCGAAGAGGTGGGTGCGGCCCGGCTGGTGCAAGAAGCGGTGAAGCGCTTCGGCGGCGTGACGGTGCTCGTCAACGCGGCCTCGCCACGCATCGTGGCGCGCCCTGTGGACGAGCTGGCCTGGAGCGACGTGCAGCAGCAGCTCGACGTGCAGCTCAAGAGCGCGCTGCTGATGATCCAGGCCTGCAAGCCCGCCATGATCGCGGCCGGCGGCGGCCGCGTGATCTCCATCGGCTCACAGTCGTGGGACGGCACGCCGGTGGCGGGCTGGACGGCATACGCCTTGGCCAAGGGCGCGCTGGCCACGCTGACCCGCTACCTGGCCGCGGAGCTCGGCCCGCAGGGCATCACGGTCAACCTCGTGTCGCCCGGCATGACCAACACGGCCTTCATCTCCAACGTGTCCGAGAAGCAGCAGTTGATGGCCGCGCGCCAGACGCCGCTGCGCCGCCTGGCCGAGCCCGAGGACACGGCCGGCGCCGTGGCCTACCTGGCGTCCGAGCAGGCCGCCTTCGTGACGGGCCAGAACCTGCGCGTCAACGGTGGGGGCTCGATGGCATGACGATGAGCGATGCCGACGCGCTGGCGACGCTGGGCCGCGCCGACGCGCCGATGGTGGAGGTGCTGCAGGCGCTGAAAGCCCTGGATGGCAGCACGACCGAGTTCCGCACGTTGAGCGTGGGCATCGCCGCCAACGTCACCGTCGACCTGCTGGGCACCTACCTGCGTCGCCATGCCTACGCCGCGGGCGTGCGCCTGCAGGTGGCCAAGGGCAACTACGACGACCTCGTCGGCGACGCGCAGGCCCATGCGGCGGCCGGTGTCGATCTGCTGGTCATCCTGCCGTTCTTCGACAACCTGCAGCCGGGCTGGGAAACACAGCTCGAGACGTTGGACGCCGATGCCCGCGCCGCGGCGCAGGCCGACTACCTCAGCCGCCTGGAGCTGGCGTTGCAGGCCGCCAAGGCGGTGCCCCAGGTGCTGCTGATCACCGGCCATCTGATGAACCCGGCCGTGGGCGCACGCAGCGCGCAGCAGGCGGCGCTGGACGCCTTCAACGACGGGCTGGCCGACGCGACCGCGCGCCATCCGCAGGTGAAGCTGGTCGAGACCGCGGGCCTGCTGGCCCGCTTCGGCGCGCGTCATGCGTTCGACGCGCGTTTTTATTTCCGTGGCAAGGCGCCGTACACGGCCGGCTTCGTCGACCAACTGGCGCAGGCGGCGGCGCTTGCCACACGCCGTTTCGGCACGCAGTTCCACAAGGTGCTGGCACTGGACTGCGACAACAGCCTGTGGGGCGGCATCGTCGGAGAAGACGGGCTGGACGGCATCAAGCTGGACCGCTACAGCTACCCGGGCAACATCTTCTGGACCGTGCAGCAGCAGTTCAAGGCGCTGGAAGCGCAGGGCGTGCTGCTGTGCCTGAACAGCAAGAACAACCCGGCCGACGTGGACGAGGTGCTCACGAACCACCCGCACATGGCGCTGCGCGACGCGCAGCTCGTGGCCAAGAAGGTGAACTGGACCGACAAGCCCAGCAACCTGCGCGCGCTGGCGGCCGAGCTGAACCTGGGCCTGGACAGCTTCGTGTTCATCGACGACTCCGCGTTCGAGATCGAAGCCGTGCGCGAGCAGCTGCCGCAGGTGCGCGTGTTCCAGGTGCCCAAGGCGCTGCAGGACTATCCGGCGCTGGTGCGCGACGAGATCGCGCCGCTCTTCACCGCCGGGGGCGTCAGCGCCGAGAGCAGGGGCAAGACGCAGCAGTACCGCGCATTGGCTCAGGCCGCCGAGGCGCGGGCCGGCTTTGCAAACCAGGAAGACTACCTGCGCTCGCTGGGCCTGGCCGTCACACTGCAGCGCAATGCCGAGGCGCAGCTGGCGCGCATCACCGAGCTGATGGCCAAGTCCAACCAGTTCAACCTGACGACCGAGCGGCTGCAGGCCGGGGACGTGGCCGCGCTGATGGCACGGCCGGACGCCACGATCTATTCGTTCTCGGTCAGCGACCGCCTGGCCGAGCATGGCCTGACCGGGGTGCTCATCACCGAGGACGACGCCGAGGACGCGGCCGCCGTGCGGGTGCATTCCTTCCTGATGAGCTGCCGTGTCATCGGCCGCGGCATCGAGTTCGCCGTGTGGCGCGCCGTGGTGGCCGATGCGCTGGCGCGTGGAAAGCAGCGGCTGAAGGCTGCTTATCGCCCGACCGCCAAGAATGTCCAGGTGGCAGACTTCTACGATCGACTGGGCTTGAGCCTGTCCTCCGAGGCAGGCGACGGCACTCGTTTCTACAAGGCCGAGCTCGCCACCGTGCAGCTCGCCGAAAGTGCATGGGTGGAGTTGCGCAATGGTTGACAAGGCGTTGGTGAAGCAGGTGATGGCCTCGGTGCTGGAGGTCGATGAATCCGCCATCGGCGACGACGCCAGCATGGACAACGTGCAGGGCTGGGATTCGCTCAAGCAGATGAACCTCGTGCTCGCGCTGGAGGAGAGCTTTGGCGTGACCATCCCCGACGAGGACGCGGGCAACGCCACGTCGTTCAAGCTGATCTGCCTGGTCCTAGAAGAGCAGCTCGCCTGACCATGCAATGGCTGCTCGACCGATTCGCCGCGGCTGATCCGTCGCTGAAGGCCTTCGTCCACAAGGGCCAGGTCTTTACCTACGGCCAGATGTCGGCGCGCATCGCCGAGTTCACGGCCGAGCTGCGGGAACGCGGCGTCAAGGCGGGTCATACCGTCGTCGTGCTGGCCGACTACGCGCCCGATGTGTTCTGCATGATCCTCGCGCTGGCCTCGCTGAAATCGCTGGTCGTGCCGATGACGCGCGGCTCGGTCATCGAGGAGGGCGAGGCGCTGTCCATCTCCGGCTGCGACCATGCGATCGACTTCGCGCCCGACGGCCTGAGCTGGACCCTGAAGGCGCATGAAGTGCCCGTCAGCAACGCGATGCTCGACGAGTTCCGAGCCACCGGCAAGGCGGGCCTGATCCTGTTCTCGTCCGGGTCCACCGGCAAGCCCAAGGGCATGCTGCATGACTTCGAGCGTGTGATGGACAAGTTCCGCGTGCAACGTGCGCCGGTCGTGGCCATTCCGTTCCTGATGCTGGACCACTTCGGCGGCATCAACACCATCCTCGCCATCACGGCCAGCCTCGGCACCGTCGTGACGGCCGAGAACCGCGCCATCGCGACGATCTGCGAGGCCATTCAGAACCACAAGGTCGAACTGCTGCCGACCACGCCGTCGTTCCTGACGCTGCTGGCCGCGACCGACCTGGCCCAGCGCTACGACCTGTCGTCGCTGAAGCGCATCACCTACGGCACCGAGACGATGCCGCAGGCGACGCTGGACCGCATCCGCGCGCGCTTCCCCGGCGTGGAGCTGCAGCAGACATACGGCCTGTCCGAGGTCGGCGTGTTGCGCTCGCAATCGCGGCCCGACGGCTCGCTGTGGGTGCGCATCGGCGGCTCCGGCTTCGAGACGCAGGTCCGCGACGGCATCCTGTGGATACGCTCCGACTACCGCATGGTGGGCTATCTGAACGCACCGTCGGGCTTCGATGCCGAGGGCTGGTTCAACACGCAGGATCGGGTCGAGGTCGATGGCGACTACTTCCGCATCCTGGGCCGCGTCACCGATCTCATCAACGTCGGCGGCCAGAAGGTCTATCCGGCCGAGGTGGAGGACGTCATCCTGGCGCAGCCCAACATCGCCGACGTGGTGGTCGTGGGCGAGAAGCACGCGCTGCTGGGCCAGATCGTCGTGGCCAAGATCGCCGTGCACGAACCCGAGCCGCTGGCCGACCTGCGGCTGCGCGTCCGCAAGGCTTGCCTGGCCAAGCTGACGGCCTACAAGGTGCCCGCCAAGGTCGAGATGCTGGACCAGGAGATCTACTCCGCGCGTTTCAAGAAGATGCGGCGGTGAACCGGCGTTAATCCGGTGCGGACAACGGCACGCTCGGCCCACAATGGATGGGAACTAGAGGATGTCTCCCCATGTCCATCGACAACTGCAAGATCCTTGACCTCCCCAAGATCCAAGACCCGCGCGGCAACCTGACCTTCATCGAAGGCGGGGTCCATGTGCCGTTCGACATCCAGCGCGTCTACTACCTCTACGATGTGCCCGGCGGCTCCGAGCGGGGCGGGCATGCGCACAAGGAACTGCACCAGTACATCGTCGCGATGTCGGGCAGCTTCGACGTCGTGCTCGACGACGGCAAGGACAAGAAGCGCGTCCACCTGAACCGCTCGTACCACGGCCTGTACGTGTGCCCCATGATCTGGCGCGAGCTGGACAACTTCTCCTCCGGCGCCGTCTGCATGGTGCTGGCGTCCAACCGCTACAGCGAGGACGACTACTACCGCGACTACGCCGAGTTCATGCGCGCGAGGTGGAGCAAGTGAGCGTGCCGGTGAGCCTGCCGTTCCTGGACCTCAAGCGCCTGAATGCCGCGCACGACGAGGCCATCCGGGCCGGCATCGCCCGCGTCATCGACTCCGGCTGGTACATCCTCGGCGAGGAGGTCGCCGCCTTCGAGCGCGAGTTCGCCGCCTATTGCGAAGCCAAGCACTGCATCGGCGTGGCCGACGGCCTGGACGCGCTGGCGCTGATCCTGAAGGCCTACGGCATCGGCGAGGGCGACGAGGTGCTCGTGCCCTCCAACACCTTCATCGCCACCTGGCTGGCGGTGAGCCAGGCCGGTGCGACGCCCGTGCCGGTGGAGCCCGACCCGCGCACGCACAACATCGACCCGGCCAGGCTGGAAGCCGCGATCACGCCCGCTGCGCGCGCCATAATGCCGGTGCACCTGTACGGCCAGCCAGCCGACATGGCGCCGCTGCAGGACGTGGCCCGCCGCCATGGCCTGAAGGTCATCGAGGACGCCGCGCAGGCGCATGGCGCCCGCTACCGCGGCCGGCGCGCGGGCAGCCTGGGCGATGCGGCCGGCTTCAGCTTCTACCCGGGCAAGAACCTCGGTGCGATGGGCGACGGCGGCGCCATCACGACGAACGACGACGCGCTCGCCGCCAAGCTGCGCATGCTGCGCAACTACGGCTCCAGCATCAAGTACAAGCACGAGATGGCCGGCGTGAACTCGCGGCTCGACGAGATGCAGGCCGCCGTGCTGCGCGCCAAGCTCCCGTCGCTGGACGCCGACAACGCGGCGCGCCGTCGCATCGCCGCGGCCTACCTCGATGCCTTGAAGGGTCTGCCGCTGCAACTGCCGCAGGTGGCCGACGGCGCCGAGCCGGTGTGGCACCTGATGGTCATCGGCACCGACAGGCGCTCGGCCCTCCAGGCCGCGCTGACGGCCGCCGGCATCGGCCACCTCGTGCACTACCCCATCGCCTGCCATCAGCAGCAGGCCTACGCCGGCCAGAGCTGGCCGCCGCTGACCATCGCCGAGACGCTTCAGCACCAGGTGCTGAGCCTGCCGATCGCACCCTATATGAGCACGGACGACGTGGCCCGCGTGGCCGCCGTCATCCGGCAGGCCCTTGCCTGACGCCATGCGGTTCACCACGCTGGTTCCGGCCTACAAGCCCAAGTACCTCATCGAGTTGCTGGCGGCGCTGCGCCACCAGACCGTCAAGCCCGCCAAGGTCATCATTTCCGACGACAGCCCGGACCAGGCCTTCATCGCCGCGCTGCGCGACACGCCGCTGGGCCAGATGGTGGCGGACCTGAACCTGGAGGTCGTGCCCGGCCCGCGCACCGGCGCGTACGACAACTTCCGGGCGCTGCTGCAGCGCTACGCCGGCCAGACCGAGTTGTTCCACCTGCTGCTGGACGACGACATCCCTTACCCCACCTTCTACGAGCGCCATCTGGTGGCGCACGAGCAGGGGCGCATGGCCTGCGCTGTCAGCCGACGCTGGACGGCCACGGAATCCGGCCTGCCCACGCGCGACCTGCCGGTGCCGGCGGCCGTGGCCACGCATCCGCAGCGCATGCTGTCGCTGGACGCGCCGCTGCTGTTCGCGCACACGGCGGGGCTCAGCGGCAACTGGCTGGGCGAGTTCTCGAACGCCACATTCCGCGCCGACATGGCGCCGCTGCTGGACGATCCCAGCCTCGATGGCGTCTGCTTCACGGGCCTCGAAGACCTGGGCGCCTTCCTGAAAGCCAGCCTGCTCGCGCCGCTGGGCTACATCAACGAGCACCTGGGCTTCTTCCGCACCAGTGCCGCCCAGCATTCCGCCGACCCCATGGGCCAGCCGATGAAGCTTGCGCACCTGGCCTATATCGCGTTGACGCTGTCGGGCCGGCGGCTGGGCCACCTGGACGCCAAGGCGGCACAGGCCAACCTGGCGCGGCTGTGCCCGCTCATCGTCGAGCGCTATGGTGCGCAGGCCGACATGGCCGGGATGTGCGCCTTGATGCCGGCGTTGGCCGTGGGCGGCGAGGCCGCCGAGGCCGACTTCCTGGCCTTGTGGCATGTGTACAGCGGCGCCGCGGCGCGCCGCGCATTGCCGCCGCTGGCGTGAGGGCAGGGCGCATGGCTGACGGCGAACAACGGCTGAGCGAGTTTCTGCAGGCCGAGCGCGCGCTGGCCGAGGCCAACCACCAGCGCCTGGCCGCGCTGTACGACCGGCCGTTCGAGACGCTGTCCAAGGACCAGGTTGCCATCACCGGCGCCGACGGCTGGCAGTTCATCAGCAACGGCAGCAACCACTGGGAGCAGCAGTACCTGGGCCAGTTGCGCCTGGCGCCGCCGGCCATCGCCGAGTGGCAGCAGGTGTTCGAGCGGCGCCTGGCAGCCACCAGCGCCATCGGCGCGCGCTTCGCGCACCTGGTGGTGCCGGAGAAGCAATCCATCTTTCCGGAGGCGCGTTGGCCCAATGGCGTGGCCGCGGTCGGCGAGCGGCCCGTGCAGCAACTGCTGGCTGCGGTGCCGCAGGGCCTGGTCTATCCGCTGGCGCAGTTGCGCGCCGAATCCTGGCGCGCCGAGCTGGCCTTCCGCGGCAACAGCCACTGGTGTGCCAGTGGCAGCTGGTTCGGCTTCGCGACGCTGATGGATGCCGTCTGGCCCGAGCGTCGCTTCGATTTCTCCCACGTGCCGCTGGGCCGCGCATGGTGGCGCCACGACCTGCTGCTGAAGTACATCGACGAGGTCTGCCACGAGAGCGTCATCAGCATCACGCGGCGCGCGCCGCCGGTCTATGACAACCGGCTGCTGGCCACCACGGGCGGCCATGTCGGCAACCACTTCGTGCTGCAGAACCCCGCGGCGCCGTATCAGGAAGCGGTCGTCGTGTTCGGCGACAGCTACTCCTACGACATCGGCTTTGCCGACCTGCTCGCGGCCTTCTTCGGCCAGGTGCATTTCGCGTGGAACACGATGATCGACTTCCGCTACTGCAAAAGCGTGAAGGCCAGCCTCGTGCTGGTGCAGAGCGCCGAGCGCTACCTGGTGCGACCGCATCCGCTCGACCTGCTGCCTCTTTGAACACCGCCATGAAAATCTGCCTGGTCCAGTACAACCCGTTCCACCCCAAGGTCGGCATCCTCGATGCCTACAACGAGGTCGTCGAGTCCTACCACTGGGGCTTCCTGGCGCTGGGCTACCAGGTCGAGCGGCGCATCAACCACTTCGACCCCGAGGCGCTGAACCTCGTGTTCGGGTTCCAGATCCCGCTGCAGCTGGGGCTGATCAACAGCTTTCCGGACAACACCATCTTCTTCAACATGGAGCGCTATGCGCACCGCGACCTCGCCGGCACGGCCGCCGAGCACGTGGCGCGCAAGTACCGCATCTGGGACTACAGCGCCTCCAACGTGGCGGCCTGGAACGCGCTGAACCCGTGCGTGCCGGCGTACCACGCGCTGACGGCCTATGCGCCCAATTTGGAGAAGGTGCCCAAGGGCGTGGCGCAGGACATCGACGTCCTCTACTACGGCAACATCACGCCCGACCGCTTCGAGGCGCTGCACCAGGTGGCCGGCCTGCGGCCCGACCTGACGGGCCTGTCGGTCATGACGGTGTGCAATGTGTGGGGCAAGCAGCGGGATGAGCTCATCGCGCGTTCCAAGGTCGTCGTCAACTTCTCGCGCGGCACCATCTTCGAGATCGTGCGCGTCTCCTACCTGATGGCCAACTGCAAGGCGGTCGTCTGCGACTACAGCGACGGGCTGGAGATCGAGCCCGACCTGCGCGCCGCGCTGCGTTTCGTCAAGACAGCGGACATCCGCGCCGCTTGCGAAGCGCTGGTGGCCGATGGCGCCGCCCGCGAGGCGTATGCCCGCCAGGGCTACGACCTGATCCGCCAGCGCGACATCCGCGATGTGATCCAGCGCGGCCTGGGCTGAGGTCGCGGCGCGCCGCAGAAAGAGCGGCATCCGTCCGGCCAACTCCCCTTGAACAGCCCCGTGGCCCCGCGGTCAGGATGAACCGACCCTCCAGAAGGTTGGACAACCAGTGTGCGTGCATCCGTGAGCTGCGCAACGAGTTCAGCGAGGCTCAGAAGCGATCAGGCGACCGCTGTGCAGCGGCTGCCGACGGTCGCGTGATCTTG
>Ga0307411_10000471_pt1 | contig 13967 bp, 15 predicted proteins | sample DK1Ometagenome_2_FD_203712 | JGI IMG/M metagenome (GOLD analysis project Ga0307411, IMG submission 203712) | Maize rhizosphere microbial communities from greenhouse at UC Davis, California, United States - DK15-O-1 | ecosystem: Host-associated > Plants > Roots > Rhizosphere > Soil | place: USA...
GTGCCGGGCTACCACGCGTGCATCCTCGACGACGGCGGCCAGCCGCTGCGCGCCGGCCAGGTCGGCCACCTCGCCGTGAAAGGCCCGACGGGCTGCCGCTATCTCGCCGACGAGCGCCAGCACCAGTACGTGCAGGACGGCTGGAACCTCACCGGCGACTCGTACCTCATCGACGACGACGGCTACTTCGTCTATCAGGCACGCACCGACGACATGATCATCTCCGGCGGCTACAACATCGCCGGCCCCGAGGTGGAGGCCGCGCTGCTGAGCCACCCGGCGGTGGCCGAATGCGCCGTCATCGGCGTGCCGGACGAGGAACGCGGCCAGCTCGTCAAGGCCTTCGTCGTGCTGCGCGAGGGGCATGCCGGTGATGTGCGTGCCTTGCAGGAACACGTGAAGGCCACCATCGCGCCCTACAAGTACCCGCGGGCCATCGAGTTCCGCCCGCAGTTGCCACGTACAGAGACCGGCAAGCTGCAGCGCTTCAAGCTCAGAGACACTGCCTGACCTTTTCACCGGAGAGCCTGCCCATGAAGAAGACCCTCGCCGCCGTTGCCGTCAGCCTCGCCCTGTTGCCCGCAGCCCAGGCCGCGGACAAGCTCAAGGTCGGTTTCCTCAGCACGCTGTCCGGCCCCGGCGCCGGCCTGGGCGTGGACATCCGCGACGGCTTTGCGCTCGGGCTCAAGCACAACGGCGGCAAGCTGGGCGGCCTGCCCGTGGAGGTGGTGACTGCCGACGACCAGCAAAACCCCGAGGTCGCCAAACAGAGCGCCGAACGGCTGATCAAGCGCGACAAGGTCGACTTCATGACCGGCATCGTGTTCTCCAACGTGATGCTCGCCGTCGGGCCGGCGGTGTTCGACGCCAAGGTTCCCTACATCAGCGCCAACGCAGGTCCGTCGCAGTACGCCGGCGAGCAATGCAACCCGTACTTCTTCAACGTCGCCTGGCAGAACGACAACCTGCACGAGGCGGTGGGCAAGACGGTGGCCGAGAAGGGCTTCAAGAAGCTGGTGCTGCTGGCGCCCAACTACCCCGCCGGCAAGGATGCGATGACGGGTTTCAAGCGCTACTACAAGGGCGCGGTGGTCGAGGAGATCTACACCAAGCTGGGCCAGCTGGACTACGCCGCCGAACTGGCGCAGGCGCGCGCCGCCAAGCCGGATGCGATGTACATCTTTCTGCCTGGCGGCATGGGCATCAACTTCATCAAGCAGTTCGTCGGCGCGGGCCTGTCCAAGGATGTGACCTTGTTCGGGCCTGGGTTCTCGGCGGACGAGGACGTCATCAAGGCCGTGGGCGAGCCGATGCTGGGCATGTTCAACAGCTCGCATTGGGCGCACGACATGGACAACGCGGCGAACCGGAAGTTCGTCGCTGATTTCTTGAAGGACTACGGGCGGTTGCCGTCGTTGTACGCGAGCCAGGGGTATGACGCGGCGTTGCTGATGAATGCGGCGGTGCGCGATGTGAAGGGCAAGGTCGAGAACAAGCCGGCACTGTTGAAGGCGCTGAAGGTGGCCAAGTTTGATTCGGTGCGGGGCGCGTTCAAATTCAATCGCAACCAGTACCCGGTGCAGGACTACTACCTGCGGGTGGTGACCAAGGATGGGCAGGGCAGGGTGACGAACCGGACGATGGGGAAGATCTTTAGTCAGCACCAGGATGCCTATGTGGGCTCCTGCAAGATGAGCTGAGCTGGGTCTGGTGATGAGGGTTGCTTTTGCGGAGCGGGTGTCGTCTCGGTGCATTGCCGGGAGTCCGTCCCGGCGGCCGGGTAACTTTTCTCTGTCGCGCCAGAGAAAAGTCACCAAAAGAGGAGCGCTGAACCGCACACGGGCACCACTGGCCGGCAATGCGCATGAGAACAACCCAACGGTGCATGCCCACACGCGACCCGCTGCGCTCTCGCTGCTGTCCTTATCACCAGGATCACCCATCACACCACTGGCCCGCCTAACGCGCGGCTGCACGCCGGGCTCAAGAGAAACCCAAACACAGCGTCGCTCGGGCGACGCGCCCCATGCGCATCCTCGGTGGCGTCACCCCAGCGACGCGGTATTTCCTGATGAGCCCGGCGTGCAGCCGGCGTTAACCGGTGTGAAGGGGCGATGCGTGGCGTTCGTCATAGGGACAGCAGCGAGAGCGCAGCGGCTCGCGTCTATGCGCCATGTCAGTGGGAGTTTTCGCGCGCCGCTCATGGTGACGTCACGCTGGTGTGCGGTTCAGCGCCTCTTCTTTGGTGACTTTCTTCTGGCGCCGCAGAAGAAAGTTACCCCGCCGCCGGGCGGGACTCCCGGCAATCGTGGCGCTAGCCCGTTCCGCCAGGAAGCGACCCACTGACCATGGACTGGATCCTCATCACCGAGCAGCTCCTCAACGGCCTCCAATTCGGCCTGATGCTCTTCCTGCTCGCCGCCGGCCTGACCCTCGTGTTCGGCATCATGGACATGATCAACCTGGCCCATGGTTCGCTGTACATGGTCGGTGCCTACCTCGCCGCCGCCACGGCCGCTGCGACCGGTTCATTTGGACTCGCAGTAGTCGCCGCCATCGCAGGCACGGCCATCCTCGGCATGGCCCTCGAAGTCACTCTCCTGCGAAAGCTCTACGCCAGAGACCACCTCAGCCAGGTGCTCGCCACCTTCGCCCTCATCCTCATGCTCAACGAAGGCGTGCGCATCCTCTGGGGCGACCAGCCGCTGATGCTGAACACCCCCGCCGCGCTGTCCGGCCCGGTCGAGCTGCTGCCCGGCCTGCACTACCCCGCCTACCGCCTGCTCATCATCGGCGTGGGCCTGGCCGTGGCGCTGCTGCTGTGGGTGCTCGTCACGCGCACGCGCTACGGTGCCTGGGTGCGCGCGGGCGCGTCCAACCGCCAGATGGCCACCGCCATGGGCGTCAACATCCGCGCGCTGTTCACGGCCGTGTTCGGCTTCGGTGCGGCGCTGTGCGCGCTGGCCGGCGCGCTGCTCGGGCCGTTGCTGGCCGTGCAGGTGGGCATGGGCGAGAGCATCCTCATCCTGGCGTTCGTCGTCATCGTCGTCGGCGGCATCGGCTCGGTGCGCGGCGCGCTGGTGGGCTCGCTGCTGGTGGGTCTCGTCGACACCGCCAGCCGCACGCTGCTGCCGGCCGCGCTGCGCCAGCTCGCCTCGCCCGAGGTCGCGTCCAACCTCGGCCCGGCGCTCGCCTCCATCCTCATCTACGTGCTGATGGCGGCCATCCTGTTCTGGAAGCCCCGCGGCCTCTTCCCTGCCCATGGCTGAAATCCGCTCCCTCCACCACCGCGGGCTCGGGCGCCGGACCTGGGTGCTGCTGGCCGTGCTTGCTGCGCTGCCGCCGCTGCTGCAGGCAGCAGGCCTGGAGTTTTACACCGTGGTCGCGACGCGCATCCTGGCGTTCGCCATCGCCGCGTCCAGCCTCAATCTCATCCTCGGCTTCGGTGGCCTGGTGAGCTTTGGGCATGCGGCCTACATCGGCCTCGGCGCTTACACCGTCGGCGTGCTGATGGACGCCGGGGTCACGTCGGCATGGATCGCCTGGCCTGCAGCGATGGCGGTCAGCGCCCTGGCCGCGGCGGTGATCGGCGCGATCAGCCTGCGCACGCGCGGCGTGTACTTCATCATGATCACGTTGGCCTTCGCGCAAATGTTCTATTTCCTTGCCGTGTCGCTGAAAGCCTATGGCGGGGACGATGGCCTGCCGCTGCCGCAGCGTTCGGTGATCGGCCTGGGCGCCGAGCTGAAGGACGACGCGACGTTCTACTGGGTGGCGCTGGCCTTGTTCGCCACGGTCATGGCCGGGCTGCAGCGGCTTGTGAACTCGCCGTTCGGCTGGTTGCTCCAGGGCGCGCGCGAGAACGAGGTGCGCGTGGAGGCCGCCGGTGGGCGCGTGTTCGCGCTGCGCTGGCAGGCGTTCGTGCTGGCGGGCGCGCTGGCCGGGCTGTCGGGCGCGTTGCTGGCCAACCTGAACGGCCTCGTCACGCCGCACCTGATGCACTGGTCGCAGTCCGGCCAGCTGATGGTCATGGTCATCATCGGTGGCGCGGGTGCGCTGTGGGGCGGGCCGCTCGGTGCGGCGGCATTGCTGCTGCTGGAGGAGCTGCTGTCGGGGGTCACGCTGCACTGGCAGCTCGGCCTGGGCGCGTTGCTGCTGCTTGTCGTGCTGTATGCACCACGTGGGCTTGCGGGGCTGGGCCGGAAGGCGCGCCGTGCTTGAAGTCAAGAACCTCGTCAAGCGCTTCGGCGCGCTGGCCGCAACCGATGGTGCCAGCTTCGATGTGCAGCCCGGCGAACTGCATGCGTTGATCGGCCCGAATGGCGCCGGCAAGACGACGCTGATCCACCAGATCTCCGGCGCGCTGCAGCCCGACGCTGGCGCCATCGTCTTCGATGGCCACGACGTCACGCGCCAGGGCGTTGCCCACCGCGTGCAGGCCGGCCTGGTGCGCAGCTTCCAGATCACCAGCCTGTTCAAACCCTGCTCGGTGCGTGACAACCTCGTGCTGGCCGTGCTCGCGCGCCGCGAGGGTGCGCCGTCGTGGTGGCGCAGCGCACGCGCCGATGCGACGGCACATGCAGAGGCCGATGCCTTGCTCGTGCGCGTCGGCCTGCGCGCGTTGGCGGACCGCCTCGCCGGTGAGCTGGCGCACGGCGAGCAGCGCCAGCTCGAAGTGGGCCTGGCCCTGGCCGCCAGGCCGCGGTTGCTGCTGCTGGACGAGCCGCTGGCCGGCATGGGACCGGACGAGTCCGCGCGCATGGTGGAGCTGCTGCAGGCGCTGAAGGCCGAGGGCCTGACGCTGCTGCTCGTCGAACACGACATGGACGCGGTGTTCCGACTGGCCGACCGCATCTCCACGCTGGTCGGCGGCCGCGTCATCGCCAGCGGCTCGCCCGCAGCCATCCGCGAACACCCCGAGGTGCGGCGGGCCTACCTGGGCGATGAGCTGGAGGCCGCGTCGTGACTGTGTTGCTCGAGATCGACGACCTGCAGGCCGGCTACGGCGCCAGCCAGGTGCTGTTCGGCATGAACCTCACCATCCAGTCGGGCGAAGTCGCCACGCTGCTGGGGCGCAACGGCATGGGCAAGAGCACGCTGCTGCGCTGCCTGTGCGGCTGGCTGCAGCCCAGCGCCGGACGCATCCGCTTCGCGGGCCAGGACATCACCGGCTGGCCGGCCGACCGCATCGCGCGGCTGGGGCTGGCGCTGGTGCCGGAGGGGCGACAGGTCTTTCCCAATCTCAGCGTGCGCGAGCACCTCGACGCCTTCAGCGCCAACCGCAGCGGCACGCACGCGCCCTGGACGACGGCGCGCGTGTTCGGTCTGTTCCCGCGCCTGGCCGAGCGTGCCGGCCATGCGGGCCAGCAGCTGTCGGGCGGCGAGCAGCAGATGCTGGCCATCGGCCGCGCACTCGTCACCAACCCGCGGCTGCTGGTGCTGGACGAGGCGACCGAGGGCCTGGCGCCACTGGTGCGCGAGGAGATCTGGCGTTGCCTGGACATGCTGCGCGGCGCGGGGCAGACCATCCTGGTGGTCGACAAGTACGTGCAGCGGTTGATTCGCCTGGCGGACCATCACACGGTGGTCGAGCGCGGCCGCGTCGCATGGGCCGGCCCGTCGGCCGCACTCGCCGCGGACCCGGCGCTGTGGCAGAAGCACGTGGGGGTCTGATGATCAAACTGCCCCTCGCCCATCCTCGCGTCGCTGAACGCGAGCGCGTCTGGTCGGTCCCCCGCGGGGACGGCGATGCTTGCGGCATCGGGCCGCAAGCACATCGCCAGTGCGGGCCGGCTTGGGAGCGGCCCGGTGCTCGGCCCGAAAACTCCCTGTGCTGCACTGCGGAGCGACCGCTATGAACACCGTCTTCGAACGTGAACAGCTGGTGCGCTTCGGGCATTGCGACCCCGCCGGCATCGTCTATTACCCGCGCTATTTCGAGATGCTCAACGAACTGGTCGAGGACTGGTTCGCGCACGGCCTCGGGCTGCCGTTCGACATGCTGATCGGCCAGCGCCGGGTCGGCATGCCCACGGCGCAGCTGGACACGCGCTTCGTGCGCGTCAGCCGCCACGGGGACCGGCTGGTGCAGCGCATCTGCATCGAGCGCCTCGGCGGCAGTTCGGTCAAGCTGCGGGTGGCTTTCGTCGGCGATGACGGCACGCGCGTCGAGTTCACGCAGGTGCTGGTCTGCACCTCGCTGAGCGACCACAAGCCCCAGGCCTTTCCCGACGACCTGCGCGCCGCGCTGGAGCGCTCGCTTGCCGCACAACAGGAGACGACGACATGAACAACAACACCAAGCAGATCCTGCAGCCGGCCGGCTGGGTGCAGCCACGCGGCTATGCCAACGGCGTGGCAGCCAGCGGGCGCCAGGTGTTCGTCGCCGGCCAGATCGGCTGGAACGAGCGTTGCGAGTTCGACAGCGACGACTTCATCGTCCAGGTGCGCCAGACGCTGCTGAACATCCGTGCGGTGCTGGCCGAGGCTGGCGCGGCGCCCGAACACATCGTGCGCATGACCTGGTACCTCATCGACAAGCGCGAGTACATCGCCCGCGGCCGCGAGGTGGGCCAGGCCTACCGCGACGTGCTGGGCCGCGACTACGGCATCGCGATGAGCGCCGTACAGGTGGCGGCGCTGATGGAGGACCGGGCGAAGGTGGAGATCGAGGTGACGGCGGTGGTGCCGGAGGTGGCGGACCAGGGCGCTTGAACCGCATTCCAAAAATTCGGCTCAAAAAATGAGCCGATAGTGCTAGATTGCGGCTCATGACCGCGAAGGCACGCCCCTGGAACTGGCTTCGCGCTGACTGGCCCGACTTCGTCTACGACGAGGCCGCCGTCAGCGCCGACCTGGCCCACGCCTACCGCCTGCACGGGGTCATGGAGGGCAAGGCTGCGGCGATTGGCTTCACCGAGACCAGCGATGTCGCGCTCGACTCGATGGCCGACGAGGTGCTGACCACGGCGGCCATCGAAGGCGAGCGGCTGTCGCTGGACGCTGTCAGATCCTCGGTCATGCGCCGCATGGGCTTGCAGGCGCCCGGGCCCATCGACCGCGCCGTGGACGGCCTGGTCGCCATCATTCACGACGCGACCACTGCGTCCGGCACGCCACTCGACGAAGACCGGCTCTGCCGGTGGCAGTCGGCGCTGTTTCCCGGCGGCACCTCGGGCCTCCAACGCATCGCCGTGGGCCGCTATCGGGATCACGAGGACCCCATGCAGATCATCAGTGGGCTGCCCGGCCGCGAGGTCGTGCACTCCGAGGCACCGCCATCGGTCGATGTGCCACGCCACATGGCGCGCTTCGTCAGCTGGTTCAACGACACCGCGCCCGGCAGTGCTTCTTCGGTGGCGCGCCTGGACGGCCTCGCGCGTGCCGCGATCACGCATCTTTGGTTTGAAAGCATCCACCCGTTCGAGGACGGCAACGGCCGCATCGGCCGCGCGCTTGTCGACATGGCCGTCGCCCAGCACCTCAGCACGCCGGTACGGCTGTTCAGCCTGTCGCGGCAACTGCTGGAACGCCGCGCCGACTACTACGACCAACTGAACCTTTGCCAGCGCGGCGGCATGGACGTCACAGGTTGGGTGCAATGGTTCGTGCAGCAGTGTGCCGCGGCCTACGCGGCGGCCAACGCCACGATGGACACCGCCCTTGCGAAGCGCCGGTTTGCGGAGTACCACGGCATCGCCGGGCTGCCTGAACGCCAGCGCAAGGTGCTGCAGCGGTTGCTCGACGACGGCGACGGCGGTTTCGTCGGCGGGCTCAACGCCGAAAAGTACATGAAGATGACCGGTGTATCCAAGGCCACGGCGACGCGGGATCTGGCCCAGATGGTCACACGTGGGCAACTCCGGACCACGGGCGCGGGCAAAGCCCTGAGGTATCACGTCAATGTGCCGGGCTGGACACACGACGTGCCGGGGGCCACCGATGGATAGGTCAGGGGCGCAGTCCCTTACGCCTGCTTGCGGCGTTCGGCCAAGGCATCGAGTGCCCGCCGCGATGACGCCTGCCGCGGATCATTGAGCTGGACGCGAATAGCGAGCGCCTCGGAGATCCGCGCCTGCGCTTCGGCCAGGCGGCCTTGCTCCACGAGGTTGCGGCCCCAGTGATGAAGCGCCAGTGCTTGCAGGCGCGACCAACCCGAGGCGCGGCACAGGTCCAGCGTCTTGGCGAAGTACGCGTCCGCCTCGGCCCTGCGGCCGGTGTACTGAAGCGCCGTGGCATAGGCATTCCAGAACCAGCCCGCGGGTTCTTCATTCGGCAGCCCCTCGGCCGCGGCGGCGTGCTGCTCCAGCAAGGCCACCGCCTCGACTTCCTTGCGATCGGTGGTCAGCATGCTGCCGAGGTCGGCTGCGTGGTCCACGATGGTCAACGGGTCGCCCGCGAGCAGCGCGTGCCCAAGCTTCTCGCGGAGGCCGCTGATGCCTTGGGCATGCGCTGCGGCATCGGGCGCCGTGTGGCGCATGAACTCTTCGACGGGATCGGGCATGGACATGGGGTGGTTGTGCCGTCAGCGACGGCTGGCGGCTCAGACCATTTGACCCTAGGCCAACACCACCTCGATCCCGCGCCCGCGCAGCTGGTCCACGATCGCCTGGTCCGCGCCACTGTCGGTGATCAGCATGTCCAGCTGTTCCACCGGCGCGATGACCGACAGGTTGCGCTTCATGAGCTTGGACGCGTCCGCCACGGCCACGACCTGGCGGCTGATCTTCATCATCTGGGCGTTGAGCTGCGCTTCCAGCAGGTGCGGCGTCATCAGGCCGATGTCGGGATCGAGGCTGTCGACGCCGAGGAAGAGACGGTCGGCATACAGGCCTTGCAGCGCGGCCACGGCTTGCGGGCCGGACAGCGAATACGAGTTCGGCCGCAGCTGGCCGCCCGGCATGATGAGGTTGACGTGCGGCACCGTCGCGAGCAGGCCGGCGATGTTGAGCGCGTTGGTGATGACGTTCAGCGAGTTCAACCGCAGGCCGCGGATCTGCTTGGCGATCTCTTCGGTCGTCGAGCCCGAGTCGAGCAGGATGGTCTCGCCGTCGCGGATCAGCTTGGCGGCTTCGGCGGCGATGCGGGCCTTCTGCTCGTGGCGCAGCTTCTGCTTCACACCGATGGGCACCTCCTCGGTGTCGCGCTGGGCAAGGGCGCCGCCGTGCGTGCGCAGCACGGCGCCGGTGGCTGCGAGCGCGTTCAGGTCGCTGCGGATGGTGACGACCGAGGTGTGGAAACGCTCGGCCAGTTCATCCACCGTCACGCGGCCCTGCGCCTGGACCAGCTCGCGGATCAGCCGGCGCCGCTCGTCGATGAGCAACGGGCTTTCGGTTTTCGCGGGCAAAGTCGCGGAGGAGGCGGAGGCGGGCATGCAGACGAAAGGCGGAAGGGCCGACTTTCGGATGATATCGACCGTGCTCAAGCGGCCAGCCGGCCGAGTGCCTCGGCCGACAGCGGCTGGCCGGCCAGCCGCGCGGCGTGCAGCGCGGCACCGAGTTCCGGGCCAAAGCGCGGCGCCTTGAGCACGGCGCCCGGCAGCCGGCGCGCCAGTGCGGCCTGCAGCGGCCCGAGCACCAGCTCGCCGGCCGCGAACACGCCGCCTGAGTAGGACACCGGCACGGCATGGATGCCATGCAGCCCGAGGTTGCGGGCGACGCCTGCGGCCAGCGCGGCCAGTTCGTCGCCGGCGCGCACGAGCAGCTGGCGCGCCTGCACGTCGCCGGCATGCGCGGCGGCCGTGGCCAGGCGGGCGATCTGTGCCAGCTCGCTGCGGGCGGCGTTGCCGTTGACCTCGCGGCAGAGGTCCAGGTCGTGCGTGAGCGGGAAATGCTCGCGCACCAGGCCCAGCAGCGGGCCGGGCTCGGCGCGGCAGTCGGCCATGCGGGAGAACAGCGCCAGCACCTCGCGCGCCAGCCAGTGCGCCGAGCCCTCGTCGCCGAAGACCTCGCCCCAGCCGCCGCAGCGTGCGGCGCGGCCCATCCACTCGCCATACGCGATGGAGCCGGTGCCGGCGACGAGGCTGATGCCGTCGGCCCCTGCGAGCGAGCCGGCCCAGCTGCAGACCATGTCGTTGCCGATGGTGCTGCGCGGCAGCACGGCGGCGAGCAGGCCGTCGAACGGCGCGAGCAGCGCGCTGTCCTCGCCGTAAGCGGGCAGGCCCGCGAAGGCGTGGGCGACATCGCTGGCCGCCACGCCGGCCTGTTGGAGCACGGCCTGGACGCCGCCGTGCAGCAGCGTGCGCAGCGCGTCGAAGCCGATCTCGAGGTGGTAGCTCGTCGTCGATTCGTGGCGGGCCTGCAGGGCGCCGTGCGAGTCGATGAGGACGAAGGCGGTCTTGGTGCCGCCGCCGTCGATGCCGAGGAACATGGAACTCATCCTTGCTGCTGCGGGGTCAGGGGATGGATGGTGACACCGCTGACGACACGGGTGACGGTGCCGGAGGCGCTGGGGTTGTCGGGCGTGATGCCCAGGCGCAGCGAGGCGAGCAGCGCCAGGCACTGCGCGAACACGAGGGCCACCGGGGCCAGCGCGAGGTCGGGTGCATCGGTCGGCAGGGCCACGCGCACGTCGTCGGTGTGCGGCAGCGCCGCGCCGTCGAGGGCGGTGGTGCCCAGCGCCAGCACGCGGGCGCGGCCTTCGCGGCGCAGCTCGCGCAGCAGATCGAGGTCGTAGCGGCGCGTGTAGGGGTCGTTGGACAGGACGATGACCACCAGCGTGCGGTCGTTCAGGATGGTCTTGGGGCCATGGCGGAAGCCCAGTGTCGAGTCCGCCATCGCGACGAGCTTGCCGTCGGTCAGCTCCAGCATCTTCAATGCGGCCTCGCGGGCCAGGCCCAGCAGCGTGTTGCTGCCGAGGAAGACGACACGTTCCAGCGGCTGCTCGACCAGCGCGTACAGCCGGTCTGCCTCGCCGTCGGCCAGCGTCTGCGCGGCCTGCGCCAGCGCTGTCACCGGCGGCAGGGCCAGGCCGAAAGCCCAGGCGGCGGCCAGCAACATGCCGGTGAAGCTGGACGTCATGGCAAACGCGCGGTCGTGCGTCGCGTCGGGCAGCAGCAGCACATGCGCATGCGGCTGGCCGGCCAGGCGCCGGTTCAGCGTGCCTTCGGCCGCGCAGGTCACGACGAGGTGGTGGCTGCGCTTGACGAAGCGATCAGCCAGCTCCGCAGCGGCCAGGCTTTCCGGGCTGTTGCCCGAGCGGGCGAAGGACACGAGCAGCGTCGACACCTCGGGCTGCAGGCATTGCTCGGGGCTGGAGACGATGTCGGTCGTCGCCACCGCTTCGACGCGGATGCCGGGGCGCTGGCTGAAGTGGCGCAGCAGGGCGGGCGCGAGGCACTGGCCGATGAAGGCGGAGCTGCCGGCGCCGGTCAGCACGATGCGCAGGTCGGGCAGGGCGAGCAGCGGTTGCAGGAAGGCGTCGAGGCTGGCGCGCTCGGCTTGCAGCCGCGCGTGGACGGTCTGCCAGACGGCCGGCTGGTGGGCGATCTCGCGGGCCGTGTGCGTGGCGCCGCGGTGGTCGAGCTCGGTGGGTTCGAGATGGAGAAGCGTCATGGAGAGATCGCGTTAGGCGGCGCAGGCGTGCAGGTAGGGACGGAGCGCTTGAACCGTGCCGTCGCGCAGCAAGGCGTCGGTGTGGGAAGTGATGCGGCCGTCTCGCACGGCCTCGTACTGGCGCGGCAGGTACTGGCTCAGCAGCGTCAGCGGCGGCGGCGCGGCGTCCAGGCGGGCCAGCATGGTCCGGCAGGCTTCGCGCACGGCGGGGTGGGCCCAGTAGTAGCGGATGCGGTCGCTCAGGGAATAGGCCAGGTCGACGTCCAGGCGCGATGCGTCCTGGTAGTAGCCGCGCCAATGCTCCGGCTCGGCACGCATGACGCCGAGCACGGTGTCGACCAGGCCGTCGCCTTCGCCGACCCATTCGCGCTCCACGGCCGCCAGCGCCCACAGCGTCTCGCGCAGCGCGAACGTCACACCGGGGCCGACCTTCAGGATGGCGAAATGATCACGCGCCAGCTGCGCGAGGCGCTCGGGTGTCTGGTAGTCGGTGGAGTGCGCTTCGAAGACGAGCCCCGGCTGGCGCTCGATGAAGGCGCTCAGGCGCCGCGCTTTCTCGGGGCGGTAGTCGATGACCTTGTGGTGGTCGAACTCCACGCCGGGCTGCACGACCATCGCGACGACGCGCTCCCAGGCCAGCTCCAGCCCGGCGCGGGCGAAGGCGTGGCGGTGCAGTTCCAGCGTCGACGCGGCGGCGTCGGGCGAGGTCACTTCCAGCTCGCCCAGGTCTTCGTGCGCCCCGCCGGGCACGGGCACTTCGGTGCCGATGACGTAGACGGGCGGGTCGCCGCGGTCGGGCGCATCGCGCCAGGCCGCTTCGGCGGCAAGGCACAGGCGCACGGCACGGGCGGCGATCTCCGCTTCGGGCAACGGCACGGGGTCACCGGCGCAGCTCATGGAGCAATCCAGGTGGATCTTGCGGAAACCGGCCGCCACGTACTGCGCCACCATCACCTCGGCCTTGGCCATCGCGACGTCGGCCGGTTGCCGGCGCCAGGCGTTGGGGCCGAGATGGTCGCCGCCCAGCAGCAGCAACTCCGGCGCCAGGCCTTCGGCGGCGGCGAGCTGTTGCACGTAGCGGCGGAAATCCAGCGGCGTCATGCCGGTGTAGCCGCCGTCCTGGTTGACCTGGTTGGACGTGGCCTCGATGAGCGCCGGCCGGCCCTGTGCGGCGCATTCGCGCAGCGTGGCGGCGATGACGACCGGGTGCGCCGAACAGACGGACGGGATGCCGACGGCCGGGCCGTCGAGAGGGGCTTGCTTGTGGCGGCGCACGAGGTCGAGCATGAGCTTCATGCGGCGTCTCCTTGAACGGTGGGTTGGGAAGAGGAAGGGGCCTTGTCGGGCTGCAGCGCCAGCAGCAGCGCGGCGAGCAATGCGAGGGCGACGCCGAGCAACCTGGCGCCGCTGGGCGCGGCGCCGCTGAGCGCCATGGACAACACGGCCGTCAGCAGCGGCGCGCCGGCATTGACGAGGGGCGAGACGACCATCGCTTTGCCGTAGCGAAAGGCGTAGACCAGCGTCAGCGCGCCGACGGCATTGAGCACCTGCGTGATGGCCGCCAGCCCCGGGCCCTGCCAGCCCCAGTGGATGGGCTGGGAGAAGTCGGTCATCGCCAGCGCCACGGGCACGCACAGCAGCGCGCCGACGGTCATGTAGAAGAAGATGCTTTCGGCGCTGCTGCCCGCATTGGCCAGCTTGATGAAGTAGGCCTGCAGGCCCCAGGCGGCCAGCACGACGAGTGCGAGCACGAACCACAGCCCGAGGCCCTCGCCGCCCTGGCCCAGTTGCAGGTCGAACAGCGGCAGTGCGCACAGTGCCAGCACGATGCCGGCCACGCCGAGCTTGCCGGTGCGCTCACCCAGCAGGCCGAAGGAGAGCGCGATGGTGATCGCGGGCGACAGCGACACGATCGGGAAGATCAGGTACGCGGGGCCGGACAGCACCGCACGGAACAGCAGCATCTGGCCACCCGCGCCGAGCAGGCCGACGGTCAGCCCCAGCACGACGGAACGGCGGTCGCGTTCGATGCGCCAGCCGCTGCGCGCCAGCACGATGACGGCGGGCGGGATCATCGTCAGCGCCCACACGACGTAGATCAGCGTGTCCGGGAAGCCGTGCTGGGCCGGCAAGCCGGCGAAGGCGCCCCACACGCCCCACAGCAGGGTGGCGGCGAGGGCATGGAAGAGCCAGTTGCTCTGCATGGGCAGCATCTTTCGGGTCGGTGGGGTGGAGAAATGAACTTTCGTGCGAAAGCATAAACGAACGAAAACGAAAATACAACGGTGGAGCAACTTTCGTATGCCAAATCGAGCGCAGCGCGCGCGAATCTCCATATACCTAGGAAGCTCGCCCTATGTCAGCCGCCTGGAAGTCTTTCGTGGCATGATTTAACGAAAGCAATCGGCATCGGTG
>Ga0307411_10000472_pt1 | contig 13965 bp, 10 predicted proteins | sample DK1Ometagenome_2_FD_203712 | JGI IMG/M metagenome (GOLD analysis project Ga0307411, IMG submission 203712) | Maize rhizosphere microbial communities from greenhouse at UC Davis, California, United States - DK15-O-1 | ecosystem: Host-associated > Plants > Roots > Rhizosphere > Soil | place: USA...
TGGTCATTGTTGAGGACGACCCCGCCTTCTCGCGGACGCTGGCGCGCTCGTTCGAGCGTCGCGGCTACCGCGTGAATGTCGCCGTCTCGCCCGAGCAGCTCAATGAACTGTTGAAAACCGAGCACCCGCATTACGCGGTGGTGGACCTGAAGCTCGGCACCACCTCAGGCCTCAATTGCGTTCGGACGCTGCATGCGTTCGATCCCAGCATGAAGATCGTCGTCATGACAGGGTATGCGAGCATCGCGACGGCGGTGGAATCGATCAAGCTCGGCGCCTCGCACTATCTGCCCAAGCCGTCGAACACCGACGAGATCGAGGCCGCCTTCAACCGCGAGGGCGGCAATGCCGAAGTGCCGATCACGGCGCAGCAAACGTCGATCAAGACCCACGAGTGGGAGCTGATCAACGAGACCCTTGCAGAGACCGACTTCAACATATCCGAAACCGCGCGGCGCCTTGGAATGCATCGACGCACGCTCGCCAGGAAGCTTGAGAAAAGGCCTGTGAAGTAGGCCTAGGTGGGGGGTTTTTGCAGAAGAATGTCGTAGAGTCCGGCCGGATGTAGCGCGAGGCCGGCGCACGCATAGCCTTCGCGATTCACGAACTCGTTGACTGCGCGGGCAACGCCGTAGGGCGCGACCGAGGGCGAGCACCAGTTGGTGTAATCGTTGCACATCATCAGGCCACCCGGTTTCAGCGCCTTGTGTGCGGCGGCAAGGTCCTTTGCGACCGACGCGTAGCTGTGATCGGCATCGACGTAGATCATGTCGAAGGACGCCGCGGATAGCGTCGAGAGCAGCGCAGCGCTGTCGCCTTCGTGCGCACGCAACATTCCGCCCTCAACGGCGGCGCGAACTCCCGCTTCGTCGAGCCGGCCGAGATCGATGTCTATCAAGTCGAGGGTCCGGGGACGGCAAACTCGTGCGATCCGCTTCGAAAAGGCGCCTTCGTACACGCCGACTTCGGCAATCGCGCCGCCTTTGGGGACTGCCCCGAGCATAGCTTCCCGATCGGCGTAAAGCCGCGAATGGGCCAGTGCATCGTCATTGATGCGCTCGGCCATCTCGAGATGGCGCTCGATCTCGGGACGAGGCCGGGACCAGAGCAGATAGACCAGCAGCCTTTGACCGCTGTCGAGCCGACGTGCGGGGTCTCTGGAGAAGAAGCCGCCCGCGACGCCTGCGGCCTTCCGAACGAACGACAAAGGGCCGTAGCTGGGCAACTTGAGCGGATGGTCCATTGCTGCTTCGGCTAGCAAAAGGCCCTGAGAGCGTAAAGCGGACGCGGGCGTGTTGCGTTCAGAGCGGCTTGCGCATCCAGACGTAGAGATTGGCCGGATTGCGCCATTGGTAGACCGGGCGGACCAACTCTTTCACCGCCTTGGCAGGGCGAAGGGGAGAAACGCTGCCCAATCGGGCGAGGAAAGCATAGCTTTGGGCGAAAGACGGCCGAACGAGCTCGAGGCTCAGATTGGCCGCCAACCGCTCAAGAGCCTTCGTGGTGAACGTGTTCACATGCTCGATCGGGTGGATCGGCATCAATTCGCCGGCAAAGTCTCCGCCGCGGCCTTCGCTAAGCGCAATCGCATGGCTGCGGCTGCGGTCGCCGGACGGCACAGATACCTTGAGGATTCCTCCGGGGAGCAGCGATGCAGCGAGCAAGTCGGCGATCTCGCGAGGCGCCGTCAGATGCTCCATAACTTGTTCGGTGTTGATGAAATGAAAGCGGGGCGACCCAAGCTGCGCGTCGGTTAGTGGCGTCACGCCGTGATCTTCGGCAAACTTCATCCGCGATTGTGCGAGGTCGTTTCCGAACGAGTTGCACCCGAGCGACCGCGAAATGCGCGCCCAAAGCGCCCAGCCCATCCCATAGTCGAGAGTGGTCAGCGTCGTCAGCGGAACCCCAAGATAGGCCGCGGCGATCATGATCTCGTGACCGTCGCGCGACTGGAGGGGATGAGCGAGCTCCGACTGGTAGCGCGGCTCGTTCGAGGGCAGGCCGTGCTCGTGGACCCAAATGCCGTACAGCTCGCCCAGAAGTTGGTCGCTGCCGATCCAGCGTTGAAACACCAACGTGCACGACGCGCACTCGGCCAGTTCATAGGGGGCCTCGGTAAGGACCGTCGGGTCGACCCCGTAATGAGCCTTGATGAAAGCGGAGACGGGCGGGTCAGTGAAGGCCTGGCGGTGCAGGGTCTTCCAATCGGAGGATCGGCAGGAAGGGCAGGCCACCCGCTCGATGAAGGCATAGGACCGGAGCTTGGGCTCGATATGTCGGGCGACGCTTCCGGAATGCATGCTACGAACCTCAACTGGATGGCATGATCCGTTTAGCGCGCTATGCGAATGAGCCAATTACAAGTTTGAGATGGGAATCGCTCCGTGGCCTCCAGTCGTTCCAATGAGGGCCGTTCAATTCTCTACATAACCTATGACGGGCTCACCGACCCTCTCGGTCGCTCGCAGGTGCTGCCATACCTCACCGGCCTTGCCGCAATGGGTCATCGGATCACGATCCTCAGCTGCGAAAAGTGGGATCGCTGGAAATCGGACGGGCCGGCTGTCCAAAAGCTCTGCGATCAAGCGGCCTTGTTCTGGGCTCCGATTGCCTACCATCGCCGACCGCCGGTGCTGTCCGCCGCCTACGACACTGCGATGCTCGCGCGTCGCGCTGCCGTCCTGCATCGCGAGCGACAGTTCGAGATCGTGCATTGCCGAAGCTACATTCCGGTGATCGTGGGGCTGCATCTGAAGAAACGCTATGGGCTGAAGCTGATCTTCGACATGCGCGGATATTGGGCGGAAGAGAAAGTCGAATCCGGCAACTGGCCGCTGCGCAATCCGTTGTTTCGGGCGGTATTCGATTACTTCAAGCGGGAGGAGGCCGACGCGCTCATACGCGCGGACGCGATCGTCAGCCTGACGCGGGCGTCTCGCCATGAACTGGCCGGCCGGCCGGAGCTGAAGGACGGGCCGGAGAAGATCGCAGTCATTCCCACATGCGTCGACTTCGATCACTTCGCCCTTGCCACTCAGGCCGGTCGGAAGAAGGCGAGGCAGCAACTCGGCATCCCCCACGACACGCCGGTGCTGGGCTATGTCGGCTCCGTTGGTGGTGACAATTATATGCTCGGTGAGATGCTCGAATTTTTTCGGGCCTACCGTGAGAAACGGCCCGGTGCGTGCTTCCTTTTCATCACGCAGGTCGATCCGCAGCTGATTATTGCGGCCGCTCGCGAGAAGGATATTGGCGAGGACTGCCTTTTGATTCGTGCAGCGAGACGGGACGAGGTGCCGTTTTTCACCAGCGCGGCGGACCACGGCGTGGCTTTCAAGCGAGCCACTTTCTCGGCGCTGGCCTGCTCACCGACGAAGTTGGGCGAGATGATGGCTCTCGGGACTCCAGTGGCCGCGAATTCGGGCGTCGGCGACGTCACCGAAATTCTGGCCGAAACAGGAGGAGTTACCATCGACCGCTTCGATCGGCAGAGTCTGTCGGCGGCCGTGGGTCGGTTGATCAGTACCGAGATGACACCCAAGACCATTCGCGATCGGGCCCGGACCCGCTTTGACCTTCGCAACGGGGTCCGCGCCTACGATCAGATTTACCGCTCGGTCGTCACCTGACCTTGGAACAGCTGCCAAGGTCTGGCTTTGATCCAATCTGCGTTGTAACAGGCACCTCCTGCCTACGGCGGGGTGATAATTTGGCTGCCTAAGCGCACAGTTGGAGTAGGGCTCAGGTGGCCAAGCAAAAGGTCTTTATAACAGGCGTCGCGGGTTTCCTTGGCAGCCATCTTGCGGATGCGTTCCTCGCCGATGGTTACGATGTTGCCGGCTGCGACAATATGATCGGCGGCTATCTCGACAACGTGCCGCCCGAGGTCGAATTCCATCAGTCTGACTGCAACGACTTCGAGAAAATGAAGGAATATCTGCGCGGGGTCGACATCGTCTACCATTGCGCGGCAACGGCCTATGAGGGCCTGTCGGTCTTCTCTCCGCACATGGTGACCCAGCACATCGTGACGGCATCGACCGGCGTCATCTCGGCTGCAATTGCCAACAATGTCCGGCGATTCGTGATGTGCTCGTCGATGGCGCGCTACGGCACGAACCAGGTGCCCTTCACCGAAGATATGCAGCCCAAGCCCCAGGATCCGTACGGGATCGGCAAATACATGTCGGAGCTGATGCTCCAGAACCTTGCCGAAGTTCACGGCATGGAATGGGTCATTGCCGTCCCGCACAACATCGTCGGACCACGCCAAAAATACGATGATCCTTACCGGAACGTCGCCAGCATCTTCATCAATATGATGTTGCAGGGCCGCCAGCCCTACATCTACGGGGACGGCAATCAGATGCGCTGCTTCAGCTTCGTGTCCGACGACATCGAGCCGTTGAAGCGGATGGCGACCAGCCCGGACGTGGTGGGCGAAATCATCAACATCGGACCGGATGATGAGTTCGTGACGATCAACGAACTAGCAGCGACGATTGCGAAGCTCCTGAATTTCGATCTCGACATCAATTACACCCGCGGACGGCCGCAAGAGGTGCTGCTGGCAAATTGCTCCGCGGAAAAAGCCAAGCGCCTGCTCGGCTTCGAACCCAAGGTGAATCTAGAAGAGGGCCTTCAGCAGATGATCGACTGGATCAAGGCGCGCGGCGAGCGTCCCTTCATCTATCACCTCGACATCGAAATCCTGAACGACAAGACGCCGGAGACATGGTCGAAGCGCCTGTTTTGAACCACGGCGGTTCAGATAGACCTCTTCGCGTCCTGGTTCTCACGATCAAGCCGAAGGGACTCTCGCCAGGTCAAAGGTTCCGGCTCGAACAGTGGGCTTCGCCACTAGCGTCAAAGCACGGCGTCACCATGGATTTCGCGCCGTTCGAGTCCCAGCACCTGACCCGGCTTTTGTACCAACCGGGTCATATCGGGAAGAAAATCTATTGGGTCGCCCGAGACTTCCTTCGCCGCGCCAGGGTGGTGGCCAGGTCCAGGGGATATGACGCCGCAATCGTCTATCGCGAGGCCGCCCTGATCGGCCCCGCAGTTTACGAGCGGCTGTTAGCCCGGTCGGGCGTGCCGATGTTTTTCGATTTCGACGATGCGATCTGGTCGCCGACCCAGGATGCCGCATCGGTAAATGGCTTCTTTTCGAAGCTGCACTTCTGGGGGAAGACGTCGACGACCTGCCGCATCGCGGCCGGTGTGATCGCCGGCAACAATTACCTCGCTGACTATGCTCGGCAGCGGAACGACAACGTCATCGTCATTCCGACCACAATAGATCTTGACGATTATCCGGTGCAGCTCGAGCCGGCCGCCAACGAGCCCTTCATCGTTGGCTGGACCGGATCGCTGAGCACGCTCCAGCACTTCGAATTCGCGCGGGGGGCGCTGGAACGACTAGCGCGCCAGCGCAGGGTGCAAGTGAAGGTTATTTGCAACGAGCCGCCCGCCCGACCGATCGAAGGTGCGGAGAACGTCTTCATTCGTTGGAGCGAAGACCGGGAGGCAGAGAATGTCGGCGCCTGCCACGTCGGCATCATGCCGCTGCCAGACGATGACTACACTCGCGGCAAGTGCGGCCTCAAGGCGATTCAGTTCATGGCGACCGGTAGGCCCGTGGTGATTGCGCCCGTCGGCATGAACAATGATCTTATTCAGCACGGCGTTAACGGCTTCCTTGCCGGCACCGAGGATGAATGGGTCGAACACCTTAATGCCCTCGCGGACTCACCTGAGCTTCGCGCGCGCATCGGCGCCGCGGGCCGCAAGACGGTTGCGACCGGCTATTCAGCCGAGGTGGGCGCATCGAGGTTAGCGGCAGCGCTGCGGGGTGCCGCCGGGTAGCATATCGGCTGTCAGGCAGAAACCAGGTCGCCCGTCATCGACTGCGGCACGCTTTCAAGCCCGCCCAGCCACGCCTGGAACATCAGCACCGACCAGATTGGGCTCGTCCCCTCTCGCCGGCCCTGAAGATGGTCCGTCCAGCGGCGTCGAACGATCGCAGGATCGAAGAAACCGCCGTTGCGGATTCTCCGCTCATCAAGAAGATCTTCGGCCCAGTCCCGAAGTGGCCCGCGAAGCCATGTTCCGACGGGTATGCCGAAACCGATTTTCGGCCGCTCGAACATCTCCGCGGGCGCCTCTTGGGCTAACAGCTTTCGCAGGATGAGTTTTCCGCGGCCGCCCCTGATCTTCATCCCCATGGGGATCCTCGCCGCAAGTTCAGCGACACGATGATCCAGGAACGGAACCCGCGTCTCCAGGCTCACCGCCATAGCTGCCCGATCGACCTTGCACAGGATGTCATCCGGCAAATAGCTGATGGCGTCGCAGTACATCATTCGGCTCGCGTCGGGCGCCTTCGGGCCAACATCGAGGTCGAGGAGACCGTAATCGCTCTCCCCGCCGAGTACCGGGCCCGTCTCGCCGCTCCATTCATCGAGGAAGCTCTCGAAGACTTTTGAGAAATCACCGCCGGAGCTCATCGTACGCCATGTTTTCTGCACCTTGATTCCGAAATAGGGCGGTCGTTTCCCGCTCGGCAGAAGTTGGCCGACAGCATCCCATGCCCCCGCTGGCACACTGGCAAATGCGCGACCTGCTCCGAGCCGCAAGGGCCGCGGAACCTTGGCGAACATGGACCACAGCCGGGCAGTCCCGAAATAGCGGTTGTAGCCGCCAAATAATTCATCTCCGCCGTCACCCGACAAGGTCACGGTCACGTGCTCCCGTGCGATCTTGCTGACGAGGTGGGTCGGGATCATCGACGTGTCGGCGAAAGGCTCGTCGAACATCGTCCCGAGCGCGGGTATCACGTTCATCGTCTGGTCGGCCGTCACGTAATGTTCGTGATGCTCCGTCCCCAAGTACGCCGCGAACCGCTTGGCGTAGGGCGCTTCGTTGAATCCCTCGTCCTCGAACCCGATCGTGAATGTGCGGATCGGGATGTCGGAATACTTCTGGTAGAGCGCGACGATCGTCGAGGAATCGATCCCTCCCGAAAGGAAGGCCCCGACGGGCACGTCTGCCATCGACTGACCTCGAATGGCTGACGCGAGGACGTGCTCAAGGCGGTCCAGTGCTTCGGCCTCATTATCGATCGGGTCGCGAAGGCCCGCTACGACCACCTCGCGATAGGACCAGTACTTTTCGAGCGTCGCGCCGCCATCGTTCCGCCCTTCATGAGGTGGCGCGAGCATCGGACGTGCCCAACTCGATTCCGGCAACTTCAGGATCGAGGCGGGCTCGAGCTTGTAGACGCCCTCGAAGATCGAAAGCGGCGCTGGGATGTAAGACCTGCTCGCCAGAAGCCGCAGCGCGCGCCGGTCGATGCGATTCTCAAACGCCGGATACTGCCGCAGCGCCTTGAGTTCCGAACCGAACACCAGGTCATTGCCAGCCCAGCCGAAGTATAGCGGCTTTTCGCCGAAGCGATCGCGGGCGAGGTAGAGGCAGCGGTCCTTGCGGTCGTAGAGCGAGATCGCGAACATGCCGACCGATCGCTCGAGCGCCCGCCTGACGCCCCAGGCGGCCACGGCTTCGATGAACACCTCGGTGTCCGAATGGCCGCGCCAATTGCGCTGACGCTCAGCATCAAGCTCGGCGCGAAGCTCCGTATGGTTGTAGAACTCACCGTTGAAGCTGAGCACCCACCGCCCGTCGAGGGACGTCATGGGCTGGTGACCTTGCGGGGACAGGTCGACGATCGCCAGGCGGCGATGACCAAAGCCCAGCCGCCGATCGTCGCTCAGCCACACGCCCTGGTCGTCCGGGCCGCGGTGCGCGAGTGCGCCGGCCATGCGTGCGACCAGTTGGGGCTCGACAGGTCCGGCGGACGCTATCCCGGCGATCCCGCACATAGAGCTACTTTGCTCCCTGTGACGGCTGGCTCAGGTCCGAGCGAGAATCCGGATCGCCCATAAACTCCGGCATTGTGTCGCTGCCCTCGTGGGCAATGCCTTCCCGAACGAACAGCTGTCGTAACGTCATCGCCATGATCTTCAGGTCGAGCATCATGCTGCGATTGTCGACATACCAGGTGTCTAGCGTCAGCTTTTCCGGCCAGTTCAGCGCATTCCGGCCTTTCACCTGCGCCCATCCGGTCAGTCCGGGCCTGACGTCGTGGCGGCGCGCCTGGTCCGCGTCGTACCGTTCAAGATATTGCATGAGGAGCGGGCGAGGGCCGACCAGGCTCATATCACCCTTCAGCACATTCCAAAGCTCGGGCAGCTCATCCAGGCTCGTGGCGCGCAGCCGGCGGCCGAACGCCGTGAGCCGCTCCGAGTCAGGAAGGGGCCGTTCCGCTTTATCGAGCGCGTCGCGCATTGTCCGGAACTTCAAGAGGGTGAACGGCCTGCCATGAAGGCCGGGACGGGCCTGTCGGAAGACGACGGGCGATCCGAGCTTCATCCGAACCAGCAGGGCGACGACCAGGAAGACTGGCGAGAGCAGGATCAGCGCAACAAGCGAGATGGCAATGTCGAACAGCCGTTTCATATTCACAGACCTGCAGCGTCCAGGATCGCGCGGTTCACTTGGCGCACGTCATACTTGGCTTCCGCGAGCCGGCGCGAGCTTTCCGCCATCCGGGAACGCAGACCTGCATCGACTGCAAGCCTCAGCATTGCGTCGTAAAGAGCATCGGCGTCACGCGCAGGGACGAGGATGCCATTCTCACCATCGACGACGGTTTCCCGGCAGCCCGGAGCGTCGGTCGTGATGATCGCCCGTCCAACGGCCATCGCTTCGAGCACCGAGCGCGGCGTTCCTTCCCGGTAGGAGGGGAGGACGTAAATGCTGCATGCCGCAAGAGCTGGGCGGACATCGTCGAGCTTCCCAAGATAGGTAACGCCGGATGCGGTGATCGCATCAAGCTCGTGCTGCGAGATGGAGTCGGGCGACTCATCGCGCCACCCGACGAGCGAGATCTCGACCTCGGGGCGCTCTCGTTTGATCCGCGCCGACGCGGCGGCGAACTCTCGAATGCCCTTGTCGCGCAACAGCCGGCTGATCATCAGGAAATGCGGTCGATCCACGAGCGGCTGCTGGGGGAAGCGGTCAAGGTCGATCCCGGACCCATTCACGATCAGGGTCGGAGCGGACGGGGCAAGTATCCCCATCCGCTCGAAGTCCCCGCGGTCGTCCTGGTTCTGGAAGATCGTGACGTGAGCCTCTCGGAGCGCCCGGCGATAGAGAAACCTGGCGGTTTCGCGGATGATCCGGCGCTTTATGCTTCGCTCCCCAAGGAAAGCGTAGCCGAGCCCTGTGATCATGGGGACGAAACGGGGCACGCCGACGCCGCGGGCGGCGCGGGCGCCGAGGATAACCGGCTTGATCGTATAGGCGATCAGGACGTCTGGCCGAATCCCTTTGAGCGTTGACCGCAGGGCACGGGCGCTCCGCATTGCGTCGAACGGGTTCAGGCTGGTGCGCCCGAGCGGAACCGCGACAGGCTCGGCGCCCAGTTCGCGTAGTTTATTGGCTGTCGCCTCGTCGATGTCGGGAGCAAGAGCGTGAACCTTGTGCCCGAGCGCCACTGCGTCAGCGATGAGGTCGCCGCGAAACGCGATGAGGGAGGGCGCGTAGGACCCGAAGATGGCGAGCACCTGAGTCACGTCCGGTCAGCGTCGATGCGCCCGACCGTTCATTCGGCAGCCTCGGAGCATTGTTCCGGCGCGTTGACCAAAGGTGCCGTCCCATCGGGCAGGTCGGGTTCGACCAGGTCATGGAGCTTCGCACGGACGAGCTGGCGATCACCGGCCACGATGGCGGCCGTCAGAGCTTCGAGGTGTTGTCCGAGTTCCTCCGCATCGATCGAGCGCTCACGCGCCTTGCGGATCCGCGGATGCGCGGTTCCGATCGTATCCTCGCCGATGAACAGTTCCTCATAGAGCTTCTCGCCCGGACGAAGGCCGACGTAGTCGATTGCAATGTCGCCATCGGGCGAGTCTTCATCGCGCAGACTCATCCCCGACAGGCTGATCATGTGCCGTGCGAGATCCACGATCCGGACGGGCTCGCCCATGTCGAGGACGAATACCTCGCCGTCCTCAGCCATGGCGCTCGCCTGAAGGACCAGCTGCGTCGCCTCCGGGATCGACATGAAGAAACGGGTCACATGCTCATGCGTAACGGTGATCGGCCCCCCTCGACGGATCTGCCGCCGGAATCGCTGGACGACCGAGCCGGAGGAATCGAGAACATTGCCGAAGCGGACAATGCCAAACCGCGTCTGGCAAGCGCGGTTCTCAGCGAGTGAATGGATAATGAGCTCCGCGGCACGCTTGCTTGCGCCCATCACGCTTTGAGGTCGCACCGCCTTGTCAGTAGAGATCAGGGTGAAGCGGGTGATCCCTGCATCGAAGGCGGCCCGCGCCACGATTGCGGTGCCGAAGACATTGTTCTCTACACCGATGACCTCATTATGCTCGAGCAGCGGCACATGCTTGTAAGCCGCTGCATGGTAGATTGAATCGATCTCGTGATCGGCAATCGTCTTGCGAACCAGCGCTTCATTCAAGACCGACCCGACGATGGGGACGATGTCCGGCTGCTTGTCCGAGGGAAGAAGCTGCAACGCTTCCTCGAGCTGCTGCTCGGTGGTGTAAAGGCTGAACTCCGAGTGATCGAAGAGGACGAGCTTGCGCGGGGCAGCGTGGATAACCTGTCGGCAAATCTCCGATCCGATCGAACCTCCGGCTCCAGTGACCAGAAGCGAGCGCCCAGTCACCGCGTCGCCGATCAGCTCGGTCAGGGGCTCGACAGGATCACGGCGGAGAAGGTCGTTCACGTCGATCGGTCGCACGTCCGAGACGCTGAACCTGCCCGAGACGATCTCTTCGGGCGCGGGCACAGTCATCACCGGTATGCCGAGGCTCGACACCATCGAGATGGCGGACAATCTCTGCGACCGCGTGGCCTTTGGCAAAGCGAGCAGGACTTCGTCGACCGGGAGGGCCTTGGCCAACCTCTCGAGGGCCAAAGGCGGGTAGATCGGGACGCCCCCGATCATCTGGCCGCGAAGCGCGGGATCGTCATCGATGAAGGCGCGAAGCGAATACTCCCGACTGTCGCGCATGGTTTCGGCAACGCTGATGCCTGCCGAATTTGCGCCGTAGATCGCGACGTTGCGGCGCTTGCCCTTGAACGTCCGACCCTCCCTTTGCGGGCCTGTGAGGATCGATGCCATCGCATAGCGGCCCATGAACAGCAGCAGGAACGCGAATCCGCAGTAGATGAAGGCGACCGAGCGGGGCACGTTGAAACGTATGCCGCTGAAGTGAATCTGTGCGCTGGTCAGGTAGATGAGGACCACCCAAGCTCCGGCCGCGGCGGCGCTGGCAATCAGAATGCGGGTGACGATCCGCAGGTCGAAGAAGCGTAACAGGATCCGATAAACCTGCAGCTGCTGGAGAGCCATTACACCAACCAGGCAGGACCCGGCTGCCGCCAAAAGCACCAGCGGATTTGATGGGACGTAGAGAACCCCCAAGCGCGTCGAAAAGGCGGCGATCAGCGCAACGTTTAGGGCGATGATGTCGTACGCCAGAACGATGATGCGCTTCTGGAGCCGATTCAGCTCCAGCAGCTTCTGGACCCAATCAAGCACCATGATTTGCGATACGCCTTCGAAATACGGCCGAGACCGCTAGCATAGGGTTTCGCCAATGATGCGGGCAAGCCGCCGCGCTCTTTGCTCCAGCAGTTCCGGGTCGAGCGTGGGATGGACCTCGACCATCAGGCTGGTGTCGCCGAGCTCGTGCGCCACTTCGCACTGGGCGTGCGGAAGGCCTTCGAAGGCGGCTTCGCGATAGATTTCCGAGCATGATCCCGAGAAAACTCGCAATCCCTCCGCCAGTGCCGTCGATACGATACGGTTGCGTGCCTGTGCGGCTCCCGGGCCACTGTCGTTCAGGTAGAAGTACAGTTTGTAGAGAGCATGGCGCAGGTTTGCTGGCGGTTGCGGAAGACGAATGCCGCCGACCTGCTTCAGTTCACGAAGCCAGATCGCGGCGTTGCGCTCACGAAGCCTGGTCCAGTCCTCAAGCTTTCTAAGTTGTGCCACGCCGATCGCAGCTTGCGGGCCGGTTAGCCGCCAGTTGGTGCCCGGCATGTCGTGAACGTACCGGAAGACGCCCGGTGGTCCCGAATTCCTGATCTTGGCGGGGTTCTTGCCGTGGTCTTTGAACGACCATGCCCATTCCGCGCGTTCGGGGTCCTTGAAGCTGAGGAAGCCGCCTTCACCGCCGGTCGAGACGATCTTGTCCTGGCAGAAGGACCAGGCGGCGGCGTCGCCAAAGCTTCCGACGCTGCGGCCGTCGATCGTCGCCCCGTGCGCCTGCGCGCAATCCTCGATCACCAGCACGTCGCGGCTTCGCGCGAGGTCCATGATCGCCGGCATTTCGGCGGGCCAGCCGGCAAGATGGACGGGAATGATTGCGCGCGTCCGTTCGGTCAGGACTCGTTCGATCGTCCCGGCCGTCATGTTGCCGCTGTCGCGGTCGACGTCGGCAAAGATTGGCGTTGCCCCCGAAAGCATCACGCAAAACGCCGAGGCCGCGAAGGAACGCGGCGTGACGATGACTTCGTCACCTGGGCCAATTTCGAAGGTCAAAAGTGCCAGGTCGAGCGCCAGGGAGCCGTTGGCGAGGGCGATGCCGTGCGCGCCTCCGAATCGCTCCGTGCAGGCGCGCTCGAAGTCGCCCACGTCCGGTCCGGTCCATTGGTTGACTTTGCCCGAACGGAGGACCGCCGTGGCGGCCTCGATCTCGTCCTCGGCATAAAAGGGCCATCGCTCTTCGGCACGAAACGCGAGATCGCCGTCGGTTACGTTACTCATTCGGGCCCCCGGCTACAGCGGTGCTATGAGCAGCGACCAGCGGATCGAAACCGGTTGCTGGCGAGCGGTGCCGGTCTTGCCAGATGCGGGCTCGGTGAAATGCCCAAAGCGCCGCGAAGAAGGAGAAGAAGGCGGGGTACATCATGACCTTCTGACGGGAGCCCAGGCCAACATTATAATAGAGCAAGGTCAGCAGCAGGATTATGGCGATCGTAAAGAACAGCGCGAACCGCAGGAAGAAAACCCGCCGCGCGAGCCACAAGAGATCCTTCCAGCAGATCAGCATGAAGCCGACGAGGAAGACCGTGCACAGGTTTTCCATCGACGCAACGAGTGCAAAGACGCCGTTTGCGTCGAAAAACATCGGGCGGAAGAGCAGGCTTAATAGCCGGACGAAGAACGAGGCGTCGCGGACCATCGTCCCGCCCGTCTGCGACTGGGCCTTCTGCTGCTGACTTTCCAAAAAGTCGCTCAACGAATTGGCGCTGGTCACATCGACGCTGAAGGTGTCCTTCACCGACAAGGCCACATAGGAGGTGGCGACGACCGCGATCGCCAGCAGAGCGACCTTCGCAAGCTTGTTGGACCGGCTGTCGAAGAAGGCTGTCACTGCCACTGCAACGGTCGCGACAAAGGCAATGTGCGGCCTGAAAAGCACCATGAGGCCCACTGCCGCGGCAAAAGCGACGATGCGGCCCGGCAGCCGGATTGCGGCCCACACCGCCAGACTGACGGCGAAGAAGACGGGAGCATCTTTGCCGAGCGCGCTAGTCCAGAAATGCAGACCTGGAATCAGCAGCAGCACATAACTCAGTTGGCTGGGGCGTTGGCCAAGTTGGTCATGCACTTCCTGGAAGGTCCGGAAGAGCAGCAGAATTCCCCAAATGCCAAACACCTGGAACAGCAGAAAATAGTCGAGATAGGTTCCGCCCAGGATAGTCCTGAGCGACAGGACGAACTTCACGACGAACACGGTCCCGAACGCGAAGTCGTTGGCCCGCATGCGGTACGGATCGAAAAAATAGAGGAATGCGTCCGACGGATTGGATTGGGCGTAGCTGTAATAAGCGACGCTGGCCCCAATGTGCAGAAGAATGAGGGCC